>Ga0182030_10001040_pt1 | contig 55814 bp, 44 predicted proteins | sample 812S3MmetaG_FD_121299 | JGI IMG/M metagenome (GOLD analysis project Ga0182030, IMG submission 121299) | Permafrost microbial communities from Stordalen Mire, Sweden - 812S3M metaG (Illumina Assembly) | ecosystem: Environmental > Terrestrial > Soil > Wetlands > Permafrost | place: Sweden...
CATTGATCGTTGCGTAGTGCGTGACGAGGCGTCATGGGTCGGCCCCTCCGATTCGGCCGACCTCCTATGAATCATGCGAACCTCGCGAAGGGAATCCTCTAATTGATGACAGGCCCTAGATCGCTTTTTTGTTTGGAACGCTTTTTTGTTTGGAACCCTGCGGACGGTTCGCCGTCACCCGCCGCCGAGCCGCGCCGATAGACGCGTCCACAGTTCGTTGTCCGCCCGAAAAACATAGTCGAGCCGGCCGCTCGTCACCGTCTGCGCGCCATGGGCGATCAGCCAGTCGGCGAAAGGCGCCACACGATGCGCCGGCGCGGCGAAGACCAGCAGGCCGCCCGCCCCGCGCTCGCGCAGGGTCGCGCCAAATTTCGTCTCGGCCTTGCGCAGCAGCTTGTCGCCCACTTCGCCGAGTTTCGCGCGCAATTCGCGCGTCGTGCGAGCCTCCTCCTCGGCGGCGATGCGCGACAGAATGATTCGCGCCGCCTCGCGCGCCGCGTCGCCCCAGGGCGCTGTCAGCGACGCCACGAGATTGGCCTGCGAGCGCAGGATCACGCCGTCGTCGAGTGTTTTGAGCGCATTGGCCTTCAGCGTCGCGCCGGTGGTGGTGATGTCGACGATGAGATCGGCCGCGCCCGCCGCCGGCGCGCCCTCGGTGGCGCCGGAGCTCTCGACGATGCGATAATCGGCGATCCCGTGCTCTTTAAAATAGCGCCGCGTGGTGTTCACATATTTGGTGGCGACGCGCAGCCCACGCCCATGTCGCGCGCGAAAACCGCCGGCGACATCGGCGAGATCGGCCATGCCGCGCACGTCGATCCACGCCGCCGGAACCGCGACGACGACATTGGCGGCGCCAAAACCCAGCGGCGCCAGCAGTTCGACGCGGTGCGCCGGATCGTCAATCTCCTCGCGCACAAGATCCTCGCCGGTGACGCCGAAATGCGCCTCGCCGCGCGCCAGCCGCGCGGTGATTTCCGACGCCGACAGAAACGCCGCCTCGACATGATCGAGCCCGGCGATGGTCCCGCGATAATCGCGCGCGCCGCGCCCCTGTTGCAGCTCCAGCCCGGCCCGCGCGAAAAAGGCGAAGGCGTTCTCCTGCAGCCGGCCCTTGGACGGCACGGCGACAATGAGGCGGTCTTGCAGCCGGTCTTGGCTCTCCGCCCTTGGCGTCCGCAATGTCTCGACATCGCTCATGCGGCGTCTCCCGAAAGGCGATCAATCGAAATGGCGGCGCCGACGGCGGGAATGTCGCGCGCCGCGCCCAGCGTTTTCAGCAGCGTGTCGTAGCGCCCGCCGCCAATCGCCGGCGGCGCGCCCAAAGCGCCCGGGACGCCCGCCTCGAACATGAAGCCGGAGTAATAGTCGATCGAATGCGGAAAGCGCGTCGAAAACACCATGTCGTCGAGGCTGAGGCCGCGCGCGGCGATAAAACTCGACCGCGTGTCGAAAGAATCCAGCGCGAACGCAAGATCGAGCCCGGCATATTTCGCCAGCTTGCGCAGCGCGCCAGAGGCGGCGTCGGGCGAGCCCTCGACGCCAAAAAACGCCTCGATCAACGCGCGCTTCTCCGAGCCGACGCTACCGCCATCGGCGAGCGAGGCCTGTTCCAGAAAACGCTCGACGATCTCGCCGGCGCTGCGTCCGCCGACCGTCGAAATGCCGGCGATGGACAGCATGTCCTCGACCAGCTTTTTCGCGCCGGCGGCGTCGACATTGGACAGCGCGGCCAGCATGCCGGCGCCGGCCTCGCCATTTTTGCGCGCGGGCGTGGCGAAAATTTTCGCCAGCGGCGTGCCTCGTGCGAAACCGATTTCGAACCGCCGGCGCCAGGCCGGCGGCAGGCCGAGACGGTCGAGAAAAGTCCTGACCAACCCCGCGTCGCCGAGCCGCACATGCAGCCGCGCGGCGCCGGCGGCCTTGGCGGCGTCGAGCGCGACGCCCAAGATTTCCGCGTCGGCGGCCTCGCGGTCCTCGCGGCCAAAACTCTCGAGCCCCGCCTGCGCAAGCTGCCCGTCGCCGATGCGAAAAATCGCGCCGCCATAGGCCAGCGCCGCCGGCTTGCCGGCCTCTGGCGACGCCAGATAATCGAGCGAGACGGGAATGGTGTATTCCGGCCGCAGGCAAAGCTCCGCGTCGCCGCCGTCGTTGACGAGATAAAGCCGCCCGCGAAAATCCTCGCCGAGCCGGTCGAGAAACACCGCCGCCGGCTGCAACAGCGCCGGCTCGCGCCGGGCAAATCCCGCGTCGAGGAAATGCGCCAGCACCGCCTCCAGCCGTTCTTGGTCTTTAGGGCGGTCGGTCCGCGTCACGAGAATCCCCTTGGGTTGGCGCTCTCTTTAGCAACTGATAAGCCCTCGCGCACCCGCTTTCGGTGGAAAGGGTGAATGAAGGGGCGGAATTTTCGCCCCCGATCCAAGCCGGAGAGGCGCCTCCCTCCCCAAAGCCCGTCGCTTGCGACGGGCTTTGGGGAGGGAGGGGGCCGCGCGATCTTCATTCGGGGCGTAGCGCGCCGCTCCCCGCCCTTGTTCGCGTCGCGGCTCCGTCATATAGACCACTGCGGCGGCGCGACGGAAAAGCGGTTCAACCATGTACGACACAACCGAGATCGGTATTTTCACGGCCCTTGGCGTCGCCTTCGCGGCCGGGTTGGTGTTTCTCGCCCTGTGGGGCAAGCAGAACCCCTTGCGCGTCTCCGCCTATGCGCTGATCGCCGTGGCCTGCCTTTATGTCGGCTTCGCCTTTCGCTCGACCGACCCCAACAGCTGGGTGGCGATTGAGATGACCGGCGTCGCGATCTTCGGCTCGCTGGCCTATATGTCGATCATCTTCTCGCCCTGGTTCTTGGCTGTCGGCCTTGCGCTGCATCCGCTTTGGGCGATCGTGTTCCATTACAACGGCTCGGGCTCCGCCTTCACGCCGGGGCCGTTCGCGCTGGCCAACGCCGGTTTCGACGCGGCGCTGGCGCTTTACGCCGTTTATGCGATCCTGCAACGCCGCAATAGCAAGACCTCCGCCGCCATTGCGCAAGACAACCGCAAAACCAAAAGAGCCAAAGCAAAATGAACGCTCCCGCGGACTTCGCCCTGCGCCACGACTGGAGCGTCGACGAAATCGTCGCGATTCACGACGCGCCTCTGCTCGATCTCGTCGCCCGGGCGAGCGGCGTGCATCGGCGCCATTTCGATCCCAGCGACGTGCAAAAGGCGGCGCTGCTGTCGATCAAGACCGGCGGCTGCCCGGAGGATTGCTCCTATTGCCCGCAGTCCGCGCATCACCGCGAGGTCAAGCTCGATCGCGTCGAACTTCTGGGCGTGGAGGAAGTGCTTGAAGCCGCCGAAGTCGCGCGAAAAGCCGGGGCCGACCGTTTTTGCATGGGCGCGGCGTGGCGGTCCGCCCCGCGCGGGCCGCGCTTCGATGCGGTGGTGGAAATGGTGCGCGGCGTGCGGGCGCTGGGCATGGAGGCCTGCGTCACGCTCGGCATGGTCGACGCGCAGCAGGCCAAAAGCCTTGCCGACGCTGGACTTACCGCTTACAATCACAACCTCGACACCGGGCCGGAATTTTATGGCGAGATCATCACCACCCGCACTTACGCGGACCGGCTGGAGACCTTGAAGGCCGTGCGCGGCGCGGGGCTGGAGATGTGCTGCGGCGGCATTATCGGCATGGGCGAGAGCGTCAGGGACCGCGCGGGCATGCTGGCCGTTCTGGCTGGCTTCGACCCGCATCCCGAGAGCGTGCCGATCAATACGCTGGTCGCCGTCGAGGGCACGCCGCTCGCGGGCCGCGCGCCGCTCGATTCGCTCGATCTCGTGCGGATGATCGCGACGACGCGAATCGTCATGCCGAAGTCGCGCGTGCGGCTGTCGGCGGGCCGCTCGTTGCTGTCGCGCGAGGCGCAGATCCTGTGCCTCGTCGCCGGCGCGAATTCGATCTTTTACGGCGAAAAGCTGCTGACCACCGGCAACGCCAGCGTGAACGAGGACGACGCGCTGTTTTCGGCGCTGGCGGGACGGACCGAGGAGGCGCCATGCACATCCACCATCGTTTTTTCCTCGCCGGGGTGATGGGCTGGCCCATCGCCCATTCGCGCTCGCCGAAAATTCATAATTATTGGATGAAATTGCACGGGCTGGCGGGCTTTTACGCGCCGCTGGCGGTCGAGCCCGGCCGGCTCGAGGCGGCGCTGCGGGCGCTGGGGCCGTTGGGGTTTTCGGGCTGCAATCTGACCATTCCGCATAAGGAGGCGGCGCTAAAGCTGGTCGACGGGCTGGACCCCGCGGCCGCGCGGGTCGGCGCGATCAATTGCGTCGTGGTCGAAGCGGACGGCTCGCTGACCGGCCGCAATTACGACGGCTTCGGCTTCACCGCCTCGCTGCGCGCGGCGGCGGCGCATTGGCGGCCCGAGGCCGCGCCGGTGGCGGTTCTCGGCGCCGGCGGCGGCGCCCGCGCCATCGTCTCCGGGCTGATCGACGCCGGCTCCAGGGAGATTCGGCTGTTCAACCGCACATTGGCGCGCGCGCAGGCGCTCGCCAGCGAATTCGGCCGCCCGGTCGTCGCCTATCCCTGGGCGGAGCGCCGCGAGGGGCTCGCCGGCGCGGGACTTCTGGTCAACGCCACCAGCCAAGGCATGATCGGCCAGCCGCCGCTGGACATAGCGCTGGACCCGCTGCCGTCCTCCGCGCTGGTGGCCGATATTGTCTATGCGCCGCTGGAGACGCCGCTTTTGGCGGCCGCGCGCCGGCAGGGCCTGACGCCAGTCGACGGCCTCGGCATGCTGCTGCATCAAGCGCGGCCGGCGTTCCGCGACTGGTTCGGGATCATGCCGGAGGCGACGCCGACGCTACGCGCGCTGATCGCCGCGACGCTGTGAGCGCGGCGCCCTTCTCGCGCAAACGGGAGAAGGGCGTGGCGCTTACGCCGCGTAGAAGAAGAACTTCGGCAGCGGGGCGATTTCGCTAGACAGTTTAACGAAGCGATCGAAGCGCTCGTTCGCGAATTGCGCTTGCAATTCGACCACCTCGGTCACGCTCTTCGCCTTGGTGAGCGCGGAAACGAAACCTATCATCGCCTCTGCGTTCTCGTTCCAAAGTTCGAAGCTCTTGCCGGGCCAGGCCTTGGCCCAGGCGGCGGCTTCCGGAGCCGCTTGCGGCGTCGAGGCGGCGATCAAAACCTCCGTCAGGATCTCCTCCGTGACGACGACCGGGCCGGCCTCGATCTCTACGACCGCGACAAGCTCGGACGCGGCGGGGGGTTCGAATGCGGCGACGTGCGGGGCCGCGACCGGCTCGTGCTTCACCGGCTCGCTTTTTACGGGCTCGCTGATCACCGGCTCGCTTTTTACCGGCTCGCTTATTGCCATGGCCTCTTCCGCAACCGCGCTTTTGGCGGTCGCGCTTTTGGCCGTCGTCCCTTTAGCCAGCGCGCCGGCTTTGTCGGCGGCGCCGGCCAGGGACCACTTGTTCTTGTTGTTTTGCTTGTTCATGGTCATCGTCTTTGACTCCGTACGTTGAATATCTTCGAAGGCGCCGCCTCGCTCAAGAACTCCAACGCCGTTGTCGCGGGCCGCTTCGAATTTTGACGCCTTACTTCGGGGTCGCGGCCTTCTGGATAACGGCGGCGAGTTCCTTGGTCTGCTCCTGAAAAGCAGCGAACTGGGTCTTGGCGAATTCGGTCTGCAGCGTCAGAACTTCCTGCACGTCCTTGGCTTGCACCAGCTTCGAGGCGAGGTCGAAAGCCGCCTTGACATTGGCCTCGGCGTAGCCGAGCGCGGTCACGCCGACATCCTTGGCGTTGGCGGCGACGGGAAGAGACGAGGTGTCGACTGCGGCAATGGCCTTCTGCGCGGCGCCGGAAAAGCCCTCGAAAGCCTTGCGGGCCTGCTCGACGCTCTTTTCGGCGAATTCGCGAACTTCGGTCGGAATCTGGTAGGTCGGGCTGGTCATTGAGTTTTCTCCCTGGACAAATTTGCGCCTGCGGCGACGGGCGAACCGCTCCGCCACGGAAATTAAATTCGCCAGCCGGCGCATCGGCGGCGAACGGGCGCAATATGACCGTTTATATTGTGCGATGCAATATGAATTGCGCGCCGCATTTGGGCCGATGATAAAAAAAGCGGCGCCGGGGGGCTTTCTCTCGCCTGCGGGAGAAGGTGTCACGCGGAGCGTGACGGATGAGGGCTCTGGCGACTTGGCCGACTCTTCGGCAACAACCCTCACCCGACCCCGCTTCGCGGGGCCACCCTCTCCCACAAGCGAGGAGGGAGAGCGCCCAGCCGAGCCGATTAAGCGGAAACAGCGTGGCGCGGCATGTCCGAGCGCCCCCGCTTGCGCCCCGCCGCCGCCGCCATCTTAAGCGGCGCGGAGAGTTTAGACGAGCGACGATGTTGCCGGCGCATGCGTCGGATTGGCGGCTGCCATCGACCGGTCTTCGTGGTAAAAAAGGCGCATGAACCGGCAGGAGATCATTGACAGGCTGCGCCAGAACGAGCCCGCCTTGCGGGCGCGCGGCGTGGTCCACGCCGCGTTGTTTGGTTCGCGGGCGCGAGGCGATAACCGCCCCGACAGCGACACCGACATCATGATCGACATCGACGAGGAGGCGGTCGTCTCGGTCTACGACTATGTGGGCCTCAAGGAATATATCGCCAGTCTGTTCGACGGCCCCGTCGACGTCGTGAGCCGCGCGGGCTTGAAGCCCTATGTCCGCCCCGCGGCGACCGCGGATGCCGTCTATGCGTTCTAAATCGGTCGAAACGCCGCTTCGCGACATTCTCCATCATCTCGAGCTTGCGGCTCACTTTGTTGCGGGATTCGACTATGCGGCCTTTCGGGACGATTTGCGCACGTTGTTCGCCGTCACCCGTTGCCGCGAAATTATTTCGGAGGCGTCGCGGCGCTTGCCAGAGGAATTGAAGGCTCGGCATCCGTCGATTCCCTGGAAGCGAATGGCCGGAGCCGGAAACGTCTACAGGCACGACTATGAAGATGTCGCGGCTCAATATGTCTGGGCCACGATGGAGCGCGACTTGCCGCCGCTACGAACTGTCATTGTGCAGGAGCTTGAGGGGTTCGCCCGGCTCCCATGATATCCGCGCGAGGCGAGAGCCAATGGCGCGCGCCCGCCCCCCCCCGCTTGCGCGGCGAAGGCGACGGCGCCATCTTGACGGCGCGGAGAATTACATGAGCGACGATGTTGCGAAGAGGGATTTGAGGTTTGGCGATGAGAAAGCCCTCGAAGAGTGGCTGAACACGCAGCCGCGCGAGGTCTCCGTCATCATCGCCGCGCGCGCGGCCTTGCGCGTGCTGCCTATCCTCGCGAAGGAACTCCCGGCGATGGACGCGGGGCGATTCACCGCGTTGATTTCCGTCTGTTTCCGGGCGACCGCATTGGCGCGGGTTGCGGCAAAATATCCAACCCGCGCCAATGAGCTTGCCGCCTACGCCTACGCCGCCGACGCCGCCGCCGCCGCCGCCGCCGGCGCCAACGCCGCCAACGCCGCCGCCTACGCCGCCTACGCCGCCTACGCCGCCGCCGCCGCCGCCAACGCCGCCAACGCCGCCGCCAACGCCGCCGCCTACGCTGCCTACGCCGCCGCCGCCGCCGCCGCCAACGCCGCCGCCGCCTGGGAGGCACTCTCCAATGACGCGAATTTTCTTAGCAAGGGCGACTCGGTCGCGGAACTGGCGGATCACCCGTTGTGGCCGGACGCGACGCCGCGAAGGCTCGTCGACCTGTGGACCAAACTGAAAGCCGCCCTGCCGTTGGGCGAGGACTGGGAGGTCTGGAACGGCTGGTACGACGAACGGCTATTTAACATTCGCTCGCGCGGCGAGGCTTACGAACTGGTCTTCGCGACCGTTCCCGTCGAAGTCTGGGAGGAAGGCCCCGCGGCGGCCAATCGTTGGATCAAGGAGCATTTGCCGCCGCCGCCGCCCACGGTGAAGCCGCTGGAGAACATTCCCTGCGCCTTCGCCTTCGGCTGGAGCACTTTTCACAAGATCAACGTCGTCGCGGGGCCACAAAATCAGCCGATCTTTCCTTTCGCCGTCAGCGAGGCGGATCACAAGCAATGGCTGGAGACGAGCCGCGTTCAGGTCGGGCGCCTCCTCGCGGATTTGCGCGCCGGTCGTCTCAATCTACGCCCCGACTATCTCGAATCGCTGGAGCGGTACGAAGCCGATCTGCCGTCCGCGCCGGGCCTTGGCAATTTCGTGCTGGCCGATCAGGAGGCGCGCTTTCTGCGCGATCTTTTCGCCGCCGAGGCGGATTTTATTCCCGCGCCTTTCGCCCTGCGGTTGAAGGGGATTTTGCAGCAGCATATCGCGCTGCGCGGCTTTTACCCGGAAGTCGAAAGACTCTACAGCGCCATTCAAAAAGGCCATCTCGAAAAGCCGTTGCCCTGGGACAATGTGGAGGCGTTTGGCCGCACCATTCGCGAAAATACGCCCGACAAATTCGAGCCCGAGGTTTCGAGAGGGCTACAGGAGGTCGAGCGCTTGCCGCCGGTCATCGAGCTTCAGCCCGAGGACATTCGACGCGATTCCAACGCGATTTTGCCGCCGCCCGATCCGCTCGGCGAAGTGAAGCCCGAGAACTCGCGCTCGTTTAGCGTCGCCAGCGTCGTCAATGGCGTTATGAAAGTCGTCACTAAAGGCAAGGACGTGAGCCAGGCATGGGACGGCTGGCAACATGTGGCGCACAAATTGGGGGAAGACGCGGCGCCGGTTATCGAGTGGCTGCGGGATAATTTCCCGCAACTCTGATTGGCTTTATCGCCGGCCCCCCCGCCCAAAAACCCGCCCGCAAAAAAAGGCTCCCAGTCCAGGGTCGATCGACTCTGTCCGAGCCTCTGCTAGGTACTTTCCGAGTCTGGCGTATAATTCGCCGCCCGCACTAAATATAGTGGCGCTTCGCGATCTTGCGTTTGTCGCGCTTATCGCGGGTTGGATGAATCTCGAAGGAGGTAAAAATGGTGAATAAAATTCTCATGGCTATGTTTGTGACCGCCGCTGTCGCTTTCGCGCCTATCGCCGCTTCGGCGCAAACTCCCATGGCGCCAGCCGCCCCGGGCGCGGCCGCGCCCGCGCCGGAAGAAGCAGCGCCGGAGAGCGAGCATCACCGCCATCGCCATCACCATCACCATCATCATCATCATCATCATCACCACCATCATCACCACGATAACGACAACGGCTGACACCAGTGACGCGGCCGACGGCGGGCGCTCGCTCCGCCGTCGGTCATTCAGACGTATTTTTGGAGTTTGGCGTTGGAACGACGTTGGCGCTACGCGCCGTATGACTGCTGTCGGCGCGGAACATGTCGGGCTTCCGGGTGGTCGGACAGGAAGCATCGCAGCACCAGCAGCGCGTCCGCCGCTTGACGATGCGATCCGAGATCGAGGAAGCAGCGAAGATCGGCGACGATCATGTCGCGCACCGCCAGCGCCCCGCTTTCCAGGTTGAACTTATAGCTCGCGAGGAGCCTGCGATTACGGGCGGATAATGCCGCGCCCGCGAGTATCTCGTTCGGCGCGAGCCGGGCAAAATCCGCGCATTCTTCTAGGCTGATCATGAACATCACCTATATGATACGGCGGCGAAAAAATAGTTGCTGGGCGCGCCCTGTTTCGCATTAACCGCGGGCCGCCTCGGCGAGGTCGCGAGAAAGACACCGACGCCGCCAAGGCGTTGCTCCGGACATGCGCCACAGGACGCTTGGGCAATGAGACTCGGACCGTGCGCTACAATCAATCGAGTACTTCTACTCAAACGGCTCTCCGCCCCGCCGCGCCTCCGCTCTCCCGCCGGCGAGAAAACGAGAAATCCTCACGCCAGCAACGGCGCGACCAGCCTCTCCAAATTCCGCTCATAGGCTTTTGCCGAAAAATGCGCGTCGTAATAGGCCCTGGCGGCGCTGGCTCTGCGTCGCTCTTCGCTCCAGGTCGGCGCCCGCGCGGCGTCCTTTAGCGCGGCCGCGAAATCCGCCGGCGCGTCGGCGATGACGACGCCTTCCAGCGCCAGCGCGCGGTCACCCGAGCCGCGCAGCGGAACCATGCCGCGCAGCGCGAGGCTCGTCGCGATTAGCGGCAGGCCGCTGGCCATCGCCTCCACGGTCTTGATCGACAGGCCGTGGCCGTCGATCGTCGGCAGCAAAACCAGCCGCGCGCTGGCGTAAATCGCGCCGGGGTTTTCGACACGACCCAGGAACCAGTGCTTATAGCGCTCGAACAGCGCGCCGTCGCGCGAACGCACGCCGGCGTCGACATTGCCGACGATTTTTATCGCGACGCCCTCGGCCCTCGGCGCGACCTCGCGCAAAAACCAGATCACGCTGTCGACATTGGCGGAATTATTGCTCGACACGATCACAATGTCCTCGCCGCCCGGCCCGGTCGGCGCCGGCGGCACGGCGGGATAGAGCAGCGCATGGTTTTTTTCGGGCAGGCTTGCGCGAAACTCGGCCTCCTCGCGCGCATTGAGGTGGATCAAGAGATCGGCCTCGCGCATAAACGCCAGCTCTTGCGCCAGCATCGCCTCATAACTCGCGCGCGGTTTGAGCCAGGGCATATGCTCGTTCATCAGCGCGAACTGGCGGGCCTGGAGATCGTGGCTGTCCAGCAGGATTTTCGCCCCGCCGCGCGCGAGGCGTTTTGCGACCGGCATCAGGAAGAAGTGATTGCAATGGACGAGATCGAAGGCGAAATCCTCCAACCCGGGCGAGAGCAGCGCGCGCTCGGCGAGGCCGGAGCGGATGACCGCCTGATCGCCATGCAGATAAGGCCACAATACGTGTTTGAGAAAGCGCGGCGACAGCACGGCGCGAAACGGCGCGCCGCCGAAGAAACGCGGGCCGTCGTTCAATTCCGGCGTCGCCGCGGTGAACTCGCGCCATATGCAGCCCCGGCCCGGCGCAAAACCGGGATCGCTGCTGACGGCGACGGGGAAAACCTCGGCCCCCAGCGCGCGATAGGCGGAGATCTGGCCGAGCACGACGCGGTAAGTGCCGCAGCTGTGCCAGGCCGGATGCACCAGCGCGACGCGGCGTCCTTTGAGGGGGGAGGCAGTGGGAGACGAGGACTGGAACAAGAGCGACACCTTTTTACGGCGGTTATACCGCAATCCGCGCGGCGCCGCGCAAGAGCCGCGTTGTCTGGGGGGCCTAAGCCAGCTTGAGTTTCCACTTCGGACTGGATGCGGCCGTGCTTACAGCGCGACGTAATGCCGCGATTTTTTCGGTCCATTTCACGATAAAGTGCAGGCGTCGAGATCGGTGCATCTCACTGTGACGCTCTGGAGCGCGATCATGCCGGTTGGATCGGATAAATTCGCCTCCCCCGGGGCGTTCAGATTTATATTGGCCTTCGCGGTCTTTTTGCACCACACGACCAGTTACAACCTCGGAATGTCCGCCGTGCTGATCTTTTTTGTGCTCAGCGGCTATTGGGTCGCCGTGATGTGGGCGCAGACTTATTCGAAGACCTCGCAGGCTTATTATACCTATCTCGTATCGCGAATTTGGCGCGTCGTGCCTGTCTTCGCCTTGTGCTCGGCGATTTCCTGGGCGCTGCTGCTGGCGCGCGGCGGCGCGCCGGAATTCGCCGGAAGCCTGCCACACCAGATTTTCTCGAATATCATGATCTTCGGTTATAATTCGCTGCCGTACCAAGTGAACATACCCGGTTGGTCCTTGGATATGGAGATGCAGTTCTATCTGATCGCCCCGATCCTGGTCTTTCTTATTTCGAAAAACATATTGGTCGTGTTGTTATTCGCTCTGGGTTCGCTTTTCTCGCAAAAGCTGGGCGGGGCGACCACAGTGGCGCCCTTTCTCTATTTCTTCGCGATCGGCGCCGCCGCCGCTCGTTATCGGTTAAAGCCGAGCCGAGGATGGGCCTACGGCACGCTGTCCGCGACGCTCGTGGTGCTGGTCTTGTGCGCCGGCGTGCTGGTCAAGGACATCATGCTGCACGAGCCGCATAGAGCGCCGCTGCTGGCCTTCAGCAGCACGACAAATTTGCTTATCGCGCTGATGATGACACCCTGGGCGCTCTACACCACGAGCCAGAAGACCGGCCCGACGGACAGAATGTTCGGCGATCTGTCGTATATTTTCTATCTGCTGCACTGGTCCGTGCTTGGAGCGTTCAAAACGGGCGAGGGATCTTACGTCGATCGATTGGTGCTGTGCTCGGAGGCGTTGGTCCTGATCTTCGCCGCATCCTATGTGATCTGGAGCCAGTTCGATCAACCGATCAATCGGTGGCGATCCCGGTGGGTTTCCCGCCGACGTTTGCCGCGCGCGGTTGTCGCGCCGGGCATGGACGCCGTGGGGATTGTAAGCGTGCAGCCCGTTTTGTAGCGGCCTCGCATCTGTTCGTTAAGCGATGAGGCGGGTGTTTATCGAAGCGGCGGCCGTGGTCACTCCCGTGCGATTTATGCTATCGATCGCCAGCTTTGTCGCGACGGGGAAGGATTAAGGGTTCACAATGCTCCGAGAGGCCCTGCGCGTAGGCGTTGCTTTGGCGGTCTCAAGCGGCATGTTGTTTTATGGCGTTAAACGGTCGGACGAACCGACGCTCGATTGTATAACGGTAAATGGCGGCGCCGACGATTACAAGTTGCTTGTCGTCGGCGAATCATGGGCCTGTGACGGGAGATTGTTCCCGGAATTGCCCAAGGCCGTGTCGGGCCGACTCCAGGGAAAAGGCGTCCACGCCTGCAGCCTCTGCTTTCCCGGCCGCAACTCGCGCCTGTTATATTCCGAGTTGCGCGAAAAGCTCACCAAGGAAAAACTATATGAATATTGCGGGGGGAAACCGGATAAGGTCATATTTATGACGGGCGTCAATGATGTAATTCAACACGTTGGCGAAAACGCCTATGTCGAATATACCAGAAAACTGGTAGATTATTTTTCAGAGATCGATGACGAGGAGGTTATTTCAATTCCTCGCGTCAACGAGATGACGTTCAAATCTCCAAATTTATATAGCAGAATCAAGCGAGGGATACTCCGGTGTTTCTATGATGATTGCGAGTTCTCGGCAAATGATAGATATAGATCGGCTCTATGGAGAGATCACCCGGAATTGCCTATGATAGAATATGATAATTTTATCGATGGATATCGCGGAAACGAGCGATGCTATACAAGCGACGGGATACACCTGACCGATGAATGCTCCCACAAATACGGGACATTCATAGGAAAGTCGACATCGATTAAAACTCGGACACATAACCCGTCGTTCGCCGTCGCGCCGCGCTGAAGGAACGGACGCGGGGGCGCGTTCCGTATGATTGGACGCCGGCGCGCCGCTCAGCCCGCGCCGTTCAACAGCCCCACGGTCTCGGTCGGCGATGCTCGCGCCGGCGCGCCGAAACGGTCCCAGGCGATCTCGTGGCCAAGATAAACAAAGGGGCCGACCACGAAGCCGAAGGCCGTCAGCGCAACCGCCTGCGGCAGATCGCGGACGACCGCGTAATTGGTGGCGAAGTCCGTCGTCGTGGCGAAGGTGCGAAAGGTGATTGTCTTGGCCAAAGCGCGATTGATCGAATATCCGCCAAGACCGACCGGCGGCGGCCCGGCGTCGGCTCCCGCCGGATCGGACAGGCGTCCGGCCTTGGCGGTGGAGCGGCTCCAGGCGGCTTCGTGGATGAAATAAAACACCGGGGCGACCGCCAAAGTGATGGCGGAAAGCCCCGCCGCCGCCGCGACTTCGCCGATCACCACATAATTCCAGGAAAAGTCCAGGGCCGTCACGATGATCCGATAGGTGATGGTCTTGGCCAATGCCTGCTTGATCGGGAAACCGAGCGGCGCGGCAAGAGGCGTCTCGACCTCCGGCGCGGGGCGGCGCCTGGCGCGCGGCTTGAACAGCGGCGCGAGGTTCCGGCGCAGCCAGGGCAGGCCTCCCGGCGTGAGCACGGCGGCGGCGCCGATCGCCACGCCGGGGATCAGCGCCGCCTCGAACAAAGCGGCGCCGGCGACGACCGCGCCGACGGTCGCGGCCCCGGCGACGAAATCCCGCGACGGCCATGCCGGGCGGCTGGCGGGCGCGGCTCGGCGATTGTCGATGGCTTTCGGTCTGGACACGGCTATATCCTGTTCTCTTGTTCTCTTGGCGCTTCGAGCGCAAGCTCATCGACATCGAAAACGGCGCGAGGCCACTGTCACCCGGCGCCTTTCAGCAGCCTCGCCGCCGCCGCGCGGGCCTCGTCGGTGATGGTCGCGCCGGCGAGCATCCGGGCGATTTCCTCCTGGCGCTCCCCGTGCGCCAACGGCGTGACGCTGGTGGCGACGCGCCTCTCCTTGGTCTTGTCGCTTGTCGCCGACCCCTTGTCGCCGACCGCGGACGTTTTTTCGCTTATCGCGGCTTTGGCGATGCGCAGATGCGCGGTCGCCCGCGCCGCCACCTGCGGCGCATGGGTCACCGCCAGCACCTGCACCCGCGCGGCGAGGCGGGCGAGGCGCTGGCCGATCGCGTCGGCCACCGCGCCGCCAACCCCCGTGTCGATCTCGTCGAACACCAGCGTCGGAGCCGAGCCGCGATCGGCCAGCACGACCTTCAGCGCCAGCAGAAACCGCGCCAACTCGCCGCCGGAGGCGACCTTGGCGAGCGGGCCGGGGCGCGAGCCCGGGTTGGTCTGGACCCAGAACTCCACCCGGTCGACGCCCTCCGGCCCGCCCGATTCCGGGTCGCTGGCGATGGTGGTGTGGAAATGCGCGCCATCGAGTTTTAACGGCTTCAACTCCGCGTCGACCAGCGCGTCGAGCTTCTTGGCCGCCCCGCGCCTTGCCTGCGAAAGCTCCAGCGCCGCCACATGATAGGCGCGGACCGCGTCTTCCGCCGCGCGGGTGAGCGCCAAGACGCGGGCCTCGCCGGCGTCGATCAGCGCGATGCTCTCGGTGATTCGCCGCGCCAGATCGGGCAAAGCGTCGACGCTGACGCGGTGTTTTCGCGCGACGCCGCGCAGCGCAAACAGCCGCTCCTCGATCGTCTCCAGCTCCTTCGGGTCGAAATTGGCCGCCTCCAGCGCGGTCTCCAGCGCTTGCTGGGCGTGCCCGAGCGCGTCGAGCGCCGAAGACAGCGCGCGCAGCGGCGGGTCCAGCAGTTCGGCGGCCTGCGCCGCGCGGCGCTCCAGCCGCCGCGCCGCCTGCGCCAGCGCCCAGACCGCGGAATGGTCGCCGTTGAAGGCGCCGAGCGAATCGCGCAAATCGACCGCGACCTTTTCGGCCCGCTGCATCGCGAGCCGCCGCTCGGCGAGACGCTCCTCCTCGCCGGCTTCCGGCGCGAGTTCGGTCAGTTCGGCATGGGCGTGGCGCAGATAGTCGGCGTCGGTTCTCGCCTTGGCGAGCCGCTCCTCCTCGTCCTTGAGCGCGCGCTTGGCGTCCTGCATCGCGCCATGCAGCGCGCGCAGCGCCTCGACCTGGCGCAGCAGGCCGCCATGCGCGTCGACCAATCGCCGATGCGCGGCGGGATCGACCATCGCGCGCTCGTCGTGCTGGCAGTGGATCTCGACCAGTTCCTGGCCGATGGCGCGCAGGGCCTGGGCGCTGACCGGCGTGTCGTTGACGAAGGCGCGGGTGCGCCCGTCCGCCGCCTGCTCGCGGCGCAGGATCAGTTCGCCGTCGGTGGCGAGTCCAAGCTCGCGCGCCTTCAGGCTGGCCGGATGATCGGCGCGCGTCTCGAACACCGCGCGCACTTCGCCGCGCGGCTGGCCCGCGCGCACCAGCGCCGCGTCGCCGCGGCCGCCCAGCGCCAGCACGAAGGCGTCGAGCAGAATCGACTTCCCCGCGCCGGTCTCGCCGGTAAGCGTCGTCAGGCCGCCCGAAAAATCGAGGTCGAGCGCGTCGATCAGCACGATGTCGCGGATGGAAAGGCGAACGAGCATGGCGCGCTTAGGTTGAGCGGAATCGGAACCGTGTTTATCCGACTTTCCGGCGCGGGTGGAAACCCCTTTCGCTGGGGCGTCTTCTCCTTTGTTTCGCCAATTTGTTTCGCCAACTTGTTTTGCCAAGTCGCCTAAGCCGCCGGGCGTCGCCGCTGTTTCTCTTCCTCAAGGGCGTATTTGCGGCAATGCTCGAGATAGGCGGACTCGTGGATGGCCAGCAGTTCCACGATGCTCGTCCACAGCCATGTTGGCGCATCGAGCTTTTTGGTGCAATGGCGATTGAGTTGCGCCTGCCAGGCTTTGCGTGTTTCGGCGTCCATCTGACGGCTATGCGCCTTGCCGACGACGGCCGACAAATATTCGGCGATCCGCATCGCCTCGTCACGTGAAAGCAGCTTAATCTTCAACTTTAAATCCTGTGGCAGCAACTCCCGAACGAAGATCGATTTCCCCATCATCGTTGTCGCCAGCATGCGCTTTCCTAGGTGTGGCGAGAGGTGGCGCGCGCCCTCGACCACGCGATGCGCCTGGTCGCACGGCATCTTGACGCCAGCGGCCCGAGGCGCCGCGGCGTCGATCGCCTCTTTGATATCCATCAGACAATAGGCTCGCTTTTCCTTGTTCTTGGCGTCGAATCCCAAAAGCACGGCGTAGCGAAGATGGCCGAGCGAGCTGCATCCTTTCACCCAATAAGCCGCGTCCATCACTTCAACCGACGAGTCGTCGTCGCGAGATCGGAGCATCGTCGCGATTCGGCGCATCTCCTCGCGCTCAAACAGATTGGATATCTCTCGGCTTTCCTCGGCGGACACCGGCCAGAAACGCTTGCCCAGCGGGATGGTGGGCTTGGCGTCTTCAATCCGCTCATTGGCGAGGGTTTTCCAGCACGCCGTTCCGGACTGACCTATCGCGGAGCGAATGGATTTCGGTTGTTCGACGTCGATCTCCTCGTGAAAGTCCGGCACGAAGGCTTTTTCGTATCCCTCCATCATTCGCTCAAGCATTTTCGCGGTGGTGACGCCGGGCAAATCCGATCCACGAGCCGCGGAAGCGAGGGAGAGTCCAAGTCGCACGAGGTCGTGCGCGGGATTGCCGATGACGGTTTGGTCAAGGTCGCGAATTTGAATTTCGATCTGACCCGCCGCATTGGCCACCGGACCCAAGTTTCCCATGTGACAGTCGCCGCAAATCCATACCGGCGGCCCATCGGGCAAAACTCCGGCGCGCGGCTGCTCGAGCCATTCGTAAAACTTGACGGTCGACCCACGCACATAGCGGTGTGGGGACTCGGCCATTTTCAAATTGCGGATTTTAGCGAGAACCGGCGATCTCCGATCCGGGGAGGGATAAGGCGTATCATTTTTCACCTGTGCGCCTCATCGTCATCGTCGCGGCCCGCCGCGAATTTTCGTTTTTCAAACGCAATCAGCCGACCCCGGCTTCATCCGCGACATCTACCACAAGTTAAATCAGAGGCAATGGTCGTTGAGGATACTGGCGATGTGCGCGATGTCGCCGATGGAAAGGCGAACGAGCATGGGCGCGCGAATCCTTCTCCCACTTGTGGGAGAAGGTGGCCTCGCGAAGCGAGGTCGGATGAGGGTTGTTGGGAAGTCGCCGGGCGAGCGTGAATGACCGCGTTCGACCCCATCAACCGCGCCTTGGAGCGGGCCAAGCGGCGAAATCAGGGTTCGTTCCGCGCCGGACTTTCGCACGGAAAGTTCCGCTGCTTTTTGTGGCTTTGGATTTGGAACGAAATTCTTGATTTTCGCGCCAAAAGCCAAGCTGGATAGGCCCGTCAACGGGCCATTCCCCATTTTGACACCCACGACCGCATTTATTGCGAAGCCGCAATTCCAAACGGCCTCTCCCGCCGAAAAGCTCCAACCAAGCCGCGAGAACCCTCATCCGACCCTGCTGCGCAAGGGCCACCTTCTCCCACTTGTGGGAGAAGGAAGAGGAAACCCCTAAAACGTCACCTTCGCTCCGCCATAAAACCCAGTCGGCGCGCCGAGCGAGGTTTGGCGCGGGTTGGTCATGTCGAGGAAGGGGATCGCCGTCGTGTTGTAGAAAATGGCGAAGTTGCGCGTGCGCGTGTCCGTCACGTTGTCGATGAGGCCGTAGACCTGGAAATTCTTGGTCAGCTGATAGGACGTGCGCAGATTGACCGTCGCGTAAGGCGACAGCGTTCCGAAGGCGTTGATCTCATCCTCGCGAACCCAGGCGCCGGCGGTGTAGACGAGATCGGCGCCGATCTTCCACTCGGGCGTGATGGAATAATCGAAGCCGGCCTTGAGTCTGTGCTTGGCGACGGCGCTCATATGCGAGCCCGGCATCACCATGATCGACGAGCCGCCCATCGCCACCGCCAGCGGGTTGCTCGGCGCGCCGAGCAGAATCTGCGAGCGGAAGGTCGCGTCGGTCAGCGTGTAGTTGATGAAGGTGGTGAGCTTCTCGTCCTTGTAGCGTATCGCCGTCTCCACGCCCTGCCGCTGCGTGGTGCCGGCGTTGGTGAAATAGCCAAGGCCGGTGACGACGCTCGGCACGCTCAGAATGTCGTTGAAGTTCGTCGTGCGATAGACGCCCGCGCTCCAGTCGAAGCGCCCCGGCAGCAGTTGCGGAAAGCGCGCTTCGCCGCGCAGGCCGGTCTCGATCGAATGCGAAACCACCTGCTTCAGCGCGGGATCGGAGACGAGAAAATTGTCGATCAGGCAAGGCTGGTTCGGATTGGCGCAGCCAAGCTCCAACGGCGTCGGCGCGCGATTGGCCTCCGAGTAATTGGCGTAGCCGGTAATCTCCGGCGTGAGCTTGTAGCTCGCGCCGATCGTCGGGTTGAAATGCGTGAACACGGCGTTGCCGTTGAGCGACGTTCCCACGAGATCATAGAGGCTGATCGCCGCATAGTTGAAGCGCCCGCCGGCGGTGACGGTGAGCTTGTCGGTCACGTCCAGCGCATCGAGGCCGTAGATGCCGAGATAGCTGTTGGCGGCGTTGAGATGAACGGTCTGCACGTCGGCGGTCGGGTCGATGTTCAGCATGCCAAGGCCGGTGACCGACAGATCGCCGGGGTTGAGCACGCCGACTTCCTCATCGGCGGAAAAATTGGTCCAGCCGTGCTCGTAGTTCACGCCGAAACTGAGCTTGTTGGGCATGGACAGAAGCTTGTCGGCATTCTCGACCTGCACCGTTCCGCCCAGCGTGCGCGAGCGCGTCCAGGTGCGGTCGATGACGCCAAGATTGGCCGCGCCTTGAAAGATGTCGGGCAGATAAGTCGAATTGCCGTTGCCGTCGCACAGCGTCGCCGCGCCGCAGGAGTTTAGGTTGGTGGTGTTGCCGTCGACATGCGCCTGATCGAAGGCGCGATAATGCAGATCGGTGAGGATTTTCCAGTTTCGCGCCGGCGTGAATGTGGCGTTGAGATCATATTGCGACAGCGTGTTTTTCGTCGTCTGCGGCGTGGTGTAGACGGCGCCCGCGTCGTTGTTGACGAGATCGACCGGGGCCGGACCCGATACGCCAAAACGGTTCTGCGCGAGATTCATTGTGAAATGCACTTCCGCCGCGTCGCCGCGATAGCCGATGTCGCCGTAAAGGCGACGCACCTGCGAGCCCGAATATTTGCGATAGCCGCTGTCTCCGGCGACTTCCACCGCGAGATAGCTGGAGAAAGCGCCGTCCTGAACGCCATATTGCATCGCGCTCTGGCGGCGGTTTCGGCTGCCCATGCGGCCGTCGAGCTCAAAGCCCTGATAGTTGAAGCCGTTCTTCATATCGACCACGACGGCGCCGCCAAGCGCGTTGAGCCCGAACAGCGGATTACCGGTGACGATGGCGGTGCGGTCGATGGCGACGGTGGGGATCATGTCCCAATTGACCGTATCCCCATAGGCCTCGTTGATGCGCACGCCGTTCTGATAGACGGCGAGTCCCTCGGGCGTTCCCGAAACCGGCGAGGCCGCGAAGCCGCGAAAGTCGACCTCCGGCGCGAAGGGGTTGCCCAGCACGTCGTTGATCGAAACGCCCGGCGTCGAGCGCTCCAGCGCGGGGCCGATGTCGAACTGATGCGTATCGGCGATCTCTTGCGCGGTGGTGATGATGACGCTCGACGGAGCCTTGCTCAGCGTGGGCGCTGGAGTTGGCGCTGGAGCAGCCGCCGGAACGGCCGCCGGAACGGCGACGGGCGCGGGCGCGGGGCGTGGCGCGGCGGGCGTCGCCGGCGCGGGGCGCGAGCGCAGCGGCGAGCCGACGTCGATGTCCGGCAGCGCCTCCTGCGCGAGGGCGGCGGGTGCAAGACCCGAGCAGAGCGCGGTCAAAGCGAGGAGGCGGGTGCGCAACATTGTCTTAATTCCTTGGCGCGGGCGCCGCCGCCCGCGTGTCTGAAAGCCAGGTTTATGGTCGCCTCTTTCTTTCCACCAAACTTCGCGCGAATGCATTTCCAAAAAATCCCGAAGCGACTGGCGATTTGCGACGGGCTAGGCTTTGGAGTTCCCCGTCTCCAGCGGCAGCCGCGCCTCCAGCACGGCGCCCCTTGACTCGCCCTCCCGCAGCGTCAGCCTTCCGCCCAGCGCGCCGACGCGCTCGCTCATGCCGCGCAGGCCGAGGCCCTCGCGCCAGCCGGGCTTCAGCCCCGCGCCGTCGTCGGCGACGCGGATGCGAAGCTGGTCCGGCGCCTCGACCGCGACGGAAATCGTCACATGATCGGCGCCGGAGTGGCGCAGCGCGTTGGTCAGCCCCTCCTGGGCGATGCGATAGGCGGCGAGCGCGGTTTCCTCGTCCAAGGGACAATCCGCGACATCGAGCGTCACTTCCACCCCCGGATGGCTCTCGCGCCAGCCCGCCGCCAGCGCGTCGAGCCCGCCGGCGAGGCCAAGCTCCTCCAGCGCGGCCGGGCGCAACCGCGCCAACACGCGGCGATTGACCTGTTGCAGCGCGGCGATCTGCGCGTCGATCCCTTCGCAATCGGGCGCAAGGCCATGGTTCGCGCTCTTGCGCCGCAAGGCTCCGACGCCGGCGCGGATCGCGAACAGGAACGGGCCGATCTCGTCGTGCAGATCGCGGGCGATGTCGCGGCGCTCGTCCTCCTGCACATGGATCATGCGGCGCAGCAGCCGGTGATTCTTATCGTCGAGCCGCGCCAGGCTCGCCGCCAGCGCGTTGATTCCGTCGGCGATGGCGACGAGTTCCGGCGAGCCGCCGCGCGGAACGCTTAAGACGCGATCGCCCCGCTCCAGCCGAGCGAGGCCCTCGGCCAGCGCCGACACGGGCGCCAGCGTGCGCGTCACCGCGACGAAGATCAGCGCGAAGGCCGCCAGCGCCACCAGCGCGCCGCCAAGCGTCAACGCGACGATCTCCTCCCAGATTTCGGCGATTTCGTCGGCGGGATTGGCCGCGATCAGCAGCGCGCCATGCAGCCGTCCGGTCATCTCTATCCTTGCGGCGCTGGCGCGCGGCGTCGCCAGCGTCGCGAACCAACCGGGCGCGCGACGGGCGTTGGCGAAGGCGGCCGGCGGTTCGGAGCCCTCGATGAAAATCCGCAGATGGCGGAACGTGCGGCCCTGCGCCAGCAGCCGGTCCAGCTCCGCCTTGGGGTCGGGCGCGCTTTGCGCCTGGGCGAGGGCGGTGACGACGAAATCCTGCGCGAGCCGGGTCGCGGCTTCCGCTTCGGCGCGAATGCGCGCGCCGGCGTGCAACGTCAACAGCGCGACGCCAAGCGATAGGCCCAACGCCAGCACGGCGCCCAGCAACAGCGACAGGCGCGAACGAAGCGGCAAGTTGGAGAGCATTTCGGCGTCCTTCGCGCCAACTCTTAAGGATGCGCGCCGCGCGGTCAATGCAAACGCTCGTCGTCAGCCCGTCAGCAGCGCGCGGACGCCGTCGACCACATATTGCACAGCCAGCGCCGCCAGCAGCACACCGAGGAGCTTGGCCAGCACCAAGGCGCCGGAGGCGCCGAGCGCCCCCTCGATCCGCGTCGCCGCGAGACAGACGCCAAAGCAGATCAGCGCCACCAGCGCGATGGCGGCGATCAGCAGCCCGAGCATGAGAAATTGGCCCTGCGCCCGTCCGGCCAGCAGCAGCGTCGCGGCGATCGCGCCCGGCCCCGCCATCAGCGGAATGGCCAGCGGAAAGGCGGCCGGATCGTGGAGATTTTCTTCCAGCGCCTGTTTGGCGGCTCTCGCGTCGCGCGCGACGCGCAGACCCAGCACCATTTCGGAGGCGATTGAAAACAGCAGCAGGCCGCCGGCGATGCGGAACGCCGACAGCGAAATGCCGAGGGCGGCGAGCAGCCGCTCGCCGATCAGCGCCGCGCCGGCGAGGATCAGAAAGGCGAAGACAGAGGCCCGCGCCGCGATTCTTCCGCGCGCCTCCAAGGGCAGCGCGCGCGTCGCGGCGAGGAAAATCGGCGCGAGGCCAAAGGGCTCGACGACGACGACCAGCGTGACGAAGGCGGCGGCGAAATAATCGAAGGCGGCCAAGCAAGGCTTTCTGAAAAGAGACGCGGCGACGCTCCAGCGCTTGTTTCAACTGGCTTCGCCCGGTCCGCGCTTCAACCCCGCTCTAGAGCGCTTATCCTTCGAACGGAATCGTTCGAACGACAAGAAATCGCTCAAAATCAAAATGTTGGAGCAAGCTCTTATCGAAAAAGTCTATCAACTTTCGGTATTATGGCGCAAACGCCACACAGCCAAAGCGGGGCGCTAATATGATGGCGGCGCCGCGCGGCGCGCTTCAATCTCGGGGAGTTGGCTTTTCGCCTATCCAAATAACTGGGTGGCCGATTTTCCACGTTGGAGCATGTTTAGATATTGTTTTTTCTTGGAAGCCTGGGTTAGGTGGAGGCGCTCCCCATCCAAAATTCGCCAGCAAATTAGCTTCCTTGAATGCCTGGGCGATGGGGTCTTGTATTGCTTGTTCATGCGGAAGAAATCCGTCTATGGGGATGTATAATCTCAGCCCTGGACCGTCTGTGTATATGCCTTTGAAGGCCGCTCCTTCTAGCAAATGGTGTTTGCTGAACAGGTCAATAAATTGTTGTGCATATTGCATTGGCTCGTCTTCATGCTTAGCCACAACAAAAAAGGTGCGCTTTTCTTTCTCAAGAAAGCGTTCAAATATCGCGATCTGCTCGTCAGTAAGGCGACGTGGTAATCGTTTTTTGCGCTCGTCTTCAATGGCTATATTTAAACGAGCAGTCCTCTCTTCGGCTGCGGCGGCGTTTTCTTTGGCTTTTGCTGTTTCAAGCGCTAATTCTGCCGTCTTGCGCGTTCCTTCTGTTCTCAAATCATCCCAATGTATTTCCTTAACGTCCGTTGTTTTCACAATGACAAATGTTGAGACGACGCCGCCCACTAAGCAAAATATCAAAGCCCAGTTTGCAACTGTGCCCCAGAATGATGCTTCTTCAAGAGACATTGACGAAAAAGGCCACATGCGAATTCCTGATTGGGTTTATGTCGCGGGGATTGTCATCACCATATTGACGGGCGCGTATGGCCTAGTAGACCAACCACTTACGTTGATGCGGAAATTTACGGTATTATGGCGCAAGCGCCACAATACCGCGACTTTTTTAAGAGCTTGCTCTAGAGCGAAAACCCCGGCTCAGTCCGGGTTGTAGACATTGCCGTCCGGGCCCTTCCACCCCTTGCCGGCCTCGTAGAAGCGATATTCCTCACTGAAGACCACGGTCTCGCCCGGCGCGACATATTGGTTGCCCTTGGCATCGGAGCCAACCGGGGCGGTCACGAAATGCTTGCTGGGCGAGCAGCCCTCCGGGAACTTGTCGCCCTCGGGCTTGCACTCGAGGTTGGCGCCCTCGGGAAACTTCACCTTGGCGTCGAAGTAAAACTCGAAGCCCTTTTCGCCGGTCGCGTGCATTTCGAGCTTTTCGGTCATCCGCGTCTTGAATTCGACGAGCTGACCGGGCTTGTCGAAGCGCTTTTTGACCAGGTTGTCGAACACCGTGTTGGCCTGATCCTCGGTGACATCGCAGCCGCCGAACAGACAGTAAGCCGCCGCGCGCTGAACGCCGATCGGCGCGAGCGCCAGAGTCGCGGCCAAAGTCAGCGTCTTGAGCATCGAACCTCGCATGTCGTTTCCTTTTGTTTTTGTTTGAACTGATGGCGTCGATTTGACCTTTGCCCAGAGTTCGCGTCGCCCGAATGACGGGCGGGTCGGCTGTCTCGCGGGCGCCGGACGTCGCTGTCATGATAATAGCCGATCCGCTCCGTAAAGGGAAAGCATGCGGGCGAGGGCGCGCATCGGGCCATTAACGGACATTAAAACCGATCGGCCGCCCGCCGTTCATGATGAATCGTCATTTGCGTTAAAAAACCTTGGGCTCGGATAGACCGCGAAGCGGCGAGCGATTAAGTTCTCGTTAACCGAGAGCAGCGCCGGCGCGACGTCCGTCGCTCGTCCGGCGCCCGCGTCAATGCGTAAAAAAGGCAAGCGAGTCCAAGATGTTCGAGGACGAGCGTAACTCCACGGCGGCGCTGATCGCCGCCGACCCCGCCTTCACCTCGCTCGAGGCTTCCGGCGCGCCGATTCTCGCGGTGATGGGGACGCCGCCGCGCGTCGTCTACGCCAACGCGGCGGCGACGACGGTGTTCGGGCCCGACCCCGCCGCGCGACTGCTGACGGGCGCCGTGACCGGCGAGCGCGGGCTGACGGCGGCGCTCGACCGGCTGCGCGGCAGCGCCGCGCCGCGTCTGGAGCGCCTGTCGATCGACCTCGGCTCCGGCGTCCAGACCATCACCATTCTTTGCCGCCGCCTGTTCGAAAGCGACGACGCGCCCTGCTTCGTTGTCGCGGCGCTCGGCCTGCGCGGCGACGCAGCGACGCAGCGACCGCCTCTGGCGCAAGGTGCAGTCGCGCAAGGTGCAGTCGCGCAAGAACCCGCGCCGCAAGAAGCCGAAAGGCGCCCCGAGACGCCCGCCCCAAATCGTCTGTCGGACGAAAAGCCCGATGCGGCGCTCGACGCTTTACGCACGCGGTTGACCGAACGGCATGGGGGAGTCGCACCGCGATTCCTTTGGAAGACCGACGCCTCCGGCCGCTTCGTCGATGTGACGCATGTGCTGGGCGACGTCGTCGGCGGGAAATACGCCGATCTGCTCGGCCGCGGCGTCGAAGAGACGTCAAACGCCATGGGACTTGGTCCCGACTTCGCGGCGGCTCTCGCGACGCGCAAATCCTGGAGCGGCGTCGCTGTCGACTGGCCGGTCGAGGAGCCGGCCTGCCGTGTCCCGACGACGCTCGGCGGGCTGCCGATTTACGACGCGCAGCGCGGCTTTTCTGGTTTTCAGGGCTTTGGCGTGCTGCGGCTGTCGCAGGCGGCGCCGGACATTTTGGCGGTCGCGCTCGAAGCTCCCGAGGTCGTAGCGGCGCCGGCGGTTAGACTCGAAGCGCAAGTCGAAGTCGAAGTCGAAGCCGAACCGCAAACGCCGCCGCCGAACGAAGCCGAATTCGCGGGCGCGAAAAACGTCGTGGCGCTGCGGCCGGCGCCGGCGCACGAACCCGCGAACGCGCTGACGCCGGTGGAGCAGAACGCCTTCGACGAAATCGCCCGCACGCTCGGCGAAAGCGCGGAGCCGGGCGGCCCGCGCGATCTCATCGACCAGGTGGCCCGCGCGATCGAAAGGCCGCCCGTCGTGGCGGACGACGACGCGTCCCGCGCGATGGCGATGGTCGAGGTTCTTCCGGTCGGCGTGCTGGTGGCGCGCGGAACCAAGGCGCTCTACGCCAACCGCACGCTGCTCGACTATCTCGGCTACGCCGATCTCGACGCGCTCTCGGCGGACGGGGGACTGTCGCGGGTGTTTCTGGGCCGCCTGCCCGGCCGCGCGCCGGCCACCTCTCCCGTCGAGCTTCAGGCGCAGGACGGCGAGACGCTCGACGTGGACGCCCATGTTCAGACCATCGACTGGAGCGGCGGACCGGCGACGCTCATCAGCCTGCGCCGCGCGCGCGCCACTGCGCAAACGCGCGCCGAAAATGCGCGTTTATGCGCGCAGGAGGCCGAACTCACCCGCCTTGGCGAGGAACGCGACGCGCTGGCCGCCTGTTTCGAGGGCGCCGCCGAGCCGACGGCGGTCCTTGACGGGGCCGGCCGGATCGAACGCGTCAATGCAGGTTTCGCCGCGCTACTGGGCGAAGACGCCCGCGTCTGCGCGGGACGCGGTCTCGCGGCGTTCTTTGGCGACGAAGACGCGATGCGGCTCAAGACTTTTTTCGCGCCGGGAAAAAGCGAGACCGCCGACGAGACGATTCTCGCCGTAAAAAGCCGGCGCGCCGGCGTCGCCAAGACGAAACTGTCGCTGCGCCGCCTCGGGCCTGCGCGTTTCGTCGCGCGCGCGCTGGCCGAGCCCGCGCCCGCGACGAGCCAGTCCGAGTCCGACGCCGCACGAGAGGAAGCCGAACGCGCCAGCGCCGCCAAATCCGATTTTCTGGCGCGCGTCTCGCACGAGATCAGAACGCCGCTCAACGCGATCATCGGCTTCGCCGAGGTGATGATGGAGGAACGCTTCGGTCCCATCGGCACCGAGCGTTACAAGGAATATCTCAAGGACGTGCATACGTCCGGCACGCATGTGCTGAGCCTCGTCAACGATCTGCTCGACCTCTCGAAGATCGAGGCGGGCAAGATGGAGTTGGTCCCCGAGCAAATCGACGTCAATGCGATCATCGGCGAATCCGTGTCGATCATGCAGACGCAGGCCAATCAGCAGCGGGTGATCGTGCGGCTGTCGCTGGCGCCGCGGCTGCCGCGCATCCGCGCCGACGAGCGCTCGCTGCGGCAAATTTTGCTCAATCTGCTGTCCAACGCGGTCAAATTCAACGAGCCGGGCGGCCAGGTGATCGTCTCCAGCGCGCTGACCGACGCGGGCTTTGTGGTGATCCGCGTTAAGGACACCGGCATCGGCATGTCCGACGACGAAATCGACATCGCGCTGGAGCCATTCCGCCAGATCGCCACCTCGCGCAAGACCAGCGGCACCGGGCTCGGCCTGCCGGTGACCAAGGCCTTGATCGAAGCCAACCACGCCTCGTTCACGATCAAGAGCCGCAAGAACGAAGGCACGCTGATCGAAGTCGCCTTCCCCCCGGCGCAGAGTCTGGCGGCGGAATAACCGGCGACTCTTTTGCAACGCGGCGGCTGAAGATTTCGCTGAAGATTTCGCTGAAGATTTCCTGGCCCCACCCTCTCCCTAGAGAAGAGGATGGGGCCAAACAAACTCCCTTACTTCTTCGCCAATTCGAGATGCGTCAGGGCTTCCTCGGCGTGTTTCGTCGCGACTTCGGCTTGGCCTTTCTCGCCATGCTCAATGGCCGCGCCGAGATGGCCGACGGCTTCCTTGACGTGCGGATTGGGCTTGGCGCGCTCCGCCTCCTCGGCCTGATGCACCGCCGCTTCGGCATGCTTCACCAGCGCTTGCGCATGGCCCTGCTTGCCTTCGTCGATGGCTTCGCGCGTGTGGTGGATGGCGGCGTTCAAATGGCCCCAGAACAACGCGTGAGACTTATGCCTCATCGGCGGCGGCGGCTGATCCGGGACAAAGGCCAGATTGAGGCTTTCCACGCCGGCGGTGACGCCAAGGCCTTCTCCAGCCTCCAGATTGAACGGTTGAAGCGACAGCGTATTGTTCGAGCCGCCGACAAGAATGGCGCCGCCGCCGCCAACGCCCAGCTTCAGCGAAGCCTCCGGTCCGACATATTCGCCGGCGAGCGCGCCCAGACCGAGCGTGCGGGTCTCCGCGACGACGCCCCAAACCAGTTCTCCTGGACCATTGATGCTGATATTGGCGCCGAGTTTGCTCAGTTTACCGATGTAATGCTGCGGCCCGGCGCCTTGCGTCTCGTCTTCGTAAACGCAGTCGACCGCCTGATTTTCGACCAGAACCGTTATGCCGTTCCCCAACAAATGACACTCCAGCACACCGACCTGATCGCCAGCCAACGCCGCCGCTGGCGTCAACGCCGCGAGCAACAGCCCGCCACACAATGTGCGCCTAAAATCAGTCATTCGCGCCATGCTCGAAACTCCTCTTTGCTTTTGGATATTTTCATCGGCAGCCAAGCCTGCGACCCGTCGCGCGCCCGCCTGCCGCCCCTTGGACATATTGGGCTTGCGCGGCAAAACAACGGCAGCGTGACAATTTACCTCATTCATGCGCCCGCGCCGAAAGGGCCCCGCCTTTCAGGCCCCGTTCAGCTCCGGCGCGGCATAGGAGGCGGGCGGGGTCTGTGATAGAGGCTTGCGTCGGCGCTACGGGCGCGCCGGGCTTTAGCGGGCTTTCGGCAAAAGTGGACGCCGGTTTTGCTCCGGAAAGCACGATAAACGTATGATCCTGTCCAACGGAATTATCCATCTTATGAACGATCTGCATCGAGATTTCACGCAAGACGCCGCTCCCGCGCGCGCGGCCAATGGCGGCGGAGGGGTCCATTCCCCGGCGCTTGAGACCGCGATATTGCGCGGCAAGGCGGACCCGCGGCTGCTGCGCGACGAATTGCTTTGCGAAATCTTCGCCGCCGCCGTCGCCGCCTTCCCGTCCGCCCTCGCCATGACGACGATGGAGCGCCGCTACAGCTATCGCGAAGTCGACCTTTTTGCGACGACGATCGCCAAGGGCCTCGTCGCCCGGAACATCGGCCCCGGCGATGTCGTCGGGCTGTGGATGGCCCGCGGGCCGGAGTTGCTGATCGCGCAAATCGCCATCGCCAAGACGGGCGCCGCCTGGCTGCCCTTCGACGCCGACGCGCCGGTCGAGCGCATCGCCGTCTGCCTCACCGACGCCGAGGCCAAGGGGCTGCTGACCTCCGCCGCCTTCGCGCAAAAGGCGGACGGCGGCGTGACGGTTCCGCTGCTGATCGACGCCGAAGTCGCGACGATGGGCGACGGTCCCCTGCCCGATCCGCGCGGGCGCGGCGCGACGCCGGAGTCTCCCGCCTATCTTATCTACACCTCGGGTTCGACCGGCGTGCCCAAGGGCATTGTCGTCACCTCGCGCAACATCTGCCATTATCTGCGCTCGGCCAACGAGATTTACCGCGTTGCATCCTCCGACGTGGTGTTTCAGGGCGCCTCGGTCGCCTTCGATCTCTCGATGGAGGAGATCTGGATTCCCTACCTCGTCGGCGCGACGCTGTTCGTCGCGACCCCGGAGATTTTGGGCGAGACCGAGCAACTGCCGGATATTCTGGAGGAGGCCCGAGTCTCCGTGCTCGACACGGTGCCGACACTGCTCGCGGTGCTGCCGCGCGACGTAAAAACCTTGCGCACGATCATTCTCGGCGGCGAGGCCTGCCCGCCGGCCATCGCCGCCCGCTGGAGCCGCATCGGCCGCACGATCTACAACAGCTACGGCCCGACCGAGGCCACCGTCGTCGCGACGGTCGCGGAAGTGCGGCCAAAGGAGCGGGTGACGATCGGCAAGCCGATCCCCAATTACAGCTGCTATGTCGTGAACGACGCGCTCGAATTGGTGGCCCCGGGCGTCGAGGGCGAGTTGCTGATCGGCGGGCCCGGCGTCGCCAGAGGCTATCTCAAGCGCGACGCGCTGACGGCGGAGAAGTTTGTTCCCAATCCGTTTCATTCGAACGGCTCCGATCCCGTGCTCTACCGCTCCGGCGACGCGGTGGTTTTGGACGAGAATGGCAATCTGGCCTTTCGCGGCCGCATCGACGACCAGATCAAGATCCGCGGCTTTCGCGTCGAGCTTGGCGAGATCGAGGCGGCGCTGTCGCGTCAGGCGGGAGTGCGCCAGGCCGCCGTCGTGCTGCGCAGCGAGAACGGCATCGACGAACTCGTCGCCTTTCTGACCGCGGACGGCGGCGAAAAGCCCGAACCCCGAGACTTGCGCGCAAAGCTGCGCGAGACCTTGCCGCCCTATATGGTTCCCGCGCGTTACGAATTCGTCGAGACGCTGCCAAAACTCTCCTCCGGCAAGGTCGACCGCAAGGCCCTGAAGCGCATCGAGCTGACAACCCCCGCCGGGATCGACGAGGAGCAGGAAATCCCGCGCGACGACACCGAGGCGAAGCTGTTGGAGGCGGCCAAGCGCGTGCTGCCGCCCGGCGCTATTCCCTTCGACGCGGATTTCTTCACCGATCTTGGCGGCCATTCGCTGCTCGCCGCACGTTTCGTCGGCGCGGTGCGCGAGACACGGCGCCTCGCCTCGATCACGCTGCAGGACCTCTATGCCCACCGCACGCTGCGGGCGATCGGCAGGCATCTCGCCGGCAAGGCGGACTATGACGCGCCGCAGCGCGATCTCTCCTTCGTCCCGCCGCCCTTATCGCGGCGTTTCCTGTGCGGGCTGGCGCAGGCGGTCGCGCTGCCGTTCATCCTCGCCATCGTGACGGCGCAATGGCTCGGCGTGTTCGTCTCCTATCAGTTGCTCACCCCGGTGGACGCCAGCTTTCTCGAAGAATCGGCCGCGCTGCTCGGCGTTTACCTCTGCGTGAACGTCGCCACGGTGGCCGTGTCGATCCTCGGCAAATGGCTGGTCATCGGCCGCACCAAGCCGGGCCGCTATCCGCTGTGGGGCGTCTATTACTATCGCTGGTGGCTGTCGCAGCGGTTGATCGGCCTCACCCACGCCAAGTGGTTCCAGGTCTCGCCGCTGATGAATCTCTATCTCAAGGCGCTCGGCGCCAAGGTCGGCGAGGACGCGCTGATCAGCGAATTCGACGCGGGGGCGATCGACCTCGTGTCGATCGGCGCCGGCGCCTCGCTCGGCGCCAAGCTGAAACTCTCCAACGCGCGCGTCGAGGGCAATGAGCTGATCATCGGGACCATCGACATTGGCGCCGACGCCTATATCGGCACGTCCTGCGTGATCGAGAACGATGTGGTCATCGCCGACGGCGCGGCGCTGGAGGATCTGACGTCGCTGCCCGCCGGCGCCCGCATCGGCGCGCATGAAATCTGGAACGGCTCGCCGGCGCGCAAGACCGGCATGGTCAATGAGTCCGAACTCGACCCGCAGTCGACGCCGAGCGCGATCCGCCGCCCGATCATGACCTTCATGTTCACGCTGCTCGCCTTGATGATCCCGCCGCTCGGCCTGTTGCCGATTTTCCCGGCCTTTTATCTGTTCGACAAGCTCGACGCCTGGATGGGCATCGCCGAGTCGAACCACATCTATTACCTCGCGGCGATTCCGCTATTCGCCTGGCCGACGGCCTTCGTCCTGGTGCTGGTGACGGTGGCCTTCATCGTCGTCGCGCGCTGGATCGTCATGCCGACGCGCGTGCGGGCGGGAACCTATTCGGTCTGGTCGTGGTTCTATTTGCGCAAATGGGCGATCTCGCTCGCCACCGAAGTCACGCTGGAGACGCTGTCCTCGCTGTTCGCGACGCTCTACATGCGCAGCTGGTATCGCATGATGGGCGCGCGCATCGGCAAGGATTCGGAGATCTCCACCAATCTCTCCGGCCGCTACGACATCGTGGAAATCGGCGAGAAATGCTTCATCGCCGACGAGGTCGTGCTCGGCGACGAGGACGTGCGCCGCGGCTGGATGTATCTCAAGGCCGTCAAGACCGGCGACCGCGTGTTCATCGGCAATGACGCTGTGATCCCGCCGGGTTCGGAAATCCCGACCGGCGCGCTGATCGGCATCAAGTCGAAGCCGCCGGCCAACAGCGAGCTTTCCGAAGGCGACACCTGGTTCGGCTCGCCGCCGATCAAACTGCCGGTGCGGCAGAAATTCGACGCCGGCGGCGCCGCCTGGACCTACAATCCCCCCGCCTGGAAAAAGTTTATGCGCGCGGCTTACGAGGCGGTCAACGTGTCCCTCCCGACCATGCTGTTCATGACCTTCGGCACCTGGGCGGTCGAAAGCTTCGGGCAATTGCTGGTCGACGGCGAATATCTCGACGTGACGCTGCTGTTCATCCTCGATTCGGTGCTGATCTCGGTGGGGATGACGCTGGCGGTGGTTATCGTCAAATGGGTGACGATGGGCCGCTACGAGCCGCAGGTGAAACCGATGTGGTCGTTCTGGGCGATGCGCACGGAGGCCTGCGCCGTGCTCTATTGGGGCCTCGCCGGCAAGGTGCTGCTCGAACATTTGCGCGGCACGCCGTTCCTGCCGTGGACGCTGCGGCTGTTCGGCGCCCATTTCGGCAAGGGCGTGTTCATGGACATGACCGACATCACCGAATTCGACTGCGTGCGCGTCGGCGATTTTTGCGCGCTGAACGCCGTCGCGGCGTTGCAGACGCATCTCTACGAAGACCGCGTGATGAAGGTCGGCCGCGTGCATCTCGGCCAAGGCGTCACGGTGGGCGCGGGCTCGACGGTGCTCTACGACACCTTCATCGGCGACTACGCGCGGCTTGGGCCGCTCACCGTGGTGATGAAGGGCGAGAGCATCCCGGCCCATTCCGAATGGGTCGGCGCCCCAGCCGAGCCGCTGGGCGCGCGCGGCGCGGAAGCGGAAATGGCGCGCAAGGCGGGGTGAAGGTTTTCCTTCTCCCGCCTGCGGGAGAAGGTGGCCCCGCGAAGCGGGGTCGGATGAGGGAGGCCGCGATAACAACCAGCTGGCTATTTCGCCTTGGACAGCCGCCTCAAACCGTCCATCGCAAAAACGTCGCCGCGAAAGGCAGCCAACGTCAACCGGTAATATTTGCGCGCAGTCGCCTCGTTCTTGACGACACCTAGGCCATTTTCGTACATAAATCCAAGATAAGCCATCCCCGCAGATTTGCCCAGGTCAGCAGCCTTGCGGTAAAGCCGCGCGGCTTCCGCTTCGTCCTTGGCGACGAACTTGCCCTCGCGCAGCCAGTTGCCAAGATCGATCATCGCCTGGGCGTTCCCGCCGTCCGCAGCCTTGCGGTAAAGTCGCACGCCTTCCGCCTCATCCTTAGCGCCTCCTTGACCACCCAAGTACATCGAGCCGAGAGCCTCCATGGCCATAACGGAACCTGCGTCGGCGGCGCTCAAAAGGAATGTGCGGGCTTCAGCATCTCGTCCCACCCTTTTCAGTAGACGGCCGTATTGAAAAAAAAGTCGTCTTTCGCCGGGAAACTTCTGAATAGCTTCCGCGCAGGCCGCTACCGCCGACCTCACGTCGACATTGAAATAAGCGACGCCATTGACACCTACCGCCCTGTCCGCATCATCCGGATCGGCCGCTAGTCGATCACACTCAGTCACCGGCGCAGACTTCAGTTTGACGGGTGGCATTGACGCCGCCTGTTGAGGCGAAATCCTCTCCCGCTCGCGCTTAGCGGTTTTCGTTAAGGGGCTGCTTGGATTCTTGGCCATGAAATCGTCCAGCGCCTCAACCGTTCCCGCCGCTATCGCTTCGTCGAATTCCGTCTGCTGCTTCTCCGCTACAGGGGTTGGCGTGGACGCCACGACGGGCGATGGTTCTGTCGTCGCCGCAGGGACAGGCGCGGAAGCGGCGACGGATGCGATCTCTGTTTTCGGCGCGGGATTGTCCCCGCGTCCCATGACCAGCGCGCCTCCGCCTGCGGCCGCGACCACGGCGAGCACGGCGGCGGCACCGAGCCAGCTCGATTTCTTCGCCGGCGGCTCCGGCGTCTCCTGCGCAACGAAGGCGGCGGCGGATTCGGGCGCTTGTAACTTCGGCTCCTCGGGCTCAATCGCCGCCGAGCCGCGCGGGGCGATGCCCGGTCTCGGTTCCTCCACCGCTTTGCGCACAAACTCCGACTCCAGCAGCCTCTTCACCGCATCGGCCAGCCGGCCAACATGCTGCTCGAACGGGGGCGTAAAAGCGTCGAGCCAATGCGGGGCGCTGATGAAATATTCGAGCGCCTCGCTCGGCGGGACATTCTCGATGCGGATGGGCACGACCGGGACGCCCTTATGCACCGCTCGCTCGACCTCCCGCTCGATCTGCGGCGACGCATTCGCGTTGCCGGAAAACACCAGCACCATCACCCGCGCGCCGTTGATCGCGCCGATGATCGACTGCGCCCAGCCGACGCCTGCCAAAATATCGCGCGGCGCCATCCAGACGCGAATGCCGTTGCGCTCCAGCGCGTGGCAGACCGCGTCCGCAGCCGCCTTGTCCTTGTTCGAATAGGAAAGAAAAACATCATGCGCCACCGCGCCGCCCCGGCCGTTTAAAAACCCGCGCCAGTCCTATCACCGCCGCGCGCGCGCTTAAATATGGATCGCCCGGCCATAGGCTTGCAGCACGCTCTCGCCCATCGCCTCGGACAGCGTCGGGTGCGGGAAGACGCTGTGCATCAGCTCTTCCTCGGTCGTTTCCAGGTTCATCGCGATGACAAAGCCCTGGATCAGTTCCGTCGCCTCGGCGCCGATCAGATGGGCGCCGAGCAGCCGGCCGGTCTTGGCGTCGAAAATCGTCTTGACCAGCCCTTCCGGCTCACCGAGCGCAATCGCCTTGCCATTCGCGCTGAATGGAAAGCGGCCGACCTTAAGCTCGAATCCGCCGGCCTTGGCGGCGCCCTCGCTCAGCCCGACCGAGGCGATCTGCGGATGGCAGTAGGTGCAGCCGGGGATGCGCGTTTTGTCGAGCGAATGGGGGTTTTTGCGCGCGATCCCCTCGACGCAGACGACGCCCTCGTGCTCGGCCTTATGCGCCAGCATCGGCCCGCCCGCCACGTCGCCGATCGCGAACACGCCCGCGATATTGGTCGCTCCAAGCCCGTCCACGGCGATGACGCCGCGCTCGATCTTAACGCCCAGCGCTTCGAGGCCGAGCCCCTCGACATTGGCGACGACGCCGGCCGCCGAAAGCAGCCGCTCCGCCTCGATTTTTCGCGTCGCGCCGTCCACGCCGGTCAGCGTCGCGACCACGCCGTTCTCGCGTTTTTCGACCGTCGAGACCTTAGTCGCGGTGAGGATTTCAATGCCCTGGCGTTCAAAGCTCTTGCGCGCCAGCGCGGCGATCTCGGCGTCCTCGGCCGGGAGAATCTGCGGCAGCGCCTCGACCAGAGTCACGCGCACGCCGAAGGTTCGATAAAATGACGCGAATTCGACGCCAATCGCTCCGGCGCCGACGACGAGAAGCGATTTGGGCAAGGCTTGCGGCTTCAGCGCGTCGAAATAGGTCCAGATCAGCTGCCCGTCCGGCTCCATCCCCGGCAGCACGCGCGGCCGGGCGCCTGTGGCGATAATGATGTTTTTGGCGTTATAGACGCCCGGCCCCAGCGCGCCCTTAGGGATAGGCGCTTGCGGCGTCACGGCGGCCTTTTGGGCGGGCGAAACCTCCACCGTCCCGGCGCCTTTCAGCAGCGCCTGCCCGAAAATTACGTCGATCTTGTTTTTCTTGAGCAAAAACTCGACGCCGGCGTTGAGTTTGCCCGCGACCTCACGCGAGCGGGCGACGATTTTGGCGATGTCGAAGCTGGGTTCGGTCACCGTGAGTCCGTACTCGCCGGCGGCGAGCGCGAGGCGATAGACATCCGCGCTGCGCAGCAGCGCCTTGGTCGGGATGCAACCCCAGTTGAGGCATATGCCGCCGAGATGCTCGCGCTCGACGACGACGGTCTTGAGGCCAAGCTGCGCGGCGCGAATTGCGGCGACATAGCCGCCCGGCCCCGCGCCGATGACGAGAAGGTCGTAAGGATCGGGCATGGGCGCTTTCCGCGAAGGGCTTTAAGTCAGGGTCTCGGCTCTAACTCAAACCGCGCCCCGCGTCAGTGAGTCGGCTCGGTCTCGAAGGCTTCCTGTTCGGCGCGCGACTGCGCCGCCAGCAACAATTCGGCCTGTTCGCCGACCAGCGTCCAGACCCGAAATCCTTCGAGATCGCCTTTGTCTCTCAGGTCGCCCGCGCGAAGCCGCGCCAGCATCGGCGATTTCCTGCCGGAGCGCCCTTTGAGCGCGCGGGCGTGAATATGGATCGCCTGATCGAGGGAGATTTCCATCGGCCCCATCCGTCACAAACACGCCAAAAGAATGTCTTGGCGTTGACAGACTACGACGGCGGACGGGTGGAGAGCAAGCGGATGACGACAACGGCGGGCGACAACGGCGGCCGCGCAAATATTGTGCGGCGCGGTTCAATCGCGGCGCAGCACGACGACGCGATTGCTGTTGACGCCCTTCGCGTTGTTGCGAACGCCCCAGCAATGGCTGGTCTTGGTGAACTCCTGCGCGTTCACCAGAACGAACAGCCGCGTGAACGGCAGGCCTTCGACCGCCCGCCACACCAGCCGCTCCAGCAATACCTTGCCGCCGCGCACCTCGCCGACCTCGAAGGCGACATGGCCGCCCGGCGCGACGATCCGTGCGAACTCCCGGAAGCAATCGCGCACCATTTGCGACCAGGCGGACTCGCTGCGATGCGCCGAAATTTTCACGGCTTGCGTGTCGATTCCGGCGAACCAGTTGCGCAGCCAATTGTCGGAGGCGTATTGCACAATATCGAGAAACGGCGGCGATGTGACGATTAGCCGCGCCGAGGCGCCCACAACAAAGGGCGTATGCGCCGCGTCGCTGTCGCCGAGCGTCGCCTTTGGGTGGGGCGGCGGCGAACCATCCGCAATCAGCGCGCGCGACTTCTTCAATATGAGTTTCGCGACATCGCGCGACGGGGGCGTCTGCGAGCGCTTAGCGTTGATCTTGACTTGCGCCTCCACGGAAACCGCTTGGTTGGGCGGCAGCGTATAGACCGAGAAAAACCCCGGCGAATGGCCGGTGAGCCGGTTGAGCGCGACCATTCTGATCCAGTCGTCCACGGGCTCGCCATGGCTTTGCAGAAAGCGCCGCAGCGCGCAGATTTGGCGCAGCGTGTCCGGGTGATAAAAGGCCAGCAGATCGCTGCATTCGATCTCGCCCGCGCTCCAGTCGATTTCCGTCAAGCGCGCCTCGATCGCCGCAAGCGTGGGCGGCGCGAGGCGCGGGCGGGTCAGCAGCGCGGACAAGGGATTCATGTCGTTGCCGATGGGCCGGCGCCCCATCAACGCCGCCTGCAACGGCGTCGTGCCGCGCCCCATAAAGGGATCGTAGACCCCCTCGCCCGGCGCCGTGAGCCTTGAGATGAAAAACTGCGGCAGCTGCGGCTTGAAACAGGCGCGATAGCTGATCTCGTGCAGGGAATGCGCGCGGCGCTGGCCGGAGGTCCAGAATTCATTGATGAAATAGGGAATGCCGTCCTGTTCGGATTCAACCGTCTTCGCGCCGAACGCGTCGAAGCCGCGCAACTCGGCAATGAGCGCGTCGCTTGATGCAATAGGGCGAGGAAGCAATAGTGCAGTCACGCGCGGCCCCTGGATCGCTCGGAGGACGGCGCAAAGGCCCCCTAAGCCCCCGGTTCGCGAACGAAGGGGCACGCCTCAATGGCACGAGTCGGGGGTTTTATAAAGGGCCGCCCCCTCTCCCGCGAACCCGGGGGTTAGGGAGGGCGCTTGCCGCTCCGCTTCTCTCGAACCCCGAAACGGGATAGGTCCATAAATCACGCGCGCCGCCAAAGGGGACGATTCGCGCGGCTAAGGAGAGGCCCATGCTCGAAGTCGCGGTCCAGATGGACCCGTTGGAGAAGATCAACTTCGCCGGCGACTCGACCTTCGCCTTGATGCTGGAGGCGGCGCGGCGCGGCCATCGGTTGTGGTTTTACACGCCCGATCACATGTCGCTGGAGGCTGGCGGACTCACCGCGCGGGCGCGGGAAATCGCCGTGCGCGACGAGCCCGACCACTATTACGAACTCGGCGAGACGCGCCAGCTCGATCTTTCCAAGGTCGACGTGGTGCTGCTGCGGCAAGACCCGCCCTTCGACCTCGCCTATATCTCCTCGACGCACTTGCTTGAGCGCGTCGCCGCGCGCACGCTCGTCGTCAACGATCCGGCCAGCGTGCGCAACGCCCCGGAAAAGTTATTCGTGATGGAATTTTCGGATTTGATGCCGCCGACGCTGATCACCCGCGACCGCGCGGCGATCGAGCGGTTTCGCGCCGAGCATGGCGAAGTGGTGATGAAACCGCTGTTTGGCCACGGCGGCGCCAGCGTGTTCAAAGTCGCGCCGCGCGACCCCAATTTCGGCTCGCTGTTCGACCTGTTCTCGACGATTTTTCGCGAGCCCTGGGTGGTGCAGCGGTTTCTGCCGGCGGTGATGCAGGGCGACAAGCGCATTCTGCTCGTCGACGGCGAACCGCTTGGCGCGGTCAATCGCGTGCCGGCCGAGGACGACATCCGCGCCAATATGGTGCGCGGCGGCGCCGCGGCGGCGACCGAGTTAAGCGACCGCGAGCGGGAAATTTGCGCGCGCCTCGGGCCGCATCTCAAGCAGCGCGGCCTGCTTTTCGTCGGCATAGATGTGATCGACGGCTGGCTGACGGAAATCAACGTGACGTCGCCAACCGGCCTGCGCGCGCTAAAACACATTGGCGGGCCGGATCTTGCGCCGAGGATCATGGACGCAATCGAGGCGCAGCTTAAATTTTTGCGCGGCGCGAAATGAACGACATGGCCAAATCCGGCGCCTCCCCCTCCGGCGCCTTCAAGGCGCTCAATGCGTCCGGCCCCGATCTCATCGCTCTGCGCGCGGAGATGCTGGAGCGCATCGCGGCGGCCTGCGGCGGCGCGGCCTCGCCCGAGTCCTGCCGCGCGGCTGTCGTGGAGATGTTGCGCGCCGCGCTCGACCAAGGTCGCGCGGTCGCGCAAACAAGGCTCGAAGCGGGCGGGCGCGGCCACGCCTGCGCGCGCTTTCTGTCGCAGCTGGAAGACGAGATCATCCGCGCGCTGTATCATTATGTCGTCAGCCATGTTCACGTTACGGAAAAGCCGACCTTCGGCGAACGCCTGACGCTCGTCGCCGTCGGCGGCTACGGGCGCGGCGCGCTGGCGCCCGGCTCCGACATCGATCTGTTGTTTTTGCTGCCCTATAAGCAAACGCCCTGGGGCGAGAGCGTCGTCGAGGCGATGCTTTATATGATGTGGGATCTGCGCCAGAAAGTGGGCCACGCCACCCGCTCCGTCGCCGAATGTCTGCGCCAGGCCAAGGCCGACATGACGATCCGCACGACGCTGCTGGAGGCGCGATTCATTCTCGGCAGTCAGGAATTGTTCGACGAACTGATCGAGAGCTTCGACCGTGAAATCGTGCGCGCCGACACGCGCGAATTCGTCACCGCGAAGCTCGACGAACGCAATGCGCGCGTGCAGCGCGCCGGCGCCTCGCGCTATCTCGTCGAACCCAACGTCAAGGAGGGCAAGGGGGGCTTGCGCGACCTCAACACGCTGTTCTGGATCGGCAAATATGTCTATCACGTCCGCGAAGCGCGCGAACTCATCACGGCGGGGCTGTTCACCTCGGCGGAATACAGCCTGTTCGAGCGCTGCGAGGAGTTTTTGTGGCGCGTGCGCTGTCATCTGCATTTCGCGACCGGTCGCGCCGAGGAGCGGCTTTCCTTCGACATCCAGCCGGTGCTGGCGGCGCGGCTGGGCTATCACGACCGCAGCGGCCTCTCGCGCATCGAACGCTTCATGAAGCACTATTTTCTTGTCGCCAAGGACGTGGGCGATTTGACCGCCATCGTCTGCGCGGCGATGGAGGAGCGCCAAGCCAAGCCGCGCGCGATGCTCGACCGTTTTTTCGGCCGGCTCCGGCGGCGCTCCAAGGCGGGCCTCCCGGAGGGTTTCACGATCGACCACGACCGCGTCAGCGTGCGCGACGACGAAGCCTTCGCGCGCGATCCGGTCAACATCATCCGGTTGTTCTGGACGGCGGACCGCTTCAGCCTGCCGCTGCATCCCGACGCCTTGCGCGCGGTGACGCGCAATCTGCGCCGCATCGACGCCGATCTGCGCGCGAGCCCCGAGGCCAACCGGCTGTTTCTCGAACTGCTGCTGTCGCGCAACATCACCGAGATCGTGCTGCGGCGCATGAACGAGACCGGCGCGCTCGGGCGCTTCATCCCCGAATTCGGGCGCATCGTCGCGATGATGCAGTTCAACATGTATCATCACTACACGGTCGACGAACATCTGCTGCGTGCAGTGGGCGGCCTTTGCGATCTGGAGGCCGGCCGCCTGCCGGAACATCAAAAGCTCGTCGGCGATATTCTCCCGACCATCGTCAACCGCAAGGTTCTCTACCTCGGTCTGCTGCTGCACGACATCGCCAAGGGCCGCAAGGAGGACCACTCCATCGCCGGCATGAAGACGGCGCTGACGTTTTGTCCACGCCTCGGCTTCACGCCGGGCGAAACGCAAACGGTCGGCTGGCTGGTCGAACAACATCTGCTGATGTCCAGCGTCGCGCAGAGCCGCGACCTCACCGACGCGCGCACGATCGAAAAATTCGCCGCCGTGGTGCAGACCATCGAGCGCCTGAAGATGCTGTTCGTGCTGACGGTCTGCGACATTAACGCGGTCGGCCCCAATGTGCTCGACGCCTGGAAATCGCAGTTGTTGCGCCAGCTCTACTGGGAAACGGAAATCGTGCTGGGCGGCGGCCATTCCGCTGTCGACCGCCGGAGCCGTGTCGCGGCCGCGAAGGAACAGCTGCGCGCGGCGCTAAAAGACTGGAGCGACGAGGAGTTCGAGCTTTACGCCAAGCGACACTATCCCGCCTATTGGCTGAAGATGGACCTTGCGCATAAGGTTTATCATGCGCAGCTGCTGCGCCAACTCGCCGATGCGCGCGCGCCGCTCGTCGCCGCCGTCGCGCTCGACAACAAGCGCGGCGCCATCGAGTTGACGGTGATCGCCCCGGATCACCGCCGCCTGCTCTCGACCGTCGCCGGCGCCTGCGCCGCCTGCGGCGCCAATATCGTCGACGCGCATATCTTCACCACGGCGGATGGGCTGGCGCTCGACACGATGCTTTGCTCGCGCGCCTTTGCGTTCGACGACGACGAATTGCGCCGCGGCGACCGCATCGCCGCCTTCGCCAAGAAGGCCCTGCGCGGCGAGGCGACGATCGCCGACGCGATCAAGGCGAGGACCGCCAAAACGTCGCAGACCACCGCTTTTTTCATCGCGCCGGAAGTCGTGATCGACAATAGCCTGTCGAACGATTGCACGGTGCTCGAAGTCTCGGGACTCGACCGCGAGGGCTTGCTGTTCGAACTCACCAACGTCATCTCGAAACTCAACCTCAATATCGTTTCGGCGCATGTCACGACTTTCGGCGAGCGGGCGGTTGACGCGATCTATGTCAAGGATTTAACAGGCGGAAAAATCTTGCTGCCGTCGCGCCAGGCGACGATCAAACGGCAATTGCTGGACATATTCTCGGCCCCGAACGAAAAGCGCGGGGCCAAGGGCGCCGACTTATCGAGCGCCGAGCGGACTTGATTTATCGCGGGCCAGCCCTGATATCGGGGGCGCAGAGGACAATGGACGTAAATTATGAGCGAACAGACCAATAACGACACGCCGCAACAGGCTCCCGCCCCGGCAGAGGCTCCCGCCGCGCCGAAGCAAGAGCCGCCGCCGCAAGAGACCGGTCTCTCGGCCGAACTCGAAGCGTTGCGCGCCGAACACGCGTCGGTCAAGGACCGGCTGCTGCGCGCGCTCGCCGAGATGGAGAATCTGCGCCGCCGCACCGAGCGCGAAGTCGCCGACGCGAAGATCTACGGCGTGACGAGCTTCGCCCGCGAGGCCGTTGCGCTCGCCGATAATCTGCGCCGCGCGCTGGACAATTTTCCCGCCGAGGCCCGCGTCGAAATGGCGCCGCATGTTTCCGCGCTGGTCGAGGGCGTCGAACTCACGGAGCGCGATTTTCTCTCGCGGCTGGCGCGTTTCGGCGTCAAGAAGACCGAGGCGCTGGGCGCCCGCTTCGACCCCAACCAGCACGAGGCGCTGTTCGAAATCCCCGATGAGAGCCAGGCCGCCGGCACGGTGGCGAAGGTGATCGAGCCTGGCTATGCAATCGGCGAGCGCGTGCTGCGCCCGGCCAAGGTCGGCGTCACGCGCGGCGGACCAAAGGCGTAGGGCGCGGCGACGCGGGGCGTCACTTCGCCTCCTCCTCCGGGCGGTATTCGAGAATATCGCCCGGCTGGCAGTCGAGAATTTCACAGATTTTCTCCGCGCCGAATATTTTTCTTCGCGCTTTTCCTCCCCCTCGCCGCCTGCAACGGCGCGCCGGTCTCGACGCAATGGAAGCTGCGCAACTTCAGCGTCGGCACGGCGGATCTGGCTCGACTGCGCGTCGCGATGCGCGGTCCCGACTGGCTGACGGCGACGCCCGAGAACGCCGCCATCGACCTGCGCTACTGGCGCGACGGCGGCGACGAAGCGCAGGCCCGTGACCTCGCGCTCCATCTCCAGCGCGGCGCGCATGCCGGCGACCGCGAGGCGCTGGCGGCGCAAGGCGGCGCGCCGTCGCTGACGATCGTCGAGTTCGCGCCGCAAAGTCTTAACGCCGCGCGCGCCGCACAGCAGGAAGCGGCGCGCCTTAGAGCCGAGGGCGCCAAGACGCGCGGCAAGATGAATTTCTCCGGCTCCTTCGCCTGCCGGCGGACGGACATCCCGCCCGGCCCCATCGCCATCGACGTGTTTATCCACGCCGACGACGAGACCGGCTGGCTGCCGCTTTACGCCGATCACGACGTGCGCGAGGGCGAGCAGGACCAGGCCGTGCTGGACAAGGCGCTCCCGCCCTGCCCGGAGAAGGGCAAGAAGCGCTGAGCGAGGGCTCGCCGCCGCGTCTTGCGCCTGTTATGAATTCGCGGCTGATCTTGGCCAAGCTGGATCGCTTAAATGAGTTTCGATCGTCTCAAGCCCGCTTTCGACGCCGTTCCCGGCTGCGCCTTCGTGCTGCGCTTCGACGACGAAGGGCGGGCGTCGCCGGGCGGCGCCGACGACGTCACGCATATTGGCGCTCCCGGCGAAGGCTTTGTCTGGCTGCATCTCGACCTGAGCGATCCCGACGTGCACGCCCTGCTCAAGCGGCTGACCGTGCTGAACGACGACGCGCGCAAAACGCTGTCGGGACCGATCGACAGCCAATTTATCGAGCACTCCGGCGACATCGTGCGCGGCGCCTTCATCGATCGCGAGCGCGGCGTTTCGGGAAGACTGCCGCAAACGGATTATCTGCGTTTCGCCTTCGGCGAGCAGTTTCTAATCAGCGCGCGCCAGCGCCAGCTCCACGCCGTGGAGTCCACGATAATCGCCCTCGGCGCCGGACGCCTCGCGAGTTCGCCGCTCGAATTGTTCGAGACCGTCGTCGGCCATTTGTGCGACGAATTGGGCAGAATGATTTTCGAGCTGACGACGAACCTCGATCAGATCGAGGAGCGCATCGTCACGGAAGGCCAGAGCCTCGACGAGCGGGCGACGCTCGGCCCGACGCGGCGCGCGGCGTTGCGCCTTGCACGCGAGGTCGGCGGTTTGCGCTCGCCGCTGTTGCGGCTGGAAGTCATGGTGAGCGACTCCGAGCAGGACGAACTCAAGGAAGCCGGCGCGCGGCTGGCTCGCCGCGCCGACATTCTCGCCCATGATCTTTCGGAGTTGCAGGATCGCGCGAGGCTACTGCAAGACGAGTTGAGCGCGATCAACAGTCTCGTCACCAACGACCGCCTCTATGTCCTGACCGTCGTGACGACCCTGTTGCTGCCGGCGACTTTCGTCACCGGCTTCTTCGGCATGAACACGAGGAACCTGCCCTTCGCGGAAAGCGAAAACGCCACGATCTACGCGGGAGCCCTGTGCGTCGCCGCGTCGCTGCTGGTGCTGTTTTTCATGCGCCGCATGGGGCTTACGCGCCCGCGCGGAGTGGATGGCTCAAAGACGCCGCCCAAGGTTTGACGCGCGCCTTCAACCGCCGAAAACGCGTGCGAAGATCGTGTCGACGTGTTTGAAATGGTAGGAGAGGTCGAACAGTTCGTCGAGTTCCTTCGGCGACAGTTTCGCGCTCACCTCCTTGTCGGCGCCGAGCAGCGCGCGGAACTCGCCACCGTCCGTCGCTTGCGACGGGCGTCCTTCAGACGCCCTTTGGCCGCGCCACACCGGCATCGCGTTGCGCTGCACCAGCGCGTAAGCGTCCTCACGCGAGACGCCTTTTTGCGTCAAAGCGAGCAGCACGCGCTGCGAATGCACGAGGCCCCCTAACCGGTCGAGATTCTTCTTCATGTTCTCGGGGTAGATCAGCAGATTCTCGATCACGCCAGTCAGCCGCGCGAGCGCGAAATCCAGCGTCACCGTGGCGTCGGGGCCGATCATGCGCTCGACCGAGGAGTGCGAAATATCGCGCTCGTGCCACAGCGCCACATTCTCCAGCGCCGGCACGGCCATGCCGCGCACCAGCCGCGCGAGGCCGGTGAGGTTTTCGGTCAGCACCGGATTGCGCTTATGCGGCATGGCGGAAGAGCCCTTCTGCCCGGCCGAGAAAAACTCCTCGGCCTCCAGCACTTCGGTGCGTTGCAGATGGCGGATTTCCGTCGCCAGCCGCTCGACGCTGGAGGCGACGACGGCGAGCGTGGCGAAAAACGCCGCGTGACGGTCGCGCGCAATCACCTGCGTCGACACCGGCTCCACCGCGAGGCCGAGCTTATTCGCGACATGTTCCTCGACGCGCGGGTCGATATTGGCGAAAGTGCCGACGGCGCCGGAAATCGCGCAAACCGCGATCTCTTTGCGCGCGACGACAAGCCGCTCTTTTGCGCGCGCGAACTCGGTATAAGCCAACGCGAGCTTTAGGCCGAAGGTGGTGGGCTCGGCGTGGACGCCATGCGAGCGGCCGATGGTCGGCGTGTATTTATGCTCGAAGGCGCGGGCTTTGATCGCCGCGAGCAGCGCGTCGACATCGGCGATCAGCAGATCGGCGGCGCGCGACAACTGCACCGAGAGACAGGTGTCGAGCACGTCGGAACTGGTCATGCCCTGATGCACGAAGCGCGAGTCGGCGCCGATGAATTCGGCGAGATGTGTCAGAAAGGCGATGACGTCGTGCTTGGTGACGCGCTCGATCTCGTCGATACGCGCGACATCGAAAGTGACATGGCCCGCCTTGTCCCAGATCGCCTTGGCGCTCTCCTTGGGGATCACGCCGATCTCGGCCAGCGCGTCGCAAGCGTGCGCCTCGATCTCGAACCAGATTTTGAAGCGGCTTTGCGGCTCCCAAATGTCGGTCATCGCCTTGCGGGAATAGCGCGGGATCATGTCGGGGCCTTTGGTTTTTTAAGGAAGGCGCGGGCCTAACATGCGCGACGCGCGGCGTCCATATGCGTGAGAGGAAACGCGCGCCAATGGCCGCGAGACATTGACGCTACCCGCCATTGTCCAGCCCCCGCGCCCAGCCCTCGATCGTCTCGCCGATAAAATCACCAAGCCGCCGCTCCGCAATCGCCTTGCGAAGCCCCGCCATCAGCTCTTGATAATAAGCGACGTTGATTTGCGTCAGCAGCATCATGCCGAGGATTTCGCCGGCCTTGAACAGATGATGCAGATAGGCGCGCGAATAGTCCCGCGCCGCGGCGCAGTTCGACTCCGCGTCGAGCGGCGCGGCGTCCTCGGCGTGGCGCGCGTTCATCAGATTGACCTTGCCAAAGCGCGTATAGGCGAGGCCGTGGCGCCCGGCGCGCGTCGGCATCACGCAGTCGAACATGTCTACGCCGCGCAGGACCGCCTGCACGATGTCGTCCGGCGTGCCGACGCCCATCAGATAACGCGGCTTATCTTGCGGCAGATGCGGCTCCACTGTCTCCAGCATGTCGAGCATGACCTCCTGCGGCTCGCCGACCGCGAGGCCGCCAATCGCCAGGCCGTGAAAATCCATGTCTTTGAGCGCCCGCGCGCTCTCGATCCGCAGCGGTTTCACCGCGCCGCCCTGCACAATGCCGAACGCCGCTTGGCCCCGCGCGCCGGCAAAAGCCTTGCGCGAGCGCTCGGCCCAGCGCAGCGACAGCCGCATCGCGCGCTCGGCTTCCGCGTCGCTGCACGGCAGCCGCACGCATTCGTCGAATTGCATCTGAATGTCGGAGCCGAGCAGCGCCTGAATCTCCATCGAGCGTTCGGGCGTCAGCACATGCTTGGAGCCGTCGATATGCGATTGGAAGGTGACGCCGTTCTCGTCGAGCTTGCGCAGCTTGGCCAGCGACATCACCTGAAAGCCCCCCGAATCCGTCAGAATCGGATAAGGCCAGCGCATGAAGCTGTGCAGCCCGCCGAGCCGCGCGATGCGCTCCGCGCCGGGGCGCAGCATAAGATGATAGACATTGCCGAGCAAAATATCGGCGCCGGCGGCGCGCACGTCTTGCACGAACATCGCCTTCACCGTCGCCGCCGTGCCCACCGGCATGAAGGCCGGCGTGCGGATGTTTCCACGCGGCGTGGTTATTTCGCCTTGGCGCGCGGCGCCGTCGGTGGCGACAACGGCGAAAGAAAAGTCCTGCGTCATTTGCGGCTGTCCTTGGCGCGCTTTCCGTTCGAACGGAATCGTTCGAACGATAAGAAATCGCGCCAAGCAAAAATGCTAAAGCAAGTTCTCATCGCAAAAGTCTATCAACTTTTGCGGAACTTGCTCTAGCGCCGAGCGCAGCGATCTTGACGATTTTATAGTCGCCGCTGTCGGCGTCGTTCCAACGCACGGTGAAAAGCGCGTTCACGAGAATAGCGATCTCGCGCAAATTCGTGCGCCATCGCAGCGGCGACGCCGCGCCAAAATCGATTGCGCCGTCGCGCCGCAGCACGAAGGGGCGGCACTCCGCGCCATCGAGATCGAAGGCGCCGAACACGTCCCATGTCGAGACGACGCCGCTTTGCGCGTCGATGCGCAGATCGAGCGTCATGGGCGCTTCCGTTGGATCGTCGCGCCACAGCGCGAGCAGACGGACATCGCGCGTCTCGTTCATGCGCGAAACAACAGACAGGCGTCGCCGTACGAATAAAAACGATAACCGCTTCGGATCGCATGGGCGTAGACTGCCTTCATGCGCTCACGGCCGCTGAAGGCGCAGACCAGCATGAACAGCGTCGAGCGCGGCAGATGAAAATTGGTCAGCAGCGCGTCGACGGCGCGAAAGCGATAGCCGGGCGTGATGAAGATATTTGTCCGCGCGCAAAATGGTTTGAGCAGACCGTTCTCGTCCGCCGCGCTCTCCAGACAGCGCAGCGCCGTGGTGCCGACCGCGACGATGCGCCCGCCGCGCGCGCGGACGTCGTTGAGCGCGGCGGCGGTTTGTGCGCTCAGCATCGCCTGCTCGTAATGCATCTGGTGCTCGGCGGTGTCTTCCGCTTTCACCGGCAAAAACGTGCCGGCGCCGACGTGCAACGTCACCTGATGCGGGGCGACGCCGGCAGCCTCCACGGCGGCGAGAAGCGCCGGCGTGAAATGCAGCCCAGCCGTGGGCGCCGCGACGGCGCCAGGCTCGCGCGCGAACAGCGTTTGATAATCATCGGCGTCGCGTGGGTCCGCCGCGCGCTTGCCGGCGATATAGGGCGGCAGCGGTATCGACCCATTCGCCTCTATCGCCGCGTCGAGCGCGGCGCCTGAAAGATCGAAGGCGAGCGTGATTTCGCCGGCCTCGCCCTTGGCTTCGACGCTGGCCGCGAGCGCGCCGAACTCTATGCGCTCGCCGACGCGCAGCTTCTTGGCCGGCCGCGCCAGCGCGCGCCAGCCCGACGGCGACAGCCGCTCGATCAGCGTCGCCTCGATATGGGCTTGCGTCTCGCCGCGCGATCGAAACCCGTCGAGCCGTGCGCAGATGACGCGTGTGTCATTGACGACCAGCGCGTCGCCGGGCCGCAGCAGCGCCGGGAGATCGCTCACGCGGAAGTCTTCGAAGGGCGGCGCGCGGGCGGGAACGACCAGCATGCGCGCGCTGTCGCGTGGGGCGGCGGGACGCAAGGCGATTGTCCCCGGCGGCAGCTCGAAATCGAACAGATCGACGCGCATCTATGGCCCACCGCCGGTCATGGCGTTTTGCCGCTTGTCATTGCGAGCAGCGTTAAGCGACGAAGCAATCCAGGGGAACTGGGCCGGCTCTGGACTGCTTCGCCGCGCTCGCAATAACGGCCGCCGGCGCTCTCGCCGCGTGGCGGGACAAAGCCGGGCGACTGGCAAGCAATCAGCCCAGCGACGCCTTGACGATCTTGTCGGGGTCTTTCACCGGTTCGCCGCGCTTGATCTTGTCGACGTTCTCCATGCCCGAAACCACTTCGCCCCAGACCGTATATTTCTTGTCGAGAAAGCTCGCGTCCCCGAAGCAGATGAAGAACTGCGAATTGGCGGTGTCGGGGTGCGAGGCGCGCGCCATCGAGCAGGTTCCGCGCTTATGCGGCGTCGCGTTGAATTCCTGCGCGAGGTTCGGATATTTGGAGCCGCCCGCGCCGGTCCCTTGCGGGCAGCCGGTCTGCGCCATAAATCCCTCGATCACCCGATGGAACACGATCCCATCGTAAAAGCCCTCGGAAACGAGCTGCTTTATACGCGCGACGTGGTTGGGCGCGAGATCGGGCCGCAGTTTGATCTCGACATTGCCCTTGGTGGTCTCCAACGTTAGCTTATCGGTTGCTTCGGTCATGGTGTCTCCTTGGATTTCTTGATTTTGCCGCCACCCAGGGCGAGAGGGCCGGCCTTTCGCCGTCATTGCGAGCCGAAGGCGAAGCAATCCAGGGGCCTCGCGCGACTCCTAAGATTGCTTTGTCGCCATGGCCCGTCCAAGGGACGGGCGTCCTTCGGGCGCCCTACGGCTCCTCGCAATGACGGCAAGAGCGCGGGTCGCCGCCGCTTAGCTCTCGTCGCCGGCGAGGCGCAGCTTGACGATCTTGTCCGGGTCCTTCGGCGGCTCGCCGCGATGGACCTTGTCGATGAACTCCATGCCGGAAATCACCTCGCCCCACACCGTATATTGTTCCTCGAGATAGCGCGCCGGCGCGAAGCAGATGAAGAACTGGCAATTGGCCGAGTCGTTGTCCGATCCGCGCGCCATGCCGCAGGTTCCGCGCAAAAACTTCTCCTTGGAGAATTCGCCCGGAATATTCGGCAGGTCGGACTTGCCCGTGCCGGTGCCGGTGGGATCGCCGGTCTGCGCCATGAAACCGTCGATCACGCGGTGGAACTTCACGCCGTCGTAGAAGTGGCGCTTAACCAGCGTCTCGATCTGCGCGACGTGCTTGGGCGCGAGATCTGGCCGCGTCTTGATAACCGTGCGGCCGTAGACCGTGTCGAGATTGAGCAGCTTGTCCTCGGCTCGCGCGGCGGGCGCGGCCAGCAGCGCGGCCGACGCGGTAGCGCCGGCGATGAGACTGCGACGATCGATACTCATATAGCCTCCCTGGTTTCTTTTATGGTCGACGCGCGAGCGCGCGCTGGAGCGCGTCGGCGGCTTCGGCCGGCGCGAAGGCGGAAACATCGCCGCCAAGAGCGGCGATCTGGCGCACGAGAGTAGCGCTAATATGGCGCAGCCCCGACGACGCCGGGATAAAAACCGTTGTTATGCCCGGCGCCAGCGTCGCGTTCATCCCCGCCATCTGCATTTCATAGTCGAAATCCGCTCCGTCGCGCAAACCGCGCAGGATCGCCACCGCCCCCTGCTGGCGCGCCGCCTCGACCGCGAGGCCGCCAAAACCGATCACCGCGAAGTCGCAAGACGAGGCGAGGCCGGCGCAGGCGCTCTGGATCAGCGCGGCGCGCTCCTCGAAGGACAGCAACGGCGCCTTGCCCGGATGAACGCCAATGGCGACGACCAGCCGGTCGAACAGAGCGGCCCCCTGGCGGATCACGTCGAGATGGCCGTGAGTGAGCGGATCGAAGGAGCCGGTGTAAATGGCGGTGCGCGGCGCGGGGCTGGTCATGGGGGTGGTATAGGGGATTTTTGGATTGGCCGAAACGCGCTTATTTTAGCTCCTTGATGGGGGCGATCATCGCATGATCGAACTACTCGAAAAAGTCTTCGTCAATTTTCTTGATTTGAAGAGTGTCCTCGACTCTGCATCCGACATTGTGCCGGATCATGAGTTTGCTTAGCTGTTCGCCATCAATCAAAACGATGCGCTTACTGAGATATTGGGCTGTCTCAATCGCGGCAGGGGAAAAACTGGAAGTCGTCACGAAAAGCCCCTTCGTGGCCTTGTGGCGGTCGAGGCTGCCGAAGAAATCACGTATTGCGCCGGAACCAATGTTGTTGCCGATTGCATATCGCTTGGCCTGAATGTAAATGCGATCAAGCCCAAGAGCGTCTTGGTCAATCACGCCATCAACTCCATCGTCGCCACTGCGGCCAAGCGCGCGGCCAGCGTCGGCGATGGAACCGCCAAAGCCCATGCTCAAAAGCAGATTAACTATAAGGCGCTCAAAAAAATCAGGCGGCGCGCGGCGAATGCGATCAATCAATTCCTGTGCAAGGGAAGCGTCAATTTGACGATGCGCCGCGCGCATTGTTTCGTCGGGTGTCTGCGTCTGGTTCTCTAATTCGGGCGCTGTCGCGTGTTGATCGTCCACCGTCTCTTGGGTTGATCGCCGACTAAATTTCTTAAACTCGTCGAACTGGCTGAGAAAACTGTTGTCGATGCGAGCAGGCCTCGCCGCCATGACTTGTTGCCCGCGCGGTGTGATTTTGAAATAGCCGCGCCGAGTGCCTTCGATCAGTCCAGCCTTGCCGAGATAGGTTTTAGCCCAATGCACGCGATTGGCGAAAATCGTTTGCGCGCCAGAGGGTAGGAGTTGCGCGCGTTCTTCCGGCGTTAGGCCAAGTTCCTCGACGAGGCTCTCGACAACCTCCCCCACGCGCCTTTCGCCATTCAAAGATGCCGAAAGAACCGGAAGCATTAAAGATTGATAATCAGGAATAGCCATTTTCAGAAAATAGCCGGTGTTCGCCGTCATTGCGAAGGGTTTTTTGCACGACCTCAGCCTGACGCGCGTCCCGCGCGCCTAAAGAACGAAGTTGCGCCGCGCGAGGCCCCTACCCCTCCCCCTCCCCCTCCGCCGCGCTCTCCACCTCATCCTCGCCCACATCCCCGATATGCTCGACCGACACCACGCGCTCGCCTTCCGCTGTGTCGAACACGATCACGCCTTGCGTGCCGCGTCCCGCTATGCGGATGCCATCGACGGGGCAGCGGATCAATTGGCCGCCGTTGGTCACCAGCATGATTTCGTCGCCCTGCTCGACCGGGAAGGAGGCGATCAGCGCGCCGTTGCGTTGGTTGACCGCCATCGCGACGATGCCTTTGCCGCCGCGGCCGGTGATGCGATATTCGAACGACGAGGTGCGCTTGCCGTAGCCGTTTTCCGACACCGTCAGAATGATCTGCTCGGCGGCGCGCATCGCCTCGAAACGCTGGTCGGAGAGATCGACGGCGGCCCCCTCCTCCGCTTCGATGGCCGGCTCCTCGACGACCTCTGCGCCCTCGACCACTTCGGCGCCTTCGCCACCTTGTGCGCCTTCGGCGCCTTCGCCACCTTGTGCGCCTTCGGCGCCTGGCGCCCGGCGCAACGCCACAGCGCGCTTGAGATAGGCCGCGCGCTCGTCGCCGCCGGCGTCGAAATGATTGAGGATCGACAGCGAGATCACCCGGTCGCCCTCGCCAAGGTTCACCCCGCGCACGCCCATCGAACTGCGGCTCTGGAACACCCGCACTTCGGTGACCGGGAAGCGGATGCACTGCCCGTCCTTCGTGGTGAGCAGCACGTCCTCGGCTTCGCCGGCCGTCGCGACGTCGACAATAGCCTCGCCTTCGTCGAGCTTCATCGCGATGATGCCGTTGCGGCGCACGTCGGAGAAGTCCGATAGCTTGTTGCGCCGCACCGAACCGCGCGTCGTCGCGAAGATCACGTCGAGCGTCGCCCAGCTCGATTCATCCTCCGGCAGCGGCATGATCGTCGTGATGCGCTCGCCGGGATCGAGCGGCAGCATGTTCACCAGCGCTTTTCCACGCGCTTGTGGCGCGGCTAGAGGCAGCCGCCACACCTTCTCCTTATAGGCGCGGCCAAGCGACGAGAAGAACAGCACCGGCGTATGCGTATTGGCGACGAACAGGCGGTGGACGAAATCCTCCTCCTTCGTCTGCATGCCGGAGCGGCCCTTGCCGCCGCGCCGCTGCGCGCGATAGGTCGACAGCGGCACGCGCTTGATGTAGCCGGCGTGCGAAACGGTGACCACCATATCCTCGCGGGCGATCAAATCCTCGTCCTCGACATCGCTGTCGGCGTCGAGGATTTGCGTGCGGCGCGGGATCGCGTAAAGCCGCTTCACTTCGAGCATCTCGTCCTTGATGATGCCGAACAGTTTTTCGCGCGAGCCGAGGATTTCGAGATATTCGGCGATCTCCGTGGCGAGTTTGTGCAAGGCGGCGGAAATTTCCTCGCGGCCCAAGGCGGTCAGGCGTTGCAGGCGCAGATCGAGAATGCCGCGCGCCTGCGCTTCCGACAGGCGACAGGTTCCGTCCTCGCCGAGCGCATGGCGCGGATCGGCGATCAGCGCCACCAGCGGCGCCATGTCCTTGGCCGGCCAGGCGCGCGCCATCAAGGTTTCGCGCGCGGAGCCGGCGTCGGGCGACGAGCGGATCAGATGAATCACCTCGTCGATATTGGCGACGGCGATGGCTAGGCCGACCTGCAAATGCGCGGTGTCGCGCGCCTTGCCGAGCCGGAACTTGGTGCGTCGCGTGACGACGGTCTCGCGAAAATCGACGAAGGCGCGCAGCACGTCGCTGAGCGTCATCATCTCCGGACGCTTGCCGTTCAGCGCGATCATATTGACCGGGAAACTCGATTGCAGCGAGGTATGGCGCCACAGCTGATTGAGCACCACGTCGGCCACGGCGTCGCGCCGCAATTCGATGACGATGCGCATGCCGTCGCGGTCGGATTCGTCGCGCAGGTCCGAGATGCCCTCGACCTTCTTTTCGCGCACGAGATCGGCGATGCGCTCGACCAGCGCCGCCTTGTTCACCTGATAAGGAATCTCGCTGATGATGATCGCTTCGCGATCCTTGCGCGTCGTCTCGATCCGCGCGGTGGCGCGCATGATGATCGAGCCGCGCCCGGTGGAATAGGCGTTGCGGATGCCGCCGCGCCCAAGAATCGTCGCGGCGGTCGGGAAGTCCGGCCCCGGCACGATCTCCATCAACTCCGCGACGGTCATATCGGGGCGGTCGATCATCGCGATGGCGGCGTCGATCACCTCGCCGAGATTATGCGGTGGGATATTGGTGGCCATGCCGACGGCGATGCCGCCCGCGCCATTGACCAGAAGATTGGGAAAGCGCGCCGGCAGCACCGTCGGCTCGGTTTCCTTGTCGTCGTAATTGGGCTGGAAATCGACCGTGCCTTCGTCGATGTCTTCAAGCAGCGCCAGCGCGGGCTTCGCGAGCCGCGACTCGGTGTAACGCATCGCGGCGGGCGGGTCGTTGTCGACCGAGCCGAAATTGCCCTGCCCGTCGATCAGCATCAGGCTCATCGAGAAGGGCTGCGCCATGCGCACTAGCGCGTCGTAAATCGCCGCGTCGCCGTGCGGGTGATATTTACCCATCACGTCGCCGACGATGCGCGCCGATTTCACATGCGCCTTGTCGGGCGTGTGGCCGTTCTCGTTCATCGAATAGAGGATGCGGCGGTGCACAGGCTTCAAGCCGTCGCGCACGTCGGGAAGCGCGCGGCTCACGATCACGCTCATCGCGTAATCGAGATAGCTGCGCTTCATTTCGTCGGCGATGGACACCGGGCGTATGTCGGAGCCCGAAGGGCCCGGTCTGTCTTTTTCGTTTGTGTCGTCGGCCAAGGGAGGCGCCAATCTGAATCTATTGTTAAATCCTGCTCTTGCTATAGGTGATTCTCGGCCCGCGCGCTAGCTGGCGCGGCGCGAGAAATGCACCTAATAACAATGTATTACGAAATGAGAACCAGGTTTTTCAGGAAAACCCGCCGCAACCGTCGCGATAATGAGATATTTCGTGGGATTTCACGCCTCGTGCGCGCCCTCGCCAAGGGGCGCACACGAGGGGCGCACACGGGGGCGCACACGGGGGCGCACACGGGGGCGCACACGGGGGCGCACACGAGGGTCGCCGGGGTCAGCGAAACGCCTGCTGTCATCCGTTCGACTCGCGCAAGGACTCGCGCGCCGAGATCGCCATCGACGCCGCCGCCTCGTCGCCCGGTTCGATCAGCGCGAAGGAATCGAGCGCGGGCGCGGAAGGAGCCGCAGGCGCCGCTATCGCCGCCGGCGCCCGCGTTGGCGCGGGGTCGGGTTTTGAGGCCGCCAGCGGCGCGGCGCCGTCCAGCGGGCGCGCGACTTCCGGCGCAGCCGCAGCGTCCCGATAAGCCCGTCTCTCGAGGCGCGACAGATCGACTTGGACCGCAGGTTCGAGCGCCTTTTTGCGCATCAGCGACGCCAGTCTGGACAGGGACGCGGCCGACGACTCGTCGCTTTGTGCGGCTTCGCTCGAAGGCGCGGCGGCGCGCGGTTGCGCGACGGAGACCCGTTGCGCCGGCGCGACCGCCGCCGGGGCGGCCTCCGACGCCTTGCGCCTGACGAAGCGCGGCGGCAGCTTCGCTCGCAAGTTGGCGAGGGTCGAGGCGAGCCCGCTCTGGGGCTCCGGCGCCTCCATGTCCGGCTCGTCCGCCGCTTCCATTTCCAGATCGCGCGGTTCGGCAGTTTCGGCGGAGACGGCGACCAGCGCGCCCTTGCCGCCGCGCGACGCGATTTTCGCCCGCGCCGCCTCCATCGCGCGCTGCCAGATCGGCGCAGCGGACGGTTGTTTCTGCGCCGCCTCGTCGCGCGAAGACTCGTCACCCGAAGACTCGCCCTCCGAGGACTTGCGCTTGCGCGCGATCCGGCGGCCCACAGCAGCCAGCGCAAAGAGCGCGGCCGCGCCGACCAGCAGCATTTTGCCGAACTTCAGCAGATAGACGATAACGAGCCCCAATAATCCCGGCTTTTTGGCGGTTCCCATGGCCCGAGCCGGCGTGATCTTGTTGAAGTCGACGCCGCCGGTCATCAGCGCGACGAGGCCGTAAGGCGCCGTCTTGACTGTTGCGGAGTCCGCATCCTCGTAGCCCTTGCCCTTGTCGTAAGCGATGGTCTCGGCAAGCGCGCTCGCTTCGCCTTTGAAGCGCTCGACATCCGCCTCTTGGCCGACGACCACGATCTTGAAGGCGCCCTGACCGCCGAGCGCGAAGGCGCTGCAATTGACGAAGCGATCGTCCGGGCTCTTCGATCCGAGCAGTGTTGCGCGAAGGCAGGCGCTCAGGCGATGCTTGGCGTCGTAGCGCGGCGCCTCCATCCAGCCAGTGACTTCGAGCATCGAGAGCCCCTGGTGCTCGCGGGCCGGATTGTCGGCGTCGACTTTAGCCTTGAAAGTCCCCAAAATGGAGTTGGGGTCCATCGCCTTGGCGTCCCGATCGCTGATGTAGCCGTCGTCGATGAGACTGACATAGGCCATCCAGTCCGGCCGGCTCGCCGTCGGCAGCACGACGCCCTGCGCGGCGTTGTCCCAGCCCTGCGCGGACCCGAGCGCCTTGCGCGCCTGCTGGCCGTCGAGATAGACGCGGCCCGCCGGCAGCCACAACGTCGCACGCCCCGCGAGGCGCACCTCGACCGGTCCTCGCACGCCCTGAGCGAGCAGCGCGGCATAGGCCTGCGTCTCGCTCGTCTGGGCTTGCGTCTGACCTTGGGCGTTGGGCGTGGACACGGCGACAGCAGCTTCGACCGGCTTGGCTTCGACCGGCTTGGCGTCTTGCGGCTTGGCTTCGACCGGCTTGGCGTCTTGGGGCTTGGCGTCTTGGGGCTTGGCGTCTTGCGCCGCCGCTGGCTTCGACTCTTGCTTGGCGACGGGCGCGGACCGCGGCGCGGCGGGAACAGCATCGGCGGACTTGGCCACCTGTGCGACGACCGCCGCCGGCATCGCCGCCTCGCCGATCTTCAAATCCAGACCTTTGAGTCCTTGCGCGGCCGGCGCGGGGGGCTGTTGCACGAGCGGCGTCGACGGCTTCGACTCGTGCTTGGCGACGGGCGCGGACGGCGCAGCAGCGGCGATCGGATCGGCGGGCTTGGCCGCCTGTGCGACGA
>Ga0182030_10001041_pt1 | contig 55800 bp, 45 predicted proteins | sample 812S3MmetaG_FD_121299 | JGI IMG/M metagenome (GOLD analysis project Ga0182030, IMG submission 121299) | Permafrost microbial communities from Stordalen Mire, Sweden - 812S3M metaG (Illumina Assembly) | ecosystem: Environmental > Terrestrial > Soil > Wetlands > Permafrost | place: Sweden...
CAGACATGGGCCACGATCGCGTTTGCCGCAGCGCTCCTGCACACGTTGAACCACGCGGTCATGAAGGCGGTCCTATTTCTGTCCGCCGGCTCCATCGAGCGCGCAACGGGGGAACATCGGCTCGATCACCTCGGAGGCCTCGCACGGCGAATGCCCTGGACCGGGGCCGCGTGTGCGATCGGGATCCTGGCGATCGCCGGCGTGCCGCCCCTCAACGGATTCGCCTCCGAATGGCTCGTGCTGCAAGCGCTGGTGCACGCCGGCCTGCTCGGCGGCGGGGCCGGCGCAATCGCGAGCGCCGTTGCGCTCGGCGTCCTTGCGGCGACGATCGGCCTCGCGCTGGTTTGCTTCGTAAAGTTCGGCGGCCTCGTGCTGCTCGGCGCACCGCGCAGCGAGAACGCACGCGACGCCGTCGAGGTGAATGCTCCGATGCGTGCGGGGGTCGTCGTGCTCGCCGGGATCTGCGTGGTGCTCGGTGCCGTTCCCGGGGTGATCCTCGCGCCGCTGATGCGCGTGCAGCCCGGCGCGGCGGCCACGAGCAACGCTGTGGGGATGTGGCTCCCGGGGACCGGCGGCCTGCCGACACTCGGCATTCTGGGTGTGCTCGTCATCGCAACGGCGATCCTGGTGCGTGCCCGCGGACCGCGCACCGCCCCCGCACCGGTCTGGAACTGCGGGCAGATCGATGAACCGGCCCTCGCCTGGACCTCGGCCGGCTTTACCTCGAGCCTGCGGCTGAGCATGCGCGGGGTCCTTCGGACCGAGCGCTCGCTGGAGCGCGATCACACCAACGGCATCGCCCAGGAGGTGCGCTACGCCCAGCACGTTCCCAACCTCCTGGACACCTGGGTCTACCATCCGATCCAGCGGATCGCCCTCGATCTCGCCGGCACCGCCAGACGCCTGCAGTCCGGGAGTCTTCCCGCATATGTCGCGTACTTCGTGGGCTTGCTGATCGTGCTGTTGGTCCTCGCACGGGTGGTCGGCGGATGACCGGCGCACGCATCGTCGCCGGTGTGCTGGCGGTCGCGGGGCTGGCCCTGGCGCCACTTCTGCCCGGAGTGATCCAGCAGCAGAAGGCGCGACTGCAGGGCCGGGTCGGCACCTCCGCCCTGCAGCCCTATCGCGACCTACGGCGGCTGTGGGGCAAGACGGTCGTCCAGCCAGTCGGCACCACTCTGGTCTATGTGCTCGCGCCGGCCCTGGCCTGCGCGGCCCTGATCGCGGCACTGCTCGTCGTCCCCGTAGGTGCAGCGGCGCCGCCATTGGGACTCGGCCACGACGCATTGGTGCTGGTCGGTCTGCTCGCGCTTGCGCGCTGTGTGGTCGCGCTCTCGGCGTGGGACACCTCCAGCGGATTCGGGCTCATGAGCGCGGGGCGGGACCTGACCTTCGCGGTCGTCGGCGAAGCGCTCCTGGCGATGGTGCTGTTGGTCGCGGCGCTGCCGGTCGGCAGCACGGACCTGCGCGCGATGTGGGCGGGGGCGGCCGGCAGCGGCATCTGGTCACAGCCCGCACACTGGTGCGGATGCATCGGCATGCTGCTGGTCGTGCTCCTGGAGACCGGCCGACAGCCGATTGACAACCCCGATACCCACCTGGAACTGACGATGGTCCACGAGGGGCCGCTGCTGGAATACTCCGGCCGGGATCTCGCATATCTGCAGTGGTCGGTCGCCGCCCGTCACTGGATCGTGCTTGTGCTGATGGCGGGGCTCTTTTTGCCCCACCCCGCAAGCGCCTGGCTCGGCCTCGTCGTGGTCGTTGCCGAGGTGGCCGCGCTCACCTGCGTCCTGGCGGTCATCGAGACCGTGCAGGCGAAGATGCGCCTGCTGCGCGTGCCGTATCTGCTGGGCGCTGGCAGTGCGATCGCCCTTGCCGGGGTCGCAAGCTGGGTGATCGGGGTGAGCTGGTGACGACGGCCCTGACCTGGATCATCGTGCTCCTGAGCCTCGGGTGCGTCGTGATGCGCAGACGCTCGATCGCGGTGGCACTTGTCGGCATCCAGTCCCTGTGCGTCGCCACCCTGGCGGTGTTTCTGGTCCCGAGCCGGCCCTCCGAGTTCATTCCGGCCGCACTGACACTCGTACTGCGAGCGCTGGTGATCGCGACGCTGCTGGTGATCGCGATCCGACGTACGCGCCAGACGCTTCCCGGGGGCGACGAGACGATCCCGGTCATCCGGCTGGTGGTCGCGGGTGCGATCGTGGCGGCCCTGGTCGCGCTCGTGCCGGCATTCGGTCTGGAGTCACACCTCGCCGAGCACGGTGCCGTCGCGCTGATCGCCACCGGCCTGGCGCTGCTGGTCACCCGCAGGGCAACCCTCTTCCAGGTCGTCGCGCTGCTGGTCGCCGAGAACGGGATCGCGCTCGCGGCGGTCAACGTTCGCGGAGGGCTTCCGATCGTCATCGAGCTCGGTGTGGCGTTTGACCTGGTGCTGGTCGTCACCGTCGCCATGGTCTTCCACGACCGGATCTTCGACGTGTTCGGCACAACCGACACGCACGCCCTGCAGGAGTTGCGCGATTAGCCCGATCACACTCCTGTGTCTGGCCGCGCTCGTGGCGCCGTTGGTGGTCGTGCTGACGCTGGGCGCCGCACGCAACCCACGCCACGCGGACGCCATCAACCGCGTCGGAGCCCCGATCTGCGCGGCGCTGATCGCATGCCTTGCCGGGGTCGGCATCGACCACGCCGCCGACCCGGTGACCGGGTCCTGGTACCTGGTCGACGGCGTCGGTGGCGTCTTCCTTGCCGTTATCGCGGTTGTGGGGCTCACCAGCGCCGCGGTCTCCCCGGCCTACCTGTTGGGCCATCGGCGCGCGCGCACCGGCGCTCTGCGCTCCCGGCAGCTCTACTACGCCGGGCTCTACGTCTTCTGGGCCGCGCTGGTCGCGGTACCGCTCGCGAACAATCTCGGCATTGCGTGGCTGGTCATCGAAGCGACGACCGCCTCCTCGGCGCTGCTGGTGGCGTTCTCGGGCACCCGGAGCGCGCTGGAGGCCGGCTGGAAATATCTGGTGCTCACGAGCGTCGGTCTGACGGTCGCATTGATGGGCATCGTGATGCTCTACACCACCAGCGTGCACACCTCGGCATCGCTGGCTGCGCTCGACTGGAAGACGCTCGCCCGCGTGGCGCCGCACCTCAATCACCAAACCACGCTCGTCGCGTTCTGCGTGATCATTGCTGGCCTGGCGACCAAGGTGGGATGGGCACCGGTGCACAACTGGCTTCCCGACGCCCACAGCGAAGCGCCCCCGCCGGTCAGCGCGCTCCTGTCGGCAGCGCTGCTGCCGACGGTTGCGCTCGTGGCCTGGCGGGTCGACCTGGCGCTGCGGCCGGCGCTCGATCCTCGTGCCACCGAGGCCATCTTTGTCGGGTTCGGCCTGGTCTCGCTCGCGGTGGCGGTGCCGTTCTTGTGGAAGTCCCTGGCATGGAAGCGCTTCCTGGCCTACTCGAGTCTCGAGCATATGGGGGTCATCGCGCTCGGCATCGGCTTCCACAACCGCTGGGCGACCGCGGGGGTCTTGATCCACGTCGCCGGACACGCAATTGCCAAATCCCTCGGGTTTTCGATGTCGATTCCGCTGGTGCGGTACCAGCCGGCCGCGTCACACCGCGCGCCGCGCGGGATTGCACGCCTGAGCCGCCCGCTGAGTCTCGGGATGGGCCTGAGCCTCGGTGCGCTGGCCGGCATCCCCCCGTCGCCGCTGTTTGTCAGTGAAGCGCTGATCCTGTTCGGCGGCATCGCCGCGGATCAGATCATCGTCACCGCAATCGCTGCCATGCTGCTGGCGATGGGCTTTCTCGGAATCGCCCACATGGGCATCGAATCGCTGGGTGGCACCCCCGGAGAGCGGCGTGCGACCGGGCGGCGTACGGGCGTCTGGATCTCCAGCCTCGCAGGAGCAAGCGCGTTCGGCCTGCTGGCGATCACCAGCCTGGCCTATGTCCTGCCGTACTCGACCCTGGCCACTGTCCTGACGGCGGGCATCCGATGAGCGCGGCCGCCGCCGCGTCGGTCGAGCTGATCGAGCTCCCGGCCGCCGCATGGCACGACCGCGTCAGCTCGGTGCTGGCGGGCGGAGCCCGATTCCTGGCGCTCTACGCGGACGACGGCGCCCGACCGGTGCGGATCACCGTGGCCCTGCGGGACGGCACACACACGATCATCCTGCGCACCCGCGCCATCGACGCCGAGATTCCCAGCATCGTCGACCTCGTGCCGGCTGCCGAATGGGATGAGCGCGAGGCGCACGATCTCGCCGGAGTGCGCTTCGCCGGGCATACCCCGCTGCGGCCCCTGGTCGCACACCCGCCCGCCACCGCGGACTGGACAACCCCGGTCATCGGGGAGGACGTCCATCAGGTCGCCGTCGGCCCGATCCATGCGGGAATCATCGAGAGCGGGCACTTTCGCTTCCACGTGGTGGGCGAGCGCATCCTGCACCTGGACCTGCGGCTGTTCTACAACCATCGCGGCCTCGAAGACGCCGCGATCGGCACTGCCCCCGAGACGGCGCTGCTGCTTGCCCAACGTGCATGCGCCGCATGCGCGGTCTCCAATACCGTCGCGTTCGCACAGGCCTACGAGACATCGCTCGGCGGCGCCCCCGACACCGCGCTCCGGCGCACCCGCACACTGCTGTTGGAACTCGAGCGGCTCTACAACCATCTCAACGACATCGGCGCGGTGTGCGCCGGGATCGGCTTCGCCCCCGGGGCGGTGGCCTTTGCGGGACTCAAGGAGCGCGCCCAGCGCATCAACGCCGCACTCACGGGCCATCGCTTCCTATTCGGGTCGGTCGCGCTCGGTAGCAGCGCCCTCGCCGTCGACGGCCGCCAAGCCGCCGAGATGCGGGCACGTATCGGGGAGATCGGTCGCGATGCCGCGACAATGTGGCGCGAGATCGACCGCAACGGCTCGGTTCGGGACCGGCTTGGTGGCGCCGGTGTGCTGAGTTTCGAGGATGCCGAACGTCTCGGGACGTGCGGGCCGGCCGGCCGCGCATCGGGCGTCGCCCACGATGTGCGCGCGCAGAGCCCCCTGCTCTGGTATCCGGACTTCGCGGCCGCCCGGCCGAATGACCCGGCCGGCGATGTCGCCGCGCGCGTCGAGATGCGCGCGCGAGAATTGGCGGCCTGCTGCGCGATCCTCGAGGAACTTCTGCACGCGCCGATCGCCCCAGGACAGATCGCGGTCATTGGTCCGGCGACCGATCTGGGCATCGGCGTCGTCGAGAGTCCGCGCGGGCAAACAGTTGTGCTGCTCGAGCACGACCGTGGCCAGGTGCAGCGCATGCACCTGCGCACGGGCTCCTACGCCAATTGGCCGTCGCTCGCCGCCGCCACAACCGACGCGATCCTCCCCGACTTTCCCCTGATCAATAAGAGCTTTGAGCTCTGCTACGCCTGCGCGGATCGGTAGGTCGAGGATGTTCGTGCTGCTCCGCCATCTCGCAAAGGTCCGCCGCAGCGCAGCGCTCGAGCGCGGCGCGCCGCGCTCGGTGGCGATCCGGCACGTCGATGCAGGCTCCTGCAACGGGTGTGAGCATGAACTTGGTGCGGCCACGAATCCGTACTACGACCTGCAGCGCCTCGGTCTTTCGCTCACCGCGTCGCCGCGGCACGCCGACGTGTTGCTGGTGACCGGCCCGGTCACCACGCGAATGCGCGATGCACTGCTGATCGCCTACCACGCAATGCCGGAGCCACGCCTGGTCGCGGCATTGGGAGACTGCGCGCTCGGGTGTGGAATCCTGGGTGACCCCGACCAGCTGTCGGGACCCCTGGAGAAAATCCTCCCGATCTCCATCCGCATCCCGGGATGCCCCCCGACGCCCGAGGCGATCGCCGCACACCTGATCGCCGGGCTCGACGCAACCCGCCGCGCACGCAACGCCCCCGTTCCGGGGTGATCCGACAGCCCGGGAGTTACATGTTGGCCGCGCCCGGACCCAGTACGATTGGGCCAGCGATGGTTGGCCCGTCATCCCCCCGCCCGCACGCGCGCCTGGGCCTCCGTACCGCGCCCGGCAGGCGCCGGAGTGCGCACCCTGTGGCCGCCTGATGTGGTGGCTCATCGCCGCGATCGGCGCGGGGGTGGGCTTTGTCGCAGGCCTGTTCGGGGCGGGAGGATCGGCCGTCGGCACGCCGTTGCTGCACGCCGCGGGCGTCCCGGCGTTCTATGCGCTCGCATCGCCCCTGCCGGTTGCCATCCCCCTCGGGGCATCGGCATCGATCGCCTACTGGCGCACCGGGCTCATCGATCGCCAGCTGTTTTCCCGGACGCTCTGGTTTGCGATGCCGGCAACCGTGGCCGGGGCGCTGATCACACCGTTGATCGGCGGGAATGCGCTGGTCGCGACGACCGAGGTGCTGGTGGTGCTGATCGGGCTGCGCCTGCTGATCCGCCCGGCCCTGACCGCCCCGGAGAGCACCCGCGCGGAGCCGGCGCTCGGGCGCGTCGCGATCCTGGCGCTGGTGGTCGGGGTGATCGCGGGGCTGCTGGGAAACAGCGGCGGGTTCCTCTTCGCGCCCCTGTTCGTGCTGGTGTTGCGGGTGCCCCTGAAGGTCGGACTGGCGACGTCGCTGGCGATCTCGGCCGTGCTCGCGATCCCCGCGACGATCACCCACGCCGCCCTCGGCCACATCGACTGGCGCATCGTCGTCGTCTACGGAGTCACCGCGATCCCGGCCGCGTATCTCGGGGCGCGACTCGCGCTCCGCGTGCCGTCCACCCCGCTGGCACGGATCTACGGTGGGTTCCTGACGGTGCTCGGGGTGGTGCTGCTCGTCGCCCAGTACTAGGCGGTCACGGCAAGCTCTCGGCGACATGCACGGTGAGATCGGCCAGCATGTTGGTATAGCTGCCGTACTCGTTGTCGTACCAGCCGAACACCTTGGCATGGGTGACCGGAACCCTGACCACAGGCTCGGCCAGCTGCGCGAGTGCGCTCTCCGGGATCCCGGGCAATGATGCGAGGTCGATCTCCACGAAGCCCGTCCGCGTATGGGTCTCGATGCCCTCAATCACCACCGCGGCACGCATGCCCATGACATCCCTGGGCACATTTTGCACGCTGCTGTAGACCAGCAAACCCGCCTGTCCTCCGCGGGAGGTCGCCTTGAAGATGTGGTTGAGGGTGTCGCGGTTGATCACCGGCAGGCCGTCACCGTCCAAGCGCGTCTGAAAGGTCACATTCAGGATGATCAGCGACTCGGTCGGAATCGGGATTCGCACAGAATCGGCCATGAACCCGATCTCGCGAATCTCCGGCAGCACCTCCTCGAGCGCACGGGCGGCGCTGGTCGAGGTCAGCACCATGCTGTTGAGCATGCTGCGCGTGCGGCGCAGGTCCTTGGCACCGGCCCCGGGGACCGCATCGAGCACCGTTTGCGAGTTGGTGACCGCATGCACCGTGCTCATCGAGGCGGTCATGATGCTCGCTGCTTCCATGTTCTCGAGCAAGGGCTTGACCATGTGCGCCAGCGCGGTTGTCGTGCACGAGGCGGCCGAGATCAGATGATGGCGCGACGGATCGAAGGCGTCGTGGTTGATGCCGTTGATCAGCGTCACGCAATCGGACGGCACGGTGCCCGCGTCCGCCTTGAAGGCGGCGCTGTAGATCACCTTCTCGGCGCCCGCCACCAGGTGCCCCCGCAGGGACCCTCGCGGGGCGCCCTCGGGTGTCGTCGGGTCGTCAAAGGCGCCGGTCGTGTCGACGACCACCCGCACGCCGTGCTGGTGCCAGCCGATGTCGGCAGGGTTGCGCGCCTCCTGCAGGATTGTCACGGGCATGCCGGCGACCTCCAGCAGGTGCCGCTCGCGATCGATGATCCGGACGCTGGACGGGGCGGAGACGCCGAACAAAAAGCGATCCATGTTCCCGTAGGTCGAGTCGTTCTGGATGACCCCGCACACGGCCTCGAGGTTCCGGCCCACGGGCCGGCCGACGTTGACGACCAGGCCCGGGAAGTGCCCGCGGGCGGCGTGGTGCCAGACGCACAGCTTCCCGATGCGCCCCAGGCCGTTGATCCCCAATGGATGCCCGTGCCCAGCTCCGGTCATCAACCCATCCTTTTCGTGTTGCCCGTCATTGCTGCGCCCGACCCCGTACGACCACATCAGTGGTGGGATGCGCGCCGAGCCGCACCGACCCGTCCACGCCCGACATCGAGATCATGTCCCCACAGCGTACGAGATGGTCGCCCAGTCGTGACGGCGCCCCCGGCGGCCCAACGATAAACGGACGACAGCCGACCACGCAGGTCTTCCCCAGCCGCTTCGCGGCGACAGCGGCATGGCTGGTCGCGCCGCCGATCGCCGTCAGCAGCCCGTCAACCTGCACGACAAGCGGGATGTCATCGGGAATCGTGTCGCGCCGCAGGAGGATGCGCGGATCACCGGGGTAGTCGCGGGCCAGCGCATCGAGCTCCTCTTGGCTATGGGCGACGCGGCCACACAATGCGCCCCCGCCCACGCCGATGCCGGTCGCAAGCCACGCGGCTTCCAGCTCCGGCGTCGGGATAAACGCCTGCAGCACTCCCCGGGCAGTCGTCACGGCGTCACGTGTCTGCAGGACGTAGAGGTCCTCGCCCCGGTCACTCTCAAACGTGAATTCGATCTCTTGGTGGTTGAGGCCCTGCTCGGTCACGAGCACCTCGGCCACCTCGAGCACACCCTGGTAGATCTCCGGAAAGTCGCGCTCGAGCGAATGCGGCCCGTGCGCCGGCTCGTCGAGTCGCTGGGCCTCGGATACCGGGAATGTCTCGACAACGCCTGCCACGACATCATCCCCTTGAGCCTGCACAACGAAATCGCCGTAGAGCTGGACGCCGCTGGTCTCGTAGACCGGGTGGCGGGTCAGCACGACGCCGGTGCCCGATCGTGGACCGATGTTGCCGAACACGATCACCTGGACGATCGCCGCACTGCCCCATTCATCGGCGATGCCCAGCTCGTGGCGGTACACGCGCGCGGCATCGTCGTTCCAGGAGCGGCCGACATGACTGATGCAGGCCAGTAGCTGCTGGTACGGGTCCTCGACCAGCGGCGTCCCGTGATCGATGAGCAAGTGGCGATATTCGAGTGCGAGCTCACGCATCCCCTGCGCCGTGAGCTGGGCCTTCTTGGTGGCCCCGTGCCGCACCTTGGCGACCTCCATCAGGTGATCGAAGCGATCGCGATGCAGCCCGCAGCTCATCCCCCAGAACTGCAAGAGGCGCCGGTAGGCGTCCCAGGCCGCCCAGTCGCGGCCCGGCTGGGCGGCAAGTCCTTCGGCGACCTCCAGGTTCAAGCCGACGTTCAAGAAGGTCTCGAGCATCCCGGGCATGCTGACCGGAGCCCCGCCGCGCACCGAGAGCAGCAACGGCTGCGACGGGTCGCCGAACCGTGCACCGGTGTGCTCCTCGAGCCGCACGACCTCCGCGGCGATGCGGGCCGACACCTCGATATCGAGCGGGCGCGAGTCATCGGCAAACCGCTCGCGCACGAACGCGGTCGTCAGCACGAACCCATCCGGAACCGGGAACCCGAGCGAGCGCATTCGGCGCAGCATGAAGCCCTTGTTGCCGAGCGCGACGACGCCCGCTGTCGCCGAAGGATCGTCGATCTCGATGATCTCGGCCGTGCCCCCCGGAGTGCGGCGCGGCGCGCCCGCCACCTGGGCCCCGCGAGCGCGCTGATCCTCGATCGCGCGCAGGACCCGGCCGATCAACTGGTCGAGACGCTGCAGGCCGAAGCTCTCGGCGATCAGGTCGCGCTCCAACGTCTCCGAGATGGCCAACGCCGCCTGGTCGGCCGAGACCCCGACGGGCCCCTCGACCCGACCGCGCTCGAGCATGCCGGCGACCACCCCGCTCGCGCAGCCGTCGTAGACGCTCAAGATGCGCGCGTCCACGAGCGTCTCGAGATTCCGCGAGGCCAGCGAGAAGACGTTGTGGTACTGGTCGAGCGTCGTCCCCGGGGTGTCGAGCGCCTCGTCGAGCATCGCCGCGCAGTGTATGAGGCCCTGCGCGCGAAAACCCTCGATCCGAACGGCCCGCAATAGCAGATGCAGCCAGCTGTCGATCCGGACCAGACGGACGTGATCCAAGGGCGCGAGGGAGAGGTCTTCGACCGCGCGATCACAGAGGGCTGCGGCGAGCGCCTCCAGGCGAAATGTCAATCCCATCGCCTCGAAGCGCGGCTCGCGATAGGAGCCGTACATGCTCGGGATCCCGGCCGCGATATGGCGCTTGTGGTAGATGTCCTCGACGGCTTCGACGGGGCCGGGCCGTTCGATGATGGCCTTCAGCGTCTCCAGCGCCGAGAGCAGGCCGTCGAGGGCAGCCTCGTACTGTCCGGTCTCCAGGTCCTCCTCGAGCTGGCGCACATGCGCCGGCGCGATGCCCGGAATCGACCGCAAGCGCATGACTGCATCCCCGGGATCCAGCCGGTACTTGCGTGCAATCTCGGCCCGCACGCGAAACAGCAGGACGACCTCTTGTCGAGCGATCTCGTCACCCACGCGGATCCTGTCGATACGCGCAACCATCTCATCGGGGTCCTGCCCGACCAGTTGCGCGACCGTCGCACCGCCAGCGGTGAGCGCGCCGAGCACGGCCCGGATCGCGTCGCGGCCGGGATCGGCGACCAGTTCGTCGTAGAGCTCAGACGGCAGATATCGCTCCAGCGGGACCGGATCCCCGCTCATGCAGAACCGAATGACCTCATCGGTGAACGTGACCATCTCCGAGTTGGACTCGACGTGGCATTGCTTGCGCAGGAAGTGGAACAGGTGGTCGCGCCGACCCTCGAGCTCGTCGAGCCGGGTCGAGGCGTCCCGCAGCGCGCCTTCTGCACCGATCTCATTGTGGTAGACCGGGAACAGACGCAACAGCTGCTTGACATAGAGGTACACCGGACCGATGTCGCAGGACAGCAGCGCCGAGATATCGCGCTGGAACAGATCGGTGTCGCTGACGACAACCCCGCCCAGTCGCAGGTGCGCCACGAGGGCGACCAGCAGCGGGCGGGCGAGCACCGGGTCGACCTCGATGATCCGCAGGTAGGTCCGAATGCTGCGCATGTGACCCGGATTGACGCGGACCTGCCATTCATCGGTGAACCCCGCAAAGTCGGGATATCCGAAGTCGATCGCGAGGATCTCATCGGTCAGGATCCCCGCAAGTGCCCCGTCGCCGGTCGCCATGACGTCGCGCCCCATCTGCTCCATCACGCTGTGGGCGGTCTGGGGGTAGGCGAAACCCTGGCGGCGAAGCAGCCCGAACACATCGCGCACGACGGCGACCCGGTCCTCGAGTGGACCGGTCGTCACCAGCTCCGATGACAGACGGCGCACCTGGCGCAGTGCCACCTCGTGCACCGGCTCGAGCACCGGTCGGCCCAGGATCTCCAGCAGCCAGTGCAGCCCGTCTCTGGCGCCGTGCGGGCGGGCACGATCTGCGCGGGCGACGTCGGCGGCATCGAGAAACGCCCGTGCCAGCTCCCCGGCGTCGGGCAGGGCCAAGAGGGCATCGGCGTGCGGGCCAAAGTGCGGCGCGCCCGCCATCGCCCGCAGCGAGTCACCCCACCGAGCCAGGCGGGCGTGGCTGATACCCGCGATTGCCTCCGGGGTCGGCCCACCGACATTGCGCGCCCACCAGACCGCCGGATCCGCGCCCTGGGCGAAGGCACGCTCCACCTGAGACAAACTCGCCACCAGCAGTGCGAGCGCGTCCTCGCAGGCGTGACCGGTGTCCTGGCGGGCGACCATCACGCGCGCCAGACGCCGGATGTGCGGCGACATCGCCACCATCAGGGTCGGCATCGCGGCGGTGACCTCGCCGAATTGGCGGATTGCCGCGGACACCACCGGGTCGAAGCGCGCGAAGGTCCCCGGACTCGCGTCATTGGCGATCTTGGTGAGGTAGTAGAGAAAACGGCGCGCGGCATCTGGGCGCAACGCCGGTGGCGACTCGGATATCGCCTTGGCGTAGAGGTCGCAGAACACGGCAACCCCGGCCGGACCCTTGGGGTGCGCGTCATAGTGCGCGAAATCGCCCATGGCCCGTGCGTGCAGGTCATCGAGTGCCTGCGGCCAGCCCACGAAGGCGTGATGCACCTCACGCAGCATGTGGGCGGTTTGCGCCTCCAGGCCCTTCCACCCGGCGACCACCTCCAGCAGAACCTCGTCGCGCTCGGGGATCACCACATCGACGGCGGTGCGCGCCAAGTTTGCACTGAGCGCATCGGTCAGGGGTGGATCGCCTACGGGTCGCGTCGGAGACACCTGCCTATCGTCGAAAAAACGACACCCGACGCGCATCGGGTAGAACCCGTACCGCGTCTCCGGCGAATGCGCACATCCTCGTCGCGCTGTCAGTGTCGGTTACACGGACGTGATCGGCCCACCCGGTTCGAACAGGCACGTCGGGTCTTCGGCGAACGGATCTCCGGTCACCACGTAGGCCCATGCGCGATTGCCGCCGCACGGCTCGCGATACTCGCAGCGGGCGCAGCGGCCACGCAGGCGCTCCGGGTCACGCAGGGCGCGAAATAGCGGCGCGTCGCGGTAGATCTCGACCGGTGAGCGCTCGCGGACGTTGCCGGCGCTGGACATCAGCCGGCTCGGCCGGACATCACCGGTCGACGAGATGAACATGAAGCCACGGCCATCACTCGCGAGGCCGATGAACTCACTCGAGTACTGGTGGGTCTGAGCCATGACGCGAGAAAAACTCGGTGCGGTGGTGGCGGAGATCCGGAAGGGCATCGCGTCCCACAGACGTGCCAAGCGCCGCAGCGTCCGCTCGTGCTGGGCGGCGTTGAGCACCTCCGGAGAGCGCTCCCGGTTGGAGGGCAGCAGAAACCCGACGTTCCACACCGCCGCGCCGGTCATCGCCACGATCTGCGCCATCTCGTCGATTTGCCCGACGTTGTGCCGGGAGATCGTCGTCGTGATCTGGAGAGGGAACCCCACGTTGCGGGCGGACTGCAAGATGTCGAGTGTGCGCCGGTACGACCCCCGCACCCCGCGCATCGCGTCGTGCACATCGGGTGTGGCGCCGTCGAGCCGCATCGCGACCTCGGCGAGCCCGGCGACGTTGAACAGGCGCCGCAGGCGATGTACCGACACGCGGGGCGTCGCCCTGAGCAGGAGCACCACGCGCAAATCGCGCGTGCGCGCCCGGGTCACGATCAGTTCCAAGTCCTCACGCTCAAGCGGGTCGCCGCCCGTGATTTGCAGGATCGATCCCGCAAATGGCTCGAGCTGGTCGATCATCCCGAGGGCTTCCTCTGTCGAGAGATCATCGGGCCCCGCCCCTGACTGCACGTCGCCCGGGCAGTGAGTGCACCGGAATCGGCACGCACGCGTCGCCTCCCAGACCACGGTGGCGGGCCGGACATCGAGGTTCTGCGACCTCCGGAACGGCAAGCCAGGCGGGATTGCGTTGGGTCGGGTTATCTGAATCGCCACGATCGAACGATGGCGTGTAGCCGTGAACCCGGCATCCGCAAACCTCCGGCCCTCGATCGTGGAAAACCCCGAGCGCGCCGTCGGCAGCATCCCCGATTCGGCACGCCGAACACCTCCCCGGCGCACTCCGACGGACCCGCCGGCATCACCCCGCTGGCGAGGCGGCTCCGGGGTCGAAGATGCACGTGGGGTCCTCGGCGAGCGGGTCACCCGAGAAGGCGTACGCCCGAGCGCGGCTCCCGCCGCAGCTCGCGCGATACGGACAGCGGCCGCACCGGCCGGTCAGCTGATCCGGGTCCCGCAAAGCCCGGAACAAGGGCGCCTCGCGGTAGAGATCGACCGGGGAGCTCTCGCGCACATTGCCGGTGACAATCGGCAGAAAACCGCTCGGACAGACCTCACCGACCGAGGAGATGAACATGAAGCCCTTGCCGTCGTTGGCGAACCCAGCCACCGGACCGGTCGGGTGATTGGTTTGCGCCATGATCCTGCGAAAGCTCGGCGCGGCGGTCGCCTTGATCCGGAACGGGGTATTGCCCCACATGTTCGCCAGGCGCCGCAAGGCGCGCTCATGCTGATGGGCATCCAGCACGTTCGCCCGCAGGCCGCGACCGGTGGGCACGAGGAAGAACACGCTCCAGACCGCGGCACCGGCGTTCGCCACGATTTCTGCCATCGCATCGATTTGCCCGACGTTGTGGCGCGTGATGGTCGTATTGACCTGCAGCGGGAAGCCAAGACTCCGCGCGGTCGCCAGGATGTCGAGGGTGCGGCGAAATGAGCCGCGCAGCCCGCGCATCGCGTCGTGACCTTCAGGAGTCGAGCTGTCCAGCGAGAGCGCAACCTGCGAGAGCCCCGCGTCCTTGAGCGCTTCGAGACGCTCGAGCGTGACCCGAGGGGTCGCACTCGGGGTCAGCGCCACCCGCAGGCCGCGGCGGCACGCATGGGCGACAAGCACCTCAAGATCACGCCGCTGGAGAGGATCACCGCCGGTCAGCACCAGGATCGAGCCCGCAAACGGCTCCAGCTGGTCGATCAGCCGCAGACTCTCATCGGTATCGAGCTCGTCGGGACTCGGATGGGGATGCGCATCGGCCCGGCAGTGGTTGCAGCGGTACTGGCAGGCCCGCGTGACCTCCCAGGCCACCACGACCGGCTGTTCGTTGACATCCCAGGGCACGGCACCGGGAGCGCCAAAGGGGTTGGTCGATGGCATCGCAGTAGTGGTCACGCCGGCAAAGATCGCAATCGGCGCGGGGCCAGACATCCGTGTTCGCACGGCAACGATCGTGGAAAACCCCGAGGGCGACTTCGGCGATGACCCTGATCCTCGCAACAGCGCAACGCTCCACAATCCGTAACTATGATCAACGTCTCCTCACTCCTCGGTGTCCGCGAATCCGCATCCGATGCGCTTCGCTACGGACAAAAGCGACACGGTGAACACACCCCGCGTTCGTCCACCGACCGTCATCCGGTCGTCGTCTGGAATGTCACTCGGGCCTGCAACCTGGCCTGCAAGCACTGCTACGCAAATGCCAAGCGCACCCCGGCACCCGATGAACTCACCACGGCGGAGGCGAAAGCCTTCTTGGATGACCTGGCCGAGTACACCGTTCCCGCGGTCCTCATCTCCGGCGGCGAGCCCTTGGCGCGCCCGGATCTGCTCGAGCTGATCTCCTACGGCGCCGAACGCGGCCTGCGGTTCACGCTCTCATCGAACGGCACCCAGATTGATGCCAACATCGCGGCCCACCTCAAACACGCCGGGCTGATCTACGCGGGGATCTCGATCGACGGACCCAAGGATCTGCATGACCGCCAGCGCTGCGAGGCCGGAGCCTTCGACGGCGCGGTCGAGGGACTTCGCCACCTGGCCGATGCCGGTGTGCGTCGCGGGGTCCGGTTCACCGTGACTCCCGGCAACATCGACGGTCTGTCCGATGTGCTCGCGCTGGTACTGCGCGAGAACGTCGAGCGGTTTTGCCTCTATCACCTGGTGCCCTCCGGACGCGGCGGCAACCTGTACGACATCACCCCGGAACAGCGCCGCGAGGTCCTGCACCACGTGTTTGTGTTCGCCGAAGCCTTCCCGCAGGTGGAGGTACTCACCGTCGACAACCCCTCGGACGGTGTCGCGCTCGCCCATTGGCTCGACGCGCGCGACCCCGAGCGGGCCGCCCGCGCCCGAGAGATGCTCGGCTGGAATGCCGGTGCACGCGGCGGCCCAGGCATCGGCATCGGCTGCGTGGATGAGCGCGGCGACATCCATCCCGATCAGTTTTCCCGGCACCGGACGCTCGGCAGCATCCGCGAGGCGCCGTTCTCGGAGATCTGGCAGAACGGCCGTACCGACTGGCTGCAGCTGATGCGCTCCGAGGACCGTCCGATGGCGGAGATGTGCCAGGTCTGCCCCGAGCTCAGCCTCTGCGGCGGCGGTATGCGCGCACGGGCGGAACTTGCCAGCGGCGACCCGTGGGCTGCCGACCCAAGCTGTTCGCTGGAGCACGCCACCGTCTAACCGACGGTTGCCCGAAGATCTGCGGCCTGCCGGCCCCACCGGCGGGCCGGGCTATCCGGCGAGCACGACCCCGAGCAGCATGGCCGCGATGGCCGACAGGCTGCTGAACGCGGCCCAGACCCCGCGCGCACGCGTCGTGGACACCCGCGTGTGAGCGAACGCCGCCGCTCCGCTCATCGCCACCACCGCGAGCTTGACGGCGAGTGTGGTCTGGTAGGCCGAGCTTCGCGCACCCGGATCGACCGCGACAAGGTTCCACAGGCCGGTCGCCACGAGCAGCGCGAACGCCCCCCAGAGCACCGGCGACAGCCGCCGCGCGACCGCAGCGGGCGCGTCCGCGCCGACGCGCCGCAAGGTCGGCATGAGGACGATCCACACGAGTGTGCCGCCAACCCACACGACTGCCGCGCAGACATGGACGAACAGCCGGATGTCGTCCAACGTAATCGGGAGCATCGGACCCCTTGCGCGCCGGGATGCGGCGAGTGCGGTCGGTACCACCGAGACTCGTCGCCACACCGCACCACGATCACCGATGCATCACGCCACCGCAAGTCGGAGGGCCACCGATGTGCGGCGTGCCGAGAGATGACCATTCATCACCCGGCACGCCGATTCGGCGTCAGATCAGTTCATGCCCTACCAAACGCTGTTGTCGACAACCTTCGTCGCGATCAAGGTGCTCGCGGGCGGGGTTCCGGCAGGCTCGGTCCAGACGACGGTCACGCGGTCGCCGGCCTTGATCTTCGCCTCAGCGATTCCGTTGCCGCGACGGCCAACGAACTTCGTCGTCGAGCCGATGTCAGCGGTAAACGCGACGCCCTTGGTCCCGATCGAGGCTGGACGGAACTGGGTGCCGGTGACAAGCAGGGTCGCCGGCGTGGTCGTCGTGACCACGGCGCCCCCAGCGCGGCCGCTGACGTAGTAGTGCACGGGCGGCGGCGGCCCATTGTCGACGACCTTCGTCGCGACCAGGGTGTCCGAGAAGGGAGTACCCGAGGGCTCGGTCCAGACCACGTTGATCCGGTCACCGGCCTTGATCTTCGCCTCAGCGATTGCCTTGCCACGATAATTGACGAACTTGGTCGTCGAACCAACGTCGACGGGGAACGTCGAACCGTCCGAGCCGATCGTGCTCGGCTTGAACTGGGTGCCGCTGAGCGTCAGGGTCTCTGAGGTGGTCGTGGTGACCACCGCGCCCGTGGCGCTGCCCTTGGCGTAGTAGTGGACCGGTGGCGGTGGCCCGTTGTCGACGACCCTCGTCGCGACGAGGGTGTCCGAGAACGGCGTCGTCGCCTTTTCGTTCCACACGACCGTGATCCGGTCGCCGGCCTTGATGTGGGCAACGGCAATGCCGCGGCCGCGGGCGTTCACAAACCGCGTCGTAGAACCGACGTCGGCGATAAACGGCGTGCCGTCCGAGCCGATCGTGCTCGGCTTGAACTGGGTGTCGTTGAGCGCCAGGGTCTCCGGGGTGGTCGTGGTGACCACGGCGCTTGCGGCCGTGCCGCGGGCGACGTACTCGACCCGCTTGGGGGCGTGATGCCGGGGCGCGTGATGTCCGGCTGCCACTGCCATTGGTGCGACGGCCAGTCCGGCAGCCAGCGCCGTCGTGCCGATGATTCGCGCTCGCCTCATATGTGCGGAGCCTCCGTGTCGATTCACTAGACGGGTTGGTTATCGGGCAATCCGATTCCGCGATCAAGTGCCCACCGCAAGGCCTTACAGATCCCAAACAGAATGTTGCGAGCTTGCAAATGAACCGGCAACGGGGCGCACGGGCCCGCCGTGACCCATCCCGCCGATCGCAAATGCACCCCGCACGCTCATCCGGACGTCCCGCCCAGTGCGCACCGCGCATGACGAATGCGACCGTCTGATTCACGGCGTTGTCTATGCTCACCGCCGAGCCCAAACCGTGGGCGTACCGTGTCCTGCGTAAGGAAACCTGACGATGTCCGAACCACACACAAACGCCGTCTCAGCGGGTTTTAGCCTCAACGCCGGCGACTATGACAGGGCTGTGCGCTACAACATCCAGGGCGCTCAGCGTCTCATCGACGCGATCCCCGGACCGAGCTACGGCAACGTCCTGGACATCGGCTGTGGCACCGGCTTTGCCACGATGGCCTTCGTCAACCGGTTCGGGACCACCAACATCACGGGCGTTGACGCATCACAGGGCATGCTCGATCAGTTTCAGGCCAAGCTCGCCGAACAGCCCGCGCTCACGGTAGAGCTCCACGCAGCCGATGTGCTGGCGATGCCCGTTCCCGACAACTCCTTCGACGCGATCATCTGCAGCATGGCCTTCCATTGGTTTCCCAGGAAGGCTGAGGCCGCAATCGAGATGGCGCGCCCGCTCAAACCCGGCGGAGACATGGCCCTCATGTGTTCGGGCCGGGGTGCGGAACACGAATTCCGCAAGCTTCTTACCGAGATCTATCCACCCGTTCCCCAGTGGGTCGGAACCTTCGATCTCGTTCAGCGGGACATCGACGAGATGGAAGGCTACCTCGAGGGCGCCGGACTCGACATCCTCGACATCTGGATGGAGCGCCGCATCCGCCGAGTGCCGGTCGAGGAGTATCTGACCCGGATGCGCGTCGTCGCCAGCCACCTCAACGCGGGCTACACGCCCGAAGAACTCGCGGACCTCGACGCGAAGATCACCTTGGCCACCCAGAAGGCCGCGGGTCCGCGCGGGTTCGAGTACACCTTCACCAAACTGTTTGCGATTGCCCGCAAGCCAGGCTGACCGCCGGGGCTCAGCCTGGCACGTCGGGCGTCGGGGTGATCCCCGGCGCAGGGACATCCACGAGTTCGCGGGCCTCGATCTCGTGCAGGAAGGGTGCCAGGAACCGACCCGCGACTTTCCCCGGCGGCCACCACAGCGCCGCCACCACGCTCACCGTGCCAAGACTCTCGTCGCGGCCGCCGGCAAGGTCCCGGCGCAGAAAGTGATCGCCGTCGCCCGACCACAGCAGCCCACGCAAGATCGGCGACGCGGGTAGGCTCGGGGCAACAAGGCCCAGATCGCGAGTGATCGCCGCGGCGGCGAGATCGGCCTGCTGGCATGCCAGACCCGCTTGCTTGACCGGAAACGGTCCTGCGTCGCCGGCGACAAACACCCTGCGCTCGTTGCGCACCCGCCCGTCGACGTCGGCATCGACGAAGCCGGTCGGTGTCTGGGGGATCCCACGCACACGGGACCCGTGAATCATCGGCAGCGCAATCACCACGTCGGCCGCGACAGCGCTCTCGGGAACGACCTCCAGCTGGCCGTCGGCCCAGCCGCGGACGATCGCTCCAGAGTGCAGCGCGATATCCGCATCGGCGAGCGCCTGCGAGATCGTCTGGGCAGCGTGCTGACCGAACACCCCAAGGGGTGCATCCTCCGAGGTCACCACCGACAACTGCGCCTGATCACCCACATCCCGCTCGTTGAGGTAGCGACGGGCGAGCAGCGCCAGCTCGTAGGCCGGAATCACCCAGCCGCCCCCAGGGGGCACGACGAACGCCACATGCACACGCTGTCCCGCGACGACACGCGCGACAATATCGTCGAGCTGGCGCCGCAGCGCGGGCACATCATCCGGACCGGAGAACGTCAACCCCGGGGCATCGAGCCAGGACTCTGGACGCCCACCGACCGCGATGATCGCAAAGTCGTAGTCGAGCTCTTGGCCGTCGGTCGTGATGATGCGCTGCTTGGCCGCGTCGACTGCCTCCAGGGCCCCGGGCACGAGCGTCGCGCCCGCACGCTCCACCAGGTCGCGCAGCGGCCAACGACTGCGTGGAATCGGTCCGAACAGCTCGCCCGTCGCGGCGGGCGTGAACACGAACTCGTCTTCGAGACTCAAGATGTCGGTCGAGACCGAATCCTCGGCAAACGCCCGCAGGGCGAGTGCCGCCTCGAGCGCCGCGAAGCGTGCGCCGGCAATCACGACCCGGGCCTGAGAGTGCCGGTGCACAGTGCTCATTGCACGTTCCCTATTGCACAGATGCATTCTGCGATAGGTCCATCGTCGCGCGCGCCCAGGCGTCCGTCAACCGGGCCGGCACGGACCTTACGGGCACCCGCGCCGGAGTCCGTCGGGGCGACAAACGCCCGCCGTGGGCGGGCACGCCGCTCAGTCGCGGGGGATCGGTGCCGCAATATCCGCGCCGAACGGCAGGGCGCGCTCGAACACCACGCGGTCCTGGCCGGGACCCACGTACTCCGAGGCAAACGCGCCGACGAACCCGAGGGCCTCATGGAATCGCAGCGAGCGCCCGTTGGTCGGCGCCGCGAGCGTCCGTACGCGGGTGCAGCCAAGCGCGCACAGCCGCCGGCCAAACTCCGCGTAGAGCGCCCGTGCCACGCCCCGTTGGCGAACCGCCGGATCCACCATCACGAAATGGATGTAGGCGAGCTCTGGTTCCGCCTGGCTGGCAAATCCCAGCAGCACGCCCACCAGGCGATCCGGATCCCCCGGCTCGGCGGCGCGCAGTCCCGTCGTCCCGAGCTGATCGAAAAACAACCGATGCATCGTCAGTCCGACCGGGCGTCCGAACCACGCATCGGCGACGGCGCGGGCCTCGGCGAAGTCCGTGGCGGTCAGCGACCGCATGACAAGCCCATCGCTCATGCGCAGGCCCGGCTGCGCGCGCTCCGGCGCGCGGACGCGGCGCCGATCGGCCGGTCGAATGCAATCGCGTCAAGGAGTCCCGTCGGCATGCTCGCAGCGATCGTACGCGCCGCACTCCGGCGATGTGGTCGGAAAATAGGGCCTGCAGAAACCGCTGAGCTCGGTAAACTCACTTCTCGGCGTGCGAACAGCGCTTGCATCGAGACATGCTGGGTCGCGCCACTTTATGACCACGACCTCAGGGCAGCCCATGGCCAGCATTCACCCTTCCGATTTTCCCCCGCCGTTTGAGAACTCCGACTACGTCGCACGGCCGCAGGCCGCTGAGGACGAGCGCATCGAGGTTGGCGTCTTAATCGTTGGCGGAGGCCCGGGAGGCCTCGCAACCGCGGTCCGGCTCGGGCAGCTGATCAGCGAGGACGCTGAGTTCGCGGAGAGCCTCGGCGAGGTGCCGATCGCGCTGGCGGAAAAGGGCAAGGCTCCGGGCTCGCACCTGCTCTCGGGTGCGGTGATCAACCCGACCGCGCTCAAGGAACTCTTCTCGGACACCGACCCTGCCGACATCCCGCACTACTGGGAGGTCGACAAGGAGGCCGTCTACTTCCTCAAAAAGTCCTCGAGTCTGCGGATCCCGCCGCCGCCGCAGATGCGCAACCACCATAACTGGGTGATTTCGGTCAGCCAGCTGGCGCGCTGGATGAGCGAGAAGGCCGAGGAGCTCGGCGTCTACCTGCTGCCGGAGACCGACTGCCAGCAGGTTCTCGTGGACCAGGGCCGCGTCGCGGGGGTAATTACCGGCGACAAGGGCCGCGACAAGGAGCGCCAGCAGCTGCCGACCTTCGAGCCGGGTATGGAAGTTCACGCCCGCACGACCGTACTCGCCGAAGGGACTCCCGGCCATTTGAGCTCGGTGGTGCGCCGCCACTTCGAGCTCGACAACCACGCCGTCCAGACGTGGGAGCTCGGGGTCAAAGAGGTCTGGGAAGTTCCGACCGGACTCGACCGCCTCATCCACACCACCGGCTGGCCACTGCGCCTGGGCAAGAAGTGGCGCGAGTACGGCGGCTCATGGCTCTACCCGATGGGCGATGACAAGATCTCGCTGGGCTTCGTGGTCGGGCTCGACTACGCCGACGCGACCCTGTCGGTTCACGACATCCTCCAGGAGTTCAAGACCCACCCCCTGATCAAGGGCATCCTGAAAGACGGCCGCCGCCTCGCCTGGGGTGCCAAGACCATCCCCGGCTCCGGCATTTACGGGCTACCGAGCCGGCTGCACGTCCCCGGGGCGGTATTCGTCGGCGACTCCGCCGGCTTCGTCGACATGACATCCCTCAAGGGCGTGCAGTACGCGATTCGCTCCGGGATGCTCGCGGCCGACGCGATCTACGACGCGCTCAAGGCCGACCACGCCAACTCCCCGGCGGCGCTGTGGGGCTATGACAAGCGGATCAAGGAGTCCGAGGTCTGGAAGAACCTCTGGCAGGTCCGCAACATCCGTCCCGCCTTCCAGCGCGGCTTCGCCTTCGGCGGTCTCGTGCACGCCACCGCGACCGCGACCAAGGGACGCCTGCCCAAGACGGTCACGCCGATCCGCGACGCCACGGAGCCGGTGTTCATCGGAACTCGCACGCCGATCACCGCCGATGGCACGCTCACCTTCGACAAGCTCTCGAGCGTGTTCGCCTCGGGTAACAAGACACGCGACGACCAGCCGGACCACATCAGGATCCAAACCAACGTCCCGCGCACCCTGGCGGTCGCCTGGGAGAACATGTGCCCGGCCAAGGTGTACGAGATCGCCGAGAGCGGCGCCACCAACGGCACCGTGACCGTCCACACCAATCCCTCCAACTGCGTGCAGTGTGGCGCGATCACCGCCAAGGGTGGGCGCCTGACGCCTCCAGAGGGCGGCTCGGGTCCCGAATACACGCTGACCTAGGACCGCGAATCCCGCGCATGTCGACCGCTCCTCACCCCACCGCCCGCGGCCTGCTGGCCTGGATGCAGCAGCACCATTCGCGGCTGCGCGAGCTGATGGGACAAGAGGCGACCGACAGCGATGATCTGTCGCCCGCCGGGGAGCCTGCGATCCGGGCGCAGCTGCGCTTTGTGGCGGAGGCGTTGGCAGCCAACGCCGCCCCGGGGCAGGCATCCGAGCTTGAAGATTTTTCGGCGCATCTCGCCCAACGCATGGACGAGGCGGCCGAATCCATGGACGATGTCTTCGAACAACTCGAGGATGCGACGGCATTCGAGGCCGAATCGCAGTTCGGTGCCACGATCTCCGACGATGAGGCGATGGTCGGAATGCTCGAACGGCGCCTGCGCGTCGACTTCGCGATCCAGGCCTTTCTCGAGGCTCTGGATCGCGCGCGCCCGGACCGGGCGCCGATCCGCGCGGCAACCCTGATCTGGTGGAAGGACAACGCGCGGCACCTCGCACACACGATCTTCACCATCGACCGCGCGGCCAAGCAGGCCGAAATCGATCGCGGTGGCTCTGACGCGGTTGCCAGTCCGGCGGTGGTCAACCAGATCGGCCAGGCCGCGATGCTGCAGGGTCACATCAAGTTTCTGATCGAGGCGCTCGCGCAGAACATCTAGGCCCGTCACCGCGCGGCGCGGTCACCCCGCCCGGTGGCGCGTGCCCATTGCGACGTAGTGCGCAGCGGACTGGCGAATGCGATCACGTTCGGCGGGCGTCGTCGCGCGCAGGACGCGAGCCGGCGCCCCCACGACCAGCGACCCCGGCGGGATCTCGGTCCGCTCGGTAACCAGGGCCCCCGCGCCGATGATGCTCTCGCGGCCGATGTGGGCATGGTTCATCACGATCGTGCCCATCCCAATCAGGACGTCGTCGTCAATCACGCAGCCATGGATGATCGCGCGGTGCCCGACCGTCACGCGGGCCCCGATCGCGCACGGTGCCCCTGCGTCGACATGCACGACCGAACCGTCCTGGATGTTCGTCCCGTCCCCGACGGTAATCAGATCCGAATCGCCCCGCAGCACCGCATGCGGCCAAATCGATACGAAGCGCCCGAGTCGCACCTGACCGATCACGAGCGCCGTCGGATCGATAAACCCGTCTGCAGCGAGATCGGGGTGATGCCCCTCGAAGTTGCGAATCGCCATGGCCTGACCGTAGCCGGTGGACATGACATTCGCCACATGCGTGGCGGACCGGCAACTCCGCGATGGCGTGACGCCTTGTGCTGGTGGTCTGCGGGCCTACGATGGACCTGGCCGTCACCAAGAAAGGCTTCGACAAGGTGCGCGCAGCAACCGCAGCGGTGCTCTGCACGATGGCCATTGGGGCCGTCGCCGTCGCCACGTCGGGCTGCGGGAGCACCAGCGTCACGGCAACCACATCGATTACCGGGCTCACCTTCACCGGGGTCACGCCCGGGTCACCCGCAGCCGCGGGAGAAGCGATCTTCGCGAGCGCGGGCTGCTCGAGCTGCCACATGATCAAGGGCGTTGGCGTCGGCGTGGGCCCGAACCTGACGGATGTGGGCACCCTCCACAAGACGACCACGTACACCGGCACGCTCCCCGTCCCGGTGCCGGGAGTCACGGGCCCTGTCTATACGGGGATCGACTGGTTTGTGCTCCACACCCAGTGCCCCAGCTGCGCCCATTCGGGCTCGCCGATGCCGCCGTTTACCAGCTTCACGCCACAGCAGTACATCGAGCTCGCCACCTTCCTGAATGGGCTGGGTGTCACCTATAAGTAGCGTGCCCCCTGGCACCAGGGACCGAGCACCACACCCGCCTCTGCACCCTTCGCGGCGGCTCCGGGTTCAGACGGGTTGGCGGGTGACCCGCATTCGCCCAGGCGCGCATCACGGCCCAACAGGGATGCTCAGACCGTACCCGCGGGCGACCGAGAATCTGGCGCTTTGGGATGGCGCACCCCCACGCGCACGGGCACGTGCCCACGTGCCCACGGCGGCTTGTGGGCCGACGAGTGAACCTTGCGGTTGCGCGGCCTGGTCGTAAGATTGGGGAGTTGGCCAACGGCAAGGGGTGAGATGACGTGCGTACAGTGACCAAAGCAGCGACATACGCGGTGATTGTGAGTGGAATCGCGGTCGTCGCGGTCGGTTGCGGCAGTGCAAGCACCTCGGCGAACGCACCGACAGTCTCGAACTCGGCGATCCAGACCAACTCCCAGGGCAACACCGTCTCCGTGCCGGCGAGCGCGTCGGCGGGATCGTCCGGCAGCTCGAGCGCATCCAGCGGGCCGGAGATCAACACCGCCACCGTGACCGGGCTTGGCACGATTCTGGTCAACAGCCAGGGCCAGACGCTCTACATGTTCGTCCCCGACAAGCAGAGCAAGGTCACCTGCGTGGGGGCCTGTGCCTCGGTCTGGCCCCCTGCGGCGTTGACCACCGGCCAGACGGCGGTCGCCTCGGGCGGGGCGAAGTCCTCGCTGTTGGGAAGCGACAAGAATCCGAGTGGCGGCGAGGTCGTGACGTACAACAAGTGGCCGCTCTACACCTACGTCGCCGATACCGCGGCGGGGACCGCAACGGGACAAGCGGTCAATCTCAACGGCGGCCTCTGGTACGTGATGTCCCCATCCGGCGCGGTGATCAAGACCAAGGCGTAACCCCTGCGTTGCCCGGCAGCACCGGTCGAGCGGCCTTGCGGTCATTGCGGATATCTCTGATCGGCCGGGGGAATTCGCGTACCGAGCGACGATTGCTGGGCGCGTCTGCAACTCCTCGCCGGAAGCATGTCGAATCGCGCCCGCACTGGGGTATCTTCTAAACGTGACTCTTGACGTGTCCACGACCGAGGACGACCACCTGGTTCTCGTCTCACTCGCTGGCGAATTCGACGTCTATACCGTGCCCGCGTTCCGCGCCGAATTGGAGCGCGTGGGCCATTTTTCCCGGCCGATCATCGTCGACCTCTCCGGGGTCACCCTGCTCGACTCCTCGGGAATCGGGGCCTTGGTGGGCCTGCTCAACCAGGCGCGCTCCGATGGTGGCAAGGTCGGGGTGATCTGTCCCCACCGCCCGTTGCGGCGCGTGTTCGAGATCACCGGCCTGCGCAACGCGTTTATCTTCGGCGATGATCTGGCTGCGGTCCGCGCGGCGCTCGATTCCGACTCACCTCCGCAAACGTAAGTCGAGATCGCACGTGCTTGATCTTCGCCTTCTGCGCGCCGACAGCGAGCGCGCCCGCACGGCACTGGCGCGACGCGGCGGCGCCGAAGACCTCGATCGCGTCCTTGATCTCGACCGGAGCGCGCGTGAGGTCCGCACCCGTGTCGAGGAGGTCCGCGCCGAGCGGGGCCGGATCAGCAAGGCCATCGGACAGGCCAAGCGTGAGGGCCGCAACGCGGACGCCGAGCAGCAGCAGGCGCGCGCGCTCGGCGATGCCCTGGTCGCCGATGAAGCCGAACTGCGCGAACTGGAAGCCGAGCGCGACGCGGTGCTGTTGGGTCTGCCCAACTACGCCGATCCGGCGGCACCAGACGGTGGCGAGGACGATGCGGTCACCGTGCGCGTCATCGGCACACAGCCGGCCTTCGCGTTCACGCCACGTGATCACCTCGAGATCGGCCAGTTGCTCGGCGGCATCGATACCGAGCAGGCCGCCAAGATCTCGGGGGCGCGATTTGCGTACCTGATGGGGCCGCTCGTGCGTCTGCAGCTTGCCCTCGTCGGGTTCGCGGTGGATCTGCTCGAGCACCACGGGTTCACTCCGGTCGTCCCCCCCGTGCTGGTGCGTGAAGAAGCCATGTTCGGCACGGGGTTCTTTCCGACCGACCGCGCCTCGATCTACGCGCTCGCCGACGATGACCTGTATCTGGTCGGGACCTCGGAGGTGCCCCTGGCCGGCCTGGGCTACGAGCGCATCCTGGATGCCGGCGACTTGCCGCTGCGCTACGCCGGCATCTCAACGTGTTTCCGCCGCGAGGCCGGAGCGGCGGGCCGCGACACCCGCGGGATTTTCCGCGTGCACCAGTTCGACAAGATCGAGATGTTCACCTTTACCGATGCCGACGCGTCCCCGGCCGAGCATCTGCGCATTCTGGGAGTCCAGGAGGAAATCCTGACCGCGCTCGGCCTCCACTACCGCGTCCAGGACATTGCGGTCGGTGACCTGGGCGCGTCGGCTGCCCGCAAGTTCGACTGCGAGGCCTGGATGCCCGGTCAGGGGCGCTTCCGCGAGGTCACTTCGTGTTCGAACTGCACCGACTACCAGTCGCGCCGGCTCAACTGCCGGACGCGGACCGAGAGCGGCACACAGTTCGTGCACACGCTCAACGGCACGGCGGTCGCCGTCGGACGAACCCTGATCGCCATCCTGGAAACGCACCAGCGCGCGGACGGCTCGGTCGCGGTGCCGGACGTCCTGCAGGGCTACGGCGCCCCCGCGGTGCTTGATCTCGCATGATCACCCGCCCACGCGTGGCGGTGGTGGGCCACGTCGAGTGGGCGACGCACGCAACGGGAGCATTTCCGAGACCCGGTGAGATCCGCGTGCTCGACGAGGCGTTCGACGAACCCGCCGGTGGCGGAGCAATCGCGGCGGGGCAGGTCGCCAAACTCGGAGCGGCGACCCTCTTTTTCACCGCGCTCGGAGACGATCCCGCCGGCGACCAGACACGTAACGCGCTGGCCCGGCTGAACATCGAGGTCCGGGCCGCGGGGCGACCGGTCGCGCAGACCCGCGCGATCTCGGTGGTGGACGCCAGTCGCGAGCGCGCGATCGCGCTGATCGGTGATCCGCTCGGCCCGGAGGCCGCCGATGCGCTCGGCTGGGAGGATCTGGCGGCGATGGATGCCGTCTATTTCACCGGCCGCGACCCCGCGGCGCTGCGCCTGTGTCGTGCCGCGCGGGTGCTCGTGGTCACCGCCCGGCGTTGGAAGGTGCTGGCCGCGTCGGGCATCCGCTGCGATGTGTTGGTCGCGAGCGCGAACGATCCCGATGAGCAGGTGCCGCCAGGGGCCTTCGCGATGCCCCCGCATGCGTGGGTCATCACCGATGGTGTCCGCGGTGGCACCTACCTCGACGAGAGCGGCCGTCCGCACGCCTGGGACGCCCTCTCGCCGCCGGGACCTGTGGTCGACAGCTACGGATGCGGAGACGCATTTGCGGCCGGGCTGACGGTGGGCATGGGCCGCGGGCTCACGCTGACAGATGCGATCGGCCTCGGAGCGCGCTGCGGCGCGCACGCGGTGGCCGCCCGTGGAGGGTTGCGCGGACAGCTCATCGAGGATCCCTCCGAGATCGGCGCGCCTACGGGCTGAGCGCTCGACTCGTCGTCGGGGGATCTTCGGAGGCCCGGTCGATTGCGACGAGCACCACCCGGGTTCCCTGCGTTGCCTCGACCGTGAACTGCCAGCCGTCGACGGTCACGGTGTCACCGGTGCGGGGCAATCGGCCGAGGCGGGTGAACACCAAGCCGCCGACGCTCGTCACGGTCTCGTCGACGACATTCACGCCATGGTCGGCGAGATCTTCCAGGGAAACGTGCCCGCGCACCAGGAAGCGCCCATCCGGCTGCGTGTCGATCGCGGGTCCACGGTCACGCTCATCGTCGATCTCGCCCACGATCTCCTCGATGATGTCCTCGACGGTGACCAGGCCCGCCAGCTCGCCGTACTCGTCGAGGACGACCGCAAGCGACGCGCGCCGGTGCTGCAGTTCCCGGAGCAGGTCGTCGAGCAGCTGGGTTTCGGGAACAAACAGCGCCGGACCCGTCACCGCGCGCACGTTGGCGGACTCATCGTGCTCCAAGAGCCCACGCGCCAGCTGCGACAGGTGCACGACCCCGATCACCCCGTCGGCGCCGGAGACCGGAAACCGGCTATGGCGACTCGCCAGCGCCTCGACCAGCGCATCACGGATCGGCTGATCCGCCGGCAGGTCACGCACCTCCGGACGCGGGGTCATAACGTCCCGCGCGATGCGCTCGCCCAGCGAGAAGACCCCCTCGAGCATGTCGGCCTCCGCGGGTTCAATCGTACCCCCGACCTCGCCTTCGGCGATCAGGCGCTGCAGGTCTTCCGGGGTAGAGGCGAGTTCAAGGGCGGTCGCCGGTTCGACGCCGAACAAGCTGATCACGCCGTTGGCGGCCGCATTGAGCATCGTGATCAGCGGGCCCAGGACGACCCGAAAGGCCTCAAGGGGCCGCGCGACCCGCCGCGCCGTGGACTCGGCACGCTGAATCGCAAGGTTCTTCGGCGCCAGCTCGCCGATCACCACGTGCAGCACCGTGATGATCGCGAACGCGATGATCCCCGTGATCACCGCGGTCGCTTCGGAGCCGAGCCCGACCCGATCCAGCGCCGGACGCACCAGGGCGGCAAACGCGGGCGCGCCGAGCCAGCCGAGCCCCAGGCTGGCGAGCGTGATGCCGAGTTGACATGCGGCCAGGTAGCGATCGATCTGACGCACCTGCCGCGCCGCGAGCACCGCGGTCGGGACGCCGTCCTGCGACATCTGGTCAAGGCGGGTGAGCCGCGCGCGCGCGAGCGAGAACTCCGCGGCAACGAAGAAGCCGTTGAGCAGCACCAGCAGGAGTGCCACGATAATCTGGACCGCGGTCATCGCGCGGCCCCATGCGCATACACAACCGCGATGATAGACAAGGTGCCGGGCCCCCGTCCGGCCGGGGCCCCCCAGACCGACCCCGATGTTACGACGCTCGCCGCCGTATGATGGCCGCAAAATGGTGGAATCCCACACACCGAACCGGATACCTCCCCGCACGCCGACCGGCGTGGCCCCAGAGCATCCGGCGCATCCGTGAGCACCGATGCCCCATCGGCGGCTCTGCCCGCCGACGTGGTCGTTGCCAAGCGCCCCGCCCGGCCCGGTCCGTACCGCGACCCACGCGCGGTGACCGCGGTTGCGCTCGGCGGCGTGCTCGGGGCGCTCCTGCGTGCGGAGCTCGAGCAGCTGTTTCCGGCCGGCGGCGGCTTTCCCTGGACGACACTGCTGATCAACCTCGTCGGCACGGCGGTCCTCGGATGGGTTGTCGTCCGGGTCGGCGAACGGCTCCCGCCCTCGAACTACGTCCGGCCACTCTTGGGGACGGGCTTCTGCGGCGGGCTCACCACCTTTTCCACGATGCAGGTCGAGGCGGTGCAGCTGATCCACCACGGCAATTCTGTCGACGCCGGCGCGTATCTGGTCCTGAGCCTGGCCGGCGGCCTGTTGGCGGCTGCGTTCGTGATCCGCGCGGCACGACGTGCGCGATGGGCCTCATGAGCGGTATCTCGGTCTGGTTCTGGGTCGCGCTGGCCGGCGGAGCCGGTGCGGTCACGCGCTTTGTCGTCGACGGACATGTCCTGGCCCGCACCGGCGGGCGCTTCCCGCTCGGCACCGCGCTCATCAACCTCAGCGGCGCGTTCGCACTCGCGTTGATCGCTGGGGCCGCGCCGAGCCATCACTTCTCGCTGATTGTCGGCACGGGCTTTATTGGCGCCTACACCACCTTCTCGACCTGGATGTTGGAGACCATGCTGCTGGGCGAGTCCGGACGTGAACCGGCCGCCGCCGCCAACGCCATCGGGCAGCTCGTGCTCGGGCTCGGGCTCGCCGGGATCGGTTTTGCGATGGGGATGGCCTTATGAACGGCCTCAAGGTGAGCGTGTTTTTCGGCGAGCGCGATCGCGCCGGGCGGCATTCCAGCGCCGAGGTCATCGCCCGGGCCAGCGTCGCGGCCGGCGTACGCACGGGAATTCTTCTGCGTGCCATCGAAGGCTTCGGCAGCCGCGGCGCCGTCCAAACCGAGCGGATGCTGACGCTGTCCGAGGACCTGCCGCTGGTCTGGACGGCGGTCGGCGCCCCCACGACCGTCGGCGTGCTCGCCGACACCCTCGCCGCGCTGATTCCCCAGGGGCTCGTGATCCTCGAGCGCTGCGGGATCGCCGATGCCGGCCAGCTTCCCGGCGTCGCGCACACGGACCCGGTCAAGCTCACGATCACCGTCGGTCGTGGCCAGCGCAGCGGCGGCAGCCTGAGCTATTTGCGCGTCGTCGACCACCTGCGCGCGTGTGGACTTGACGGCGCATACGTCGTGGTCGGCGTCGACGGCATCACCTATGGGGTCCGCCACCGCGCGCGCTTGATCGGCACCAACGCCGCCGTGCCCGCGCAGGTCGTTGCGGTCGGTGGGCGGGAGCAGGTCACGCGTGCGCTCGGCGATCTCGCCGCGCATGGCGCTGCGTCGCTGGTCACCACCGAGCGGATTCGCGTCGTCAAGCGCGACGGGGTACAGCTGGCCGCGATCGACCACACGCCCCCGACCGATCTTGACGGGCACCCGGTCTGGCAGATGCTGACGCTGATCACGCGCGAGGACGCCCTGGTCGGCGGGGAGGCCCTGTACGTGGCCATGATGCGTGAACTGCGCACAGGTGGGGCCCGGGGGGCGACGGTACTGGCAGGAGTGTGGGGCTACTCCGGAATCGGAACCCCGCACGGCGATTCGATGCGGCGGCTGCGCCGCTCGATCCCGGTGGTGTGCACGTGCATCGACACCCCCGAGGCGATCGCGCGGCTCTGGCCGATCGTCGATCACGTCACCCGTTCCGGGGGGCTGATCACCAGCGAGATCGTGCCCGCGTTTCGGACCCACGGGCCCGCCGGCTCCGACGGCAGGCTGCATCTGGCCCGCCCGCACCGCCGCGGGAAACATTCCTGAGCATCGGGCACCGGGGGATGGCCCGGTCGTGTGGTGCGGGTCGCGTCGCCGCGCGGCCGGGCCGTTCGCTAGCTAACGGTTTAGTCTTTGCGGCCTATGACGACTTCTGACGCCGCCGCAAAGATCTCCGATCGCCGCAAGCAAATGATCCTGCTGCTCGCGTGCATCGGCCAATTCATGGTGGTGCTCGACATCGCGATCGTGACCGTCGCGCTGCCGTCCATGAAGCACAGCCTTGATTTCTCGGCCACCGGCCTGCAATGGGTGGTCAACGCCTACACGCTGACCTATGCCGGCTTCCTGCTGCTGGGTGGTCGGACCGCCGATCTGGTCGGTCGCCGCAGAATCTTCCTCATCGGCCTGATGGTGTTTACGCTCGCCAGCCTGGTCTGCGGTCTGGCCTGGGCGCCCGGTCCGATGGTGGCCGCCCGCGCAATTCAGGGACTCGGCGGGGCGATCCTCTCACCCGCCACGCTGACGATTCTGATTGTGACGTTCACCGATTCGCGTGAGCGCGCACATGCCCTGGGCATCTGGAGTGCCGCACTGGCCAGCGGCGGCGCGACCGGCGCGCTCGCCGGCGGCTTTCTCACCGACTATCTGAACTGGCGATGGATCTTCCTGATCAACGTCCCGATTGGGATTGTGGGCTTCTTCCTGGCCCGCCGAGTGCTCCAGGAAAGCCGTGCCGAGGGAGCACCCCGCAGCCTCGACGTGGCCGGTGCCGTCACGGTGACCGGCGGATTGACCGCGCTGGTCTACGGCGTGGTCCAAACCGATTCGTACGCCTGGACATCGATCCACACGGTCATCCCGCTCGCGTGCGCCGTCATCCTGATCGCCGCCTTTGTCGTGATCGAACTCACGGCCAAAGCGCCGCTGGTGCCCTTCGCCACCTTCAAGTCACGACCACTGTCCGGCGCCAACTTCGTGATGCTCCTGATCGGTGCAAGCATGTTTGCGATGTGGTACTTCATCTCGCTCTACCTGCAGGAGGTCCTGCACTACAGCCCCATGCAGGCCGGTCTGTGCTTCCTACCGGCCTCGCTCGCCGTCGTCGTCGGCGCCCAGATCTGCAGCCGCATCGTCGGAAAGCTGGGCCCGCGAGTGATCCTGTCGTCCTCGACGCTCGTCGTCGGCCTGGCGCTGTTTTGGATGTCGCAGACGACCGCCACAAGCACATTCTGGTCAGGAATCTTCGGGCCCATCACGATTGCCGCGCTCGCGTTGGGATTCAGCTTCCCCGCCGGCACGTTTGCCGCGACCGCCGGCGTCGCTCCCCGCAATGCCGGTCTCGCGTCGGGTCTGGTGAACGCCAACCGCCAGCTCGGTGGGGCAGTCGGGTTAGCGGTGCTGGCCACCATCGCCGAGCAGCACACCAAGTCGCTGCTGAGCACGACCAGCGCCCCTCAGGCGATCACGAGCGGCTACACGCTGGCCTTCGTCGTCGGCGGATGCATCGCGCTCGTCGCTGCCGTCGGCGCCTTCATCGTGCCGGCGCACATCAAGCCCCAGAAACCGACTGCGGTGGTCATCCCGAGCCCCGAGTAGCTCTCGGTCCGCCCGCACGCGCGCGCCGCACGTCGCGCGTGTGCGTGCGGACGAACTCGTCGATCAGCGCCCGCGCGATCGAGCCCCGGGGCGGCAGCTCGGGCAATGCGTCGGCCGCGTACCAGCCGACATCGGTCAGCTCGATCGGGTCGGGCACGATCTCGCCGGACGCATACCGTGCGGTAAAGGCCACCATCAAGGCATGCGGAAACGGCCATGCCTGGCTCCCGACGTAGGTGAGATCGCCGACGGTGATGCCGACCTCCTCGGAGATCTCACGCGCCACCGTCTGCTCGAGCGATTCGCCGGCCTCGACGAACCCCGCCAGGACCGTGTGCATCGCGCGCGGCGCGCGGCGTGGTTGGGCGAGCAAGATCTGCTCGCCGCGCGTCACCGCGACAATCACCGCCGGCGAGATCCGCGGATAGCTGCGCAGACCGCACTGTGAGCACTCGACCGCGTGCTCGTCGGCGGCGACCGCGGTCGCCGTGCCGCAGACCCCGCAATACCGGTGCGTGCGCTCCCACTCGACCAGCATCCGTGCGCGCGCAAGGAGCCCGAATGCCGCGGAATCCAATGCCCCAACCAATTGCCGGGCGCCCACGAAGGCGCCGCCCGCAGGCGCGGACATCCGCTCATCCGTGCCGACTGCCCAGATCCGGACGTCATCCTCCCGGCCCACGGCCAACGGTGCGGCATCGACCGGCGGGGTCTCGAACTCGACGGCGATACGGAGGCCGTGGGGGGTGTCGACGACAAACACCTCATTGGGTGCGCGTAGCACGACCCAGCGATCACCCGGGGCCGGCACGGGCCTCACCATCGCGCGGCCACCGCGCCGGCGGCGATCAACACCACGCCGCAGGACATCGCCATCAGCGCCCGCTCCAGAGGGGCGGCCAGGCGGGTCACCGACAACTCGATCGTGGTCCCATCATGCAGTTGCTGGATCCCGTCGAGATCACTCGTGCGACGCCGGAGCTCGCGCACGGGCGCACTCAATGCCCGCTGGGCAACGCTGAGTGCCAAGCACCCCAGCGCCACGACGAGCCCCGGCCAGCGGATCGTCCCCGCGTTGACGACGTATCCGACCAGCGCCGGGAAGGCCCCCCATGCGATCGCAAACCACACGTCGGTATGAAACCAGCCCCCGAACAGTTCGAGGTTGTACGCGACCACCAGCACCACGCCAATGACCACGAACACGGCGATCCACCAGCTCACCATGACGGCCCCAATGATGCCGATGACCGCCGCCAGCCCGATCGAGACGATCGCCATACCGACGAGCATGCGATCCGACAGCCGCGTCTGCAACGGACGTCCCTGCAACTCGTCGAGCGCGTGGGCCCCGATCCCCACGGCCAGAAAGAACGCAACCAGCGTGGCGATCAGACGGGTGTGAAACATCACCGGAGCAGCGGCCGCGCCGAGCGCAACGTATGCGAGGTGCCACGCCGTATAGGGCGGGTGCAGCAAGGTCACCAGATCCCGCCAGCCGCCGGGCCGCAGCGCATAGAACGCCGGACGACTACGCCCGCTCAGAAGACCGCGCTCCCCACATCACGACTCCCGCACCGAAGGTCATGCGCCGCACCGCCACGCGCGCCATGCCGGCCTCGATCCACGCCTGCGCGAGGCGATCCGGCGGCCAGGTGTGGGCGAAGTCCTCGATGTTGGGCCCCAGAAAGCGTCCCACGTCCCACCAGTCCCGGGAGATCGCACGACCCGCCAGCGGCAGCACAGTGCGTGTCACCCCCCACCACCCGGCATGCAGCAACGGCGAGGTCGGCATCCCGAACTCCAGTGAGGCGACGCTCCCGCCGGGCCGCACCACGCGCATGAGTTCGCGCAGGGTCGCGGGAACATCGTCGACATAGCGCAGCAGATAGGTAAATGTCAGCGCGTCAAACTCGCCGTCCGCAAATGGCAGGCGCTCCGCCTCGCCGAGCACGACCCGTACCCGCGTGTCGTACCGGAAGCGTTCCTCGGCACGGGCCAGCATCTCGGGGCTCTGGTCCAGCGCCACGACATCGCAGTCGTAGGTCTGACGAATCGCCGCGCTCACAAGACCCGTTCCGGCGGCGACATCGAGCACTCGGTCGCTGGAGGTCACCTGGAGCGCATCGACCATCATCCGCCGCCAGCGGGGATCCTGACCAAAGCTCAACACCGCCCCGGCGCGGTCATATGCCGACGGCAGCCCGGCGAACAGTCGGCGAGCGTGCGCCTTGCGCGGCGACGCGAACGGGTCGAATGACACAGCTCGACCGTAGCTGAACCCCGGGGGTCCGGCAATGCGGCCTACGGCCAGATGCCGTTCCTGCCGATATGAGGGGTATCTTCACTCCACGCAGCCCGGGTCCGGCCCGGACCGCGCCGGCGGAATGTCCATGGGCGCGCGGCAATCAAAGGAGATCCCATGCATCGACGACTGACCGCGCGCCACCCACGAGCGCTCTGCGTCGCGGCGATTGCCGTGCTCGCCCCGGTGCTCGTCGCCTGCGGGGGATCCAGCAGCGCGACGAACTCGACCCAGGCGACGACCCAGAGTACGACGACAAGTTCTGCATCGAGCAGCTCCACGGCCTCGATAACGGGCAGCACGACCTCGAGCACCGCGACCAGCACGGCACCGACCTCAAGCGGCACGACATCGGTCCCGGCGCCCGCGCCAACGGCGTCCTCGTCGACCACCCCATCGGCGTCGACGACGACCGTGCTGAACGTCAAGGCGTCGGCCTCAGAGCTGGCGTTTATCCCGAACACCCTGTCCGCGCCCGCCGGCAGGATCGAGCTCCGCATGACCAACCCGTCGCAGTTGCAGCACTCAATCGCGCTGGCGGTCGCGAATGTCGCGCCCGGCGCCGTCGTGGGGTATGGGGGCGTATCGATCGTCGTCGCAACGTTCGCCCCCGGTACCTACACGTACTACAGCACGGTGCCCGGAGACCGCCAGGCGGGGATGTACGGCACGCTGACGGTGCACTGACGACGCATCGAGCGCGCGGGCGCCGCGCTGAGCAGGTCGCGCCGACCATTACCAGACGCGCACCGATATCCCAGCTCGCGCTCGTGACGCACAGTATTCTCGGCCTCGACGCGTTCGCTGAGATCGTCCGCAGCCACACGCCATTGACCGGCGTGCGTACTCAAGCACACCTGCTCCGGCGCGCCACGTGGTCTCTCGACTCGGGGCGGCATCCGAAGGATCAGATACTGACCGACTCCATGACCGCCGTGACCTCTTCGAGCGTACGGCACGTCCCGAGCAGGAAGGCGATCAGATCAACCTCGGAGAGGTCGGAACCGTCCCCCCTGACGGGCTGGTACGTGCACAGTACCCACCCGGCATGTAGAGCAGGTGCGCCGACAGCCCGGCGGTGTTCATTCCGTCCAGGATCCACTCCGGGCGTGAGAACGCGCAGATCCCCACGATCTCGCAGGACGCCGTCCACGACCTCGTGACGACGACGCCGGGCGGCAGCTGGGAAGCACAGCGGGCAGGACGGCGAGCGACGTCGGCATGAGCGTCGGGAACTCCAGGCTCCGACCCACGACGACGCTTCCGTCCGTTGCGGCCTTCACCTTGAAGTTGGTACACATGGCTGCTCCTCGCCCTGGGGACGGCCCGTGCGCCGGCCGGGACTCTTCCCACGCCGGACTCACACCCCGCGCACCACCGTTGTCGACACACCCGACGCGGGTCTGGAGCTGCCGGGCAGACCTCGTCGGGGCCAGATCCCGCATGAGATGCCGGAGCATGATCGGCATTCCGGAGAACATCTACGGAGGGGGTGGGATTCGAACCCACGGAACGTGTGAGCGTTCGACGGTTTTCAAGACCGTTGCCTTCGACCTCTCGGCCACCCCTCCGGGTCACGCCGTGCCCGGCGGGAACGATAGCCGCCCGATCAGCGCACGGTATGGCGCTGCAGCACGATCAGCGCCCGCGGCGCCACGCGCACCGGCTCATCGTGGTGCACGGAGCCGCCCATTATCTGGCCGCTCAGTCCGTCTGACGACAGCGAAATCTTCCACGTCGCCCCAAACTCCGGCGCGGGCAGGTAATGGTCGACGACCTCGGCTGACGCGTTCATGACCACCAGGAACGCCTCGGGATCGAGATATTCGTCCGCGGTGCCAAACCAGTGCGTTTCCTCGGCATTCAAAAACATGCCGAGACTCTTGAAGGCGGGATTGCGCCAATCGTCGTCGCTCATCTGCTGGCCGTCCGGACGAAACCACCAGACATCGGGCAGCCCGCCCTCGCGCACCGGCTTGCCCGTAAGGAAGGTGCGGCGGCGAAACGCGCGGTGGCGCTTGCGCAGTTCGACCAGCTGCCGTGTAAACGCCAACAGCGCCTGCTGATCATCCGAGAGGTCCCAATCGATCCAGGAAATGTCGTTGTCTTGGCAGTAGGCGTTGTTGTTGCCCCGCTGCGTGCGGGCGAACTCGTCGCCCGCGGTGATCATCGGTGTCCCGATCGACAACAACAGGGTCGCCATGAAGTTGCGGCGCTGCCGGGCCCGCAGCTCGTGCACGTCCGGATCGTCGGACGGCCCTTCGATACCGCAGTTCCAGCTACGGTTGTCGTCGCTTCCGTCGCGGTTGTCTTCGCCGTTGGCCGCGTTGTGCTTGTCGTTGTAGGTGACGAGGTCATTCAGTGTGAATCCGTCGTGGGCCGTCACGAAGTTGATCGACGCAAACGGACTGCGACCATCGTCTTGGTAGAGGTCGCTGGATCCCGCCAGGCGCGCCGCGAAATCGCCCACGTCGCCCTGGCCGCGCCAGAAATCGCGCACTTCGTCCCTGTACTTCCCGTTCCATTCGCTCCACAGGATCGGGAAGTTGCCGACCTGGTAACCGCCCGGCCCGACGTCCCACGGCTCGGCGATGAGCTTCACCTGCGAGATCACGGGGTCCTGGTGGATCACGTCGAAAAACGATGACAGCCGATCAACATCAAAAAACTCCCGGGCCAGCGCGGACGCCAGGTCAAATCGGAACCCGTCGACGTGACACTCCCGCACCCAGTACCGCAATGAGTCCATGATCAGCCGCAGCACGCTCGGATGCACCGGGTTCAGGCTGTTGCCCGTCCCGGTAAAGTCCATATACATGCGCGGAGCGTCGGGCATGAGCCGGTAGTAGGAGCTGTTGTCGATCCCGCGGAACGAGAGCATCGGGCCAAGGTGATTCCCCTCGGCGGTGTGGTTGTAGACGACGTCGAGAATCACCTCGATCCCGGCGCGGTGCAGTGCCTTGACCATGCCCTTGAACTCGCTGACCTGCTGGCCGAGCACGCCACTGGCGCTGTAGTCGGCATGCGGCGCCAGATACCCGATCGAGCTATAGCCCCAGTAATTCACCCGCCCGGCTTCCGCCAGATGGGTTTCGTGCACGAAGTGGTGGACGGGAAGCAGCTCGACCGCGGTAATGCCCAGCGAGGTCAAGTACGCGATCGCCTCATCCGATGCGAGCCCGGCATATGTACCCCGCAACTGCTTGGGAAGGCCAGGGAAGTTCTTCGTGAAGCCCTTGACGTGGAGTTCGTAGATCAGCGTGTCGGCCCACGGCACCCGCAAGGGACGATCACCCTCCCAATCGAACCCCGAGTCGATGACCACCGACTTCGGCACGGCGATGGCGTCGTCGGCGGTGTCCATCTGGAAGTCGTCGTCTGGGGTGCCGTGCGGCACATACGGCAACACGTTGGCCTCCTCCCACCGCAGATCGCCGTCGATCGCCTTCGCATATGGATCGATCAGGAGCTTGTGGGGATTGAAGCGGTGACCCAGGTCCGGGGCATAGGACCCGTGGACGCGATAGCCGTAACGCTGGCCGGGCCCCACCCCGGGAATGTATCCATGCCATTGGAAGGCGGTCCGGTGGCCGAGTTCAAGACGGGTCTCGTTGCCCGCATCATCGAACAGGCACAGGTCAACGCCCTCGGCGTGTTCGGAGAACAACGAGAAGTTGGTGCCGCTGCCGTCCCAGGTCGCCCCGAGCGGAAATGGCTCACCCGGCCAGATGTTCACACGCAGCCTCCACGCGCGGTCTGGCGCCGCCGTCGTTGTGAGAATGCCAGCAACATCACGGGTACTGTGCCCGAATTGAGCGGGCTTGGTGGGGAGGTCCGATGGTCCCCCACGCCGTATTGAGTATGAGAGGGAGCCTTCGTCGCGATGCGCACCCGCAGAATCTGGACAAATGATCACCGCTTTATGACGCGCAACAGCTGCCCGGACTGGCAGAGTTCATAACGCACGTGTGTCCCCATGACATCGGCATCGAAACCTGAATCTCAAACTCAACACCACGATTCGCATATGACCGCGCGGCGCGGAACGCCGGATGACCGGATTGCCCGCCGGCGCGTCATCCTGGAAGCGCTCACCCCCGCCATTGATGGCGGCCGGTTTGCGATCACCCGCATCGTCGGCGACACCGTGCCGGTCGAGGTCGACGCATTTGCCGAAGGGCACGACCTCATCGCCGTGGAGCTGCAGTACCGCCGCGCCGACGACGTTGACTGGATCTGCGTACCGATGGGGGACCTTGGCAACGACCGCTGGGGGGCGGCGTTTCCGGTCGAGCGCCTTGGCGCGCACCACTACGGCGTCCGCGCGTGGGTCGACGACTTCGGCACCTGGCGCCGCGGCCTCTCACGCAATGCCGACGCCGGCCACGACGTCACGGTCGATCTGCTGATCGGTGCGGCACTCGTGCGCGCGGCCGCCGCACGGGCGCCGAAACCCGCCGCCAAGCGCCTTGTGGGGTGGGCGGCCCAACTCGAGAGCACGGCGACGCCGGTCGCAGGACGCGTCGCTCGGGCCCTCGATGAGCAACTGGCAACGCTGTGCGCCGCGTACCCCGATCTGACCCATGCCACAGACTGGCCCGCGCCCTTGACGTGCTGGACCGAGCGCGAGCGTGCCCGGTTCTCGAGCTGGTACGAGCTCTTCCCGCGTTCGAGCTCGCCCGTGCCGGGCCGGCACGGAACCTTCGCCGATGTCACCGCGCGGCTCGACGAGATTGCGCAGATGGGTTTTGACGTCCTGTATCTGCCGCCGATTCACCCGATCGGGCGCGTCGCACGCAAGGGGCGCAACAACTCGACGACGACCACGGGCGGCGATGTCGGGAGCCCGTGGGCCATCGGCTCCGCAGAGGGCGGTCACGACGCCATCCACCCCGAGCTCGGAACCCATGCGGACCTCACCGCCCTGATCGCCGCCGCCGCACGGCACGGAATCGAGATCGCGCTCGATCTCGCATTGCAGTGCGCCCCGGATCACCCATGGGTGACCGAACATCCCGAGTGGTTCCGCCGACGGCCCGACGGATCAATCCAGTACGCCGAGAATCCTCCCAAGCGCTATCAGGACATCTACCCGATCGACTTCGCGACCGAGGATTGGCCGGCGCTCTGGGAAGCCGTCGCGCAGGTCGTCGAACACTGGATCGGCGCCGGCGTCAGAATCTTCCGGGTCGACAACCCCCACACCAAGCCCTTCGTCTTCTGGGAGTGGCTGATTGCGCGCATCCATGCGGCGCATCCCGAGGTCATCTTCCTCGCGGAGGCGTTCACCCGGCCAAAGGTCATGCGCCGCCTCGCCAAACTGGGCTTCTCGCAGTCCTACACGTACTTCGCGTGGCGCAACACGCGCGACGAGCTCGTGGAGTACCTGACCGAGCTCACCCGGAGCGAGATGCGCGAGTACTTTCGCCCCAACTTCTGGCCGAACACCCCGGACATCCTGACGGCCTATCTGCAAACCGGCGGACGGCCCGCATTCATCACGCGGCTGATCCTGGCGTCGACGCTCTCGTCCAATTACGGCATCTACGGCCCCGCGTTTGAGCTCTGCGAGGGTACCGCCGTGGCCCCGGGCAGCGAGGAATACCTCAACTCGGAGAAATACGAGATCAAGAGCTGGGATCGCAGCGCCGGCTGGAGCCTTCGGGAACTCATCGGCCGCATCAACCAGATCCGCCGCGAGCACCCCGCCTTGCAGCGCAACGACACGCTCATGTTTCACCCCACCGATAACCCCCAGCTGCTGTGCTATTCCAAGACCGACCCGCGCAGCGACGACCGAATCGTCTGCGTCGTGAACCTTGACACCTACTTCACCCAGTCAGGATGGACCGACCTGAACCTCGACGCGCTCGCCCTCGATGACCAGCCGTTCCAAGTCCACGACCTAATCGGGGAGACCCGTGCCGAATGGCGCGGCGCCGGCAACTTCGTCCAGCTGGACCCTCATGTGCTGCCGGCCCACGTGTTTGCCATTCGGCGCTACGTGCGCACCGAACACGACTTCGACTACTTCGCATGAGTCCGGTCATTGCGCATCCCGACCAGGACTCGCTGTGGTACCAGGACGCGGTCATCTACCAGTTGCACGTGCGGTCGTTCTACGACGCCGACGGCGACGGGATCGGCGACTTCAAAGGGCTGGTCAACAAGCTCGATTACCTTCACGAGCTCGGCGTCTCCGCGCTCTGGCTGCTGCCGTTCTACCCGTCGCCGCTGCGCGACGATGGCTACGACATCGCCGATTTCGGAAGCATCAATCCCGCCTACGGATCGATGCGCGACTTTCGCACGCTGTTGCGCGAAGCCCACCGACGTGACCTGCGGATCATCACCGAGCTGGTACTCAACCACACCTCCGATCAGCATCCGTGGTTTCAGCGGGCCCGCACAGCCGGACCCGACAGCCGCTGGGGCCGCTACTACGTCTGGAGCGACACCGCGGATCGCTACCGGGATGCGCGGATCATCTTCCAGGACTTCGAGACATCGAACTGGGCCTGGGACCCCGTCGCGGGCGCCTACTACTGGCACCGGTTTTACTCGCATCAGCCCGATCTGAACTTCGAGAATCCCGAGGTCCAACGCGCCATGGTGCGGGCGCTCGACTTCTGGCTCGAGCAGGGCGTCGACGGGATGCGCCTCGATGCGGTGCCCTACCTGTACGAGCGCGAGGGCACGATGTGCGAGAACCTGCCCGAGACCCACGCGTTCCTGCGGAAACTGCGCGCACACGTCGATGAGCGGTTCCCCGCGCGCATGCTGCTCGCCGAGGCCAACCAATGGCCCGAGGATGCCGCGGCCTACTTCGGCGATGGCGACGAGTGCCACATGGCATTCCACTTTCCCGTGATGCCGCGGCTGTTTATGGCGGTCCAGATGGAGGACCGGTTCCCCGTCGTCGACATCCTCCAGCAGACCCCGGAGATCCCGCAGACCAGCCAGTGGGCACTGTTTCTGCGCAACCACGACGAGCTCACCCTCGAGATGGTCACCGACGAAGAACGCGATTTCATGTACCGCGTATACGCCAACGACCGTCGTGCCCGGATCAACCTCGGGATCCGGCGACGCCTCGCGCCCCTGCTGGGAAACAACCGCGCCAAGATCCAGCTGCTCAACGGACTGCTGATGTCGTTGCCCGGTACGCCGGTGATCTATTACGGGGATGAGATCGGGATGGGCGACAACGTCTACCTGGGCGATCGCGACGGGGTGCGGACCCCGATGCAATGGTCGCCCGACCGTAACGCGGGCTTCTCCGCGGTCAACCCCCAGCAACTGCAGCTGCCGGTGATCATCGACCCGGAGTTTCACTTCGAGACCGTCAACGTCGAGACCCAGCTGACGAATTCCGAGTCGCTGTTGTGGTGGATGCGCCGCACCATCGCGCTGCGCCGCCGCCACCGCGTGTTCGGGCGCGGCGAGATCGAGTTCCTGTCGCCGGACAATCACCGCGTGCTGGCCTTCGTCCGCTTTGACGACGAGGAACAGATCCTTGTGGTCGCCAACCTGTCGCGTTTCGCCCAGCACGTCGAACTTGACTTGTCGCGTTGGCGCGGACTCGTGCCCCGGGAACTGTTCGGCCAAACCACGTTCCCGCACATCGGCGAACTTCCGTATCTGCTGACCCTCGGACCCCATGACTTCTACTGGCTACGCCTCGAGGAGCCGACGCGCGCTCCCACCGAGAACCGCCCCGAGTCACCGCTGATCCAGGTGGCGGATCGCCCCGACGGCCTGCTCGCGGCGAGCGTGCGCGTCCGCCTCGAGTCGGCAATCGCCAGCTTCTTGCCCCACCAGCGGTGGTTCGCCGGCAAGGCGCGTCGCGTCGCCGGCATCCAGATGACCGAGATCCTCCCGGTTGGCCCGCTTGCGAGCGCCGAGCTGGCGGTGCTGTCGCTGGTCGAGGTCAGCTACCTCGAAGGCGAAGCCGAGACCTACCTCGTGCCGCTGTCGTTTGTCGAACACGAACAGGCCGAGCGGATCTCGCAAGACGCCCCCAACGCCGTGGTCGCGCGCATCGACCTCGGCGGACGCACCGGCCTGATCGTCGACGGGCTGCACGACCGCGCCTTCTGTGAGCTGCTGCTGGAATCCGCGGTGCGCCGCCGCCGGGCCTCGGGTCGAAACGGGGCAATCGTCAGTCGCCCGACGCCGGCGATGCGCGCCACCATGCGACGCCATCACGGCGCGCTCGAACCCGATCTGTTCCGGGCCGAGCAAACCAATACCTCGGTCGTCTACGGACACCAGATCATCCTCAAGGTCTTCCGGCGCGTCGAGCAGGGCACGAACCCCGACCTCGAACTGGGACTGCACCTCAACGACGCGGGGTTCGCCCACGCACCCGTCGTATTGGGATCGCTCAACTACGTTCCCACCCGCGGCGAGCCACGCACGCTGGCGATCCTGCACGAGGTCGTCCCCAACGAGGGCGATGCCTGGTCGTACACCCGCGATCAGCTCGGACGCCTCTACGAGGACGCCCTGGCCAGCGAACTCGATCCGTCCGACCCCAGCTGGGATGCGTTCGCCACGCCCATCGTCTTGGCCGAACAAGAGCTTCCCCGGATTGCCCATGAAACCTCCGAGGGCGCGCTGCGCGCCGCGGAACTGCTCGGGCAACGGGTCGCCGAACTTCACCTGGCGCTCGCCGACCATACCCCCGACCCGGCCTTTGCCCCCGAGCCGACAACCTCGCTCTACCTGCGTGCGAGCTACCAATCGATGCGCAACCTCGAGCGGCGTACCCTCGGGCTGGTACGGCGTCGTCTGTCCGTACTCTCGGAGCACGACCGCGCGCGCGCCGAGGAGCTCCTCGAGCGCCAGGGGGAGATTACGACGCGTCTGCGCGCCGTCAGCGACATCCGCGAGGCCGGGGTCCGAACGCGCTATCACGGGGATCTGCACCTGGGCCAGGTCCTCCACTCCGGAAGCGATTTCGTGATCATCGATTTCGAGGGCGAGCCCACACGCTCGCTCGCGGATCGCCGTATCAAGCGCTCCCCGATCCGGGATGTCGCGGGAATGCTGCGATCGTTCGATTACGCTCGGCATGTAGCGATCCGTGACGCGGTCGAGCGGGGGGTCGTCGAAGAATCCGGAGACGCGTACGAGCTGCTCGAGATCTGGGGCCAGTGCTGGTACTCATGGATGGCGGCGAGCTTCGTACGCAGCTACCTGGCGACCTCCGCCGGCGCTGCCTATCTGCCCGCGTCGATCGCGGATACCGCGGCGCTACTGGAGGTCTTTATGCTCGAGAAGGCCATATACGAACTGGGCTACGAGATGGGGAGCCGCCCCGATTGGGCCGGGATCCCATTGCGTGGCGCGCTCGACATCCTCGGACCCCGATGAGCCCGCGCACCGGGGACCAACGGCCCGCAGGAGTCGCGGGATCGGCCTCGCCGATCACCGACGCCGACGTCTACCTGTTCGCCGAAGGACGCCACCTGCGCCTCGCCGACATGCTGGGCGCGCATCCACTCCCGGATGGGAGCGGCACCCACTTCGCCGTCTGGGCACCGAATGCACGCCAGGTCAGCGTGCTCGGTGATCTGAACGGGTGGTCGCCCGGGCAGCACCCACTACATGCACGCGCCTCATCAGGGATCTGGGAGGGCATCGTCCCCGGGATCACGACGGGAGCCGCCTACAAATTCCATATCGAGAGCAACCACGACGGCTATACCGTCGAGAAGGCCGATCCCATGGCGCTGTGGGCCGAGGAGCCACCACGCACGGCCTCGATCGTCTGGGACCTCGACTACCGCTGGGGCGACGCGGATTGGATGACACGCCGGGGCGCCGCAAGTGCCCTGACGGCACCGATCTCCATCTACGAAGTCCATCTCGGATCCTGGCGCCGGGTACCCGGCGAGGACGATCGGCCGCTGACCTACCGCGAGATCGCTCCCCTGCTGGCCGAACACGTCCAGCGCCTCGGCTTCACACACGTGGAACTGCTCCCGATTACCGAGCACCCCTTCTACGGCTCCTGGGGGTACCAGACCACCGGCTACTTCGCGCCGACCTCGCGCTACGGGACCCCGCAAGACTTCATGGCCTTCATCGACACGCTCCACCAGGCCGGAATCGCGGTGATCCTCGACTGGGTGCCCGCCCACTTTCCCTCTGACCAGCACGGGCTCGGGTACTTCGACGGGACCCACCTCTACGAACATTCCGACCCGCGCGAAGGAGAACACCCGGACTGGGGATCGCTGATCTTCAACATGGGGCGCCACGAGGTGCGCAGCTTCCTGCTCTCAAGCGCGCTGTTCTGGCTGGAGCGCTACCACCTCGACGGCATCCGTGTCGACGCGGTCGCCTCGATGCTGTATCGCGATTATTCACGCGAGGGCGGCGACTGGATTCCCAACGTCTTCGGAGGCCGCGAAAACCTCGAAGCAATCAGTTTCCTGCGCGAGTTCAACGAGGACGTCTATCGCCTGCATCCCGACGTCCAGACCTATGCCGAGGAATCAACCGCGTGGCCAATGGTGTCAGGGCCGACCTATCTCGGGGGACTGGGCTTCGGCTACAAGTGGGACATGGGCTGGATGCACGACACGCTCCAGTACTTCCGTCGGGATCCGATCCACCGACGCCACCACCACGGCGAGCTGACCTTCCGCGCGATCTACGCCTTCAACGAAAACTTCGTCTTGCCGCTCTCCCACGACGAGGTCGTGCACGGCAAGGGATCGCTGCTGGACGTCATGCCGGGAGATCTCTGGCAGAAGTACGCCAACCTGCGCACGCTGTATGCCTACCAGTTCACGCTCCCAGGCAAAAAGCTGCTGTTCATGGGCGACGAGTTCGGGCAATGGCGAGAGTGGGACCACGAGCGCAGTCTCGACTGGCACCTGCGCGACGAGTCGGCACACTCGGGCCTTGAGCGGTGCGTGGCCGATCTCGCCCACCTGTATCGCGAGTTGCCCGCCCTGCACAGCCGTGACTGTGCCCCGGAGGGCTTTGAGTGGGTGGAGGCCTACAACGCCGACCAGAGCATCATCGCGTTCCTGCGGCGCGGACCCGACGGAGAGATGGCGCTGGTCGTGCTCAACTTCACCCCGGTTCCGTGGACCCAACACCGCATCGGCGTCGACTACCCCGGTCGCTGGGATGAGCGCTTCAACAGCGACGCCGCGATCTACGGCGGCAGCGGCCACGGGAACCTGGGCGCGATCGACACCGTTCCGGTGCCCAGCCACGGTCGGCCCAATTCACTGGTGGTGAGCATCCCGCCGCTGGGCGCACTCGTGTTTGTGCCCGGCTCCGCTCCTGAGGCCTGAGTGCCCGAGCGGCGCGAGTCCGGGGTGCTGCTGCACATCACCTCGCTGCCCGGCGGACGCCTCGGTGATCCCGCCTATCGATTCGTCGACTGGCTCGAGTCCGCCGGGCAGTCCTGGTGGCAGGTGCTCCCGCTCCACCCGCCGGACGCCCACGGCTCGCCCTATTCAAGCCCATCCGCGTTCGCGGCTTGGCGGGGTCTGCTCGCGGATCCCGACGCCCCGGTGCAACAGCGGGACATCGACCGGTTCCGGGCGGAGAATGCGGACTGGGCCCCCGGATGGGAGGACTTCGCCGGTTCGGGCGCGATCGCCGATCAGGTCAGGTTTGCGCGAGAGTGGTCGGCGCTGCGTGACTATGCCGCGGCGCGTGCGGTGCGAATCATCGGCGATCTCCCGATCTATGTCGCCCCCGATAGCGCAGATCACCTCCACCATCCCGAGCTATTTCGGGAGGGGCTGGTCGCCGGGGCACCACCGGACCGGCTCAATGAAGACGGCCAGCGCTGGGGCAACCCCGTCTATGACTGGCCCGCGATGCGCCGCGATCACTATCGATGGTGGGTCGCGCGGATGCGCCGGGTGTGCGGGCTGTATGACCTCGTCCGCATCGACCACTTCCGCGGGTTTGTCGCCGGATGGGAACTCCCCAGCAACGCGCCCACGGCGATGTCGGGCCATTGGCGGCGTGGGCCCGGCCATGCGCTGTTCGACACGCTGCGGGCAGAGCTTGGGCCGCTGCCCGTGATCGCCGAAGATCTCGGCACGATTACCCCCGCCGTCATTCGGCTCCGCGACGAGCTCGGCTTCCCGGGGATGATGGTGCTCATCTGGGCCTTCGACCGCGGACCTCACAACCCGTACGCGATGGCCCGCCATCCGGTCAATTCGATCGCCTACACCAGCACGCACGACACGCCCACGATTGCGGAATGGTGGACGACGGTCGCCACGGCCAGGGAGCGCGCGGACGCCGACCGCGAGACGGGCGCCCACGGCATCCACGACCCCGAACCGAGCTGGCGGATGGTGCAGTTGGCGCTGAGTTCCCGTGCGCGCATCGCGATCCTCCCCATGCAGGACGTTTTGGGCCTCGGCGCCGAGAGCCGCATGAACCGGCCCGGGACCGAACTGGGCAATTGGTCGTGGCGACTGCACCCCGGAGCGCTCGGCCCGGAACTCGCCGGGCGCTTGCGCGCGGCCAGCGTTGCGGCGGGACGTAGCACCGCGAGACCGTCGCCATAAAACGCTGACTATGTGGTGCGTGGGTCGCTACGATTACAGCCGTCCACGGAGAGGTGTCTGAGTGGCCGAAAGAGCTCGCCTGCTAAGCGAGTAGGTGGGTAAACCCTGCCTCGAGGGTTCAAATCCCTCCCTCTCCGCTGTACGCCCTCCTTGTGAGATCGCCTGATCACACAAGGAGAAATCCCCGTTAGTCAGGGATGGTGCTCGGGTCCAGCCCCAATGCCAATGAGGCAGCGGGGCTGGTATCCTGCCCGTCCTGCCGCAAGGCGGGCGTGTTGCGCCAGTAGCTCAGTCGGATAGAGCGTCGGTCTACGAAACCGAAGGTCACAGGTTCGAATCCTGTCTGGCGCGTTACAGGTAAGACCATACCTAAGCGGTTCTCGCGGCCTTTGGGGCCGAGCGCAGGACCCGGAGTTGGTGGGGAACGAATGACCGAGGTCCTGCGTTGGCGGATCGCTCCGACCGTGGGCGCCCTGCCCGCGCTGCACCCGCTATGCACGCACGGACGGTCGCACGACCCCGCGCGTAAGCGCGGAAGCGGACAACCGGACGCGCGCGTGGGATCCATGTCGGGAATGGTCCGTATCGGAACCCGGGGCGCCCCCCCATGCCGGCTGGCATACGCCGGGCCGATACTGCAGGTATCATCAGACACCTCGATGGGCGCGCTTCACGACGGGGCGATGAAAGGCGGCGTGGGGCGATGGCAGACGGCGAAGCACTCGTTCTCGACCCGATCCTCGGGCTTGCCAGCCTCCGGGATCCGGTGGGTGTCCTCACTGTGATGGTGAGCGTTGAACTCGGCTCACGCAGCGACGCGATCCCTGGGCACCGGATCATTCACGACGCGCTGGCCGGTCTTGAGCCGGCCAAGCATGGTGTCCCCGACGCCGAAATGGTCGAGGCCTACCACGGGCGGCGAGCGGAGATCGCTGAACTTGTTCAGGACCTCCTGGATCCGACACAGGCCGGTCGAGGGCGCATTCTGGTGCTGCCACTGACCGGCGCTCCGCATCGGGTCAATGTGTGGGAGAGCGTCCCCGATGGGGTCATGCTTAGCGTTGACGCCCACGTGGCGCCCCTTCTGGGACTGCGCGAGGACGGGCGACCGGTGGGATTGGTCGCTGTCTCGGCGACGCGTCTGCTCGTGGCGGAGCGTTCCGCGGGTGCGACGAGGATGGTACAGTCGATTTCGATCGCCGCCGGCGATCTTGATCCTGGCCAGGCCGGGGGTCCGCCCGGTCGCTCAGGTGATCTGCATTCGCCGCCGGCCGCCGTTGAGCGTCAACTGGAGAGTCACCGTCTGGCCGCACTCGCCGCCCACGCGGATGAGCTGGCGGAGTTGGCGATTGCGGGGCGCTGGTGGGCGGTCGCGATCTGCGGGGAGCCCGCCCGCGTGGCGCCATTACGCGATCGGCTCGTGAGTAGCGGCCTGACGGTCGTCGAAGGCACTGCGACCCCGCGCGACGGATGGTCCGTCGATGACCTTGAGCGTGTCCTGCACGCGGATCTTGACCTGGCGGCACGCGCCAAGCGGAAGGACCTCGCGACGTACGCGCTGGATGCGGCCCGCACCCGCGCGGGCAAGGCGGCGATGGGGGTGGACGACGTGCTGGCGGCGCTGGTAGAGGGGCGTGTCCACCACCTCGTCGTGGCGGCGGCGGCACTGCCGTCAACCTATGAACAGATGCCCGACGGCCGACTAGCAGCCGCCGGTGAGCTGCCCGCTGGAGTGCTCCACGGACGGCTGCGCCGACTCCCCGGCCTGTGCGACCGGATGGTCTCCGAGGCCCTACTGCATGATGGCGAGGTAACCGCACTTGGCATCGACGAGTCCCCGGAGCTTGTTATCGCTGGCGGTGTGGTCGCGATCCTGCGCTGGTAACGCGCGGCGGGACGAGTGTCGGCGGCACCACCCGTCCCAAGAACTGCTCCCCGGACATCATGGTCCGCGTCGGTCGCGCGCCGGGGGCGTTCAGATATGCACGACTTTCCCCGACAACCGGGTCGGCAACCGGTCCTACAAGACGCTGTTCTTGAGCGGCGGCGCTGGCGAAGTGGTCCGGGCATGAGAGCGAGGACGGTGCGGTTGAGTCGAAAAGAGTCGTCGATTCGCGGTTTCTCTGACGGTACCGCAAGGAGCACGTCATGCAGTTGAGATATCGGCATGGTGTGATGACCGGGGCGTCCCGTGGAATTGGTGCGGCCCCTCGCGCGCGAATTCGCTGGATCACGTATTCCACGCCGGAAGCACACGGCGAAAAAGAGTCGTAGTCAAGGCAAGTCACGGTCTCGAGAATCCCGATCCACGCCCGAGGAGCGGGGATGGTCAGGTGCTCCCCTTTTCGATCAGCGTTCACAGCGGGCGACGAAGAGGCCACCGTCAGGAACACCGGCCCCGCGGTTCTTAGTCGTCAAGACGCACGTGACCGCGGGCGCGAGACCCACTCCGATGTCATTGAGCAGTCGCTCAAGCTGGCCGTAATACGACGTCTCCGCGACTGCCTCGCCCGTGGCGTGAATCTTTCGCAAGCCGTCGATGTACACCTGAAGATGCGCCATTCTGCAGCACATCCTACGGATGAGCGTGCGGCACGCGGGGGTCCTGCTGAGCTGGCTCTGGTGCACGCGGCCGAAGGCACGTCTTCTCTCAAACTCTGGGGATCCAGCGCACGCGGCCTGCTCGTCTGGAAAGGAGCCACCCCTAAATCGTCCCGCTCGCTCCAGGCCCCAAGCGCGGATCGCGGCTAGGGCTCGGGTACACACCTGGTGCACACCCGAGCGGGCGTTCCCGGGTACGAGATGGCATCAGGTCGAGCACGCAACCCCATAACAGAGGGCTTCTCGTGCCCTCCCGTACCCCCTCTTACCCCCCTTGCTTCGGTCTACGAAACCGAAGGTCACAGGTTCGAATCCTGTCTGGCGCGTTCCCGTTTCTTGCCGATTTACAGGATCTCTGTGATCTTCCGGCGAGAGTCATCGTTGCGGGTAACCGGACGGGTACCACGCATGGGTCCACATGCCGCGGCGATCACCCGAGCAGCGGGTCGTCGCCAAGGAGCAAGGCTTCAATCTTCGCTCGGATGTAGAGCCGCCTCCGGCCGACCTTGCGGGAGGGGATGGCGCCGCGCCGGGCCCAATCTTCGACCGTCGACTTCGGGACGCGCATCAGGGTTGCCACCTCAGATGCGGTCATCACGTCCTCGGCAGCCAAAGGTCGGCCGTGCCACGCATCGGTCCGACTGCTCATGGCTCGCCGCCAAGTCCGGCAGTGGCAGGGCGAGAGGCACCGCTGATGGGTGCGCAGATCCCATGAGATGTCCCGTGGGTTAGCGGCATACCTCGATAATGGAGCGGCGAGCCGAGATGCAGGGGTGCGACGGTTTCCGGACGACGATCCACCTTCCTCGGGCCTGAGATCTCGGTGCGACCGAACAATCGTGCGATCTTCACCCCCTCCTCGGACCGGCCGCGCCCATTCCATCCGTGAGGCGCTCGAACACGAGGTGACCTCCGCCCCTCCGGCCTCCGGCTGGAGGCAAGCGCCCAGTGCTTCCCACAGTGGCGCCCACCTCGATGCGTCAACGGCCATCGCGCGCAGGGCATCGGCCGATCGCCGTGCCACGTCCGAACTGACAAGGAGACATCGCATGCAGCTTCCGATCGACACGACAAACCTCACACTGCTTGCCGGCCGGGTGGAGCCGGTCATCGACTTTGAGACCCGCCAGCCTCGTGCCGATGCCAACGGAGAACCGGTCTACGGGGTCGACGTCGTCGCCTTCGGGGCCGAGGCCCCCCAGATCTGGCCGGTCAAGGTCTCCGGTCAGCCGCGTGGGGTTGTGGTCGGCCAGCCGATTAAGGTCACCGGGCTCGTCGCCACCCCCTGGAGCCGCGACGGTCGCAGCGGCATCGCCTTCCGCGCAGAGGCCATCACGCCGGTGGCGGTGGCGCAAAAAGCCGCGGCCTGAGCGACGGGTGACATTGATCGTGATCGCCATCGACACTCACGCCGCCGCGTATGGGCGTCGGTCAGACCGGAGACTCGTCCATGTCCTTTGAGACGTTCGTTCGAATCATGACCTGGTGGACCAGGGCGCTGGTGCGCGGCACATGGTGGCTGGTACGCCATCCGCGGACGCTCGTCCTACTGATGGTCGGCTACTGGGCCGCGCTTCTGATCGGATTCACCCCGGTGTTCCTGCTGGCGATATTCGCAGCGGGCGTCATCTGGGCCTGGCACGTCGTAGGCCCGGAGAGCTTCGAGCGGATCGTGGGCTCGAGATACCGATCTCACTGGCGGCGGGTGTTCCGCTACGAACTTGGCTGGCGCATGCGCATGCGCCTGGTGGGTCTCGCCAAGCAGCTCGACGGACGCGTCGCGGTCCCGCGCCTCGTGAAGGTCGTCTCGGGCTACGGCAGCGATCGGCTTACGCTCGGCCTCGTGGCCGGGCAGACCCCGGAGGATATCGATGCCGCCGCTAGTCAGCTGGCCCACGCGTACCGCGCACGTCATTGCCGTGTGCGCACCCTCGGGCCCGGCATGGTGCAGATCGATCTGCAGTTCATCGATTCGCTTGAGGGCATCGTCGAGCCAGCGCCCCTGATGGCAAATCCCGATCTGGAAGGCCTGGAGATCGGGATGCGCGAGGACGGCTGGCCCTGGCAGGTGCAACTGCTCGGATCCCACATCCTCATCGCCGGGGTCACCGGCGCCGGCAAGGGGTCGGTGGTGTGGTCGCTGGTCCGTCGCCTGGCCCCGGCGATCCGGGACCGCACGGTGGACATCTGGGCGATCGATCCCAAGGGCGGGATGGAACTCGCTCCCGGCAAGCCGCTCTTTGCCCGCTTCGCCGCAGGGGACTTTGCCGAGATGGCAGGGCTCTTGGACGACGCGGTCGAACTGATGCGGGCCCGCGCTGCGCGCCTGGCCGGACACACCCGCTCGCATCGACCGACACGCGACGAGCCGCTGGTGGTGGTACTCATCGACGAGGTCGCCAATCTCACCGCATATCTGCCGGATCACAAGCTCAGCGAGCGGATCACCCAATCGCTCGCGGTGCTGCTGACCCAAGGACACGCGGTGGGAGTCAGCGTGGTCGCTGCGCTGCAGGACCCCCGCAAAGAGATTCTCGGCCTGCGCAATCTGTTCCCGACAAGGATCGCCCTGCGCCTGGACGAGCGCACCCAGGTGGACATGGTCTTAGGAGATGCCGCACGCGAGCTCGGCGCGGATTGTGACCGGATCTCTGAGGCGACACCGGGCGTGGGATTCGTGCGCACCGATGGGATGCGCGAGCCGATGCGGGTACGGGCGAGTTGGATCTCTGACGCAGAGATCGCGCGGATCGCGGCGATCTACGCGCGCCAAAACGAGGAATGGACCGGGCTGGACAAGGCGGCGTAGTGCGTGAACCGCACGAGACCTTCGAGGAGGCAAGTCGCCCTGAGTTCGCACGGCTGATCGCAGAGGTCGCACGAACATCCCGCGGCGATCTCGCGCGCCGCCTGGCCCAGCTGCGCGCGGTCGGGCACTGTCGTCATCCGATCCGTTTGCGCGGGGAAGTATTTGCCCGCGATTCCTCGGGTGCCGTTTGCACCAGCTACTCGACCAAGTGAAGCGTCCCGGGAATTCTGGAGGCTCTATTCCTTGAGGGGACGGAGCTATGCCACGAGCCACGAGGTACTCACCAGAACTGCGTGACCGGGCCGTGCGGATGGTCATCAGATCCGCCCAGGGTCAGGTCTGGCTATCCAGCGGAGTCCCGGCCAGCTGATCTAGCTGACGCCCGGCGCGCGACACGTCTCCGAACGGAGGCAGGCGCGCCGAGGCCGGCGACGAACTCAGACGGACGTGAGGCACGCGACGCTTTCAGCCTGGCTGCGCACCACGCTTGGTGACACCCCCGAATGGGTCCGGATCGTCCTCGGCTTTGCCGCCGTCGTCGTCGGCATCGTGCTAGTCCTGCGCCCGTGGACGTCGCTGTCGGCGATCGTCGTCCTCGCGGTGGTCGCACTGATCGTCTCCGGCATCGGCGAGCTCGCGATCGCCAGGCAGTCGCGACTGCCCTGGCTGACGGCATTGGCGGGCGTCGCGCTGATCTGCGGCGGGCTCATCGCGCTCGCCTGGCCGCAGATCTCCGTTGGCGTCCTCGCGGTGATCGTTGGCATCGCGATGTTGGCGGTCGGCGCCGCGCGGTGTGCCGCCGGCTTCCGGGCCCGTACAGATGCCCGCGTCGCCGCGATCGTGGGCGGCCTCGCCACGGTGATCTTCGGCCTGCTGGTCCTCGCTTGGCCGACGGTCACACTGTTCGTCATCGCGGTGGTCTTCGGCGCCCGTACGGCCATGTTCGGGCTCGGGCTGGTCATCGATGCGATCACGCACCGCACCGGCATCGCGCCGGTCGCCGCCGGACCGCGTTCGCGCTGGCGGCGCATCGGGGCCGCCGCAGGTGCGGCGCTCGCACTCGTTGTGGCGCTCGCGCTGCTGCTGGTGACCGTGGCCCTTCATGCCGCGACGCCGGCGGCACCCGGCGCGTTCTATCGGGCAACCGCCGCCGACATCAGCGGACCACCGGGAACCGTCATCCGGACCCAGCCGATCGCGGGACTCACGCCCACGTCGACCGGGTACCGGGTGCTCTACGTCTCGACCGGATACGACGGCCGGCCGGCGGCGGTCAGCGGCGTCATCTTCGTCCCTGACGGACCCGCGCCCGCTGGCGGGCGCAACGTCGTCGACATCACCCATGGCACCACCGGCGTTGCGTCGAACTGCGCGCCGTCATTGGTTGCGAACCAATCCACGACCCCCGTCGCCAACTTCGGTGGCGCCGCGTTTCTCGACGCGGGCGACGTCGTGGCCGCCACCGACTACCAGGGCCTGGGCACCGCGGGGCCCCACCCCTACCTCATCGGCGCCGCCGCCGCCATGGATGCGCTCGACATCGTGCGTGCGGCCCACAATCTGCCGCAGGCCCACGCCAGCACGACTTTTGTGGTTTGGGGGCACTCCCAGGGCGGGCAGGCATCGCTGTTTACCGGAGAGCTGGCCGCGAGCTACGCGCCGGACCTGCACCTCAAAGGCGTCGCCGCGGGAGCGCCGGTCCCGAACCTCGAGCAGATCCTCAAGAACAACATCGCGAGCGTGTCGGGCCGCGTTCTGATCTCCTATGCGCTCACCGCCTGGGCGGCGACTTACCGGCTGGATCTGGCCAGCATCGTCACGCCGCTTGCCGCGCCGCTGATGCGCCAGATCGCCACCAGCTGCCTCTCGTCGCCCGACTTGCTCGGCGCGCTCCCCGATGCGCTGGCACTCGGCACGACGTTCTTCACCCACGATCCGTGGACGGTCGCGCCATGGAAGGACATCATCTCCAAAAACGATCCGGGCCAGACCAAGATCGCCGTGCCGATGCTGATCACACAGGGCGCGATCGACCCGACCGTCGCACCGCAGCTCACCCGGCAGTTGGTGACGCGGCTCTGCGCATTCGGTCAGCCGGTCGACTTCGATCTGATGCCGGGGGTCGCCCACGCCGATGGCGGCAGCAGGGCGGCACCTATGGTCGAAGCGTGGACCGCGGCGCGCTTTGCCGGAACACCGGCCCCGTCGGTCTGCGCAAGCGGCTAATCCGGGGCCCGGATCCGGTTCGGTCCGTCACGTGCCAGACCGGCGCACGCGGGTGCTCGGCCGCCGGAGTCTGACCTCCCGGCCGGATCTGCCGATACCAGAGGTGGATGCTTACGCCTCCGGGCGGCGAGGACACGATACCGGCCGCCACCCTGTACGACCGCGTCGGCCGTGCTTCGGATGCACTCTTGGATCACGACCCCCCGGTGCAGAGACCTCGGCGGGGCGTGGCGGCCGGGGTGCGCGCGCGATGGCGCACCTGATGGTCTTCGGGGTTGCCGCCAGCGTTGTGGACATGAGCAACTGACGGGCCCCCGATAACTGGTCCACATGATCTGGTCCCCAAATCCTGGACCCAATTTGTGAGAGTGATGGCGTGAACTTCAAAGGGGGAGTTCGTGCCCAACTCTTATGCACCGCAGTTCCGTGCGATGGTCATCGAGCAGGTC
>Ga0182030_10001042_pt1 | contig 55744 bp, 56 predicted proteins | sample 812S3MmetaG_FD_121299 | JGI IMG/M metagenome (GOLD analysis project Ga0182030, IMG submission 121299) | Permafrost microbial communities from Stordalen Mire, Sweden - 812S3M metaG (Illumina Assembly) | ecosystem: Environmental > Terrestrial > Soil > Wetlands > Permafrost | place: Sweden...
CGATAACGTGCAGTTGGAAATCGAGCTGATCACGCCGGTGGCGATGGATAAAGGCCTGCGCTTCGCGATTCGCGAGGGCGGCAGGACGGTCGGGGCCGGGACGGTTAGCGAGATCTTAGGATAGGAGCCGGATTTATGGCACGCGAACAAATCACATTGCAGTGTACTGAGTGTAAGCGCAAGAATTACACCAGCATGAAGAACAAAAAGACGATGACGGAGCGGCTGGAACTGAAAAAACATTGCCCGTTTTGCCGCAAGCACCATCCGCACAAGGAAATTAAGTAAACTAGAGTTTGTAGGGGCGTAGGTTTAACGGCAGACCAGCGGTCTCCAAAACCGCGAGTGGGGGTTCGAATCCCTCCGCCCCTGCCAGCACCGCCTCCGGCGGATTTTGCGCGACTTCGCGCGAGAACATCCGGTTTGCAATCGAGGAAATTATGGCTGAAGAAACAAGTTTGGCGACGCGGATGGCCGCTTGGCCCATGGACACGAAGAACTATTTCGAGGAACTGCATCTCGAAATGAAGCGCGTCACATGGCCGCCGTGGAAACAGGTGCGCGCCACCACGCTGGTGGTGATTGTCGCGGTGTTCGCGTTCGCGGCCTATTTCGCCGTGGTGGACGCCATCGTCGGCCGCGCGATTCAGAAACTGTTCGATACGTTTACCAAGTAGAGGCGCGACGACCATGCCAGACGATATGCTCCCCGAGGAAGATTCGACGCCGGTGCACATGGAAGCCGAAGAGCCGGCTGAGCATCACGAAGAGGCGGTTGCCGTAGCTGAGGAAGCTGTCGAAGAAGCTCCTCTCCCTCTCTCCGACAAAAAATGGTTCATTATCCACACCTATTCCGGCTTTGAGCAGAAGGTGGCCGGATCTCTGCGCAGCCGCGCCGAAGCGTTCGGATTCGCCGACCAGATCGGCCAGATCCTCATTCCCACCGAGGAAGTGGTAGAGCTTCGCAACGGGAAAAAAGTCACCAGCAAGCGGATGCTCTATCCGGGCTACGTGCTGGTCGAAATGGACATGAACGACGAGTTGTGGCACGCCGTCAAGGCGACCCCTCGCGTCACCGGCTTCGTGGGCGGAGGCAATTCGCCCGTCCCGCTGACGGCGGATGAAGTGAATTCGATTTTGTATCGCCAGGCGAGCTCCGCCGAACGTCCGCGCCCGAAGATGAGCTTCGAGAAGAACGAAAACGTCCGCATCAACGACGGGCCGTTCGCCAACTTCTCGGGCAAGGTGGACGAGGTGAATCCGGAGCGCAATACGCTGCGCGTGCTGGTGACGATTTTCGGCCGCGCAACGCCGGTCGAGCTAGATTTCCTGCAAGTCGAGAAAGTATAAAAAACATGGCAAAAAAAGTTACTGGCAGTGTGAAATTGCAGATCCCGGCCGGCAAGGCCACGCCGGCGCCCCCGGTGGGAACCGCGCTCGGTCCGCAGGGCGTCAACATCATGGAGTTCTGCAAGGCGTTTAACGCAAAAACGTCGGCCAAGGACCAGGAAGGGCTGATCATCCCGGTGGTGATCACCATTTTTTCGGACCGTTCCTTCACGTTCATCACGAAGACTCCTCCGGTGCCGGTGCTGATCAAGCGCGCCTGCGGCTTGGCGAAGGGTTCGGCCGAGCCGAACAAGAATCGCGTCGGCAAGATCACACTCAAACAGGTCGAAGAGATCGCCAAGATCAAAATGCCGGACCTGAACTGCTTCTCGGTGGAAGCCGCGATGAACTCGGTCAAAGGCACCGCCCGCTCCATGGGCGTCGACGTAGTCTAATCCATTCTCCGTGCCGGTTCCAGCCCCACGCCTAAGCGTGGGGTGGAGAGTAGTCCGCTAATTATACGTCGGTGTAATCGAGAACGAGATGCCGCCGAAAGCGACGCCGTAGTCCAACCCCGACGCTGAGAATGACACCGGCGTGGTGTTGTTGGTGACACCTAGTGTTCCCATTCCCGCCGGCAGCGCCAGCAGGATGTAGGAAGGAACGGTGAAGGAGCCGCCGCTGACCGGCGCGTAGCAGGTGAAGCTGGCGGTGGCGGTCGATGAACTCGACGTGCCGCCGATATAGACGTAGGAACCCGGCGCGCCTCCGGTCCAGGTGATGTTCTGGCCGCCGGCCCGGTTGACGGTGGTGATCGAGCTCGAATTGGTCCACACCAGCGGATTGGTGTAGGAAACCGACGTCGTGAACGCGCCGACATTCGCGCCGCCCGTGCCCTTGAACGTGAAGGTTCCGCCGTTGGCTGGAATGAAGCCGCTCGGAAGTTGTGCCGCATATTCGCCGGCGAAGGTTGGAATCGTGTTCATCGTCTGTGTTCCAGCCGGCCCCGTCACGGTGATCGTGCCGGCGTCCAGGCCCGTGGATGTGAAGACGGGCAGCGCGTTCAGATCCGACGAATTGATAATGCAGCTGCCGAGCGAAACGATGCCGTAGCCGGAGGCCGACTGGGAGCCCTGGTAGTTCTCGAAAATCCCATCCGCTCCGCTAAAGGTCTGATTTGAGGAGGTGCTCTGGCTGATAAACAGGGCACCCGAGTTGTAGTTGGTTTTGCCGCCCAGCGTAAGAAGCTGCGTACCGGTGACGCCGGTAGCCGAATCCGAGCAAACGCCGCTGCCCACAGGCAGCGTCACAACATTGCTGATGTAGATCCCGCTCACTGCCACCACGGAAACCGCGCAGCCGGGCGAAACCGCCGATGGAATGGTGATGTTGATCTGATCGACGCCAGGGTACACGGAACGCCCCGCGTAAAGGGCGGTTGTGGCGATACCGCCGATATAGAACGTCGGAGGATTGGAGGCTGCGTGCGGCGTGGACGTATTAGTCGAATCGCTATCGCCCGTCGAGCCCAACCCGGAGCCCCACAACACCACGGTCGTCCCTGGAGGGATCGAGTTGTTGTAGTTGTAAAGAGCGCCCGTGGTCGGATTCGTGGCGACGCCGAGTCCGCTCCCGGTGCCGTAGTATGTATCGAGCCCCAAAGCGCTGGTCACCACGGTAATTTTTCCCGGCACGCTGGCCACGTTGTTATAGGTGACAGTGACGGTTCCCAAGCCCGCCGGCGTATTCGATGGCAGCACCGCGCCGATCTGACCGGCCACAGCATAGTAAATCGTCGGCGTCGTGGTAACGCTTCCGACGGTCACTGAGACGCTGGTGCCGCTGAGCGATGTGGGGATTCCCGCGGAGGGGTCCTGTAGCGTCGCGGTGGTCGTGCTGGCTAAATTGCTTCCCTTAATGATGAACAAAGTCCCCGGCGCGATCCCGTAGTTCGGCAGCCCCGGCACGATGTAACTGTAGTTGTTCTGGACCGCCGTGATGGTCGGCGCGCCCGGCGCGCCGCCGCTGGCACCATAAGTAGTGTACTGGAAGGTGATCGAAGCATTGCTCACAGACGTAGCCAGCAACTTCGCCACATTCCCGCTGTTATCGACCACCCCGACGACCGCGCTCGGCGCAACGCCGCTGATGGGAGCCGATGAGGCAAGGCTGGCGAAGCTCTGCAACAGGGATTGCGTCAAGGCAGCGTACGCGGTAGCTCCTGAGAGGGCCGGGTTGGCATACGCCTTCGCCTTCCCCTGCGGCGTAAGCGTGCTCCCGCTCCACAACAGATCTCCGCCCGAGGCGGCCGCCGCGCCTGTTTCCAGATTCAAGGACTGTCCGGCAGACACGGTCACCGTTCCAGTCAAATCCGCGAACGCTGCAATCGGAAAAACTACCAAAGCTACCGCAAAGCGGCAGAATAAGTTCGTCATCTTAAATCCTCCTGAATAATTCACACTTAGGTAACGCAGTTTCTGTGATTCTTTCGGCTCATTCGTTTCCCAATTCGGCGAGTCAGCTTCATTAAGCGATGATCTCAGAAACCACGCGAGCCGGATACTGATCGGTCAGCCGTTCCTTCAATCCGTTGCGGTCGATAAACAGTTCGCGGTTGTTCAAACCGAGCTGATGGAGAATCGTCGCGTGCAGATCGTGAACGCTCACCCGGTTCTCCGCGGCCTTGAATCCGATCTCGTCGGTCGCTCCGTGAACCGCTCCGCCCTTGGTGCCGCCTCCGGCCATCCATACGCTGAACCCGTTCGGCCCATGATCGCGGCCCGCCGATTTCGCCGCGCCCTGCGAGATCGGCAAGCGCCCGAACTCGCCTCCCCAGACGACCAGCGTCGAATCCAGCAGCCCGCGCTGCTTCAAATCTTTGAGCAGCGCCGCTACCGGCTTATCGGTCTTGGTACAGGCGTACGTCAGGTCCGCGTGCAGATTGCTGTGGGTATCGAAAATCTGGCTCTCTATGTACAACTGCACGAAGCGCACGCCTCGCTCGACTAATCGGCGGGCCATGAGACACCTCTTGCCGTAGGACGCGGTCGCGGACTCGTTCAGCCCATATGCTTCGCGCGTCGCTTCCGATTCCTTCGTCAGGTCCAACGCGTCGGACGCGGCCATCTGCATCCGCGCCGCCAGTTCGTAACTCGAAATCCGCGCGTCCAGCTCCGGCTGATACTGCCTCTCGGCGCGATGCATCTCGTCCAGCTTGTGCAGCAGGTTCCTCTCCGCCTCCATCAGCGGCGCGGGCACCTCCGGCCGAGGTTCAAGGTTTAGCACCGGCGCCCCTTCGGTACGAAATCGCGTCCCCTGATAAATCGGCGGCAGAAATGCCGACTGCCAGTTCGAAATTCCGTTGATGGGCAACCCCTTCGGATCGTCCAGCACGACATACGCCGGCAGGTTCTGGTTTTCCGTGCCCAACCCATACGCAACCCACGCGCCGATCGACGGTCGGCTGGCGATGGTGCGGCCGGTATGCATCAGAAACAGCGCTGGCTCATGATTCGCATGCTCCCCGTACATCGAACGAATCAGCGCGATATCGTCGACGCATTCAGCCAGATGCGGTAGCGCGTCGGAAATCTCGATGCCGCTCTTGCCCCTCGGCTTGAATTCGAAAGGCGATGGATACAGCGTGCCAGCGTCCTTTCCATTGGAAATGGCAAAGCTCAATTCGCGGCTGGGCGCCGACCCCGCCAGTCGTTTCAGCGTGGGCTTCGGATCGAACAAGTCCACCTGGCTCGGGCCGCCGTTCATGAACAAATGGATGACCGATTTCGCCTTCGCTGGAAACTGCGGAGCCTTGGCCTTCAAATCGAAAACCGGCGCCGCGAACAAATCCGATCCCAGCAGCGACATCAGCGCAGCGCCATGAACGCCGTCCACCACTCTCGAAAAGAAATCGCGTCGCGTAGGTTTCGTCATGTATTCTCTCCGGTTCCCTCCAGTACTGTCGGGGCTCGGAAAGATGCGCGCCACGACTTCAGTACCGAGCCCCGACAGTAATGGAGGGGGCATGCCAACGAACCCGCAGATACAGGCCACTTAATCAACAAAGCTAAACTCCGCCGAGTTCAAAATCGCGTGGCAATAATTCGCCACCGCCAGCCAGTTCGCCGATTCCGCGCGCGGTGCCGAGTCGTTGTCGACGGCCAAACGCGCCGGCCACTGTTTCTTAAATGTTTCGATTGCCTCAACCCCGATCTTCACCTCGTCCGCCGTCGGCCGCCGCGAGTACGCGCGCAGATAAATCAACTCGATCTGTTTTGCCGGCACGCCATCCGCTTCGTCGATCACACGTCCCGCCATGTATCGCGCCAGATCCCAGGTCATCGAGCCGTTCATCATATGCAACGCCTGCGTCGCGACGTTCGACCGCCGCCGCTCGGTGCAGTTCGGTGTCATGATCGGCTCATCGAACGCGTCGAGAAGCGACATCGGCGTCTGCCGCCGATGCAGCACGTAAATGCTGCGCCGGAAGCCGTTCTTGCCGGGCTTAACGATAACTTCCTTGTCGGTGGTGATCGTCACTTCGGTGGGCGCTCCGAACGATTCCGGGTCCAGCCGGCCGGTCGCGGTCAGCAATGAATCGTACAGCGTCTCGGCGTCCATCCGGTGCAGAGGCATGCGCGACACGAGAATATTATCCGGATCGGCCGCCACAAGCTTTTCGTCGACGCTCGACGTCTGCCGGTATGCCTCGGACGTGACCATCAGCCGGTGCATCGCCTTCATACTCCAGCCGCGTGCGACAAACTCCGTGGCCAGCCAGTCGAGCAATTCCTGATCCGACGGCGCCGCGCCCGAATGTCCGAAATTCGAGACCGTCGCCACGATGCCTCGTCCAAAATGCCGCATCCATAATTGATTTACGGCTACTCGCGCCGTCAGCGGATGATTCGGCTGCGTCAGCCATTTCGCCAGCGCCAGCCGCCTGCCCGTAGATCCTTCGAACGGACGGACAACCTCATACGGCTTCAGCGCCGCATTTTTAAAAATCGACGGAACGCCCGCGTCCACCACTTCTCCGTAATCCACCGGATCGCCGCGCCGCAGCAGAAAGGACACGGACTGCTCGGGATTGTCGGTCAAAATCCGAACGTTGGGCTTCGGCAGCAGTTTTTCGCGCGCGGCACTCAGATCCTTTTGAAGATTGTTGACCGTCGTCTTGACGTCCGGATACTTGTCAAAGATTTCGTTGTTGGAAATGTTAACGACGTTCTCGTACTTCGCGGCCAATGCCTTCTGCGCCTCCGTGCGCGCCGATGCCTTGGCCCGCGCCGCCCCCCGCACTTCCTCGCGAACATTCTCCGGAACCGCCGCCAGGCGCTCTTCCAACAACTGCGCCTTCAGCGGATCCGTCGCCTTCGCAATCTGTTCCTGAATCTTCTTGATCTCCGAATCGAGCGGCGCGTTATGCGTCTCAAACTCGCGCCGCTCCGCCTCCAGCGCCAGCCCCGGCTGCCGCTGATTCGGCGTTTTCCATTCGTACGGATTGTAAGCCGCTTGCAGGATCGCGCTCAGCCGGTAATAATCGCGTTGCGGAATCGGATCGTATTTGTGGTTGTGGCATCGCGCGCAACCCACCGTCACGCCCATCACCGACGACGTGAGAATCTCCACCTCGTCGGCCAGAATGTTCATCCGCTCGGTGATCAACCCTCGCTCGTAGGAATCGGTCGGGTCCGGCGCAGTGCGCAGAAACCCCGTCGCCGCGATGCGATCGATCGTCGACTGGCCGGCTACGTTGGTTGCCTTCTTCCAATCGTCCGACATCTCGTCGCCCGCAATCTGCTCCATCAAAAACTGCGTGTACGGTTTATCCGCGTTCAACGACCGGATCACGTAATCGCGATACCGCCATGCGTAACGCCGCACTCCGTCGTCCTGCCCGAAACCTTCCGAATCCGAATATCCGGCCAGATCCAGCCAGTGCTGTCCCCATCGCTCTCCATAATGTTCCGACGCCAGCAGCCGGTCGACCAGTTTCTCATACGCATTGTCCGACGAATCCGCCAGATATTCGTCGACCTCGCGCCTGGTCGGCAGCATCCCGATCAAATCGAGATACACGCGACGCATCAGGGTCAACTTGCCGGCTTCGGGCGAAAACTTCAGCCCCTTTTCTTCCAGCCTCCGCAGCAGAAACGCGTCAATCGGGTTCCTCACCAGCGAGCCGTTCTTCACCGCTGGGACTCCCGGCTGCACCGGCGGCTGGAATGACCAGAACGCTTTATCGCTCTCCTTCACCATCGCCGCCGGTGCCACGTCGACCGGCCCTGGCGCACCCTCCGCGATCCACGCTCGAATCTTTTCGGTCTCCGTATCGGTCGGCAGTTCGATCGCCAGATCCTTCGCCATCTTGTCCGGCGGCATCGTGCCACTCGCCATCCTCTTATAGAGGAGACTCTCTTCCGGCTTGCCCGGCACCAGCGCCGGCCCCGATTTTCCGCCTTTCAGCCGGCTCTCCAGCGTCCGCAAGTCCAGGCCGCCGCGTTTTTCCAGGCCTCCATGGCATCGCACGCAACGCGCCTGAAACACCGCCAGCGCCTCGCGCTCGGACACCGCCGGAGCATTGTTCTTCGCCTCCGCCGGCAGCGTGCGATCGATCCATCCGCGAATCCTGTCGATCTCTTCACTGGTCAGCTTCACTTTGCCCGGAGGCATCTGCCCCGTAACCAGTTTCGCGACGAGAAGACTCTTTTCCGAAACGCCGGGAACCACAACGGGACCCGAGGCTCCGCCCTTCAACACTCCCTCCGATGTCCGCAGATCCAGCTTGCCCTGCGGCGTCGCTCCGTGACACGCGACGCACTTGGCCTTCAGCAGCGGTTCGACGTCGGCAGGGAAGGATTGCGCGCCAGCGGCGACGCTCGCCAATGCCGCAAGGGAGCAGGTTCTAAGAAGGAGCATGGGCGTTATGACGCGAGGTTAGCATAAATCTGCTTAGCATAAATCAGCCTTTTCATGGCTTCTGCACCAGCTGCGACTTTAGTTTCTTCACCCACGAAATCTGTTTCGGCGTCAGCGCCTGTTCCTGGCTCAGCAGCAGCCTCGCCTCGTCATTGCGATCCTCGGCGGCCAGTTCCAGCCATGCGATCGCTTGCAGAAAATCGCGCTCCTCGCGGCTCGCATTGTCGAGCAGCAGTTTCGCCAACCGTACCTGGCACGACGTCTCGCCCACGGCCGCGCACAGCCGGAAATTCTGGTGCGCCCTCTCCACGTCCTGCGGCACGCCGTAACCGCCCTCATACGCCACGCCCAGGAAAAACTGCGCCCGCCGGTTTCCCAGAATCGCCGCGTTCCGCACCAGTTCCAGGCCCCTGTCCGGGTCTTTTTTCAGCCGCCGCCCTTCCATCATCATCCGCCCGATGTCGAACATCGCCGAAGGATACCCTTTTTGCGCCGCCTCGAAAATCAGCCGCAGCGCCGTATCGCGATCCTGCCCCACGCCATCGCCCGACTCCAATAACTTCCCGTACAGATACATCGCCGGAACGTATTTCTGCTGCGCCAGCCTGCGGATGGTATCGATGGTTTCCCCGTTGCGCTTCTTCCGTTGAATCGCATCGACAGCCAGGTTGAACGACAATCGCTTGTCCTCGGCCGTAGGATCGAAACGCCGGCGGAAGATGCGGAACTTCACTTCGACAGTGGTCACGCTCCGCACCGGTTTTCCATTTCGCAGCGCCGGTCGAAACGTCCACTGCCGCACCGCATCTATCGCGCGATTGTCCAGCCCGAATCCAATCGGACTTACTACCGAAACGTCTCCGGGTTTTCCCGCATCATCGACCGCAACCTCGATCAGCACGGTCCCTTGAATCCCGTTCGCGCGTGCCTCCCGCGTGTACCGAGGTTCCACTCGGTGCAGCACCCTCGGCGGCGAGGAGCTTTCGTTCACGAAGAAGGCAACCAGCAGCAGGCCCCACACGATTCTCATTCTAGCCCCACGCGTCAGAGTCTGTGGGAGAAACGTGGGGCGTGCTACCACACCCCCTCCATGACTGTCGGGGTTCCGTTGGTGGCACTCTCGATCAATGATATGGAACCCCGACAGTCATGGAGGGGATACCTGCAACGGTTCACACCAGCTCCTCGACTGGTTTGCCGAGCACCTAACCTGATATAGTCTTCCCCATGAGCCGCACAACACGCACACGTCTTTGCGGAGGACTCGTCTTCCTCCTCGGCGCCTGGGTCGCCTATACCCAGAACGCGAATCCACCCCAGTTGAGCATCAGCAAGGTCAAGGACGATCTCTATCAGATCGTCGGCGACGGCGGCAACGTGGCCGTCTACGTCACCGGCGACGGCGTGATCCTGGTCGATGACAAATTTGAACAGGACTATGGACAGATTGTCGAAAAGGTCAAGAGCGTGACCACGCAGCCCATCAAGTACATCCTGAGCACGCATCACCACTCCGACCACAGCGGCGGCAACGTGAAGTTCGCGCCCACGGTCCAGATCATATCGACCTCCAACGCCCGCGCCAACATTGTCGAGCACAAACAATCGAACGCTCCCGCCGACATGGTCCCGGCGAGCGTGACGTTCACCGACGAGACCTCGGTCTATCTCGGCGGCAAGCAGGTCCTCGCGAAATATTTCGGCCGCGGCCACACCAACGGCGACGCCGTGATCTATTTCCCGGCGCTCAAGACCCTCCATACCGGAGACCTGATGGCCGGCGCGACGCCTCTCATCGACTATCCCGGTGGAGGCAGTGTCGTTGAATGGACGAAGACTCTCGATGGCGCCATGAAGCTCGACTTCGATACCGTCATCCCCGGCCACGGTAACGTCAACACCAAAAACGGATTAAAGACGTATCGCGACAACGTGGAAAAACTGCGCACCCGCGCCCAGGGCCTGATTCGCGGCGGCAAGTCTCAGGAAGAAGTCGGCAAAGTGATGATGGCCGAATTCGGCTGGGCCGCGAACAGCCTGCAAATGCAGTGGAGTTTGCCGGGCATGATGTCGGAGCTCAAATAGCGCCGGGTACCGGATTGGTCCGCGACAACATTCCTTCGAAGCGGGCGCGAATGTCGGCATCCCTCTCCGGATGGGTGAGAATCCAGAATTGCTCCGCCCGAATCGCGTCGAACACTTTGTCCGCGATCGATTCCGGAGACACTCCGCTCTCTACCAGCCCTCGCACCATCGCCTCGAATTCATTGGGCTCCGCTGCCGCCGGCGCGCCGCCCCGCCGGTTCCGTCCGCTCTCGGCGATTTTCGTTTTCACGAACGCGGGACACAGCACCGATGCGCTCACGCGTGTCTTGAACATCGCCAGTTCCAGGAATAGCGATTCAGAGAGCCCGACGACGGCATGCTTGGTCGCGAAATAGGGCGAGATCATCGGCCCGCCGGTGAGCCCCGCAACCGACGCCGTATTCACCACGTGCCCCTCTTCGCCGCTGGCCAGCATCCGCGGGACAAAACTCCGAAGTCCGTGAATCACTCCATACAGATTCACGTCGATCACCCATTTCCAGGTCTCGAGCGATTGCCCCCACGCAGGCTTCCCGTTCGGAGCGACGCCGGCGTTGTTGAACAGCAAATGCACCGCGCCGAACTCTTTGTATGCCGCCTCCGCCATCGCCTCCACTTGCGCCGCATCGCTCACGTCCAGCTGATAGGGAACGACTTTGATCTCTTCGGCGGCCGCGTTGAGCGCCGGCGCCTCGATATCGGCAATCATGACGCGCATCCCCTCGGCGACGCAGTGCTCCGCGATCGCGCGTCCAATGCCGCTCGCTCCGCCCGTCACCACCGCGACCCGATTCTTAAACTCCTTCATCTCTGAGCCCCTTTTCCGTCTGTCGCGGTTCCCTTGAACCGCCATGCGTCAGCATGCGGACAAAGAACTCCGCGGCCTCGCGCATCGATTGCATCGCCTCCGGCATCGCCGGGACAAGCTGCCAGTCGTGCGGCACCACCGGCCATACTTTTATGTCGACCTTTACCCCAGCCGCCTTCGCGCGATCGGCAAACCGCCGCGAATCGTCCAGCAGCACTTCGTTCTCTCCCACATGAATCAGCATTGGAGGCAGGCCCTTCAAATCTCCATAGAGCGGCGACGCCAACGGATTCTTCGGATCGGCCGTTCCCAGATAATACAGCGCCCCCGGCCCGATTTTCGCCCCGCGAAATAACGCGCATCGATCGTCATTCGTCCGCAGAGTCTCGCCGGTCGCGGCCAGATCCGTCCAGGGAGAAAACAGCACCGCCGCCGCGGGGATCGGTTCACCCGCGTCTCGCAAGGAGAGCATCATCGCCAGCGCAAGTCCTCCGCCCGCCGAATCGCCGCTCACGACAATTTTCGAAATCCCCTGTTCCCGCAAACCGCGATACACGGCAACCGCATCGTCCACCGCCGCCGGGAACAGATGCTCCGGAGCCATCCGATACTCGGGCGCAAATACCTTGAACCCGTGTTGCGCGAAGGCCGCCGTAATCGGACGATGCGTTTCGACTGAACACGCCACGTATCCGCCGCCATGCAGATAGAGCATGGTGACATCAGAATCTTGTGCCTCGACCCATTCTCCACGTACCCCTGCCACTTCCTTCGGCGTGATGCGAACCGACCGAGGCACCTTGAATGGCTCCGGCTTGAGCAGCCTGCGGACTTCCAGCGCGTTTGTGGTGAGGGCCAGCTTCGGCTTCAGCCGCCGCTTTAAGATCCAGGTCGTCACGTGGGCCTGCAAGCTTGCCATAACCTGAGCAGTGTACCTTATTAGGAGCTATGAAACTCGCCCTCGCCTTCGCGCTCGTCCTCGGAACGCTCCACGCCCAGAACAATCTGGTCACATCCACCCAGCGCTACTTCAACTCAGTCCGCCGCAACCTGGAGGCAGCCGCCGACGTCATGCCGGCTGAAAAATACAGCTACAAGCTGACCGACGGCCAGATGACCTTCGGAGAATGGCTGATGCACTCCGCGCAGCGCAACTACGCCGATTGCGCCGTGCTGAAATCCGAAACCGCGCCCACCGTCGCCGCGTTCAAGACCAAGGACGAGGTCAGCAAGGCCCTGAAGGATTCTTTCGCCTACTGCGCAGCGGCCGTGGAGCATGCCGACGAGCCGAAAATCCTGGCCTCGCCGCAGATGACCAACGCGTTGCTCCACATCACCATTCACAACAACGACATTTACGGCAACATCGTGGGCTATCTGCGGTCGAGCGGCATCGTACCTCCGTCCACCGCCGGGCGAGGCGCGCAAACGAAGAAATAGAGCGATTCCCCTGGCTGACGCCAGGGGTTATAATCCGTCCCGTCAGGGCCGGGATCACTGGGATAGCTTGCTACAGCAAGTGAAACGTCACCTGGATGGTGGCGAACACGGCGACTGGTTTTCCGTCCTTCAGGCCGGGCTTAAAAAGCCATTTTTCGACGGCCTCCATCGCTTTTTGATCCAGGCCTAAACCCAGCGACTGTGCCACCTGGATATTGCGTGCGCGGCCGGTTTCGTCGACGATGACGTTCAGCGTCACCGTGCCCTGCCACTTCGCCTTGCGGGCTTCTTCGGAATACTCGGGCTCAACTTTGTGGATGATCGACGGCATCGAAACTCCGCCGCCGATGCGGTACACTCCTCCTCCGAAGCCGCCGCCCGCACCCGGGCCGCTTCCGGGTCCTACGCCGCCTCCGTTGCCGGAGCCGATTCTACCGCCGAAGCCTGTTCCGTTTGATGGTACTCCCGCCTTACCCAAAGGATCGCCGTAGTTGGTTGCCGCAATTGTCGGAACATCGCCGATGATGGTCGGGACCATCGGAAGTTTCGAATCGGTTGGATCGACGCGAGGCGGCGTAAACTGGCGCGGCGCGGATTTGGGAAGCTTGCCCTTGGTCGCTTCAAGCGGCGACCGGCCTCCTCCGCCGCCTCCGCCGCGATGCTCGGCCTCATATGGTTTCAGGCTCGGAGCGATGAGCGTTACCGATTCTTTCATGATCCTCTGGACGGGTTTCAACGTGCCAAGCAGAAGAAGCATGGCGATTACGCCGCTATGAATCAGCAGGGAGGTTAAACCTGCCATGGTTTCATTTCCGGAATACAGTCTGGTCATATGATGGGTCTCCTTCAAAGTGCGAACCGAACTGCGAAACTGCGAAAGCGATGATTCTAAATGGGCTAGCCTGGCGTTACAGTCGTGACAAACATGGGCGTGGGTTTCCAGTTCGGCGGGAAGATCGCCGACCAGGTATCTCGAAATTTCCTGCGATGACAAATGCCTCATTTTTCTACCGCCGCGCGAACCGCTTCCAGGGCCCGGAACAGGTGGGTTTTCACCGTCCCGAGCTTCATTCCGGTCACTTCCACGATTTCCAGAAGGGTTAAATCCTCTACAAACCGCAGCAGCAATACCGTCCGCTGCCTTTCTGACAACTTCGCCGCCGCGCGCCAGATGGCCTCTACCTGCTGCTTTACCGAAATCATGGATTCGGCCGACATTTGACCGTCCGGAATCACGTCCATGACGTCGGTCAGGTCTGTGCGCAGCGCGCGGCGCCAGAACTTCAGCCGCCCGCTATTTTCGTGATCGTGCACCAGGTTGGCCGCTATCTGCAACAGCCAGGTTGGGATACTGGCTGCTCCCCGGAACTGCTCGCGGGCTTTGTAGGCCCGGACGAAGCATTCCTGGGTCAGATTCTCGGCCGATTCCCGGTCCCGGAGCGATGCCAGAATAAAGCGGAAGATCCGGGGCCGGTACTCACCAACCACCGCATCGAAATCCGACATCACTTCGGATGAAAGAGCTCTTTCCATCCGCACGTGTAGACCGGTTTGGCGGCCAGGAAGTTTACAAGGAGTACAATTAGTTGGTGCTCAACCGAGTGGACGAACGGCTGCGGGAGGTATCGACGCAGGTTTTGCATCTGTTCGAGGCGGCGCTGTACATCGGAGTGGGCGTGTTGTTGGCGGGTGCCGCGGCAGCGGTGCTTCTGTCCGCGTGCGAAGTTCTGTGGCGTGGGCTGCTGGAGCGGTCGCTCGCCGGGTACGCCCTACAGGCGCTGGATCAGTTGCTGCTGGTTTTGGTTTTGGTGGAGATTCTGCACACGGTTCGCATTTCCATTCGATCGAAGGAAATCATTCTGGAGCCGTTTCTGATTGTGGGATTAATCGCGTCGGTGCGGCGGGTGCTGGTGATTGCCATGCAAGCCGCGAAGCTGGCGGAAGGGCCGGATGTGGCCGATGCGTTCCGCAGGTCGATGATCGAATTGGGGGTGGTGGGGTTTCTGGTACTGATCTTCGTGATTTCGATTTATGTGTTGCGGAAGTCGACCAGAGATCAGGAGTTAGTGAAGGAGTACGAGCATTAGCGGGCTGTCGCAAAGAAGTCGTTACCGTTGTGCTATCCCCTCCATGACCGTCGGGGTTCCATTTGGTATGCGGAACCCCGACAGTCATGGAGGGGATATGGTAACGATCCGGCTGCGACAGGCCACAATTGCGATCAACGCGTGAATCGTTTGTCTCACCCAGACGGCGTCGCGTCGTGTCCAGCCAACAACGTGTGAGCGATCAGGCCGCGGTGAGCGTCATGCCTCGGGCGCGGAGTCGGGTGACGAGCGCGTCGCCGAGGCCTGTCGACGGCGTCAGCACTCCGGCGCGATTCGGGAGTTCATCGAGCGCCAGCGCCATGGCCGATTCGCAGAGACATTTCACGGTGACGCGGTTGCCGGGGTCGCCTTTGTCGCTGATCATGCCTTGCGCCGTCCGGCCCCCGGTGGTGTTGCCGAACAGTTCGCAGCGGAACCAGCCGTTATCCATGGTCTGTTCCGAGGGGCCTTCGCCGGGTTTCGGGGCGACACTGCGGAGGAGGCTGCGGACGGGCGCGTAATGCATGGAGTGTTCGAACAGCGAACCGGCCACGGCGGCGATGAAGGCCGAGGCGGGGTCGCCCAGCTTCACGTATTCCTGATAGGCGAAGTCGACGCCCAGAATCGCGCAGCTGCGGCGGACGACGCGGGTGTTGATGCGGCTCATGACGAACGGCGCGACCGAGGATTTCAGATCGGGATCGTAGGAAGAGCGCGTCGGGTCGCGTTCCAGTTCCCGAGGCGGGCGGGTGACGGACGGACTGAGCAAAAACGGATCGTCCATCGATTTATCGGCGCCGGTCTCGTACATGTTCATCGCCGAGGCGAGCGTGCCTCCGTTGAGACCTCCGCGGATTTGGAAAAACGCCTTCACTTCACTGGTCTCCGGGCCGAGCACTCCGGCGACGAGCATGGCGCCCAAGTCGGAAGGAATGGAATCGAAGCCGCAGAAAGGGATGATGCGCGTGCCTTCGGCCGCAGCCTTTTCGTGATAGCGGTCGATGAGCATGCGCGCCCAGTGGGTCTCACCGGTGATATCGGCGTAATGAGTGCCAAAGCGGACGCAGGCGTCGACGAGGCCCGTGCCGTAGAGGGCGAACGGGCCGGCTGTGGAGAGAAGAACGCGGGTGCGGGAGACGATGGAGTCTACTTCGGATTGGTTGGCGGAGCCGGCGACCAGCACGGGGACCTGCGCGTTGAGCGCTTCGAGTTTCCCTTTATTGCGTCCGGCGATGGCCCAGCGGAGGCCAGGGGGCGCGTTCTTGCGGAAATAGGCAACGGTCTGGCGGCCGGTGAATCCGGTGGCGCCGTAGAGGATGACGTCGAAGTCATGAGGCATTTATTTTGGCTGCTGATGAAGCGGATAAGTCAAAGGGCAAAGGCGGCTCGGACTTGTTCGAGGAAGCTGGAGATTCGATCGCGCGGGTCGCCCGTGCCGAGGGCTTCGAAGGGGAGTACGCCGCGGTAGCCGACTTTGTCGATGATGTTCTTGATGCGTTTGAGGTCGGTGGGTTGGTCGGCGACTTTCTCCTTCAGTTGCCAGGAGACGGCGTAGGGAACCAGCTTTTCGATTTCCCGATAGGGGTCGTTGCCGTGGAGGCTGCCGACGTCCAGGATGTCGCCGAACCAAGGGGAGTCGACGGCGTTGATCACGCGAATGGTTTCGTCGGCGGTTTTCAGAAAATCGTTATGCTGCTGGAGGCCGAGGATCACGCCGTGATGTTTTCCGTATTCGGCGCATTCCTTAAAATCGGCGATCATCCATTTTAAGGCGTCATCAAACGTGTAGCCTTCCGGCCGCGCCTTGCCGGAGAAGACCCGGATCACTGGCGCGCCGAGTTTGCTGGCGACCTCGATCCAATCCTTGACCATTTGCACATCGCGCTTGCGGGCGGCGGGGTCGGCGACGGCGAAATCGTTGCGGACGCCGGTGCCGCTTAACTGGACGCCGTTGAGGAACGCGGTCTTTTTCAGGGTGTAGATATATTCGTCGGATGGCGCGGCGGGGTAGCCGGGGAAATAGTAGCCGGTGGCGTCCAGGGCGTCGACACGGTGCTGGGCGCAGAAGTGAATCACGTCGTCGAGCGTCATGGTGTGGGCCATGAGAGGCTTGTCGAAGGAGTAGGCGTTGAGGGCGAGCTTGAGCTTTACGCCGGGTTCGCGAGGGACGCCGGCAAGCGCGGTGGTGGCGGCGCAGGCGAGGGAGGTGGAGAAGAAATTGCGGCGGGTAGACTGCATGGGGTTATGATATACCGCGCGGGGTGCGCCGTGGTATAAATTGGCGAGGTTACAGCCGCATTTCGGGCGGCTTGTCGATCGTCGAAGAGCCTGCCCGAAGGCAGGCTGCAGCCAGATTGGGCGCCCTACCGGGACGCACGCGCCGAGGGGGCGAAGGTCACTGGGCCAGCATGGATTTCCAGCTTGTTTCGTCGTGGCCGATGCTTAGGATCCTGGTGGAGCGGACGAGAGGCAAATGAAGGAGTTTGGGCTCTTGTTCGATTTTGGCGAGAAGGTCGGAGTCGGTCAGGCGCAGGTATTTGATGGAGGGATTTTCGCGGTCGACCAGGGCGGCAAGCGTGAAGCGGTCGATGAAGCGTTTGATCTCGCCGGGGGACATCGGCTTTTTCTGGAGGTCGACGAACTGAACGGGGACGCGGCGTTCCTTGAAAAATCGTTCGGCGGCGCGGGTAGCTTGCGAACCTTTTACTCCGAAAATTTGAATGATCATCAAATTATCATCCCCTCCATGCCTATCGGGGTTCCGTAGCCCAAATGGAATCCCGACAGTTCTACTTCGCGGGAAGCATGTTGCGGATGGCGGCGATGCGCCAGACGGATTGATCGCGCGTAATGAGAAGTGTGGTCCACATTTTGCGGTCACCGATTTCGTAGCGGCCGTCGACCAGGGCGGCGGTGGGAGTGAGGAAGCGGACGGAGTCGACGGTGATGGTCCGCTTTCCGGTTTCGCTTTGCGAGCTGGCGATGGTGCCTCGAACGACTTCGGCGCGGCCTTTGCGCCAGACGCCAGAGGAGACTAACTGATCGGCGTCGGCGGTGAAGAGGGACTCCAAGGTTTTAGCGTCGGGATGATCGCGGGCGTCGACGTATTTGCGGACGATTTCGCGGACTTGAGCTTCGTCCGGGGATTGGGCGAAGAGGGAGGCGGCGAGGAAAACCAGAAGGAACTTCATCCTTATAGATTATTAGTGTCGGAGGGCGTGCATGGGGTCGACGCGGATGAACGCGAGAAGGAGTGTTTCGCGCAGGACCATCGAGAGGACCTGGCTGGAGCGAGCGCCGATCGCCATGCGGATGATGTCGAGGGTGCCTCGCAACAGGTCGAGCGGTTTGGCCAATGCGCTTCTCCTAGAATGGCTAGGAAGAGGATAAGCCTGTTCTCCTAGTCTGTCAAGGGGAGCGGGCAAGGGGCTGAATTAAACGTTTAAATCCGCTTAGCGGGATTTTCAAAATGCACATTGCATCCTTCAGATCAAACGCTTACACTGTGGTCGTGAGTCCCCCCGTCAGGGCCAACGTGAGCATTCGGGATGTAGCCGCCAGGGCCGGCGTCTCTACTGCCACTGTGTCGCATGTTCTGAACGGAACGCGCGGGTCGAGGCCGGAAACCAGGCAGCGGGTGCTGGATGCCATCCAGTCGCTGGGGTATTCGCAGAACCAGGCCGGGCGCGATCTGGCACGTGGCCGCAGCAGCCTGCTGGGGCTGATTATTTCCGACATCCGCAATCCATTTTTCCCCGAAGTGACGGCGGCGTTTCAGGAGCAGGCGCTGCTGAACAACATGGACGCGCTGGTGCTGAACACGAATTACGACTCGCAGCGAACGCTCAATTCGGTGAAACGGCTGATGGGGCTGCAAGTGCCGGGCGTGGCGGTGCTGACCTCGCAGATCGATCCGGCAGTGATGGACATGTTGGCCGACCATCACATCGCGGCGGTGTATCTCGATTTAGGGCGGGTGGACCCTTCCGTCAGTAATATTGTGCTGGATTACGAGCATGGGATCGGCGAGGCGCTGGAGCATTTGACGAAGCTGGGGCACAGGAGGATCGCCTATATCGGCGGTCCTTTGGCTCTGCACTCGGCGCAGAGGCGCAAGAACGCTTTTCTGGAGCGCGCGGTTCAAATGGGGCTGGAAGCGCCGGCGACGATCGACGCCGACTTCACGGTAAAAGGCGGGTATTACGCCTGCGCGAAGCTGCTGGCGGGGTCGAAGCCGACGGCGATTGTGGCGGGAAACGACTTGACCGCCATCGGTGTGCTGCATCGAGCCTACGACGGCGGTCTGCGGGTGCCTGAGGATTTATCGGTAGTGGGGTTTGACGATATTCTGTTCGCCGAATACACGCAGCCTGCGTTGACCACGGTCTCGGTGCCACGCATCGAGATTGGACGCGTGGCGTTTCAAGCGCTGTGGACGATGATGGCGGATCCGTCTCGTGCCGGACGGGAATATCGGGTCGGCACGAAGCTGATCGAGCGCCAGACCACGGCGGCGGCGAAGGCGTAGCCTACTTGTTCTTGTTGGCCGCTCCTGCTGCTTGCTTCAGCTCGTTATTGACCTCCTCCAACAACTGTTTCGCTTTTTTGGCGTGGCCCTGCATGTCCCATTCGTTGGCTTCCTGCGCGGCCGTGATTTTTTCATAGGCCTGCTGGCTCAAGCGCTGCGCGGCGGCGATGTTGGGATGCTTTCCCTTCGAGACGTTTGTAGCGGGCGGCTGAGCGATCGCGATACCTCCGATCAGCAGCAGGGAGCCCACGATGGGGGCGAGAATACGTTTTGTCATCATTCGAGGATTATAGAATCAGGACGGCGGGAGCGCAATGATTATTTCTCATAGACGGCTTGCACCAGCCGGACCGTGCCGCTCCTAAGGTTGGTCATAAGGTTCGCGATCATTACGGGAAAGTCATCTCCCATGAGAGTGCGCAAGCTGAAACCGGGAGAACCGGCGCGAGCGGCGACGCGAGCCAGTGCTTCGACGCCTTCACTGGTGACGTCCTGCGAAGCGATGTGCCGAAAACCGGCGGTCGCAAGGGCGGCTTGCATGTCGGCCTCCGTTATCAGGAAGCTGAGTTCGGCGCGACTGGCCCAGGGGACCGGATAGAGCACGATCCCGGGTCCGGCCACGACGTCATGTAGAGCGAGGCGGCCTCCTTTTATGAGCAGCCGGAAGATCTCGTGGTACAAGCCGGCCTTGTCTTCGATGTTCATGGCCGCGTGCTGGGTCCAGACCACGTCGAACGACGCGTCTTCGAAGGGAGTGGCCAGAGCGTCGCAACGCTGATAACGGACCAGGTGAGACAAACCGGTGGAACTGGCCAGCATCGTCGCGACCTGGCAATATTCGTCCGTCAGGTCGACGCCGGTGACGTTGCATCCGACGGTCGAGGCCAGACGCCTGGAAGGTCCGCCGATGCCGGAGCCCAGGTCGAGCACGGCATCGGCAGGCTGGATATTGGCGAGGCGGATCAGCGCATCGGTGGCGTCGACGCCGCCGACGTGGAAATGGTCCAGCTTCGCGAGGTCCGCTTGGCGCAGATCCTCGGGGTCGAGGCCGTTTAGGGCGAGCGCCTGCTTCACCCGTTCTAACAGGCCCGGTTTTGCGTAATGCGCTTCGACGGGGTTCATACTATATAAGATATGCCGCATCGCGAAGCTTCATCCGCGCCCTTAAGACTCCAGTTTCGAGAACGTGGGGCGGGCCATCGGCCCGCAGCCGCCTACCAGGCGGCTCTTGCAGGCTGGCGAACAAGCCTGCTGGTAGCAGGCTGCGGGCCGATGGCCCGCCCCACACGAAGCCTGAGGCAGTTCTCACACAGACTCGTAAGCCTGAACATCCATCTCATTTGCCCGAACTGCGATGCACCGATGCTGGAGCTAAGCTGCAAGCTGCTGTGCCAAAGCTGCGGATACTTCATGGGATGCTCGGACTACGTGTGAAATGTTAGCCTCGTTGTTTATGCAAAAGTCCTTGATGACTCTGCTGGCGACGGCGTGTTTCGCGATGGCGCAGACGCCGGGGGTGTTTCTTCAGCAATGCGGGTTCTGCCACGGGCGCGACGCGGCGGGAGGCGAGGAAGGGCCTGACTTGACGCGGTCCAAACTGGTGGCGGGCGATACGGGCGGCGACAAAATAGCGCCGGTGATTCGCGAAGGGCGGCCGGAAAAAGGGATGCCTCGTTTCTCGCTGTCGGATGCGGATATGGCTGCGGTGGTCGCGTTCATTCATGACCAGAAAACGAAGGCCGAAGCGCAGGTGGGCAAGCGTCGCGGAGTCGAGGTCGCCGACCTGCAAACGGGAAACGTCGCGGCCGGGAGGACCTACTTCAATGGAGCGGGGAAGTGCGCGTCCTGCCATTCGCCGGCGGGCGACATGGCCGGAGTCGCGACGCGCTTTGAGGGGCTGAAGCTGGAAGAACGGATGCTTTATCCGAGGGGTGCAAAGGCTAAGGTCACGGTGACGCTGGCGTCGGGAGAGAAGACTACCGGGGAACTGGTGTATCGCGACGAATTCACCATTGGTCTGCGCGATAGCGCGCGGCATTACCGGTCCTGGCCTACGAGCAAGGTGAAATTTACAATCGACGCGCCGGCCGAGGCGCACGCCGATCTGCTCGCCAAGTACACCGACGACGATATCCACAATCTGATGGCGTATCTGCAAACGCTCCGCTGAGGACTCTATGAAACGTCTCCTTCCCTTTTGTCTGGTGAGTTGTGTCGCGGTCGCGCAGGGCGTGAATCCGGCCATTTTGCTGAATCCTCCCGCCGATAGCTGGCCTGCGTATCACGGCGATTATTCCGGTCAGCGGCACAGCCGGCTGACGCAGATCAATCCCCAAAACGTCGGGCAACTCGGCCTCGCGTGGGCGTTCCAAAGCGGGCAACAGCAGCAGATCAAGGCCTCGCCGCTTCTCGTCGACGGCGTCCTTTATATCACTGTCACGGATAACGTGTGGGCGGTCGATGCGCGCTCCGGCCATCAGCTGTGGCATTACACGTATCCGCCGAACAAAGGGTTTCACATCGGATCGCGCGGGGTTTCGATGTACAAGGACTGGCTCTATTTCATGACGCCGGATGCGCACCTGATTTGCCTGAACGCGTCGGACGGCACGGTGCGGTGGAACGTGGTCGTCGCGGATTCCGCAAAAGGTTACTGGACCACCATGTCGCCTCTGGTGGTCAGCAACCACGTGATTGTAGGCGTCTCCGGCGATTTCGATAACCTGACGGGGTTTCTCAAAGCGGTCGATCCGGAGACGGGCAAGACGCAATGGCGATGGGACAGCACGCCTCCGGCGGGGACGCCGGACGCGACTACCGGCGGCATGACCTGGATGACCGGGACGTACGATCCCGCGCTCAACCTGATTTATTGGGGCACCGGGAATCCGACGCCGGTGCTGAACGGCAAGGCGCGGCCGGGAGACGATCTTTATAGCTGTAGCATTGTGGCCCTGAATCCGGACACGGGGAAACTCAAATGGTCCTTCCAGCCGTCGCCTCACGACACGCACGACTGGGACGCGGTGGAGACGCCGGTGTTGGTCGACGGGGATTTTAAAGGCAAGCCGCGCAAGATGCTGATGCAGACCTCGCGCAACGGATACTTCTTCGTGCTCGACCGGACGACGGGCGAAAGCCTGCTGACCACGACATTCGGCCCGGTGAACTGGAGCAAGGGAGTCGACAAGAAAGGGCAGCCGATTCCGAATCCCGACAAGGAACCGGCGCCGGACGGGCGGTTGATCGCGCCGGACGAAGGAGGGCTAACCAATTACCGGTCGCCGAGCTTCGACGCGAAGACCGGGTTGTTTATCGTCGACGCGCATCCGAGTTACGGCATCTATTTCGCCAAGCCGGCCGAGGGAAGCTTCGGTTGGGCGGGCGCGGATTACGGGGTGTGGGGGAAGGCGGTGCTCGACGCGATCGATTATCAGACGGGAAAGATTCGCTGGTCGCACGAGCTGGGTCCGAACGGCGCGGGCGCGGGAGTGCTGACCACGGAGTCCGGGCTGATCTTTACGGGAGACGCGCAGGGCAACGTCCTGGCATTGCGAACGGCGGACGGAAAAACGTTGTGGCACGCGGGGGCGGGGTCGCCGATGCAGAGCTCGCCGATCACGTATGAGCTCGACGGGCGGCAGTATGTAGTGACCAGCGCGGGTGGAGTTTTGTTTTCCTGGGCGCTGCCGGAGTGAGTTGCTTCGGGTGTCGACATGAGTGTAGTGTTGCCTTGCCCAGCGACTTGGCAACGATAGAAATGAAAACGAGCCCAAGGAGGAAGGGGGGAGGAAGGGGAGGAAGGGGGAGGAAGGGGACAGCCTGAAGCGACTCCTTTTTTGATTTCGTCAAAGTGGCACCCTGGTCTGGCACCTTTCTTTGATGCTTGATAAGGCCCCCCAGTTTTTCAAACCCCAGCGCCGCCAGGACCGTTGAAGGTGCTCTTCCAGGCGGCTTACGAACTCCTACCGGTGCCCGAGCTGAGGTTCCGAGGAGTCCGGCGCCGTCTCTACGGCATAAATTCCAAGGTATCTGCACAAAACAGTGGCCCGATTCAACCGAATCCTTCGAAGGGGACACTCTGGTGTGGCTCTTTCGCATGATTCGAAAAGGAGTCACTTCAGGCCGTCCCTTCGACGTCCTTCGACGTCCCGACGTCCACTTCACTTCGACCCCCCTTCGACCCTCCTTCAGGCCGTCCCCTTCGACCGTGTTGGCGAACGACGTGCCAGGCGCCGCCCGGTAGGCGGCTGCGGGCCGATGGCCCGCCCCACTGGAGCTGCGGTGTTTTCGAGGGTGCGTGCGCCACATCCGTCTCACTGAGAAGAATGGGCATGAAGCCAGTTGACGGCCTGTTCGGGGGATGCGATCTGAGCGCCGAGAATCGCTTCCAGCAGAGGCTTGGTCACGATGGTGCGCAGGGGCGCGTCGTACGGCACGGCTGAGGTTTGGCCGGCGAGTTTGAGCAGAAACGGGACGCGGGGGTCCGTTTTGCCGTCGAAATCCTTCGAGGAGCGATTCGGATGGTCTGAGGAGACCAGCACGGTGGTCTTATCCCACAAACCGGCGCGGGTCATCGATTCTCGAATTTCGCCAAGGATGACATCGGCGAGGGCGAGGCTGTCGGCATACCTTTGGGCGGCGCCAGCGTCGCGCCCGGTGAACGTACGGGAGCGCCGGTCGTAATAGTGCGGCGCATGAGGCGTTGGCAAATGGAGGAAGACGAAGTCCAGGACGGGGTCGGCTGCGTAGCGCGGGGCTTCGTCCCGCATCGCCTGGATCATGCCCACGCGAGCAGCTTCCCGGAGGGCCGGGTGAAGGATGGAGAAGTTTCCAGACTCGAGCAACGATCGTAGCTGGAGCACGACGCTCTCCATGAACGATCCGCTTGTTTCGGTCACAAGCGTGGCCGCCGCGTGTACGGCGCACGCGGCGAGATCCGCGGAGAACAGTCGGCAATAGGGAAGATACCAGCCGTCGGCGGCGGCGTTTCCGCCCAGATGATGGACGCTGGAGAATATCGTCGGCCGCGTAGCGGAGCGCGAAGGATCCAAGGAGGAAATCGACGAGATGTTTGTGCCGGTCAACAGCGAGGTTACGGAGATCGGGGTGTTGTTCGCGGGAGAAATCGCATTCGCCGCGAAAACGGACTCGGCGCGAAGCCGGTCGAATTGAGGCAGGTCGAGGTGCGAAGGGCGTTCCGGGAACGAGAGGCGGTAATCGAGTTCGTCGAAGATGATCCAGACGACGCGCGGGAGCGAGTGTTGAGGGGCGAGGGGCGCGAGCGGGGGATCGACATACTCGGCCCCGCGGCCGGTCCGGCATCGGGAGATGGAGAGAACCGCTTCGATGGCGATCATCGGAGAAAGGGTCACGAGCAGCGTGGCGCAGACGGCGAACGTCTTGGTTCGGGCAACGAACGCTGTTACGCAGAACAGGATCGTCAGCAGCCCGAACGAGTAGCGTGTGCCGAGCTGCGGAAAACCTGACGCCATGAGGTGTGCCAGGGCAATGATGGCGGGCAGAGCAATCGGAAAAAGGATCGGCGCGGCGGCCCACATTCCGTAGCGGCGATACACCGATCGCGCTACCCGGATGAACACGAGAAAGACGACACCGATGAGGAAGATGTTCGCCATCGCGGCCGCGTACTGCGTCGGCGAGGGCACCTGATTGAGAAAGAAGGTCTCCGAAGGAGGGTAGTAGAGCAGCGCGTTCCAAATCCCGAGCAGGCTGAGATTGGCCAGAGAAAACGCGGCAAGGGCGTCGCGCAGATCGTGTCCTGTCAACGTTCTCTCCGCAGCAGGTAGAGGGTGCGGCTGGATTCCGCGATGGGCTGCTTACGGATAATCTGAAAGCGATTCGCGCATACCGATTCAAAGTGCGCGGCGGTGAGGTGCGAATAGAGTGTGTCGCGGCCGCGCGCCAGACGCCGGAACATAGGGTCCGAGGGTTCGACGAATTCGATCAGGAGAAGGCCGGTGGTCAGTTCCGCGACAAGGTCGAGGATTTCTTCGAGAGGTACTCGCTCTGAAATCAGCATGTGGTGGACGACGGCGAGCATCATCACCAAATCGAATCCCTGACGGGCGCGATCCAGAAACGACGTGGCTTCGGAGTTGCGCCAGCCAAGTGCCGGCGTGGGGCGGCACAAATCGACCACCAGAGGCAGAACGTCGAGGGTGTTTTCGGAGGCTCTACGCCAGAGGCGGCCAACCGAATCGGCGTCGGAATCGATGGCGACGACGCGTGCACCGCTGCGCGCGGCCACTTCGCTGAAGTGGCCGGTGTTCGCGCCCACATCGAGAACACGGCGCGGAGAAAACTCACGAAGGACGGAAGCGACGAACCTATCCTTGGCGGCGAGCTGTTCCGCCGTGTAATGCGTCTGCGTGTCGAGATATTTCGACCAGCGCGAGTCGCGGTTCGGAGAGGAGAGACGATCGAGTTGCCGGCGCAGAGTGCGGAACGTTGAGGACAGAATGAACGAAGCGCGGTCCGGACTGGTCGGGCGAGGGAGGTACAAGCCGGCGTCGGCTACCGCTCGCCGGGAGAACCATTGAGGGAGGGAGACGAGCGTGAGGCCGGGCGAAGTGAGCCGCCGGCTCCAGGAAAGCGACGGATAAAGCTGCTCCGGCTCGATCCCATCGCGATGGGCAAGCCAGGTGGGGGCCAGCGCGCCACCGGCGAGGAGAGGCAACAGAAATGTGCGGACGAACTGTGCGTAGGCAGGCCAGATCGCGTCGCGCGGGTCGCGCCGCTCGAACGACAGGATATCGACGAATACCGGGGAAGGTCCGCGAAACAGGACGTTATAAGGAGTCGCATCCTTCAATCGCCAGCCGTGAGGGAGGCACTGCGCGGCGAGTTCGAGCGTCAGGCGTCCGGCCGAGGCGAGCATTTCCACGGGCCATTCGGCCGGAAAACTTGCGAAGGGAACAGGCTCGTGCTCGGCGAGACAATAACCGTCTGTAAGTTCCGTGGCGAATTCGCGGCGCTGGGGTAGCCATGTTCTGACGAGCTGGTTCGCCTTGGCGGAACTCTGTGCGGGCTCCGAGCCCAGAAACTGCTGGAGCGTCGCGAAGGCCGCTGGCTCGACGGCACGCAATACCCGTCCCCCGGCGCGAAATACAAAACCGGAGGGATCTCGAAAGGATCGCTCGCGTGGAACGAGCCTAATCATGTCAGACCTCTAGGCGATCGACTTTGCGGCGGCGGAAACGAGTAAAAAGAGTGCGAACTTTAAAAACTCCGCCGATAATGGAGGCCAGAATAATCTGAACGAACATCGCGCCGGATCCGGGATCGGCGTATGCCATTAGACTCTTTTCGGTTGCTAAACTTAAGATAAATATAGCGAGTAGTAAGTGGGAAATATGACGTAAATTACGCATAATGAGGCAGTTAGATGAGTCCTACTAAATCATCGTACGATGATTATAAATACTTTATAACCCATAGTCCAGTACGAAAGTCGCGGTAAGGCGAGTGGTCTGCGCCGAAATCCTGATCAGTTTCCCAAGGTCACTTTCTGGCACGTGCGAACAACCTGTGCGGCCGCCAAAATTGGCAATCCCATTAGCACTTCGATTTTGGCAGCGCATGGCGCCGCCCCACAATTGCGGATCAACAAGATGCATGCGACGGTGGCGCGGGGCCATGCCCTGCGAAGGACTTTTCAGCACCCCGCTTAGACAGATTGGAGCAGCACGGCGGTGACGTTATCCGGTCCACCGTGGGCGCGGGCGGCGGCGATTAACTGGTCGCACTTGGATTCGAGCGAATCCTTGGTGTTGAGAATTTCGGCCACTTCTTCTTCCGGCGCGACGCCGTGCAGACCGTCGCTGCACAGCAGGATCTGCGTGCCGGGAGTGGGGTGAAGTTCGTAGGTGTGGACGCGCAGTTGTTCCGAGACGCCGATGGCCATGGTCAACACGTGACGCATGGGATGGGTCTTGAGGCTCTCCTCTTCGATTCCCAGGCGGCGTCCGACTTCGTTGACCCAGGTCTGATCCTCGGTGATGAGTTTCAGTTTATCGTCCTCGAAAACGTAGACGCGGCTGTCGCCCACGCTGGCCACAATCAGGCCGTCATCGCTTTCGAGAGCCGCGATCAAAGTTGTGCCCATGCCTTCCAGATTGGGATCGGCCGAGGCAGCGTCCATCACGCGGCGGTTGGCTTCCTCGAACGCGCTGACCAGGGCTTCAGAGACGGTGTCGCTATCGCGATGCTCCGGGTCGAGCTTCTGCAACATGTCGTGGACGGTCTCGACGGCGAGCTTGGAGGCGTGCTCGCCCGCCTGGGCACCGCCCATACCATCGGCCACCACATACTGGCCGAGGGTAGGCGCGACCAGAAAGTAATCTTCATTGTTTGTGCGTACGCACCCTACGTTGGACGCGCCGAAGGCTTCGATCATGAGCTTTCCGATTATACAAGGTTCGCGGGGCGTTTCATCCGCACTATTTAGGGCAGCGTCGGGGGGAGGGGGAGCGGCGGGTACCGCGGTCTCCTCTACCGCTTCGGCGGATACGGCTGGCGTGCGTGATCCCCAACGAATCCTGATTTTCATGGATGTGCCGGAGCGAGCAGCGATTTTAATTGCATGTAGGCGCGCTCTTCAAAATTAGTCTTCAAACGTTCCAGGTTATCAAGTCGCGGATCGGGATTGACGCGCGGCCCCTGTTTCTTAAGACAGCGGGCCAGCAGCAACGGCGCCGACGCGTCATTCGGATCGAGATCAAGTAGGGCGCGAAAGGATTCGGCGGCGGGGGCGAAGTCGCCCTTTTTCCAAAGCGCGTAACCGAGATTAAAGCGGTACGAGGGATCGTTGGCATCGCCGTCGAGGGCGCGGCGAAAGTCGTCGATCGAGGCGGGCAACAAATTGGCGCGGCTCTCGGTTGCGCCCAGGTTATTGAAAACTTCACTCAGAGGAACGGCTGCCGCGATCATTTGGAAGGTCTGCTGCGCGCCCTTATAATCGGCGGTCTGAAAACGGGCCAGGCCCAGCAGAAAACTTGCTTCGTGGGCATGAATATCGGCCAAGCCGACCTTTTCGAGAGACGCCACCGCGAGTTTGTACTCCTTCCTCTGATAATGAAGTTGACCAAGCTGATAATAGGCATGCGCAAAATGAGGGTCTAAATGTGCAGCCTGGGAGAAATATCTTTCTTTTTGTTCGGGGGAATGAGCCAACGATCCGCGAATGTAGTTTTCCTCAGCGTCGAGGCGGATGGGCGTGCGCAGGGATTGAAACTCGGCTTCGGCCGGCGCCATGTTGGGCGCAATCTGGGTGAGCGCCCGCCAGGCGAGATGCGCTTCGATGGTGGCCAGGTCTTCCAAAGCCCCGGTTTCAGTGAACTCCCTGCCGGCGCGCAGGTGGCGGCGGTCGAGAACACGCGCGGTGACGCGCAGGGAGCCGGTCGTGATGGGGCCGGAGGCGGGAGGCGTGAATTGAAACGAGCCGTAGACGACTTGTTCGGCGTCCAGCGTCTCGCCGATCTTCATGATCGACGCTTCGGTCAGGGCGAGTTCCGGCCGCAGGCTGAGCCGGCGGTACGCTTCCTGAACCTCGTTGCGGTCCAGCGTCATGACGCCGGTGACGCCGAAGGCTTCGCGCACGGTTTCGGCGATACTCTCGCCGATCCAGTCCAGGTTCGGAGTATTGGCGTTCTTATTGAGGAAAGGGAGCACGGCGGCGGTTTCGGCGGCGAGAGGACAAAGCGCAGCCAATCCGAACAAGCCTACGGCGAGCCAACGCTGCATTCCCCTTGATTGTAACAGGAGGGCCTGCGACAAAGACGCAGATAAGGGGAAGGGCCGCGAAAAAACTTCGATCTCGCGGCCCTTGCGGAGTTAACGTTTGAAGACGAGAGTGGTGGTGGTGCCGCCGACGTGAATATCGTCCAGCATATTCTTGCCGGCTTCGCTGCGGCATTCGACCGACGTGTACTCGAACTTCTTGGTCGCGGTTTCCACTTTCACGGGGACCTCGAGGCTGATTTTGCCCGACGTCAGTGTTGCTTTCTCGCCATTGACCACAATCCGGTAATCGCCCGCTTTTACGACGGAGCCGGCAATCACAGCGGGCTCTGTCAGGGTGACCTTGTAAACCGGAGCCGCGCTCGCCAGAAGGGCGAACGAGGCGAAACAAAGAGCAGATCGGAATAACTTCATATATAGTGAACGCCGGCGGGGCATGGTGTTGTTACCCGGAAATCGATAGAAAGAAGTGATGGGGTCGATGGGAAGAAAGCAGCCAGCAGCCAGTACCCGGTAGCCAGCATCAAAAAGGAGCCAGCAGCGTAATTCTGGCTACTGGCTCCTGGGTACTGGCTACTTCTTGTTGTTAGTTGTTGAAAACGAGCTTGGTGCTGGTCCCGCCCAAGCGGATTTCCTGCACTGTCATCTTTCCGTCGGCGGTGCCGAAACGGACGGACGTCTCCGAAAATTTCTGGGTGCCGTTTTCGACTTTCACCGCGGCTTCGACGGTCTCCTTGCCGACTTTGATGATGGCTTTGTCGCCATTCAGCTGGAGCTTATAATCGCCCGGTTTCAGTTCCTTGCCGGCAACGATGGAGTTCTGGAAGAGAGAGAAGTGATAGCTGGAAGCAGCGCTCGCAATTGCCAGGGCGAGCGTACCGAAGGACAATAACAGTCTGGACAGTTTCATTAGTATTTTCCTCATGGTTGACCGTTGCGTCTGTGCAACGAATCAAATTTTCGTAGAGCGAGCATGACCCACTCACTCATATATACGGGCGAGAACGGCATTGGTTCCGTTACCGCAAAAAACAAAACTTATAGAAAACGTCTTAGTATTTGCAGGCACTGTTCGATGACGGAAGGGGAGTCTCCGAAACCGGACAGCCATTCCATTTCCGGATCGCGGCGGAACCAGGTCCATTGCCGTTTCGCGTAATGACGGGTGTCCAATTGAGTCAGATAAATGGCGCGTTCCATGGTAATTTCATCGCGGATATAGGCCAGCGCCTGGCGGTAGCCCAGCGATTCAAAGGGTTTTTCCTCACCTGTGCAACCGTTGGCGAGCAGCCCTTCGATTTCTTCCATCAGACCGGAGGCAAACATTTGTTTTGCCCGCGCGTCCAACCGTTTATAGAGCGCCGCACGATCAGGATCGGGACCGATTTTCAGCACGCGATAGCCGGTCAGCGGTCCGGTTTCGATCGCCGGCGGCGACGCCTTACCGCTGAGGAGCCGAATTTCCACGGCGCGCATCGACCGTTGTGTGTCTTTCGGATGAATGCGCTCGGCGGATGCCGGGTCGAGCCGGGTGAGCAGGCGCCGCATGCTGCCGGGCTTCCGCCCTTCCCGCTCCATCAAATGGCGGCGCATGGCATCGTCGCTTTCCGGCAGATGAGGGAGGCCGTTGAGCAGGGCGCGCAAGTAAAATCCGGTGCCTCCCGCCACCACCGGCAGGCGGCCGTGCGCGCAGATTTCTGCGATGGTGTGGCGGGCGACGCGCGCGTACTCACCAGCCGAGTAACCGTCCGCGGGGTCCAGCACGTCCAACAGGTGATGAGGTATCCCCCGGCGCTGAGGTTCAGGCGTCTTGGCGGTGCCGACATGGAAGCCGCGATAGAGCTGGAGGGAATCGCAATTGACGATCTCGCCTGAGAATTCCTCGCATACGCGCAGCGCAAGCGCACTCTTGCCCGCCCCGGTGGGACCGGCGATGACGATCAAGGGGTTGGATTCCACCTGCTGCCATCGTACCCCGCCGGACCGCGCGAGCCGATATACTAAGGTTGAGAATTTCTTCTGCCAGCGGACCGATCTTTAAATCAGGAAGAGAGATATTGAATGCTTCAGGCATCACGCATTTTTAAGGCAGCGGCGGTCATCTTGAGCGCTACGACAATCGCGGCCCAGGCGCAAACGGTGGATCACGCGGCGTCTTACTACCATTATTCGCTGGGGCACATGTACGCCGACCTGGCGAGCATCAATGGCAGCCCGGACTACATCAAGAAGGCCATCGAAAACTATAAGCTGGCCATCAAAGAGGATCCGTCAACACCGATGCTGGGCGAGGAACTCTCCGAGCTTTACATCCAGACCGGCCGGTTGCGCGAAGCGCAGAGCGATGCCGAGGACGCGTTGAAGGCGAATCCCAACGACATCAATGCGCACCGCATGCTGGGACGCATCTTCACGCGCCAGATCGGCGATAGCCAGGAACATCGCATCGACGAAACGATGCTGAAGAAATCGATCGAAGAGTATAAGAAGATCACCGAACTGGACCCGAAGGACGTCGATTCCTGGCTGATGCTGGGTCGGCTGTACAAGGTGGCGACGAGTTCGGTGGAGGCGCAGAACGCTTACAAGAAAGCGCTGGCGGTCGATCCCGACAACGAAGACGCGCTGACCGGGCTGGCCATGGTGTACGCGGATTTAGGCGACAGCACGGCGGCGGCCGATCTGCTAAAGAAACTGGCGGCAAAAAATCCGACGCCACGCAGCCTGCAGGCGCTGGCTGCCGCTTACGAGCAGATGAAGGAATACGCGCTGGCCGCGGAAACGCTGAAGCGGACGCTGGACTTGAATCCTCCGAACGCGGCCGAGATTAAGCGGTTCATGGCGGCGGATTTCCGCCGCGCGCAGATGTTTAAAGAAGCGCTGCAAGTTTATCAGGACCTGGTGAAGGACGAGCCGAGCGACGCCGAATCCTACCTGCGGATGTCGAACATCTACACGCAACTTCGGGATTTCGCGAAGGCGCGCGAGGCGGAGGATAAGGCTCGCGCGATTGAGCCCAACAATCTGGATGTCCGGTATAACGAAGTGAGCATTCTGGAATCGGAAGGCAAGACGACCGAAGCAATCGCGCGGCTGAAGGAGATTCTGGACACCACCGCGAAGAAAACTTACAGCAAGGACGAGAAGGGGAACCGCGTCGAACTTCTGGACCGCCTGTGGACGCTGTACCGTTTAAACGACCAGACGGAACCGGCGGTGGAGACTCTGCGGCAGATCGCGGAAATGGACCATGAACGCGACCCCGCTGTGGAGGCGCTGATCATCGATACCTACCGGATCGGCAAGGATCTGCCCAAGGCGCAGAAGGAAGCCGATATGGCGGTGAAGCGTTGGCCCGAAGATCGCACTTTGCGCGTCGCGCACGCCACGGTGCTGGGCGATATGGGGCAGACCGATGCCGCCGCGGCCGAACTGCGGAAGCTGCTCGATGGGAAGAACGATCGCGAAATTTATCTCGATCTGGCCGCGTATGTCTACGATCGCGTGCGCAAGTTCGACGAAGAGGGCAAGGCGTTGGACGCGGCCGATAAACTGTCGGCAAGCAAGGAAGACAAGGAAGCGGTCTGGTTCCAGCGCGGCGCGATGTACGAAAAGATGAAAAAGGTTGACTTGGCCGAGGCTGAGTTCCGGAAGATTCTGGAGATCAACCCGGAGAGCTCGGCAACCATGAATTACCTGGGCTACATGTTGGCCGACCGCAGCGTGAAGCTACCCGAGGCGCTGAGCTTGATCACCAAGGCGCTGGATAAGGAGCCGAATAACGGCGCGTATCTCGACAGCCTCGGGTGGGTGTATTTCAAGATGAATCGGCTGCGAGAAGCGGAAGAAAATCTGCGCCAGGCCCTGATTCGCACGCCGCGCGACGGCACGGTCCACGATCACATGGGTGATGTGCTGCTGAAGGAGTCGAAGGTGCGGGAAGCCATCGCGCAATGGCAGCTTTCGCTACAGGAGTTCGAGAAAGCGGCGCCGGCCGATGTGGAACCGGGCGATGTCGCGAAGGTCAAAAGCAAGCTGGAAGCGGCTCGGGTTCGTTTAGCAAAAGAAGGTAATCCGAAGAATTAGTGGTAAGGCCCTCTCCATGACTGTCGGGGGTTTCTAGTTTTCTCTCTTGCTATGCTGGAGAATCCATGCGCAACTGGATTCTCGCTTTTTTCATCGCTCTTCCGCTGGGCGCCCAGAATAATGCCATCAAGCCGCAGCCTCCGAAGCTGGTCGTGGCGATCGTCATCGATCAGTTTCGCTACGACTACCTGACCCGGTTTCACTCCGAATATAGCGGCGGGTTCAAGAGATTCTTCGAACATGGCGCGGTGTTTACCAACGCGCATTTCGAGCACGTGCCGACCGTCACCGCGGTCGGCCACTCGACGTTCTTGACCGGAGCGACGCCAGCCATGAGCGGCATCATCGGCAACGACTGGTGGGATCGCGCGACGAAGAAACGCGTGACTAGCGTTTCCGACGGGGACGCGAAGCTGCTTGGAGCGGAGGGCGAAGGATCGTCGCCGAATCGGCTGCTGCAATCGACGGTCGGCGACGAGATGAAGATGTCGGGCAAAGGCGGGAAAGTGGTGGGCGTGTCGATCAAGGATCGCGCGGCGATTCTGCCATCGGGCCACATGGCGGATGGCGCGTACTGGTTCGACGGCAAGACCGGCAATTTTGTCAGCAGCACGTTTTATTTCGCGGCGCTGCCGGAATGGGTGGCGCAATTCAATGCCTCGCGTCCGGCCGACAAGTACGCGGGCAAGACCTGGATGGGGAAAACCATGGCCGCGACACCCGATGCCAAGTTTTATGCCGGGCTCGACGCCACTCCTTACGGCAACGAGCTGATTCTGCAATTCGCCGAAAAGGCGATCGTGGCGGAGAAGCTCGGCACGGGTACGAAGGTGGATTTGCTGACCGTCAGTTTTTCGGCCAACGATTACGTCGGCCACGCGCTGGGAGCGGAATCGGACGAATCGCACGACATGGCTCTGCGCGCCGACAAGCTGGTGGGCGAGTTGATTCGCGCCGCGGAAGCGCAGGCTGGCGTGGGACGAGTGCTGGTGGTGCTGACCGCCGATCATGGCGTGGCGCCGGTTCCGGAAAACAATCAGAAGCGCAAAATGCCCGGCGGGAGATTCGATGAAAAGGCGGAGCTCGAGGCGGTCGAAAAAGCTCTCACGGGACGTTTCGGCGCGCCGAAGGACAAATGGATCGGCTATTTGAGCGAAGGCTCGCTGTTTTTTAGCGATCCGAATTTGCGCGAAATCGGGGAGGTGGAGCGTGTGGCCGCCGATACGATTCGCGCGCTGCCGCACGTATTCCGTGTCTACACCCGTACACAGTTGATGAATGGAGCGATATTGGAGGACCCGGTGGGCATCCGCATGCGCAACGGATTCAATGCGGCGCGCTCCGGAAACGTGATTGTCATGCTGGATCCGTATTGGATCGTCAGCCGCAGTGGGACCACGCACGGCGCGCCGTTCGATTACGACACGCACGTGCCAGTGCTGTTTCTCGGCCCCCAGATTCGCGCCGGGCGCTACAACGCGAATGTGATGGTGAACGACATCGCCCCCACGCTGGCGACCATGCTGGATGTCGAGACCCCTTCCGGCAGCGTCGGACGAGTGTTGGACGAGATGCTGCTAAAATAAATTCATAAAAGGAGTTTGATGCAAACCATGTTCCGTTCCTCCCTCGCGCTCGCGGTGTGTGCCGCGGGGCTTTTCTCCGTTCCGTCCGCCATGGCGCAGACGAAGGTGGGCGTTGTCAGCCTGCAGAAAGCGATCCTCGACACCGCCGAGATCAAGAAAGCCTCCAACGACATGCAGGCCAAATACAAAAAGCGCCAGGACGATCTCGACAAGGCGAACCGCGAGTTGAACGACATCCAGACGCAGTTGCAGGCCGCGCAGGGAAAACTGAGCGCCGCCGGCGAGGCCGATCTGACGGCCCGCGGACAGCGCAAGGAACGCGAAGTGAAGCGCCTCGATGAGGACCTCCGGGCCGATGTCGAACGCGACCGCAACGAGGTTTTGGCCCGGGCTCAGCAGCGCATGCTGGACATCGTGAAGAAAGTTTCCGATGAAAAAGGTCTCGATTGCGTGATTGAGGCCAGTGCGGTGATCACCTTTAAGCCCGCGCTCGACATCACCACGGATGTCGTTGCGGCGTACGATAAAGCGCACCCCGCAAAATAAAATGGCCGGATTTCTCGATTCCACATACGGTGTCGACGATACGCGGAAGGAACGGCGCCTGAAGCGCATCGTACTGTGGACTCTGGGTGTCCTGATTGTTGGCGGCATCCTGTTCTCCTGGTTCCGCAACTGGCGCGAGGAGAGGGTCATCAAGCAGTTTCTCTCTTTACTCAAGCAACAGAATTACCAGGATGCCTACAAGCTGTTCGGCTGCACGCAGGAGACGCCGTGCAAGTACTATCCGCCGGAGAAATTCAACGAGGATTGGGGACCGGCGGGCGAATATAAAGATGCCGCCGGCGCGAAGATCTCGAACGAAGACGTTTGCGGCAGCGGTGTGCTTTTCACCTTCGATATACCCAAGAAGGAACCGTTGGGCATGTGGGTGGAGAGCAGTACCGGCGTGCTGGGGTTCGCTCCCAATGGCTGGGCGCGTTGCCCCGGCAAGCACTGGCAGATCTGGGAATTTTTCAAGTCCCGGTTTTCTTGAGTCGTGACTATCCTCGAATCGGAACGTCTGCTGTTCCGCGATCATGAGCGGTCTGATCTGGACGCGTATTGCGCCATGGAGGCGGACCCCGAAGTGCGTCGCTACATCGGCGGCGCGCCCCGGTCGCGCGAAGGGGCGGAACGCAAGTTTCAGGGCAGTTTGCGAAGGCCCACCGCCGACCGACTGGCGATGTGGGCGACAGTCTACAAACCGGAAGGGTGCTACATCGGACGGTGCGGTGTGTATCCACACTTCGGGCCGGCGGGCGGGGTCATTGCCGGCGAAGGCTCTCTCGGGTTCTATCTTGCCAGAGCGTACTGGGGACGCGGACTGGCGACGGAAGCCGGGCGCGCATTTGTCGACTTCGGGTTTCACGAACTGGGGCTCTCGCGTATCGTTACCGCGGTGCAGGTGGGCAACGACGCGTCGGTCAGGGTGTTGGAGAAGCTGGGGTTCCTTTTGGTGAGGACGGAGGATGGCCAGTTCCGGTCGTTCTATCATTTTGAGCTTCGAGGCTCATGAAAACCGTCTTGTCCGCATGCTTACGCATGGCGGTTCCACTGCCGGAGCCTGTGTGAAAACCCAAGTTTCAACCGGGCTACAAAATAGGCCGCCCCACACGGCAGTTTTCGAGGAACTCGATGAGCAGGCGGTTCACTTCCTGGGGCCGCTCCTGCTGCGTCCAGTGCCCGACGCCCGGAAGCAGCACGCTGTTTTTCAGGTTGGGAATATTTGTCGCCAGGCGTTCGTAGGCGGGGTGCGTAAACTTGATCACGGGATCGCGATCGCCGGCGATGAATAGCGTCGGTTGAATGATCTTCGCGCCGTCCAGAAAAGGTGTCAGCGTCCAGTTGCGATCCATATTGCGGTAATAATTCAGGCCACCGGTGAAGCCGGCGCGCTTGTATTCGGCCTCTAAGAAATCGAGGTCGTGTTCGGTTAGCCAGGACGGCATTTTCGGGACCAGCGGCGCTCCGCGCACGGACGGATCTCGCACTGGGCTCCAGCGATCGGCGTCCTCCGCTTCGCCCGACAGCGAATACAGCCCTTTTAGGAGGCTCATGCGCACGTTGGACATCAAAAATGCATCCGAGCCGGGCGCCCGCAGCGCAGCCTGATAAAACACTTTGCCTGGGTATTTCTTTTGCTCCCATTCGGTCGGCTTTACTTTGCCACGCGGCGAATAAGGGACGCTGAGCAGCGCCACCGCGCGGAACATGTCGGGCCGGAACAGGGCTGTGTAGGCCGTGATCAGCGCGCCCCAGTCATGCCCGACGATCACCGCCGATTCCTGGCCCAGCGCATGCACCAGTCCGACTACATCGCCGGTCAATTGAAAAATGTCGTATGCGTCGAGCGCTTCCGGCCGGTCGGTCTGCCCGTAGCCGCGCAGGTCCGGCGCGACGGCATGGTAGCCGGCGGCGGCGAGCGCGCCCAATTGATGACGCCAGGAATGCCAGGACTCCGGGAATCCGTGCAGCAAAACCACCAGCGGCCCGTCGCCCGCCTCCACGCAATACATGCGGATGCCATTGGTCTCGACAAATCGGGAACGGGTGTGCATGAATGGTTTCAGGTCTTCGCGATCAGGCTCAGCGGATGCGCCGGCAGTTGCAGGCGTCCGATGATTTCCAGGAATCGCGGATCTGTTCGCAATGGTTTCAACAGAGGGTCGATGGGAGCGAACAGCGCCAGCGTGGATCGTTCCTCGAAACTCTGGTCCAGGAAATGCAGCGCCTGCTCGCTTTCGCCCAGCGCCATGTGCTGGCGGCAGAATAGCCAAGGGTCGACATAATCGCGCGATGCCATCTCTTTTACGCGCCCGAGGATGTGTCTCGCCTCGTCCTGCTGGCCCGAGCACGCCAGCGCCTCGCCCAGCATCGCCAGCATGCGAGGCACGGCCGGCTCGATCTGGCACTCGCGCGCATAACGCAAGCCTTCTTCGGTGCGACCTTGCGCCAGGTACACGGCGGCCATCATCCATGCCAGTTCATGCGAATCGGGCATCAGCGCCCTGGCCGCGCGCATTCGCTGATCCGCTTCTTCGAACTTACCTTCCATGGTCAACGCGAGCCCGCGCAGACGGTGCGCGCGGATCGAGAGGGGATTCAACCCAAGCGAATATTCCAGGCACTCGCGGCCCTCCGCGATGCGCCCCAGCACCATGTAGAACGCGCCCAGGGCCATGTGACCGTAAGCGTAATTCGGTTCCAGCGCCAGAGCCTTCTGCGCTACCGTCATTCCCTGGTCCCAGTTCCACTCGTAACAGAACGTTACCCACGCCAGGGAGGTGTAGGAGTGCGCGAACCCGGGATCCAGGCGGATGGCGTCCTCAGCGGCCCGCTTCGCCACCGGCATCCCCGAAGATGGCCTGGACATGCCCAGCACCGTCATCGCCGCGTAAACGTCGGCCATGCCCGAATATGGCGGAGCGTAGTCCGGAAACTCGGCGATGGCGCGCGAGTAATACTCGATCGCGGCGCGATAGGGTTCCGCTTCCAGTTGATTGGCCTCGTGGCGCCCTTTCAGGTACAACGCGTAAGCCTCGATGCTCGGTGCGGGCACCGGAAGCCGCACGCTGCTCACCTTGTCGGACAAGGTGGCCGTAATCGCGGTGGCGATCTCATCTTTAATTGCGAACACGGCCGTTTCCGGACGGTCTACTGTGGTCGACCACCGCACTCGTCCGGTTGCCGAATCGATCAGCCGGGCCGACACGCGCATCAATTGCCCGCTCTTGCGCACGCTGCCTTCGACGATGGTGCCCGCGCCCAGCGCCGCGCCGATCGCCCGCGAATCCTGCGCCGGGTCGCGATGCGTAAACGTCGCTCCGCGGCCCAACACATGCAAATCGGTCACCGTGCTCAGGGCGTCGATAATATCTTCCGAAATGCCGTCGCAGAAGTAACTCTGCTCCGGATCCGAGCTTAGATTCGAAAACGGGAGCACCGCTACCGTCTTCGCCTCAAGGCCTGTCTCCGGTTCCGCAGCCCCCTTGGGCCGCCTGAATCGAGGGATGTAGGTGCCGGCATGAAATTCGATGATCGTCCGCTCGGTCAGGCCTTCGCCCGCGTAATAGGCCAGCAGCTTCTTGCGCAGACGCCGCGCTTCTACGCGCACAATCGAATCCGTTCGCGGATCGTAGTCGACGCCGCGGTCGAACACGTCATGACCGAGGGAGAATTCCTTCAGCTGATCGGTAGCCCCCTCCAGCGTTCGCTCTACCGCCATGCGCAGGAATCGTCTCATGCGCTCCGAATTGCGGAATCCGGCACTGGACAGCAGCTTTTCGAGTGCCGCCCGAACTTCAGGCTCGGAGGGCGCGTCAGCAGACACCGCTCCATAAGGACCGGTCCTCGAAAGGGCGGCTTGTGTTCGGGAATTTCTCAGAAAATTACTTCTTCGCTTACATGTTAATGTGCAATTCGGCTCATGTCCATACAGCGGTGAGAGATATTTGCTAACCGTTAGCTATCTTTACATTACTTATGTAAACGTGTGCGGTAACGCTATATTCAAATTGCAGTACGCAGTCCCCCAAACGTCTTCGCGGCTGCCCCGTTGATTTGTGAAAACAAGGCAGCGGTGCAGCCGCGGATGCGAAACGTTTCGCTCAAATGACTACAAACTCCAGTCGCAGCCGCCCGGCGCGAATTTTGCTGGCCGAGGATGATCGCACCACAGCCAGCCTCATTAAAATTGCGCTCCAACGAACCGGAGTGTCCCATGATTTGGACATGGTCCATGACGGCGACTCTGCCATTGCTGCGCTGGAGCGGCCGGACGCCGCCGCCGACCTTTTGCTGCTGGATCTCCATATGCCGGGAAAGAATGGGTTTGAGGTCCTGGAGCACGTCAAGCAGCGAGAATACCTGCGGCGAATTCCGGTGGTCATGCTATCTGCCTCCGAACACCCTGGCGATATCAATCGGGCGTACGATTTGCACGCCAACGCTTACGTCCTAAAACGCCCGGATTTCTCTGAACTGTGCCGCTCGCTGGACGGTGTCCTTCAGTTCTGGCTGCGCACGGCGATGATCCCGCTGCGCTAGTGGAGCGCGTCACAAAGAATCGACATTACGTAGGTGTCGTATTCCGACGTGGCGCACGCCCGCGGCGTGCCGCGTCGACACTCGTGTCGATGCCTGGCTTATAGTTCTATCGCTCGAGGGGCGGGCGTCGAGATGAGTCTCGACGCGGCACGCATGAGTGCTTACGCCACATAACTGCCGGGATTTGCGACGGACTCCACTGCAGCGCCGCAATTTTTCTAACCGCTGGCAGACGCCAGCCGTGTTACCCTGTTATCTTCGCCCCAGAATGTCCTTGCAGATATTTCTTCAGGGGAAGCTCCTCGGCATCGACGAGTTTCTTTACTCCCCAACACAAAACGACCACGATCAGGTCTTCACCGGCCGGTCGCACTGGATTGCTCTATTAAGCGAAGTGCTGCCGCGCGCGCTGCTGGCTGAATTGGGTCTTTCGAAAATCTTGCTCGGTTCGAGCGGTGGCGGACAATTTTTAGTCCTGCTGCCGGAAGAATTCCGCGACGCAGCCGAAAAATTTCTCGAAGCGGCCGGAGCCGAAATCGCCGCTCTCAGCGGGGGCGTCCTGAAACTGCTCTGGAGCGTCACCGAAAATCTGGGCGATTGGAGCATCGTCCGGCGCCGCCTGACGGAAGAAATGGATCGGCGCCGCGGCGCGCCCGGATTCTCTGACGCCGCCGGGAGCATCGAGGCAGGTGAGGAATATTTCGCGACCCAGCTGGGCATGAAGCTGCGCAATGCGGAATCGGCCGCCTGGTCGCCCGAAACTCCGGGCCGCATTCAGATCGGGGAAGGGAAGCACATCTGGACGCTGGCCTGGTCCTCGGCCGACGCGCTGCCTTTCGCCCGTCACGCCGCGCCCAGCGACGATAACCTGGAACCCGCCTCCACCGCAGAGATCGCTTCGCGCGCGGCCGGCCTCCAGACCTGGGGAGTGTTGCGCGGCGACGTCGATAACTTCGGCATCCGTATCCGGCGCGCGGAAACAGTCGAGCAACACATCCAGCTTTCGGTCCTTTATAAGCAATTTTTCGCCGGTGAGCTGGAAGTGCTCTGCTCCATGCCCGAATTCTGGCGCAAGGTCACGGTCATTTTTTCCGGCGGCGACGATTTCGCCGTTTATGGCGCCTGGGACTCGCTGATCGCCCTGTCGCGCGAACTGGAGCGGCTGTTCCACCGCTTCGCCGACGCGAATCTCAAGAATTTCGATGGGCCCGAAGGCAAGACCATCACCATGGCGCTGGCACTCGCTCCGTCCGTTGACGCGTCGCTAAGCGCGGTATTTGAAGAAGCCGGTCAGCGCCTGGAAGCGGCCAAATCGGCGGATAAAGACTGCATCTGGGTGCTGGGACGGACGCTTGAATGGAAGCAATTCGGCGAGGCGGCGGAGTTGAAGGATTCGCTCACCCGCATGGTGGCGGATTTCGGCGTCTCTCCGCAATATTTAAAAGATCTCTGCGGCATCTATCGAGAGACGCAATCGAAAATGTCGAAACGGCAGGCGCGCCGTTCCGGAGGCGAGCGTCCGTGGCGCTATCATCGCCGGATTCGTAGAATCCTCGGCGCGGCGCGGACAACCGGTCCTCAGCGCGGCGATTTTCAGAAAGCGCAAACGGCTCTGATCGCCGATTTAATCGGGCGAAGCGCAGTTACGGTCAAACTGAGACCCGCGGGCCGAGTGGCGCTAGAATGGGCAAGATTGTCGGCCGAGTGACGTCCGCGGAGTAATGAAGGGAATCGTATGTCAGACGAAGTGCAACCCGAAATCGAAAAAGTAGAAGCAGCGCCTGAGGCGGCGGTAGCAGCGCCGCCGGCTGAAGCTCCGAAGGCGGCGGCAACTGTGGACACACCGGCAAAGCCGCCGGTGAACCTGGAAGCCCTGGTGAAAAAAGCCAGCACCAAGGATTTCACGCGGCCACGAGGGGATTCGGGAACCGCGCCTCGTCCGGAACGAGCGGAAAGACGCGACGATAAGCCTCGCGGGGAGAATCGCGGCGGCGGCGGTGGCAATCGGCCCGGCGGTGAGAATCGCGGTCCTCGTCCGGAACGCGGCGCTGAGCGGGGCCCTGATCGAGGCGGCGACCGTCGCGAAGGCGGGCGTCCCAGTTTCGGCGGAGGCGGAAGGCCTTTTGACGGGCCGCCGGCCGACATTGAATTGGAAAAGCTGATCTCCGACAGCCTTTATCTCGACAATCAGGCCCACGTCGTCGTGATGCGCATGCGCGACATGGATTCGGGCACCAAGAGCCAACTTCGCCGGCTCTATAACGCCGTACGCCGCGCCGTCCGCGCGCCGGAAAGCGAACGGCAACACCAGTTTGTGATGCTGCGCGCGCGCCTGGCCTACACCATCGCGCGGCATTCTCTGCGCAGTCTCGATGCGCTGGAGCGCCTGCTTTTGCAGGTCACGCGCAAAAACGACGCTCGCGGATACGAGCGTTTTAAGGATCTGTTCGAAGCGATCGTCGCTTACAACGAGTAACGAAGGACACACATGGCCACGCATACGGCTCAAACGAAGTTGCAGTTGATTGGTAAGTTGATTCTGTCGGGCGACCTGCACTGTGAAACCGGGCTCCATATCGGCGCGGGCAAGGGCTCGCTCGAAATCGGCGGCGCGGATAATCCGGTGGTGAAGGACGCGTTCGGGTTGCCGTATATTCCCGGCAGCTCGCTGCGCGGAAAGGTTCGCTCGCTGCTGGAGAACGTGCTGGGGCTGACATCGCCCGCCGAACTGGTTTATCTCTCGAAGCGCAAAGGGCAGGAGGTCCGCATCCACCAGAGCGACCGGCCCGACGACGAAATCGGACTGCTGTTCGGCCGCAGCCCTCTGCGTCTGGATCGGGTCGAAGGCGAGGCGCTCGATGCGCGCTCGGCGACGCCCGCGCGGCTGACGATTTACGATGCGCCTCTCGATCAGGACAGCATCACGCCGCAGATGCGGGAAAACCTGGACGACGAAATCACGGAAGTGAAGAGCGAAAACGCCATCGACCGCATCACCTCGCAATCCAACGCGCGCACGCTGGAGAGGGTTCCGGCCGGAGCCAGGTTCAAGGTTCGCCTGGTCGTGGACATCCTGTGCGACGAAGATAAAGCGCTGCCGGCACGGGTGCTCGAAGGATTGCGGCTGCTTGAAGACGACGCCCTCGGCGGCGGCGGTTCGCGCGGCAGCGGCCGGGTGAGCTTCAAGAATCTGAAGCTCGCCTGGCGCGGCCGTTCGTTCTACTCGTCGGGAGCTTCCGAATCCGAACTGGCAACCGGCGACTTGGGAACTTTGCAGGCGCTGGCCAACGACCCGTCGTTTGCTGAAAAATTGTCAAATTAGCCATGGCCGTAACGTTTTTTTCTTTCGTGTGGGGCAGGTTGGCAACCCGCAGCGGGTTGCTAACCCGTTTGGGCGAGTGGAAACCGCAGAGCGCCGGTAACCAACCGGCGCGCAGGATACCATCCTGCCCCACATCGGGCTCTAGGAGATAAATGTCCGCGCTGTTCATCAAGCTCCGCCCCACAGGACCCTGGCGTATCGGTCCCGATTCGGGCGACCGCGATCGCGTTGACCGCGTCTATCACAGCGATTCTCTGTTTTCCGCTGTGACCGGTGCGATGTCGCGCCTGGGCGAACTCGATTCCTGGCTGGACGCAACGGCACGTGCCACCGCCGAACCCGCCGTCCGCTTCAGCTCCTGTTTTCCGTTCTACGGCGAAACGCTGTATGTTGTGCCTCCGCGCAATGTCTGGCCGCCTCCGCCGTCGGCCAAGGTGCGATTTAAGGGCGCGCGCTTCGTTCCTCTGAAGGTCGTCGAGACTCTGATTGCAGGCCGCGCGATGACCGAGGAAAACTGGGCCATAGACGGCGCCAGCGAGTGCCTGGTCTCGGGTGGCGCGCAGGGGCCGTTTCGCGTAAGCGTCCGATCCGGCGCCGCTGTCGATCGCGGTGGCGAAGGCGTCGCTCCGCACTCGATTGCATGTCTTGAATTTACCCCCGGCGCAGGTCTGTGGTTCGTCGCGTCATTTGCGGATGCTGCCGCCAGGGAACGCTGGAATGGTCCGCTGCAGGGCGCGTTGCGACTGCTTGCCGATAGTGGTTTCGGCGGAGGCCGTTCGCGCGGCTGGGGACGATCGGAAATGCCGGAAATTGTCGAAGGAGAGTTGCCCCAATTGCTGATCCCGGCGAGCGTGGATGCCAATGGATATTGGCTCTTATCCGTATTTCATCCCGCCGAATCCGATCCTATCGACTGGCAGCACGGCAACTACGCGCTCTCCACTCGCGGAGGCCGCGTTGACAGTCACGGCGATGAGAAAAAGCCGACGCGAATGTTGACCGAAGGCAGCGTCATTGTCAGCGCCTCGGCGCCCGTGGGAATCGCCTCGGACGTCGCGCCCGAAAAGTTCTCGCACCCCGTCTACCGCTCAGGATTTGCATTGGCCATACCTATTCCCTTAGCGAGGCCGGCATGAGATATCGCATCACCTGCCTGACGCCCACTCTCATTGGCGACGGCCAAAAGCTCTCGCCCATCGATTATATGGTCTGGAAGGATCACGTTAATGTCCTCGACCAGCGGCGCATTTTCAAATTGCTATCGAGAGGTCCGCGCCTCGACGGCTATCTCGCGCAGTTGAAAAAAGCCGACCGCCTGGACTTCGCCGCCTGGGGAGGATTCGCGCAGAACTTCGCCGGCCGGCGCATTCCGTTTGAAAACGTGAACGCCATTCCGCACTGGGAAAAAGCGCCTCCGGAACAACTGTTCATCCCAACCTTCGCCGTTTCGCCCGCCGGTCCTTATATTCCCGGAACCGCCATAAAGGGAGCGTTGCGGACGGGTGCCGTCGCCGACCGCTGGACGGAAGGTTCGATGCGCGATTTGTCGGAGCGTCTTACATCCGAAGACCGTCTGCCCCGCCATCCTGCCTTGCGCGCCGAAGAAGCTGTCTTGGGCAGCGCCGGTTCCAGCCGCATGAAACGCTTCGCCGCCGGCGATTCGAACGCCGTCACCCATGCTGGCATGAAAATCCACCTGTTGCGTGTTTCGACCCTGGTTCCCAAAGGCGGGGGCAAGTATGAACTGGGTTGGAAATCGCAGCGCGGTTCCTCCAACAGGATGGACGATTCCACGCCTTTATTCGTCGAAATGGCGTCCGCGGGAACGAGTTTTGACGGCTTCTGGCGCGAAAAATCGCCTTCCGACCGGCTGAAGCAGTTCCAGGCCTCGAATCGCCATGCCGCCAAGTTGTTGGCTCATCACAAAGCCTACGCTGAGCTAGCCGGGCTGGCCCACCTTCAGGCGACTCTCGCCGATCTGGAGCAAAGGGCCGCCGCCGTCGCGGAACGGCAGGATGCTTGCATTCTGTCGATTGGCTGGGGCGGGGGATTACTGGGGAAGTCGGCATATCTCGACACGCAAGATGAGTCGTACAGGAAAATCCTGCGCCAGACGACGTTTTACCAGCGAGCGATTCAGACCCTCCTGCCGTTTCCCAAGACTCGCCGGGTGGTATTCCAGGGCAATCAGCCCGCCAGCCTGCCAGGGTATGTCTTGCTAGAAGTGGTTGACAGTGCGTCTAGTGGCCTGTAGGCTCCCTCCATTACTGTCGGGACTCTGTAGTGGAGTTCTGGGGCGCCTGCGGGGTTCGGATTTCTTTCCGAACCCGACAGTAATGGAGGGATGCCGATGTTTCCCTGCCACGGGCCACTAGAACTTAAAATCCGTTTGTGCTCACGTTTTTGCGTGGTACTATCGAAGAGTATTCATAAGAGAGGGCCAAATGCAGATTAAGCTCTCCGGCATCGACAAACGGGTCCAACATGTACAACGCCTTTTTTGGTTTCTCGGAGAATCCCTTCAGTCTCAGTCCTGACCCGGCGTTCTTCTATCGCAGCGAGCAGCACGAGGAAGCACTTGCGAATCTGGTATATGGCGTCCAGGCTCGGAAGGGATTCATCGTATTGTCGGGCGAAGTCGGCACCGGCAAGACGACGATGCTGGAGTGTCTCCGCGATTACCTGGAAGCGCAGTACATCGAATTCGCGTTCATCTTCAATTCCCGGATCAATTCGGACCAGTTTTTCGAGATGATCGCCTACGATCTGGACTTGCAGTGTCCGCGTACGTCGAAGACCGAAGTCCTGTTCGCCCTGAATCAGTTGCTGGTGGAACAGGCGCAGGAAGGACGGACGGTCGTCCTGATTGTCGACGAAGCGCACAACCTGGAGTGGGACGTTCTTGAAGAGATCCGCCTGCTTGGAAATCTGGAAAACCGCAACGGGAAACTGCTGCAAATCATTCTCGCCGGGCAGCCCGAACTGGATCGCAAGCTGGACGCGCCTAATCTGCGGCAGTTGAAGCAGCGAATCGTATTGCGCTGCAATTTGCAGCCGTTCACGCTCCGCGATGCGGTGGAATATATGGAATCGCGCCTGGAAATCGCCGGGATGCCGGACCAGGAAATCTTCACCGAAGAGATGATGGCCGAGATTCATCTGCGCTCCCAGGGCATTCCGCGTCTGATCAATGCGATCTGCGACAACCTGCTGCTGACGGCGTTCGCCCAGGAATCGAAAACCTGCACCACCGAGATGCTGGACGAAGTCTGCAAGGACATGCGCCTGGAATGGCCGGGCAGCCGCCGGATGCGCTCGCGCGCAGCGGCCGAAGAATCTTACGAACGGTCGTCCTACTAATAAGAACAGGCAGAATGGCTGGCCATAGGGGCTGCGTCCGTTTTCACTGCCTTAAATTCCTTTAATTCATGGCCGTCGTGTATTTTGCTATTCTTCAGTGACGTAGCGTCCGATCACATCATCATGTTGCATTCATACCGCCGTTTCTCATGTCTGCTTGCGGTTTTATCGCTTGTGCTCGCCGGTTGCGGACGCGTTTCGACGGCGTCGGCCGAATCGAAACCGGCCGGACAAAGCGATCCCGTCACGCGTTCGCGCGCGGCCGATGACACGGCGCGCTTCCTCGCGGGGATGCCGGGAAATCCGGGCAGTCCATTCGCGAGTCTGGAAAATGACGATGTGTGGAAACAGCATCGCGACCAGGTGGATGCGGCGTGGCGCAAAGCCGACGGCGAGCTATTGCAAGGGCTGCGCGAATTTCAATCGCGGGAGTTGAACGACAGCAAGGAGACCGTCTTTTATCCGTTCAGCGGACCGGATGCGCTGATGGCGACGGAATATTTTCCGCAGAGCCCCGTCTATGTGTTCGCGGCGCTGGAACCGGCGGGGACTCTGCCCTCCCAGGAGCAGATCGAAAAGAAGGACATGGAGCCTTACCTGGCGTCCATGCGCTCGACCATGGCATCGGAGCTAGGGCGCAGCTTCTTCATCACCAGGCAAATGGATCAGCAGTTTCGCGGGCAGGTGACCGACGGCCTGCTGCTGCCGATTCTGCAATTGCTGGTGCGGACCAATCATTCGATTCTGGGCTTTCGCTACGTGCGCCTGGATGAACAGGGGCAGGTGATCGAGCGTACGCTGGATTATCATGCGCCGACTCGCTACGGCAACAAAGGTGTGCAGATCGAGTTCCGCACCGACGCCGATCAATCGCTGCATCAGCTGTTTTATTTCTCGGTGAATCTGGCCGACGACCGGTTGAAGGAGAACAAGCCCTTCCAGACCTACGTGCAAAGGCTGAAGGGCGCGACCACGATGTTTAAATCGACCTCCTACATGCTGCACCGGAAAGAATTTTCGCTGATCCGCAACCTGGTGCTGGAATACAGCGGCGCGGTGTTGCAGGACGATTCGGGGATTCCGTACCGCTGGTTCGGCTCCGATTCGTGGAAGGTGCAGCTTTACGGCGATTACGACCATCCGTATGGGAGTTTCAAGTATATGGAGCAGGTGGATCTGCGCAACGCGTATAAGCAGCCGGGCACGAAGCCGCTGCCGATGCATGTGGGCTACGGATACCGGAAAATCACGTCGAACCTGTTGCTCGCCAAGAGGGTGACGGCGGCGGCGCAGGCACAGCAATAGCCCCAAGCCCGCACAAACCCCACGCTGACGCATCGGGCTGATAAACTAGAACTTAGTGAGCCTCGAACATACGACGGATTTTCCCCCTCCGAGCGCGCCTCTTCCCGAATCCGTTCCTGAAGCGATTGCCCCTCCTTCCGCCGATGTGCCGCAGGAAGAGCCTCGCGGCGCTATTGCCGAGTGGACCATCACTATTTTGCTGCTGCTGTTTCTGACCACCACGCTGGTGCAGGCGTTCGTGATTCCGACGGGCTCCATGGAAGACACACTGCTCATCGGCGATCATCTGCTGGTGGATAAGCTGGCCTACGCTCCGGCGGGTCCGGTGAGCAAATACCTGTTGCCGTATCGTCCGGTGAAGCGCGGCGATATCATTGTGTTCCGCTTTCCGGTCGATATTAAGCAGACGTTCGTCAAACGATGTATGGGCGTGCCGGGCGACCGCATCCGCATCGTCAACAAGCAGGTTTATCTGAACGGCGTGAAGCTGGACGAGCCGTACAAAGTTCACAAGACCGATTACTTCGACTCTTATCGAGACAATTTTCCGGGCGAACCGAATGTGAGCGTCGAATCCGGCGCCATCGACATGCTGACCCATCACGTGGTGAACGGCGAGGTGGTGGTGCCGCCGAATTATTATTTCGCGATGGGCGATAACCGCGACTCCTCGCTCGACAGCCGCTATTGGGGATTTGTGCCGCGCGAAAATATCATAGGCAAGCCGCTCATCGTGTACTGGTCCTATGACGCGCCCACCGATCAGTTGACCGATTCCGGCGTCAGCGTGACGCACGTTTTCGACCTGGTGAAGAATTTCTTTCCCAAAACGCGCTGGAAGCGCACCTTCATGTTGATCCACGGATACCCCATACAACAATGAAAAACTTCGTCGACTCCACGCGTGACTTCATTAACGAGTGGGCGCTCAATATCCTGATTCTGCTGTTCGGCACCACCACGCTGGTGCAGGCGTTCATCGTGCCCACGCCTTCCATGGACAAGACGGTGATGGTGGGCGACCATCTGCTGGTCGACAAGCTGTCCTACGCGCCGTCCGACGCGTTCAGCCGCCATCTGCTGCCGTATACAGAGCCCAAGCGCGGCGACATTATCGTGTTCCGTTATCCGATGGACATCAGCCAGAACTACGTCAAGCGCTGCATGGGTCTACCAGGCGATCGCATCAAAGTGGTGGACAAGGAAGTTTATCTGAACGGCCACAAGCTGGTGGAGCCTTACGTCCAGCACATCTTTCCGCACATCGAACCGTATCGCGATAACTTTCCGGGTGAGCCCTATGGCCCGGTTTACGATCGCGCGCGCGAGATGCTGGCCGATAACGTCGTTAACGGCGAGATCGTGGTTCCTAACGGGAATTACTTCGCGATGGGCGATAATCGCGACAATTCGCTCGACAGCCGCTACTGGGGCTTCGTTCCGCGGGAAAACATCATCGGCAAGCCGCTGGTGATATTCTGGTCCTACGACGCGCCAACCGAGGACTGGGTGGATTACAATGCCAACCATTTTATCGATCTGGCGAAAAATTTTTTCTCCAAGACGCGCTGGGACCGGACATTGAAATTGGTGCGCGGATATCCGGTTCAATAATCAACCGCTCCCTATGGTCGCGGCTCGGTAGATTATGACAACTGGCAGCGGTTTAAAATAAAATGTCGCATCTTTATGGACTGATTCTCGCCGGAGGGCGCGGGACGCGTTTCTGGCCGCGCAGCCGGAGGGCCAACGCCAAACAGGTCCTGAAATTTTTCGGCGACCGCACATTGATCCAACAAACGGTGGATCGTCTGCGGCCGGTTTTGCCGCCGGAACGGATCTGGATTCTCACCAACGATCATCTGCGCGCGGAGATCGTGAAGCAGCTTCCCGAGGTTCCGAAAAAGCAGATTCTGGCCGAGCCGGCGCAGCGCAACACGGCTCCGGCCATCGGCTTGGCCGCGCACATTCTGCAATCGATCGACCCTCAAGCGGTAATGGGAGTTTTCCCGGCAGACCATGTGATCGGCAAGCCGCGCGATTACGTGAAGCTGATCCGTCCCGCGTTCCAAGCTGCCAAGGAAGGGAAGATCGTCGTGCTCGGCATCAAACCCCGCTGGCCGGAGACGGGCTACGGCTATATCGAAATGGGCAACGTCCAGGGCCCCGTCGCGAGCTTCCGCGAGAAGCCGGATGCGCCGACGGCGGAACAGTTCTTGAAGGCCGGGAATTTTTATTGGAACGCGGGGATGTTTTTCTGGAAAGCGTCGGTGCTGCTCGACGAACTGCGGAAATATCTGCCGAAGACCGCGACGTTACTCGCCGGGCTGCCGGCGTTTTCCAGCCGCCGGTTCGCGACGAAAATGGCGGACGTGTTCCCGCGCTGCGAAAATATTTCGATTGACTACGCGGTGCTGGAGCGCGCGAAAAATGTTGTCGGGATACCGGCGGGCGACATTGGCTGGAACGACGTCGGAAGTTGGAACGCGGTCTATGACCTGCAGCGCCGCGACGCTCGGGGCAATGCGGTGGCCCAAGGAGACGCGCTGCTTCTCGACAGCGGCGGCAACTATATAGACGGCGCGAGATCGAAATTAATCGCGCTGCTGGGTGTTCACGATCTGATTGTGGTCGATACGCCGGACGCGCTGTTGATCGCCGACCGCAGTCGCGCGCAGCAGGTGGGCGACCTGGTGAAACAACTGGAAAAGGAAAAGCGCGACAATCTGCTGTAGTGGAACTGATCTGGGATGGCGAGCTCGACTCCGGGCGCCGCACGGCGGAACTGGTGGCGGATCTCAAAGCCGGAAACCCGCCGGCGGGCGTTTCGGTTTCCCGCACGCACTCCTTCGTCGAAATTCCGACGCGTTCCTACTGGGCCATCGCGACCTGGGCGGTGAGCGCGATCATGATCGGGTTCGGGCTGACTGCGAACAACTGGCTGCTGCTGGTCCTGGCGCCGTTCATGTTAAGCGCGGCCATCATGCAGAGTTTCGGCCGCGTCTCGATCCTGATCGCGGATGCGCAGGTGCGCGTGTTTGAAGGGATCGGCGGAGTGGGGCGCAGCTTCAGACTTCCTTTGGCGGCGATCGGACGCGTCGAGTACGCGGTGAAGCATGGAAGAGGCGGATCGACAAGCTGGATTGTCCTGAACGACAGGAAATTCGGACGGCACTTGAATGAAGAGCAGAAACAGTTTGTGATTGCTTTCCTGTTGGAGTCACTCGCAGCGTAGAGCGTTCACTGGATCGATATTCGCCGCGCGGCGGGCGGGGAGGAAGGTGGCCACCAGTCCGGCGGAAGCCAGCGCCAAGGCCACCATGGCGTAGGACAGAGGATCGTGCGGGCTCAGGCCGTACAACAATCCGCGCATCAACTGCGAAAGGCCCGCGGCTCCCGCAAAGCCGAGCAGCAGCCCGATGAGCACGGCTCTCGAACTGGAGCCGAGAACGAGGCGGATCACCTGCGCCGGGCGCGCGCCGAGCGCCACGCGAATGCCGATCTCCTTGGTGCGCTGCTGCACGCAATAAGCGAACACCCCGAACATGCCGATGGTGGCAAGAGCCAGCGCGAAGCCGCCCAATGCCTCCGCGATCGCCGCTCCGGCGCGCGATCCTTGCAGGTATTTATCGAGATTGTCCGATAGAGGCCGGAACGTGGTTACGGTTCGCGCGTCGATGTTCCGTGCGACTGCGGCGATTGCGTCCGCGGTTCCCGGAGTGGCGCGATACAGAGCCATGGGTATCGAGTCGCCGCTGATGGGGAAGTAGAGCGTCAGCGTAATTTCATCCAGGCTGGACGTATACGCGTCCTTGACGACGCCGACGATTTCACGGGGCACGTAGGGCTTTCCGGCGACGACCGACTTGCCGAGGGCGTCACCATTGAAAAAGCGGCGCGCCAGGGCTTCATTCACCAGCACAACGGGGCGGTCCCCATCGGCGTCCTCCAACGTTCTGCCCTTCACGAGCGGGATTTGCAGCACGTCGAAATATCCCCGGTTGACCTCCTGAACGCCAACCAGCTTTCCTTCTTTCTCTATATCTCCAGGAAGGCGGATGTTGGTCCAGTTCTGACCGCCGCCGAGGGGCGCGAGCCGCGTGAGCGCGACGGGTTGTCCGGATAGATCGCTGCTGAGTTGAGAGAAGAATGCGCGGGTGCGCGGAGCGTCGTAGGAGTTGGCCGGAAGGTCGAACTGGGCAATGGAAATACCGGAGATGGTGAAGCCTGGGTCTTGCATGCGGGCTCTCTGGACGGCGCGCGTCATCAATCCGGCGCCCACCAGCAGCATTACGCTGAGTGCGACTTGCGCCGTGAGCAGGATGCTGCGCAGCGAGAATCGCCGCGCGAGGCCGCCAACGCGGGTGGCGTGAAAGGAGGGGGCGAGGCCGAAGATCACACACGTCGCCACACTCAGCGCGAGCGCATAAGCCAGCACCACGGTATCGGGGACCATTCGAAAGGAGAGGGTCTCGGTGACTGCATAACGAAACACCAACGCGGGCAGCCACCAGGCTGCCGCCGCTCCCAGCGCGCCCGCGGCGCAGGCCAGGACCATGCTTTCGGTAAGCAGCTGGCGAACCACCCGTCCGCGGCTGGCGCCGAGAGACAGGCGAACCGAGATTTCGCGATGCCTCGCTGCCGCGCGCGCCAGCAACAGGTTTCCCACATTGGCGCACGCCAACACCAACACCAGCATCACTGCGAGCAACATGATGGCGAAGACGGGAAGGATCTTGTCGGACTTGCCCGTAGTGAGATAGGCAGTCCCGGTCAGCCGGATACCGTGGGCCTCCTGGTGAAACTGCCCGCGGAATTGTTGGTGCAGCACCGCCAACTCGGCTTCCGCTTGCGCGCGGGTGACGCCAGGGGCAAGACGCCCGGCCATTTTGGTGCAGCAGTAGTCCGGGCTGTGAAGAAAATCCTTCATCCAGGCGGCGCGCGGCTGAAGAATGGGAGCGGCGGAGATCGGGAGATAAAGATCGACCACATGAGCAGAGGTTCCGGAGAAGCCGCTTCCGGTAATCCCAACGACCGTGAACGGAGTGTCCTCGATTCGGAGTTGCTTGCCGACGGTGTTTGGATCGGCTCCCAGGTGGTTCTGCCAGAAACCGTAGCTGACCACCACGACCGGCTGCGGCGCGTCCACAGTGTCCTCGTCCGCGCGAAATCCCCGGCCCCGCTGCATCCCGATGCCCAGTGTGCTGAAATAGCCGCCGCTAACCCATGAGGCGAGAGCCTTCCCGTCCTCGAGCCGGAAGCTCTGTTCGTCCCGCATGGCGAGAGCGCCCGAAAGTGTTTTGCTGTGCGCGCCGAGATAGCGAAATTCTTCCAGTGAAAATCCCGAGCGGCGGAAGTGGTCGTCGAGTGCGAAGATATTCACCACGCGCCCGGCGTCGGCCACCGGCCATGGGCGGATGGCGATCGCGTTGAACACCGTGAACAGACTGGTATTCAGACCGATGGCGCAACCGAGCGCCAGGATCGCCACCCCGGCAAAGCCCGGATGCGCACGCAGGTTGCGAAGCGCATAGCGAACATCCTGCCCGACGCTTTCGAGCCACGGCCAGATCCAGACCGCGCGCGCGTCTTCCCGTGCGCGGGTAGTGTTGCCCATGGACGGGGCATCATTCAACATGGCGCGGTGAAACTCGAGTTCTTCGGACAAGTCCTCCTGATGACGGCTTGCCTGGAGCCAGTAACGCAGTCTGCGAAAAAATCTCATGCCAACACCTTCTGGATTGCGAGCACCATTCGATCGAACTCCTTACGCTCCGTCGACAGTTGCTTCTTTCCCGCCGCGGTAAGCGAGTAGTAGCGGGCACGGCGGTTGTTTTCCGAAATTCCCCACTCGGCTTCGACGTAACCATTCAGAAGGAGCCGTTGCAAGGCGGGGTAAAGAGAGCTTTCGCCGACCTGCAGGACATCCTCGGAGAGCATCTTCAAGTGCTGCGCGATGCCATAACCATGCATGCGGCCCCGAGCAATCGTTTGCAAGACCAGCAAGTCGAGCGTGCCGGGGAGGAGTTCGGAAGATTTGTCTGTTCCCATCGTCTATCGATGGAAGTATGCGACAAACGCGAACGGATGTCAACCAGAAAAAGCTATACCCGCGCTTCGGGCAGCGTGACTTCGAGGCGGGCGCCCCCTTCCGCACGATTTGCGGCCGATATGGCCCCGCCGTGCTGGGTGACGATTCCTTCAGCGACCGTCAGGCCGAGGCCAGTGCCGCGGGCATCGAGACGAGTGGTCACGAAGGCGTCGAAAATGTCCGGCAGGACGTCGGCAGGGATTCCACGCCCGTTGTCTTCCACCGAAATCGTCAGGCCTCGCGGAGAAAGGCGCGAACGAACGTCGATTTTTCCCGCGCCCGCCTGAACCGCGTTCAGGGCGTTGCGCAGCAGGTTGACGAACACCTGCATCAGGCGGTCGGGATTGCCTACGACCGCGGCGTCGGGAGAAACGTGATTCGAAAATGCGACGGCCGCCGCTTTATCGTCGATCGCCACCAGGCCCCATGCTTCCTCGATCAGGGGCCGCAGCGTAACCGGGCCCATGTGCTGATTCCTGACGCGCGAGAAATCGACCAGGCTCTCGCTGATGCGTTGCAGCCTCTTGGCGACCCTCTGCATGCGCGCGAGGCGTTCGAGCGTCGGCTGGTCGTCGGTGGTTTCGATCAGCTTTTCTATGGATCCGTTCAAAACCGCGAGCGGTGTGTTCAATTCGTGCGCCACGCTGGCCGAGAGCAATCCGAGGCTGACCAGACGATCCTGCTCCTCCAATCGCCGCAGCGCCGCTGCGAGTTCATCCTCCTGGCGCCGCAGCGCCGCCACCGTTTCGTTGCGCGACCGCATGATCTGCCCGATTTCGTCGCCCAGAATATCCTCGGGAGGAATCATCTCCCGGTCGCGATCGCCCTGCTGGGTGGCTGCGTCGGCCTCAAGCATCCTGCGCAACGGCCTGTATACATAAAGCGGCATGATGGCAGATTCCAAAACGACCACCGCCAGCACATAAATGCTCCCCAAAACGAGAAATAAGGTGAGTCGCGCGCGCACCAAAGCCTCGGCGTAGGATTCCTGGTGTGCAGTTTGGTGTGCAGTAAGGTGTTCAGTAAGGTCTTGCCCTGAGAGGGGGTTTTGTTGCAAAATAGTCAATTCCCTTGCTTGGGCGTCGGCTACCTGCTTCTCGAAGAGCGGAATTAATGAGAAGTAAGCGGCGCACGTTAACACTAAGAAGAACAGGTTGTGGAGCACCATCAACTTGGGCCTGACCTTCAAGTTGCCGAAGAATCTAATAGCGCTGGAGTTCTTACGGTCAGACAAGAAATTTTGCTCCGGTTGCGTAGTCGATCTTGTTATGGTAGAAAATATGGAGGGCCGGGTCACAGCCCTGGAGACCAACACTCGAGATGGCAGCTATCTTTCCTAAGTCGTCTGACATCATTTTAAAGGTTGCAGGCGCACTGCTCGGGGCTGGCGCTCTGGTGGGCATCTGTGCCTACACCTATTACACCTACCCGACCAACATCGACACTGGATATCAGCCGGTTCAGCCGGTACCGTACAGCCACAAGCTGCACGCGGGACAACTTGGCCTGGATTGCTATTATTGCCACTTCACTGTCTACAAGGCCGCCTACGCCGCGGTTCCGCCGACGGAAACATGCATCAATTGCCACGGCCTGAACAGGGTGAAGTCGACCAGTCCACGTTTGCAGGTGGTGCGGGATAGCTACGCGACTGGGCAACCGATTCCCTGGGTGCAGATTCATAAGCTACCAGATTACGTGTATTTTAATCACTCGGCGCACGTGACGGCGGGAGTGAGCTGCGTCACCTGCCACGGCCGTATCGACCAAATGATCGAAGTGCATCAGGAGAAGCCTCTCAACATGGCGTTTTGCCTGGAATGCCATCGCAACCCCGCGCCGAACATCCGGCCCGCGGAACTGGTGACGAAGCTCGACTGGGTTCCGGACAGGGATCCGGCCGAGATCGGGCGCGAGATCATCGAAGCAAAGCATATTAGTCCGCC
>Ga0182030_10001043_pt1 | contig 55729 bp, 51 predicted proteins | sample 812S3MmetaG_FD_121299 | JGI IMG/M metagenome (GOLD analysis project Ga0182030, IMG submission 121299) | Permafrost microbial communities from Stordalen Mire, Sweden - 812S3M metaG (Illumina Assembly) | ecosystem: Environmental > Terrestrial > Soil > Wetlands > Permafrost | place: Sweden...
AAGTTTTTCATTCCTCAAGCATGACAAGTTTTTCAGACGCATCAAGGCCTGAAATTCGTTACAGGGAAAGGCTTAACAGACTTTTAGCTTGATTTTTTACCCACACGTTTGGGAGAAGACCCAATAATTAAATAAAAAGCCTTCCCGGTTCCGGGAGGGCTTTTCTTTTTCGATTCATCTCCTCCTGGCGGAAAGGGCTTTTCGTTTCCTTGGGACGAATCAAAGCGGGGCGGTGATCAATCATATTGATCGGCTTTCGTACTTAAGGTCTGTTGAGAGATTCCTTGTCTTGAATGAAACCGCTATTCCGCGATCACTGAACGATTCGAGAACTTTCCCTCGGCCCATGGAGCGGTATGGAACTTGCTCTAACAGTACTTCAGGATTCCAGAGAAATCGCGGCATTCAAAATCAGTTTAGGAGAAGTCAAAATGAAACAGCTTTTAGGTTTTTTCATTGTCCTGTCACTGCTTCCGATGGCTTTCCTCGTTGGATGCAATGGTTCAAATCCCTCAAACCCAGGAGGTTCAGGTGGCCCAACGCCCACCATTACTGGAACCCCCACGCAAACCTCTACTCCGGCTGGCTTTACAACGCCGCAGCCGTCCGGACAATCGACGGTTCCGCTTGGGTCGGCGGCGAATTACGCCATCCTGGCCCACACCAAGATCACGAATTCCGGGGCCACTACGCTTTGTGGAAGCCTGGGTTTGGAACCCGGATCCGAGGTGGATGGAGGGATCAGGCTTAAATGCGGCGGGGTGAGGGATTTAAATAATTCCACCGTGCTTGCGGCCGTTGGCGCTTTAACTACGGCCTATACCAACGCTTCGCCTGGGAATCGTCCCGGCGGCGCCGTATTACCACCTGGTGCGGACGTGGGGGGCCAAACCCTTTATCCAGGCCTCTATTATGAATCGGCCAATCTCAACCTATCCTCAGCGGATTTGACCCTGAGCGCCCCGAGCAGTTCGAACACGGTCTTTATCTTCCAGGTGGAAAACAACCTCGTCATAGGACCCGGACGCAAGGTCATCCTGGCCGGAAACGCGACGGCCGCCAACGTTTTTTGGCAGGTGGCGGGTTATTGCTCGCTGGATACGACCGCCAAATTCGTGGGTACGATCATGACTTATACCTCGGTGACCCTTAACACCGGCGCCTCGCTGAACGGCCGGGCCTTGGCGGAGACCGGGGATGTCACTTTACTGGGGAATACCATCACGATTCCTTAAAGAATCGGGACTTATGGACGGAACGAAGGGACGGGGGGAATCGAAACCGGCCTTTCAAACCGCCCGGATTTAAAGGGGAAAAGAATGAGCAAAGCCAACAAAACCATGGATTTTTTAACCATGGGGCTACGTCATGAAAATGATTTAACCAGGGCGATGAAGTCTCTGGCGGACGCCAAGAATTATCTGTTGTATGCCGAAGGTAATGTGGGCGGGCACCGCGAGGATGTGCTTCTGCACATCAAAAAAGCGGCGGATGAAATCAAAGCCTATCAGGAAAAGGGATCCGCTCTCCGCTAGGTTTCGCCCCACACGCTTGAGTCTACGAGCCTTCCCGGTTTCGGGCGGGCTTTATTTTTGCTCACTCCTCTTTTGAGGATTAAGAACGACCATTTTGATCGCCTCGATCAAAGAGGGAGTGGTGATCAATTTCTTTCGTCGTCCGAAAGCGTCTTTTCTCAGGCCGGCGGAGAAAAAGAGGAACTGGCGTGGCTCTTCCGGCAGGGCACGGTACTTGCTCTAACTCATGTCCTTAACCCCATGAATCGAACGGGTGGCCGGGAAGAATCAAGGAGACGCAAACGTGAAAAATCTTATAGTTGGTTTATTGTTGATGGCATTGGCGCCAGCCGCTTTTATGGCGGGCTGCAATCGGAAAATTATGACCCCGTCGGAGCCGGGGTGGATGATCACCTTTACGGTCACTTCTACCGCGACCTCACCGCCGGTTGGAACCCCGACCGGAACCGTGACGCCCACTCTCACCGCGACGCGAACCGCGACCTTGATGCCCACTTCAAGCGTGACGTCCCTCTTGACCTCGACTGTCACGGTGACCCAGACGGCAACTTCGACAGCAACTTTTTCTCCCACCAATCAGGGAGGACTTACCAGTACGACGACGGAAACCCAAACTTCCACTCCGACCAACTCTGGGCAAATGACCAGTACGGTAACCGACACAATGACCTCCACCCCGACCAATATCTCGGGAATGACGAGTACCATCACCGACACGGTTACTTCCAGCGAGACATCGACCACCACGCCTACCACCACACCCACGGTGACCGGGACGATCCTGGTGCCCCAAGCCATGGTAACCCTTGGAACCGCTGCGAATTACGCGGTTTTGGCCTACTCTAAGGTCACGAACTCCGGAGCCAGCACCCTTTGTGGAAGCCTGGGACTTTCTCCCTTGAGCGCGGTGGATGGAGGTATCTCGATCACCTGCGGGGGCGTGACGGATGTGGCGAATACAGCCGCTGGTCAGGCCAAGTTGGATCTGGGCTACGCCTACGGGGACGCATCGACCAGGCCCGGCGGGGCTTCGCTGCCTGCTGGCGGCGACCTGGGCGGCCTCACCCTCTACCCCGGCCTCTATACCTGCGGGGGAAACTTGAACCTATCGTCGGCGGACCTGACCCTGGCCGCTCCCGACAGTTCCAACACCGTCTTTATTTTCCAGGTTACGGGCAATCTGGTCATCGGACCCGGCCGACAGGTCATCCTGAGCGGAAACGCGGTGGCGGCCAACGTCTTCTGGGTAGTGGCGGGTTATTGCTCCCTGGATACGACTGTCTCCTTCGTGGGAACCATCATGTCCTATACCTCGGTCACCCTAAATACGGGAGCCGTCCTGCAGGGCCGTGCCCTCGCGGAGAACGGAGATGTGACGTTATTGGGCAATACCATCACCCTGCCCTGATTGGGAACCGATGGGTCTGATTCGGATACAGGCCGGGAAAACAACCCGGCCTGTATTTTTTTGCCCTTCTCCAAGGAAGACTCGTGAAGAGAAAATCAAAATGAGGACGTGGGCCGATCATTTTGATCGCTTTTCGGGAGAGTCGCCCGCCGGAAATTTTCACCATGATAGAAAGCCCAATTCCAGGGGCAAGCTGAAGATCAGGCTACGACCACGCCGAAATTCACGAGGTATAGAACTTGCTTTAACTACTCACCTGATCACCAGGAATTGTTGAGGTTTACCAAATCGGGCAGGGAGATGGAATTGTGAAAAAACTTTTAGGCAGTTTGATGGTGATCGCATTGCTTTCGGCCGTTTTGATGGTTGGGTGCAATGGTCCAATTCCTGTTTCTCCGAAAAACTCGAATCCAACCCCGACAAAGACCATCACCGCAACGCCAACTTCCACCCCCACCAACCTAAATGGATACACCAGCACCCCTACGGTTTCTCCGACGGCCCAGGCGGCTCAAGCGCCCCTGACCCTCCAGACCGCCGGGAATTACGCAGTCTTGGCAGCCTCCGGAATTACCGACGCCGGGGAAATCCTCTGCGGGGATATCGGGGAATATCCGGGATCCACCGAAACCGGAACCCCTTACACCTTTGCCGCGACCTGCGCGAGTAGTGTGGCCAACATCGGCACGGCTCCCGCGTCCATCGCCCAGGCCGCGTTGACCCTGGCGTATAACGACGCCCTGGGACGCCTCAATCCCGTCGCGATCCCCACCGTGACGGTCGGGGATATGGGGGGTCAATCGATACCACCCGGCCTTTATTATTCCGGCAGCACCATCGGGATCACGGGCGCGGTCACCCTGGATGGAAACGGCATCGCGAACCCCATCTTTATCTTCCAGATTGGGAGCGGACTGACCACCGCAACCGGCAGCCAGGTGGTCCTGAAAGGGACCGCAACGGCACCCAACGTTTATTGGCAGGTGGGCAGCAGCGCCACTTTAGGACCTGGATCGTTCCTGGCCGGTACCCTCATGGCCTACACCTCGATCACCTTCAACACAGGCGCGGCCCTGCAAGGCCGAGTTCTGGCGATGGGCGGGGGCGCGGTGGGCGGCGCGGTGGTGTTTGACGGTTCCAATTCCATCACCACTCCCTAAGGGACGGGAATGAAGGGCCCGACCTGAATTTCGGGCAGGATGAGTTTCAGTATCCGGAAGCGTGAAAGAGGAAGCCGATGGTTCTCGCAAAAGAAGTGGTGTTGGAAAAAATGAGCAAGGCCCATGTGGTGGTTTTGGATGTCCAACCCGAGGCTGATTTTGAAGCGCTTCATATCCGGGGTTCTCATCCGATCCCATTGGGCGGGGACCCTGGTTCTTTCGCCCAAAAGGTGGAAATGAAATTCGGCCGGGACAAATTTTTCATTGTTTATGGTTCCTCCCAACCGGCTTTGAACGCACTGGACGCGGCCGAGGACCTGCGCAAAAAGGGTCTTTGGGCCGAGGCTTACCCGGAAGGGCTGGAGGACTGGCGCGGGGCGGGTTATCCCACGGAGGGCACCCAGGCCTGGAAAAAGGCGGACCACCCATGAGCGGACTCGTTATCGCGCGGGATTCGGAAAAAAATAAAACCAAGGAAACTTGGGGTTCCCTGACCTGGATGGCCAACCAGTCCCTCTCCGGAAGCTCGGTGACGGTCGGCCGCCTGATCCTTTTTCCTGGATTTTCGGACCCGTCCCACAGCCATTCCAACGCCGATGAGGTGATCTTTTTAATGAAGGGCACCGTTCAGGTGCAGATGGGTGGAAGGGAAGTGGATCTGGGGCCGGGAGACGCGCTCACGATTCCCCTGAAACTCACCCACCGGATTACAAACACCGGGAAATTCGAGGCCGAAATGACCTTGTCCTATTCTTCCGGTATCCGCAAGTACACGGCGGAATAAATGAACCGGCACGATCCTTCCTGCGCCGGCCCTGAAGAATCGGGGGGGTTATACCTATGCCCCTGAATCTAAAATCGGAAATCTCCGCGCGGGTCGTCCGTTTTGAGCTGGCGCCTTCGACCATGATCACGCTCGTCGGGATCATTGCCGGATTATGGCTGTTGTTTAAGCTCCTGCCGGTATTTCTCGTGTTGATCGCCGCATTTTTTGTGGTGGGAACCCTGAACCCTGCCGTCCAATGGCTGGAAAACAAAAAGATCGGCCGTAACCTCGCGATCGGGATTGTTTTTGGCTCGATGCTGATCGGCACCCTGGCAATCGCTCTCTTGACCATTCCGGCGCTGATGGTGCAGGCTTCGGCGATCCTGGAACAGGAGCCGATTTTTCGGGCCGAATTAGCGGACCGGCTCTCCGGGTTTCCCTTTGGCGTCGAGATCGCGAAATGGCTTCGTAATTTCAAATACAGCGGGCAAATCTCCACGGCGGGCGCCTCGGCCTTTGCCTATTCGATGGAAGCCCTTACGTTCGTCACTTACGCCCTGAGCGCTGTCTTCCTGGGGCTCTACATCATGCTGGACCGAAACCGGCTCCGGGGAGGTCTGTTCGCGGTCGTGCCCCGGTCCCACCACATCCGGCTTTCCCGAGTTTTGATGAACCTGGAAACCATCGTGGGCGCTTACATCCGAGGGCAAGTCATCACCAGCGCGGCCATCGGTTTGTTTATCCTAGTTCTTTTGATTTGTTGCGGAGTAGAAAATGCCGTGGCCCTCGCCGTTTTCGGATCGATCGCCGATATTCTTCCCTACATCGGGATATTTCTGCCCATTGCGGCGGCGGTTCTTTCCGCTGTCTCCCATGGGCCGGCTATCACGGTCGTGGTTCTCGCCCTGATGCTTCTTTATATGGAATTCGAAAGCAGGGTTTTGGTACCGAAGGTTTACGGCGAGGCCCTGCGTTTGCCTTCGACTGTGGTGCTCTTCTCCCTTTTGGTCGGGGGAACCCTGATGGGAATCCCCGGTTTCCTGCTGTCCCTCCCCTTCGCGGCGGCGATCATGATGCTCATCGAGGAATTGAGGGTGAACCTGCCAGGGGTGCAGGCTCAGGTGGCGGATGGTGTCCTGAGGGAAAAAGATGACCGGGGTGAAGAGGAATACGAACGCCGCACCGAGGGTGTGTCCACCGAAAAATCCGCAGCTATCGCGGTTGAAATTTCGGGGGCCCGTGAAAAAGAAGAAAATGAAATTTTGGAAGTTGAGGAACCATCCCTACGTACCTAAAGGAGATTCAAATGGCGGAGAACCGACGGTTGGAAGAGCTGAAGGACAAATTAATTTCGATGGCCAAACGGATTTACCAGGGTCCATGGAAAGTTGGGAAGTTCTCGAAAAACGAGCGAGCCAACGAATTAATCAACAATATATCGGGAAACCCCCATCTTTTCGTTTTGGGCTGCATCCTGGGCCGCCGGTTTCACGACGAGCGGGCCTGGGAAACCCTGGCATTTCTTGAGGAAAGGATCGGCTCGCTGGATGTCAAAAAATTGAGCAAACTCACCCAGCGCGACTGGGAAAACGCGTTTATGAAACCCACGTCCTTGCACCGGTTTCATTACGCCTCGGCCCACAACCTATTGGCGGCCCTCAAAAGAATCAACCAGGAATATGGGGGCGACGCGTCGCGGATCTGGAGCGACTCCCCCTCCAGCGCCACAGTGGTCAAACGTTTCCTCGAATTCGAGGGGATCGGCCACAAAACATCGACCATGGCCGCCAATATTCTCGCGCGCTATTTCAAGATTCCCATGAGCGATTGTTATTCCATCGAGGTCACGGTGGAGGAGGGGATGAAAAGGGTTCTTTCGAGAATGGGCCTGGTCGATTCGGCCAAACCCAAGTTCATTCAACTGGCCATGAGGGAAATGTACCCCAAGTACCCGGGCATTTTTGATCCGGTGTTATGGGAAATCGGAAAGTTCCATTGTTTTCCCAACAAGCCGAATTGCCCCGATTGCCCGGTGAACCAATTGTGCCTGTATAGCCAGGGAAATAAAAAACCATAAGGAACCACCGTCGTGAAACTATGAAACGCTTGACCTTACATCCTTCAATTCCTCCAGCCCTCCGCGGGTTTGGTCTTTTATTGATTTTGGCGTCCCTGGGGGCCGGGGGATGCGGAACCGTCCCAAAGGTCCGGGTTCCGGACACGCCGGCGCGCGTCACAAGTTTTCCCCCGGTCCAACCCAGCCTGGTGCGCCTGCCGGTGGATATCATCTTTCCCAAGGCCGGCGATCTTCTCCAGCACCTCACTAATTTCGTGAAGGGCGGGTTCAAGATTGTGATGCCGAACCTGCGCGGGATTCCGGGCCTGCACATGGAAGACCACATTAACGAGATATGGCAGAAAATGCAGGAGCCGATCTTCCTGGAGAAGGACACCTGGCTGTTGATCCGTCCCCAGACGATGGCTGTCGGGATGGTTCGGACCGACCTTAAAAGGGAATCGACGCTCCATACTGAGATGGAATTGACCGCCGAGCCGGAAATCGTCTTCGGCCCCAAACCCGCGACCACTCCCGTGCCCCGTCCCAAGCTCCACCGTTTCAAACCGGGACCGGGGATCTTCCAAGCCATGAGTAATACCCGCGTCAGTTACAAGGAAGCCACCCAGTATTTACTGGACCCCCGCTTGAAGCTCATCGGAATGGTTTTTCCCCATACGGGGGACCGGAAGCTCACCCTGGAGGGGTTCCGGTTTTCCGGTTCAGGGGGCCAGGTGATGGTCGCGGTGAAACTGCGGTACAACCCGCTGGTCATCAATTTCGGGGGCAAGCCGGCAAACTTGACGCTCTTCCTGCGGGGCACCCCCCGGTATCTTCCCAAGCAGAGGATGTTTGATTTTCCGGACCTGGACTATGACATCCAGTCCACCGACCTGGTGGTCCAAATCGCCGATTGGCTCAACAAATCGGAGTTTACGGACCAGTTGCGCAAGTCCGTTAAAATCCCCATCGGCCCCAAGATGGATGTCTTTAAGGACAAAATAAATAAGGTTTTAAACCGCAACTTGAGCCGATTTACCCACCTTAACACGGAGGTGAACTCCTTCAAAGTGATCGGGGCTTTCGCGGACGATGAGGGGATCGAGATGCGGCTTTCCATCCAGGGAATAGCCTTCCTGCAAGTGATTTGGAATTAGCTGATGGGGCCGATAAAAAGGGTGGACCGGCACGGTTTATCCGCCGTTTATATGTGCTTTCTTTAACGCAAAATATCCTTTCCCAAAGTTATTTCCAGGCGTAGTGTGTTTTAACTTCCAATATGAGCGAGGCCCCTATGCCCGTGCTCGACCTATATACGGCCTTTCCAACGGATACATACCGCCATGAAGTTATCTCGAGAGTTTCTGCCAATGGGTAAGAGCTATTTTCATTTATGGGCCAAGACGACCGACCAAGGCACTCCTGCCTGGCATCCCCTCATACTACATTTGTTGGATGTGGCGTCCTGCGCCGAGGCAATTCTTCAACGCGAGCCGATAACGACCCGCCAACGTATGGCCGAGGTCCTTGACCTTCCTTGGGAAGATGCGAAGCCCTGGATTCTTCTCTTGGTCGCCTGTCATGACTTGGGAAAGGCCTCCCCCGGTTTCCAGCTCAAATGGGATGGGGCCAAGCCTTTACTGGCCGAAGGCGGGTTTGAAATTCCACGCAACCCCGATACCGGGTTTAATCACGCTTTTGTAAGTCAAATCGCGTTGTCGGAATTGATCCAAGAACAAGGCTGGCCGCAAGACCTAGCTGAACTCTGCGCCGATGCCGTGGGGTGCCATCACGGCTCAAGGGCGGGCCCAACGACCTTGGACCGGCTCGCGGGCAACCGGAACGCGAAGGGCCGGGAGTCTTGGGACGGTGTGCGCCGGGAAATATTCGAGGCCCTCTTCGGGGTATTGGGGGCAAAGGGTGTCTCGCGTAAAACAACCTTATCCGGGCCGGATTTCATGCTTCTCTCCGGGTTGGCGAGTTTCGCCGATTGGATTGGATCAGACGAAAAGGTTTTCTCTTTCGGGCGGCCGGAAGATTGCGAGGACTTGAGCAAGTGGTTTACCAGCCGAAAACAAAACGCCGAAAGAGCCTTGGATACCATCGGCTGGCAGCCGCGCGTGCCGTTATCCGTAGATCACCGGCCCTTCAGTGAAGTGTTCCGCTTTCCCCCGCGTCCCCTTCAAACGGCGGTAACTGTTCTCACCCAAAACACCAAGGAACCCTGCGTCCTGTTGGTGGAAGCGCCCATGGGGGAAGGGAAAACCGAGGCGGCCTTGTGCGCCTTCTTGGACCTCCAAAGAAACATGGGGCACCGCGGCCTCTATGTCGCTTTGCCGACCAAGGCGACTGGCAATGCCATGTTCAAAAGGGTTCTGAGCTTCCTGGATTCCCTGAAGTCAGGGCGGACCCTGGACCTGCAACTTCTGCATGGGGCGGCCCGGCTCAACGACAACTTCCAGAACTTGAAAATATCGAACGTCTACAATTCGGACGAAAAGGATGGGGAAGGAAAAATCCGCGCCTCCGAGTGGTTCACACACAAGAAGCGGGCGCTTCTCTCCGAGTACGGGGTGGGCACGGTGGACCAGGCGCTCCTTCCCATCCTGCCCGTTAGGCATCACTTCGTCCGCCTCTGGGGCCTCGCCAACCGGGTGGTTGTTTTCGACGAAATTCACGCCTATGACGCCTATACCGGAACCCTTCTCCTGCTTCTCATCCGCTGGCTTTTGGCCTTGGGGTCATCGGTGATTTTGTTGAGCGCGACCCTGCCCCCGGTGTTCCGGCGCAAATTGGCCGAAGTAGTGGGGGCGGGCTTTCCAGAAGCGGAAGTTGCTTATCCCCGTGTTTCCATCTTTAAGCCGGACTCGATGGAGCAACGGCATTTCAAGGCCGATCCATTGCGAAAAAGGCGTGTAACACTTAAAGGTATTACGCCAGATATTGCGGCCATCCATTCCGGCTTGGTGGAAAACCTGGCGGGTGGCGGCACGGGCTTGGCCTTGGTGAACACCGTCCAAAGGGCTCAGGAGCTTTACGGGTCTTTTCCAAACGGTATTCGGATGGAAAGGAATGGGGTTTGTATCGGTAAAAAAATTTCCGACGGAACAGAAATTTATCTTTTCCACGCCCGCTATCCCGCCGACAAGCGGCAGGTCCGGGAAGATGCTGTGCTGGAAACGTTCGGAAAAGAAGTCCGTAGGGTGGGGAAAAAAATACTTATTGCGACCCAAGTCGCCGAACAAAGTTTGGATTTGGACTTCGATGTAATGATCACTGACCTCGCGCCGGTTGACCTGGTGCTCCAGCGGGCGGGCCGTTTGTGGCGTCATGAGAGGGGAGTCCGACCCCTAACGGAACCCCACCTGTTCGTGGCGGGTCTTGAGGGGGATAAGCCGCCTTCTTTTGGAAAACCCCTTTGGTGGGACAAGGTCTATCGGGAGGACCTGCTTCTACTTACCTGGAATCTTTTGCACTCAAAGGAGAGCCTGGTTTTGCCGGATGAAATAGACGTTTTGGTCCAAACGGTCTATGAAGGTTTGGATGAAACGGCAATGGATTCCCTAAAGGAAAGGTTGATGGAAGCCGAAATCGAAGGGGAAGGCCAAACAAGCGCCTACCGAAACCTGGCACATCAGGCCTTTATCGGTTTTCCCGATGACGCTTCTTGGAACGAGCCGGCCCGCTATGCCAAGGCCGATGAGGATGAACCTGGGCTGCACCCAAGCCTCGTTGCGCAGACCCGTTTGGGTGAGCCCTCGGTCACGGTGGTTCCTCTCTTTCCGAAGGATAGGTTCCAGCCCGAGCAAATTCCCGAACCTTCCCAAGCTAAATCACTTTTTATGCGTTCTCTGTCGCTTAGCCGATTTTCAGTAGTGAAGAAGCTTCGGGATAAGGGCGTGCCGGAAGGCTGGAAAAAATCACCGCTTCTGCGCAACTGTCTGCCGTTGGTTTTCGATGATGGCGGGCGATGGAAAGAAGACAGTTTAGTGAGGTTGGATGAGGAATTGGGATTGGTCTATGAGACGAAGGAGGCCACATGAGCCGGTTTAACCTGATTGACGAGCCTTGGATTCCGATAAGGGACCTGAAAGGGAACTACCTGGAACTGGGTATCCAGGAAACTTTGCTTCGGGCCAGGGAACTGGCGGCCATTGAAGACCCTTCACCTTTAGTGGTGGCGGCCCTTCACCGGTTTTTATTGGCGGTGCTTTACCGGGCGTTGATGGGGCCAACCGATATTGAGAAAGCGAAGGCCCTATTTCGGGAAGGCTTGCCTGGTGAAAAGATCAAGGCATACCTCAAGAAGTGGAAGAGCCGGTTTTATTTGTTCGATGAGGAATATCCTTTTTCACAGATACCAAAATTTAAACCGAAAATTTGGCACGCATGGACCGTTCTCGCGGCGGAACATAACGCGGACAACGCCAAGGTGCTTTTTGACCACGTGGACGTCGAAAAAGCCGGGACGATTCCAAATGCCGTTTGCGCCCGCTGGATACTGGCAACCCAAACTTTCTCAGTGAGTTGCGGAAAAAGTGAACTGTCGCATACCGGAACGGCTCCCTCGGCGACAGCGATTATGGCCCTGCCTTTGGGTAAGAACCTGGAGGACACGCTTCTTTTCACGCTTGCGCCTCAAAACCGTGAAATCCTTTCCGGAGATTTACCCTTATGGGAACGGGACCCGGAAACCGTGAAAAAACTTGAGAAAGGGCCTGAACGCCACGTGGCAGGTTGGGCGGATCGGTACACCTGGCGAACCCGGTCAATCCTTCTTTCGGCGGAAGAAAATGGGGGTGTTTCCAAATTGGCATTCGCCTCAGGAATTAAATTCAAGGACACCGAAAAGTCCGATCCGATGTTGGGTTACCGGCTTGATGAAGATAGGGGCAAATTGCCTTTGCAGTTTCGGGAGAGGGGATTTTGGCGGAATTTCGATTCGCTACTCCCCGATCAGGAAAAGTTGGGGCCTTTAGCCGTGGAAAATGCGGTGGTTTTATCGAAGGTCGATCCGTCACGGTTTCCAAAATCAGTGCTGGTCGTTGGGCAAGGCAACAATAAGGCCAAAATAGAGTTTTGGCGCATGGAACGGTACGGTTTGCCACAAGCGTTATTGGGAAACAGGAATATTCGGTCTGAAATACAAAGATTCTTGGAAGAGGCCCAAGAAGCCCAAAAATCTTTATGGTTTTCTTGCAGTTCCTTCGCCCGTGATTTGTTATGCCGGGGGGAGCGGGAGCCTACGAAGGATGATATTAGGGAATTCGTCGACCAAATACCCTCTATCGCTTGGTATTGGTCCAAACTGGAAGTTCAATTTCATGAAATGCTTCGAAGTTATGCATTAGATCGGGATCCCGATGACATTGAGAAGGAATGGCTCATCGCTGTTCGAAGTACCCTCAGCCAGGCATGGGAACAGCACCGGGCATCGGTTTCATTGGGAGACGCTTGGGCGATCCGGGCGTTGGTAAAAGCTGAGGGCCCAATCCGCAAGAAAATGAAAGAATTGGAAAAACAGATCAATCCGGAAAAGGAGGTCGCATGAGCGGTTTCATTGAGTGGCTGGAAGAACTAAACGGGGAAGATACCAGGGTCAGGGCTATTTTGCGGCGAAGCCTGTCATTCGACGCCGGGGCTTACCCGGCCGCCTATCCCTATGTCGAACCTTTTTTGAAGAACGAGCCTGATTATGGCTGGCGGCGGCAGGTTCATTACCTGGTGGCCGGTCTTTGGGCATTGCATCGGAGAGAGGGTTCGCCGGGTGCACCGGAAAGCCTGGCAAAGGCGTGTTTCAGGTATTACGAAGCGCAAGGTAAGTCACCAAGCGTCGAGCGCCGTTTTATCACACTCCTGGACGCTGACCAAGACCAGTTGCCTTATCGCTTACGTCAAATGGTCACTCTTCTGAATGATTACCCATTGGATTTTTCTGCTCTTTTAAAGGAATTGCTTTCCTGGACGCATGAGAAGAAATGGGTGCAAAACCGTTGGGCGCAGGATTTTTACCGCAATTGGCAATCGTCGGATGAAGAAACCGAAAACATATCAACCAAGGAGGAAGTTCAATGAAAAAGCTAATTGAAATCCATATCTTGCAGAATTTCGCCCCGTCAAACCTAAACCGCGACGATACCGGCGCGCCTAAGGACGCTATTTTTGGCGGTTCGCGCCGTTCCCGCGTTTCAAGCCAGTGCCTTAAACGGGCCGTACGCCAACATTTCCGGGGCCTGATTGAGCAGGGCCAATTGACCCCGGAGGATGTGGCTGTCCGCACCAAGCGGGTCCTGGATGAGCTTGTGAAGGCATTGGCCGCCAAGGGGAAAAAAGTGGAGGAAGCCGACGAGAAAGTGCGGCAAGCCTTTGCGGCCATTGAACTCACGATCAAGGAAGATGGGAAAAATCAGTATCTTTTATTCTTGGGGAAAAGGGAAATTGAGGCGGCGGCGGATGTTATTGAGAAGTATTGGAAGGACATCAAGGCGGAAACCCCATCGGAGGATAAAAAGGATAAGAAAGCTGGAAAAGCAAAAAAGGATGCCGCCAAGGACGCTTCACCCGAATTGAAGAAAGCCCTGGAAAAAGTTTTCAACGGGGGCAAGTCGCTGGATGTCGCGCTTTTTGGCCGTATGTTGGCCGACATGCCTGAAAACAACCAGGATGCCGCCTGCCAGGTGGCCCACGCGATCTCGACGCACGCGGTGGATCGCGAGTTCGATTTCTACACCGCCGTGGATGATCTCAAACCCGAGGATTCGTCGGGCGCGGACATGATGGGTACGGTGGAATTCAACTCGGCCTGCCTTTACCGCTACGCGGTGGTGGATTGGACGAAACTCGTCAAGAACCTGCAAGAAGATGAGGGCTTGGCGAAAAAAGGGTTGCGGGCTTTCTTGGAAGGTTTTGTGGTGGCCGAGCCCACGGGCAAACAAAACACTTTCGCGGCGCACAACCAGCCGGAATTCGTGGCCGTGAAAGTCCGGAAAGATTGCGCGCCACGGAATATCGCCAACGCCTTTGAGGTGCCTGTTCGGATAAAAAAAGACCAGTCCCTTACGGGGGAATCGGCGATCCGGCTGGTTGAGAAGGATAAAACCCTGCAAACCGCCTATGGGGGCGATGGTTCAACTTATGTTCTCAATTTAACCGGTGCGGATATCCAAGGTTATGCAACGCCGGTTAAATCGCTCCAAGAACTTCTTGATAAGACAATGTCGTCTTTGGAGGGTTGAGCATGGCCACGTTACTTCTAAGGCTGGTAGGCCCCATGCAGTCTTGGGGTGTTTCCAGCCGCTTCGACCAGCGGGATACGGGCAAGGAACCGAGCAAGTCGGGGGTAGTGGGCTTGCTGGCCGCGGCTCTTGGGATTGACCGGGAAAATTGGGTGGAGTTGGAGCCCTTGACACAACTTTCCATGGGTATCCGCCATGACCGCCCGGGGGTTCCGAAGCGGGATTACCAGACGGCTCAAAACATCATTTCGGCGGATCACAGCAAGATCCATGAAACAGCCGTCACGACCAGGGATTACCTGGCCGACGCCGCCTTTTTAGTAGGGCTCGAAGGTCAAGACCGGGTTTTATTAGTGAAAATCCATGAGGCGCTTCGCAATCCCTTTTGGCCATTGGCCTTGGGCCGCAAATCCTATGTTCCTTCCGAGCCGGTTTGGTTACCCGATGGGCTCCAGGATAAATCCCTCAGGGATGCCCTTTTATCCTGGCCATGGCTTGGGGTCGGTGACCCGCCCGAAAACCTCCTCTATTCCTGGGAATCCACCGATGGAACGGGTTCGATGAGGATGGACCAGCCGCTTTCCTCATTCGCGGAAAGGCGTTTTGGGGCCCGGTTTATCCGTTCCGAATGGCTGCCGTACAAGCGGGAGGCCGCCCATGTTCCTGCATAGGTTGCATTTGAACCAAAGGTGTAGGGAAGCCCGAAGGGATTTAGCCGACCCTTATGAGATGCACTCCACCCTTTGCCGGGCGTTTACGACCCCGGAACAAAAGTGCCCCCCAGGAGAGGTTCTCTGGCGTTTGGAGCCGGAAACCGACCCGAAAGGGAACCCCAGGGTTTTGGTTCAAAGCCGTTCAACGCCTGATTGGTCCAGAATCGGGATCAAGGATTGGTTTGCTTATGATCCGGACCCACCTATTGATTTAGCCGATCGGTTGAAATTGGACTCCCTTTCAATAGGGCAAAGGTTTCGTTACCGACTACGCGCCAATCCCAGCAAAACCGACATTCGAAACGGAAAGCGTCTTGGCCTATTGCGCTTGGAGGATCAGGAAAAATGGCTTACCAGGAAAGGGAAAAACCACGGGTTTTCACTGGTATCAATCCATGTTTCTGAAGAAAGGATGGCTCATGGGGATAAGCGTAACGGCGGTGCCATTCACGCGTTCTCCGTCCTTTTTGACGGTATTCTCGCGATAACGGAACCGGGGAAGTTCAATGCCGCCGTAAACTCCGGGATTGGTCGTGGAAAGGCGATGGGATTGGGGCTCTTTTCAGTAGTTCCAATACCTTAATGGGTTCTTGCGTCCAATTTTGTTCGCAATGCGAACAAAATTGGACGTGACGAACGGATTGGCAATGCACGAAAAATTTGAATTTTTACAATAAAACCGCCAATCGTTTGATTTCAAGAGGGATAGGCAAGCTTAAGCGACATTTGAACCGGCTCACGTCCAATTTTAGCTGAGACTCGGCATAAATTGGACGCGAGAAAGAGAGTGCTTTCGCAAAATGGCCGTCTATTGCCGTCCGATCTCCATCTTAAGGAGGAGTCATGGAAGAAAAATCGTCTCTCAAGGGTTTTCTGAAAAATATCCTAGGTTTGGACAAGGTGCAAGCCCAACCCATGGAAGGGAAACCACCTTCCCGGCCTTTGACCTTGGAAACGCCTCAATCTCAAGCCAACCCTGTCCCGCAGGCGGCCAAACCTAAAAGCGAGGCTTACCTCAACAGGAAAAAAGGCCGGCATAACCAGGAAAAATCGTTGGAACATTGGAAAAGGGTAGTCGCATGCATTGAGCGCCGAGGGGAAGTTTCACCCGGGGATTTGGCCCGGGAACTTGGTATCCCCAAAAGCACCTTGATTTACAGCCTGAACAGGCTTTTGGAACTTTGCCAGGGCTACCAAAGGAAAGGGGATAACCATTTCTTCTTAGGCCATCTTTTTGGACAAGTATTGGGCGGTAAACGCCTGGTGCGGGTGGGAGGGGGAAAATATGTCCGTTATCGCATGGCTGAGTGGCCAACCAAGGAGCAGGGAAACGCCCAATGAACGAACTACCTAAATTAAAGCCCCTTATGATGAAAGAACGCCTGTCCGTACTTTTCGTGGAAAAGGGTAATTTGGATGTTTTGGATGGGGCTTTCGTGGTAGTGGATAAGAACGGCGTCCGCACCCACATCCCCGTGGGCGGGGTGGCCTGCCTGATGCTGGAACCAGGCACCCGCGTTTCCCACGCGGCGGTCACCCTGGCCGCCCGGGTGGGGTGCCTCCTGGTTTGGACCGGTGACGCGGGCGTGAGGCTTTACGCCGCAGGACAGCCGGGCGGGGCCCGGTCGGACCGCCTCTTGTACCAGGCCCGGCTGGCTTTGGATGACGGGGCGCGGCTGAAGGTGGTCCGCAAAATGTACGCCATCCGCTTCCAGGAGGAACCGGCGGCCAAGCGGAGCGTGGAGCAGTTGCGGGGGATCGAGGGGATCAGGGTTCGGAAAATGTACCAGGCCCTGGCCCGGCAATACAAAGTCGAATGGAAACAGCGAAACTACGACTACACGGAATGGGGAAGCGGGGATATCCCCAACCGGTGCCTTTCGGCGGCCACGGCCTGCCTTTACGGCATCACCGAGGCGGCGGTCTTGGCCGCTGGGTACGCCCCGGCCATTGGCTTCATCCATACCGGCAAGCCGCTTTCTTTCGTTTACGACATTGCCGACGTTTTCAAGTTTGAGACGGTGGTGCCCGTGGCTTTCCAGGTGGCAAGCCAAAAACCCGCCAACCCGGAACAAAGGGTGCGTATCGGGTGCCGGGATATCTTTCGGAACACGAAAATACTGGAAAGAATTATCCCTGCCATCGAGGAAATATTGGAGGCGGGTGGGTTGGAAATCCCCAAAGCGCATGAGGAAGCGGTGCCTATCGCCATACCAAATCCTTCGAGTATCGGCAATGATGGCCATCGTTCTTGAGAACGCGCCGCCCCGCTTGAGGGGCCGGTTGGCCGTATGGCTCCTAGAGTTGCGGGCGGGCGTTTATGTCGGCGATTATTCGGTGAAGGTCAGGGAAATGCTGTGGGAACAGGTGATGTCGGGGTTGGAGGAAGGGAATGCCGTTATTGTTTGGTCGGCTCCTACGGAATCGGGTTTTGATTTTTGTACTTTCGGGAAAAACCGGCGAATTCCAAAGGAAATGGACGGAATAAAGTTAGTGTCGTTTTTGCCGGAAGAGGGTAAGGAAGATAAGGCTGAGGAACTCCAAAGTAGCGGCTGATTAGATCGCTACCGAGGGGTATGGCGCTTTCAAAGTGGCAAAAAGCCTTATCTTTCTAGTGCGTTCCCCGCGTACGCGGGGATGAACCGAATCCATGCTTGCCGCTGCAACGATTGAAAATGCGTTCCCCGCGTACGCGGGGATGAACCGGAGAAATCTGGAAAGACACTAAACACGGGCATGCGTTCCCCGCGTACGCGGGGATGAACCGAAAACGGATTACCTGCCGTTATCTCAATTCCTGCGTTCCCCGCGTACGCGGGGATGAACCGATAGTCTTTGAATTTGGAATGATGTTTATTCCGCGTTCCCCGCGTACGCGGGGATGAACCGTTTTTGGGATTTTGACGCCCGACTGCTCGCGAGCGTTCCCCGCGTACGCGGGGATGAACCGATCAAAGGGCTAGCCTTGGCGGAGTACGATAAGCGTTCCCCGCGTACGCGGGGATGAACCGATGATTGGACGGCTTATCAGGCTGAGGAAATTGCGTTCCCCGCGTACGCGGGGATGAACCGCCGCCTTTGTAATAGCCCTCCATTTTTTCATTGCGTTCCCCGCGTACGCGGGGATGAACCGGTAAACGTGTACATTGAAACCACAATATATTGGCGTTCCCCGCGTACGCGGGGATGAACCGTGGATTTATTCACCCCACATGGATTGTTATCCGCGTTCCCCGCGTACGCGGGGATGAACCGATTCAGAACCTGCCCGTTTGGGTTCTTTGGCTGCGTTCCCCGCGTACGCGGGGATGAACCGGCCGGAGCAGTCCCCGCGAAGGGCGGAGCAGTGCGTTCCCCGCGTACGCGGGGATGAACCGGTTATCCGCCAGGGACACAGTTCAGGCTTTATGCGTTCCCCGCGTACGCGGGGATGAACCGCGCAAAGTCACGGTCTACTTCAATGCCTTGAAGCGTTCCCCGCGTACGCGGGGATGAACCGATTGCATTCAATCCTTCACACACTCCCGCCAGGCGTTCCCCGCGTACGCGGGGATGAACCGGAATCGCACGCAAAGGGAGAGACTTTGACTCCGCGTTCCCCGCGTACGCGGGGATGAACCGTTCTATTTTCAATCCGGACGGGTCCCCCTACTGCGTTCCCCGCGTACGCGGGGATGAACCGATCGCCAGATGATCTCCCATGGTGTTATCTTCGCGTTCCCCGCGTACGCGGGGATGAACCGAAAGAACCGCTTCGTGAATTGAGCTGGTCATCGCGTTCCCCGCGTACGCGGGGATGAACCGTGGATCCACAGATGGTATAATTGGAAGTTATTGCGTTCCCCGCGTACGCGGGGATGAACCGTCCGAGGATCTATCCTACCTGGATAAACAGCAGCGTTCCCCGCGTACGCGGGGATGAACCGTTAGCGATTCGGTTGACCATACTCTTTGGGCGGCGTTCCCCGCGTACGCGGGGATGAACCGTTGTATGCGTTGCCCGACTGGTCCATCACCACGCGTTCCCCGCGTACGCGGGGATGAACCGTTGGATGTTCTCCTGCCGAAATCCGGCCAGACGCGTTCCCCGCGTACGCGGGGATGAACCGAGCAATACCGGGTGATGGACTATAACGACTATGCGTTCCCCGCGTACGCGGGGATGAACCGTCATGACCAACCCCACTAACCCACCCAAAGAGGCGTTCCCCGCGTACGCGGGGATGAACCGGCAGACCTAGACGATACCACGGCGAATTGAAGGCGTTCCCCGCGTACGCGGGGATGAACCGTCCTTGTGACTCCTCAGACTGTTAGCCTATCGGCGTTCCCCGCGTACGCGGGGATGAACCGCATGGTACTGATAGGGTTAGGAGTAGGGTTAGGCGTTCCCCGCGTACGCGGGGATGAACCGGCGAGTGTTAGGAATAGTTTTTTCATCAATACGCGTTCCCCGCGTACGCGGGGATGAACCGTTAAAGCCCACCTGGATTATATCCATGACCTTGCGTTCCCCGCGTACGCGGGGATGAACCGGCGTGATGTCCGGCAGGGATCGCCAGGGGGTAGCGTTCCCCGCGTACGCGGGGATGAACCGGGCAAAGGGAGTGCGCCAACGGCTCCCAAACCGCGTTCCCCGCGTACGCGGGGATGAACCGTAGGCGTGTTTGAAATAGTCGCCGTCATCGTCGCGTTCCCCGCGTACGCGGGGATGAACCGTTCCTTAGCTCCCTCCCCACCGAGTATCAGATGCGTTCCCCGCGTACGCGGGGATGAACCGGTGGACAAAAACCCCAATCTCCTAAATTCACAGCGTTCCCCGCGTACGCGGGGATGAACCGAGGTAACCGACAGAGCGCTGGACGACAGGTAAGCGTTCCCCGCGTACGCGGGGATGAACCGGTCCGGGGGCTTTTGAAGGAACAAGGCAAGGAGCGTTCCCCGCGTACGCGGGGATGAACCGCGCTGGAGGCGCAAAATGAAAAACGGTAATTTGCGTTCCCCGCGTACGCGGGGATGAACCGTACAGGTCAAGGATAGGGGACTAGCAGTTTCCGCGTTCCCCGCGTACGCGGGGATGAACCGAAAATATCGTGATGAATGACGGCACGACTTTGGCGTTCCCCGCGTACGCGGGGATGAACCGACTGCCGACCATTCGACAGCACCTCAAAAAAACATTTTTCTTTTGCTGGTATCAAGAAATAGGTCTTTATTAATGTTTTGGTGGTGAAAAATGAAATCTTCAATCATTTGCGGGGAAACTAAGGTCCACCGGGAAACTACAGCCTCGAAGAAGCGTGTTTGGGCTTGAGCTTGACCGGGCCTGTTTTTTTCGGAGGAGCCGGGTTCTTGCCGCTGAGAGTCGACCACAAGGCGCCCGCCAGTAAACCCACCCCGGCGGCAATCGCCACGGATTTTTTGGGATTTTCCTTGATGTAGCGTTCGACTTTCGATCCGTAATTTTCGGCTTGATGCTTCACTCTCTGAAGCTTTTCTTTCGTCCGGCCTGCCCCGTCAAGAAATCTTTTAACGTTTTGATCGCCCCTCAGTCTGCTCTCGAACGATAAAAGCTTATCTTTACCTTCGCTGATATAGCGTTGGATCTGGTCGACCAGCTTTCCATCGGTTTCCTCTGATTTCAGTTTTCCCGTTCGATCGTCGTTCGTCATCTTTTACCGCCCGTCCTAAGTTTTTGCTACCGGCGTTAATAACCTCAAAACCAAAAATCCCAAAAGGCCTCCACAGATAAAGACAATTCCTCGGGGGACATGGCCGTAATCAATCGCGATGAAAAATAGCCCGATCACGACGCACACCATGCTCATGAAAAAGGAAAGGACGTTCAGCGTGGTTTGCGTCAGCCAATGCTGAAATTCTCTTTTGTATTTTTCGAGGGACTTGGCGGCCTGGTCTTCGATGGAGAAAACAGTCCTGAGGGCTTTGTGGGCCAACATCCAGACATTGCTCATGGTGGAACCTTCTTCCGGTTTAATTGGGGAAATCTTGTCTTTCTTGTGAGAAATAGCGGATTTTTGTGTGGAAATGGGGGACTCCTTTACGTTGGATGCGGTTGGACCTCATCGCCTTTGCGCTTAAATAAAGCAAGAAACAAGCCACGCCCGGTTTCTGGACTTTTTCAGCTTCCTGTTAAGACCGGAATGGTTCCGGCTTTCCCCGGGCCCGTACATGAAAATCAAAACGGGAATGGAACGATCGTTTTGATCCTTCCGAGAAAGTCCTGCGCGAAGGCGAAAGGGATTCGGTCCGCCTGGAAAATCGGATTTGACCGCCCGCAACGGTTTTAAGTGTCGGACTCTTCTTGCCAAGAACGGCACACTCCTTGCTCTAAGGGTCCCTGTCCTTAACGCGAGTTTGGGACGGGTTGGTGGATCACATTTTGAGGGAGAGTAAAGCATGAACGACTATGTCGGTTTCCACGGTTTGATTTGGTTCTTGCTGGTAGGCGGTTTGGCCGGTTGGCTGGGTAGCGTGTTGGTGACAGGCGGCGGCATGGGCATTCTTGCGGATATCGCCGTGGGCGTGGCCGGGGCCGTATTGGGCGGATTTTTGGCCAATTCCCTCAACTGGTATGTCTATGGTTTTTGGGGCGTGCTGGGCGTTTCACTACTCGGCTCCCTGATCCTGCTGGTCTTGTTCCGGGGCTTTTCCGGAAGACGGTTGCGGACCTAGGCGCTTTCAAAAGTTCCAATGAAGTGAAAGATTTACGCGTGAAGCCGCTTCCGGAGAAGGAGGCGGCTTTTTTGGTTTATGGTTTTTTTCAAATTAGGAGGGCGTGATGAAACGATGGATTTTAGTCTTGTCAGCCGTTCTCGGTGTGGGCGGGTTGCTCTGGGTCTCCTCGGACCGGTTGAAGACCTCGAAAGCCGAATCCGGTAAAGTCCCCGCGGATTTTATGGCCGGAAGCCAGATATGGATCGAAGGTAATTCCTCCCTGCGGCGCTACTCCCTCAAAATGGAAAACCTTTCGGCCCAAAGCGATTTGAGCACCTCGAATTCCAAGTTGGACGCCCTGCTGGCCCTGATCCTCAATACCAAGGGCCACCACCTGGTGTTGACTCTACCGGTGAAATGGCTTCGGTCGGGAGACACCAAGATGGACCGGATCGCTTTTGAGAAACTAAAAGGCACCGAATTTCCCGACATTGTGTTTACGCTGGAAAATTACACGGTGAAGGCCTTTCCAGGCAGTCTCACCACCTACGCCCTTCTGGTATCCGGCAAGCTGAAAATAGCGGGCGTGGAAAAAAACGTGGTTTTGGAGCCGACCCTGGTTCTGGGGAAGGACGGCATCCGGATTTATGGAACCCAGGACGTCTCCCAAAAGAACCACGGCATTTCCCCCTACAGCGTGGCCCTGGTCATGACTACGGATGACAATATCGTGGTTCATTACATGATTTCCCTGGTCTAGGGATAAGGCCGTGGCGAAAACCAAAAAAACCACCGCCCCCGTTTCAGCCCACCGGCTCTGGTCGGGCGAGAAGCTGTACTTCAAGGGGGATGATTATTTCAGGGATGTTCTGAACGCCATCCGACGGGCCCGGAGCCAGGTGGATTTTGAGGTTTATATTTTCGATCAAGGGGTCCTTGGAAATCGGGTGGTTTCCGCCCTTGTCCAGGCGGCCAAGCGGGGAATCCAGGTCCGATTGCTAGTGGATGGGATTGGTTCACCCCATTGCGCCTCCGAATACGGCCCGCGGCTGGAAAAGGGCGGGGTTCAATTCAGGGTCTACCGCCGTTTCCCGCCATTTTTTAGCTTGTTTTCCAGGCTATTCGGGTCACTGTTCAGCGGGAAAACAGCCCACCGCATGCGAAGTTTTTGGTTCCGCGTCAAACGCCGGAACCACCGGAAACTGGTGATCGTGGACGAAACCCAGGTGTGGCTGGGGGGATTCAATGTTTCGGATTTGCACCTGGAATCACTCAACGGCCTCAAGGCCTGGAGGGACACGGGACTGGGCCTGTCGGGCGTTCGGGACCAGGCTTTCCGCCTGGCTTTCCAGACCGCATGGCATGACAGGTACCACCGGCGCCAGTGGAAGCTGTTCCGAGCCCAGTTGATTGAGTGGCTGGTTCGTAAAACTTCCTTGAACCATGTTCAAATCAACGCTACCCGCAAACTCCGCAGTTATTTCCACCGGGAAATGCTGGAGCGCCTGGGGACGGTTCGCCGAAGGATCTGGGTCACGACTCCCTATTTTGTGCCCACCCTGCCCCTGTACCGGGCGCTGATTCAGGCGGCCCTGAGGGGAATGGATGTCCGGCTGGTACTTCCCGAGGAGTCTGATGTTCCTTTTGTCCGCTGGGCGTCCATGACTTTTTTCCTTCCGCTCCTGGAAGCGGGATGCCGGATCTTTGAATACCGCAAAAGGGTCCTGCACGCGAAAACCCTGGTGGTGGATGACTGGGCCCTGGTGGGTTCAAGCAACTTCAACCACCGCAGTTTCCTGTTTGACTTGGAAGTGGACGTGGCCCTCCAGGGCGCAGCGTCCCGGAAGGCACTGGAACGGCAGTACGCTTCCGATTTCAAACAAAGCCTGGAGATTCATGTTTCGGATTTAAAGATCCGGCCCCGCTCGATCCGATTTTTAAGCTGGTTGTTTTTCAGGCTGCGCCATTGGATCTAGCGGAAAAAAGCCGATCAAAATGATTCCCTGAAATAAATTTCAGATCAAATTGATCGAGGAAAAGTTTCATTGAAAATTCCGGGTGAATTCCCCCGGTTGCGCTTGTTTGTTGGGGGACTAAGTCCGATATTCAAGAGGCGAAGGAAATTTTATAACGAATGCAAAATATATTTCCAACGGGCGTCGATTTCCAATAAATCAGAAAAGGAAATGAAAGAATGAAGAATCTTTTAGCGATCGTGATGGGGCTGCTGTTTTTATCCGCGACTGGGATGCTACGGGCGGATGACGCGAAGCTGCAGAACGACAAGGACAAGGCGGAGCAAAAGGTCAACGCGGACCAAAAAAACCTGGACGCGTCGAACCACGAGATCAACAAGGATAAGGACGCCATCCAAGACCACAACAACAATATCAGCAACGAGAAAAAGGAAATCAACAAGGACTCCAAGTCGCTGAAAAAACACCGCGCCAAAAGGGCCAAGAAAATCTCGGCTTTGAAGGACGAGCGCAAGGAAAACCAGAAAATAACGAAAGATCTGGACGACAGCAAAAAAGATCTTAAAAAAACAGATGATAAAATTGAGGATAAAAAACAGGATTCAGCCGCCAAGTAAACCAAACCTCCTATACATGGTCTTTTTGGGGCGGGTGCTCAGGAACACCCGCCCTATTTTTTTGCTCGCCCGGAACCAGCCGACAGGACCTGGGAGTTCAAGCAGGGAACAAGTTCATCGAGGACGAACGTGGGTATGGTGATAAAAAAAATTGCCTTGCGTCTCTCCTTCGCATGTTTCGTTTTGGGAATCGGGGCTCCCCGTCCGGGACGGGCGGATGTCCAAAACGTCCTCGTGCTAGATTGCACCAATTCCCTCGTCGCCTCGGATTTGACCAGTAAGTCCTCAACCGTCTATCTTTCGGATCAAGGTTTCGATCCCTCGAAATTTTCCCCGGGAGGTGAGATCGCCCAGGCTGATTTTACCGCCCTCACCAAAAACGGATTGAAAAAGCCAAAGGGAACCGTCCGCCTTAAGATCAAAAAAAACGACGAGATCGACGTTTATATCGTCACCTCGATCCGGATGGATACGCTCGATGAGGCGGTTGCCCTGCCCGACGCCCCGCTCCAATGGCTGTCCGACCCCATTACCTTCGTGGCCGCCCATTCTTCCAGCGCTTCCGGCCCCGTGACCACGGTCAGCCAGCCAATCAAGCTCACCATTTTGAGGACGGCTCGGTTTCTCCTCAAGGAACAGCAAAGGCCCGCCGCGCTGGAATCGGGGGGGATCCCGAAATCTTCCTCCCTTTTCGGGGTCACCTTTAAGGAAGCGGCAATTCCCAAGACGCTTCCGGCCGGGAAACAGTCTGGTGAAAGGGTTTATTATTTTTACCGGGAAAAATACAAGATGAAGTATGAGCACAGCCTTCTCACCCTTTCGTTTGAGGATCAAAGCGGAAACCAGCAGAACGTCGAAACGGTCATGACGGGCATTACGGAGAACTGGTTCCTCATGGCGGGGGGGCCACTCGCCGCTTTCAATTTCGACACGAACGATTTCGGGAACAATCCTTCGGGTCTTTACGTGGGCCTCAATTGGACCCCCAACGATATTTTTGACCCGGACATGAGGTTTTTGATTGTGAATCTACTGGACGTGAATACCACCAACCCCTCCTCGGCGATCGGGTTGGTGGGACTGGGGATGGGTTTTCCGAAGATGAACGACTTTATTCCCCTGTCGACCCTGTCGATCACCGAAACCCTGGTTTACAACCTGAATTTATCCAAGTTTCAATTACTGACCATGTTCAATTACGATGTAACGGATCTTTTGCAATTCCTGAAAATCTAGAAGGGGGCCTATTTTGGCAAGGCGCCGAACGGTTCTTATCCTCAACCTGGTCTTTAGTATATTTTTTCTACTCAATGCCGCCGCCATCCTGGCCGGGCTGACGCTTTACCCGAAGCACTGGCACATCGTCCTTCTGGGCGCGACTCTCGGCAACCTTCTTTGGCTTCTCTTTCCGATGATTTTGAGGGGCCATTCCACACCCTCCTTCCGGATATTCAGGGCGTGTTTGGGGCCGGTTTGGGTTCTGTGGAATTTCTTCATCATGCTCAATACCCTTTTTCTGATCCTTTTGGGTTTGATTTGGCTTGTGACTTGGCCGTGGGGCGGACACCCCTTCTGGGCCTTCGCGCAAACACCCTTCAATGTCTTTTTGGGGGTGCTCGTCTTTATCCTCCTGGAAGGTTTTTTCCAGAACCTTTTGACGGTCAAACTGGAAAGGACCCAGGTTCCCATTCCCAACCTTCCCGAGGCGTTTTACGGCTTCAAGATCGCTATGATTTCGGACCTGCATGTCGGCTTGTTTTCCCGGCTTTCCCGCCTGCGGGAATTTTCAAGACTTGCCCTTAAGGGAAACCCCGATCTTTTTGTGGTCTGCGGGGATATCACCGACGACGACCCGGTTTATATCCCCAAATTTCTCAAGGGACTGGACCCCCTGCCGGAGAGCCTTCCCCAATTCGGGATCCTGGGAAACCATGACATTTACGCGGACCCCGTAAAGACTCTGGAGGCCCTCAAAGGAAGCCCCATCCGGATGCTGGTGAACGAGGGCTTGGAAATCAAGCGTGGATCAGCGTCCCTCTGGCTGGCGGGGGTGGGCGACCAGGGGGCACGGCCCGTGAATCATTCAGGTGACTTTTCGCCCGATTTTGACATGGCCCTTCGGGAAAAACCCCCCGTAATCCCGACCGTGCTTCTGGCCCACCAGCCCCAGGGTTTCCTGGAAGCGTCGAAAAGGGGGGTGGAACTGACCCTCAGCGGCCATACCCACGGCGGCCAATTCGGTTTCAAGGCCTTGAAGTGGTCCCTGGCCAAGCCCTTGCTGAAATACGATATGGGTCTCTTCCGCATTGGGAATTGCCGGCTCTACGTGACCACTGGCACCGGCTACTGGGTGTTGCCGGTGAGGTTTGGATTTTCTCCCGAAGTCAGCCTGATCGAACTAGTCCCCGAAAAGTCCTAAACCTCCAACGAAACCCCAAATCCAACGCAAAGCCGCCAAGACGCCAAGGAAACCTTAGGTTTTGGGCTAATACTCCCTTCTGGTATTGCTTTGGATTCATCTATTTTGAGTAAAAATGTTTTTCCGGTGTTCTCCGCGTCTTCGCGGTGAAAGATTTTTGCTTTGGCGTTTTGAAAATCATATTGATAGTCCTTTGAATCATTTTGTCTCTCCTGAAACATCCCCACCTTTTTGAACGCCCCTTCTTCCGTGTGATTCCCTTGCCTGCGAACGATTTAGACCCAGTTGCCCGTTGCCGCCAGGGCATGATCCTTGCTTTAAAAGTTCCATGCGAAAAGGAAATTTGAATCCACGGAAATCAAATGGGGCCAAGAAAGAACCGGAGGATACATTCGCGGACCTGGAAGACAAGGACGGCGAAGAATCAAAGAAATCCCCGCCCGATCTCACCCCAGACGAACAGCTCAAAGAAAATGAAACCGTAACGGATAACTGGCTTTTTTAAAAAAGTCGGCTCTCCAAAGATTCAAGGGAGAAACCATGAAATCGTCGTATTTCAGTTTTGTGAAGATGACCGGAGCCGGTTTGCTCCTGTTCGCTTTTTCGTTCCTGCTTGGAACGAGGATTCTGATTGCCGCGCCCACCCTTCTTCACCTGGATTTCCAGGACGGACTGGGTCAGCCAGTCAAGGTAACCCATGCCACGCTGGTTTTAGTGGTGGGGAACTATGTCGATAAATTGCCCTTGAAGGTTTCCTTCGACGGAGGGCTGGATCTGCCGCTGGACGCTTCCTGGCTGAGAGCTAATTGGCCCGGGGGGACGAGTCGCCTGAAAAACATGGACCGGGCCTATATCTACCTGATCGCGCCGGGCTACGCCTCGATGGTCTCGGACCCTATTCATTGGATGGGAACCGAGTCGGATGGATTGGAAAAAAACGTGGTGATTACCTTCCCGAGGGGTAAAACCGTCGCCATCACGAAGGGGGACAAATTCCCCCTGATCGTTAACTTCAGGAAACAAACAGACCGGTTCGTGAGGCTTTCGGACGGAAAAGGAAACCCCCTCGCGGGGGTGCAGGTGAAATCCTACGTTTATTGGTCCAGGACCGACAAGGGAACCCTCAACGGCGCGAATTTACTGGGGGTGGGAACCAGTGACCCCGACGGGAAGGTTCCGGTGGCCGATGGGGAATTCACCTATGCCTTGCAGGTCACCCACAAGGCCTATCCCGGCAACCCAGCCGGCACGGTGCTCATCGTGAAGAAATTCGAGGAAAAAGACGTCGAAGCCTCTGTCGCCGTACCGCCGGATTCTCCGACGGTGATCGATATGCAATAGGTATCCGCGCTAAATCTGAAAATGTAAAAGGAGAAGATGGAATGAAATTTGGAACCCTGGGGATTGTTTCTGTTTTCGGTTTGCTTTTGGCCGCCTCCGGTATGGGTTGTGAGCCCTATCATCGCGACCGCGTGGGAGTGGATGTCGATATTCACGCCAGTGATCGGGGAAACCGTCAGGACGACGAGAAAAAGAACGACCATCCGGATAACAACGGTCCCCATGACCAGGATCATCCCCAGGACAATCATTGAGTAACGGTTGGGGATCGCCCCAACCCCAGCCGGTTTAACCCTAGTCTTCCTCACCCTCAACCCGATTCAAGAAAGAAGGACGCAGCATGAACAGCCAGACGACGGAGTTGGATGAAATGATTTTAGTGGAAGGCCCCGGAATGTCCGAGGTGATCGAAGTAAAAGTGAAAACCGGGGCCCAGCTCCAGGAAATCATCGTGGCCGTGGCCCGGGTCGGAAACTTTTCCCCGGAAAAAGCCTTCCTCTTTTTGGAAAATGAGACGAAACCCTTGAACCCGGAACACATCCTGGACGCGAAGCATCCCCGCCATAAGGTGCACCATGTCCATACCCAGAAGGAAATCACGGTCAAAATATTCTTCAATGGCCAGGAGCACAAAATGCATTTCTCACCCGCGACCACCGTCAAAAAAGTCATGGGCTGGGCGACGCATGAATTCAAGATTTCCGAACAGGACGCCACGGAAGTTTACCTGTCCATCCACGGCTCCTCCTCGCCTTTGCAAGGCACCGCCCATATAGGCCGTTACGTGGCGCATGACAAGCACACGCTGGAACTGGACGTGATTACCCCCGCGAAAGTGAACGGGTAACCATGCCGGACCAGGACCCGGCCTTGATGAGGGTGAATCAGGATTTAGACTCGATTTCCTTCAGGGCCGGAATCCGCCGGGGCTTTTGGCGGACGCAGTCCTTCGAATTTCCACTCTTGTTCATGCTCGTGAGGTCGGAAGGCGGAAACGGACCCGAAACCTGGTTCCGCTTTAGGTTTGACTTGAGCCGTTTCCCGGGCCGGGCGCCCTCCTGCCAGCTTTGGGAGATGGATTCGGACGAGGAAATTAGGGAAGAAAACAGGCCGAAAAAAAGAAATTCGGACGGCAACCTGGAAATGTTCGACCCCTTCAAGCCCTGGCAGGGAAGCCATATCTACCGGCCTTGGGAACAGGAGACTGTCTCCCATCTGGACGCGCAAAACAAACATCCCCATTTGGCCTGGCACCCCGACCGGGATTTAACCTTCGTGCTTGAGGATCTTTATGAACGGCTCAACCGCTTTGTCCCCGCCGGGAACGTCTAACCTGGCTCCAAGCCTGGTTTGCGCGCAAAGCCTTTGGAAGCAGGGAACTTCGGAGCTTAACAAACGCACCGGGGGGGTGAGAGAGAGCGGGGCCTTTCTTCTGGGGAAGAAGGAAGGGAAATGCCGGAGGATTACCCGAATCGTTTATTATGACGATTTGGACTCCCACTGTTTCGACCAAGGAATCGTGAATTTCGACGGCGGCAAATTCGGCCTCCTCTGGGAAATCTGCCGCAATGAGGGCTTGGAGGTCATGGCGGACGTCCATGTGCATGCCCGTAGTTTTGGGCAAAGTCAATCGGATCGGGATCATCCCATGATGCCCCTGGCGGGGCACCTGGCGGTTGTCCTTCCCAATTACGCGGCGAATAACGTGATGCCCGGGCGTATCGGCCTCTATGAGTACCTGGGAGACGGGAAATGGACCGACCACTCGCGCGAGGGAACCAACTATTTCCGTTTGGACCCACCTTCCCCATGAAAATCGACGCGGAAACGACCCGGCTCCTCAAACTTTACCCGGAAAGCGGCTTAGGCAATTTGGAAGAAGGCCAAATTTTTTTCAACAAAATGACCCTTGAAATCTATCTGAGCGAATCGGATTCGGACCAGCCTGCCGCCCAGGCCGCGGCCCTGACGGCCGTGGTGACGGGAGTGCGCAGTTTCCGGGGAGGCGTCTGCCTCACCGGCGCGACCCATGAAAAACTGGTTCTTCCCCTGTCTCCCCACAAAACGGTGGGGGAGGCCGCGTCCGCCCTGGGCGCGACGAAGAGCGTGAAGGCCGATTATCTCATCGTGATCGGATACGCGCCTGCGCACATCAAGGCCTGGGCCGTGAGACCCTGGTGGGACGGCTGGAAAGTGGGCCTGCGGCCCATCAAGGACGACCAGCCCCTCGGGGTCGGTTCCAATGTGCTGGCGGGGACCGCGGCGGGGGCCTTGGCCGTTTCAGAAGCCTTTAAACGCGCTTTGGGAGATCCGAGAGCGGGCCGGGAATCGTCCTGCGTTTCCATCTGGGACCCGGTCCAGAATTCCAACCCCGAGAAGCAGGAAGTTTACCTGCCCAAGTCCCTTTGGGCCTTAGGGCTCGGGAACTTGGGCCAGGCCTATCTTTGGACCTTCGGGCTCCTCCCCTTCAAGGAACCCCAGCAGGTCGAGCTTCTGCTCCAGGATTTTGACTATGTCCAGCCTTCCAATTACGGGACCTCCGTCCTCACGGGCCACGGCGATGTGGGCGCGCGCAAGAGCAAAATCATGGAAGAGTGGGCCTTGAAGATGGGCTTTAAGGTCACCCGCAACGACCGTCCTTTCGACGAAAACACGAGGCGCCGTGATTTTGAGCCCGCGGTGGTCCTCTCGGGGTTGGACAATGTGGCGACTCGCAAGCTTTTGGGAAAAGCCAATTTCGATTACGTGATCGACGCGGGGTTGGGCAATACGGCGCGCAATTACCACCTCTACCGCGTGAACGTGTTTGACGAGAACTTCAAACCGGAGGATATCCTGAAGGAAGATGGGGCGGGTGAAAACGAGAGAATCGAGTCAAACAAGGCCCTTCCCGCCTACCGGGAAGAGGTGGGCAAATACCCGGAGGAAGAATGCGGGATCGCCGAAATCGCCGGGGCGAGCGTGGCCGTTCCCTTTGTGAGTGTCTTTACTAGCGCGCTGGCGGTCACCCAAGCGATCCGGATGGCCTCTCTCGAACCGCCCTTCCGGACCCTTTCGGGTTCGACGATGGATTTTCCTGAGATTCGTACCCATTTCGACGGCCAACTCAAGGTGAAGAACCTGGGTTATTCGGAAGCCATGGCGTGGTAATAAAATCGACTCCCACTTTAATAAACACCTCTCATTGTGATTGATCGCGGTTCGGCAGAGCTCCATTTGGAGGTCAAAAGGCCCTTGAGGGGGTGGCACGTCCCTTGCTCATAACTACCTGAGAAAAGATTCAAAAATAAACGAATTGCCCTTTGGAGGCGCCTTTGAAACGCACGACCCCATTTCTTGTGATGACTCTTCTTCTAGGCGCTGGCGTTTTGTTTTTTTCTTCTTGCGCGAGCAGCCAGGTCAAAAATCCACTGCCGCCCGTGACGGTCACGAACCCCGATCCGGTTCCCGCCCCGGTCACAAAGCCTCAGGACGCGGTCGCCCCTCAGCCGAATTTAAATAGGCATCACCCCGTCGTCGTTTCCAAGAAAGTCCATCGAATCGGGGTCCCTGCCAGTCCAGTGGTATTAACGGCCCCGGCCGCGACGGCGCCCAAACTTGTTCCGGCCCTGGCCGTCATCCCAGCCGTTGCGCCCGTGGCCGCCAATGTTCAACAAATTTCCAAGGGGAACGGGTGGCCCTGGTTTCTACTCCTGCTCCTCCTGCTTCTCTTGTTGGCGCTGGCCCGGCATCTTTGGAACCGTTACCAAGAAGAAAAAGAAGCTTTGGCGATCAACGCCGCTTTAGTCAAAAAAGGCCTTTTGGCGAAAGTCGCCCGTTTGGCCCATGAAGCCATGCTGCGAAAGCGCGCCCGGTTGGCTCATCAGGCGAAATTGCGCAGAGACGCCGAATTGGCCCGTGAGGCGAAATTGGCGAGGGAGGCTGAATTAGCCCACGAGGCCATGTTGGAGAAACGCGCCCGGTTGGCTCATCAGGCGAAGTTGGCGAGGGACGCTGAATTGGAACATGAAGCGGAATTGGCGAAGGAAGCCGCGTTGGCGAGGAAAAAGGGCCTCTTGGCGAAAGTCGCCGCCCTGGCCCGCAAAGTGCTGTTGGCTAAACGCAACCGCTTGGCCCGTAAGGCGAAATTGGCGAAGGAAGTACTCTTAGCCCATGAGGCGAGATTGGCGAAATCAGCCGAAAGGGCGCATCAGGCGAAATTGGCGAGAAACGCCGAATCGGCCCGTGAAGCGAAATTGGAGAGAGACGAAGATTTAGCTGATGAGTTGAAGGTGGAGAGAAATGCCGAATTGGCTCTAGCCGCAAAATTGGCAAAGGATGCCGAATTGGCCCGTATAGCGAAATTGGCTCATGAGGCGTTATTGGCGAAAGAAGCGGAAAAAGCGCATCAGGCAAAATTAGCGAAAGCGGCCTTGCTGGCCCATGAGGCGAAATTAGCGAAAGACGCTGAATTGCCCCAGGAGGCGTTATTGACCAATGAAGCCGAAAGTGAGCATCAAGCAAAATTTTCCAAAGCGGCCTTGGTGGCCGATGAGACGAAATTGGAGAAAGCCGCTGTAATAAACCGTGCAGCCAAACTATCGAACGAGGCCAAATTGGTCCCTCCCGTGGTTTTGGCGAAAAACACCCCTTTGATTAATTTGGGGATTGGCGCGATCGGCGCCGAATATTTACATTCAACACCTTTAACCAAATACGCCCAAGCGGCAGAGCCGGTATCCACCGCCAAACTCAGCGCCCTTCCCCATAAAGCGGTCCTGTTAAAAGGAAAAGGGTTAGCCGATGAAGTGGTTTTGGCGAAAGACGCGCACCTGATGGGCGGAGCGGGATTCGCGAAGGCCGCCGGATTGGGTGAGGATGAAATTTTGGTCCAGGGCGCCGGAATGGCTGAAGTGGTCAAGGTAGTGATTAAAAGCGGGGCCACCTTCCAGGAAATCATCGTCACCGTGGCCCGGATGGGGAATTTTCCAGCTCAACAGGCCCATCTCTTTTTGGAAAACGAACAGGTTCCCATGAACCCGAACCATCGGGTGGAAGCGGACCACCCGCGCCATCTCATTCATCACGTCCATACCCAGAAGGAAATAGAGATCGCTGCCCGCTTCGGCGGACAAGTGCTGAAAAAGAACTTCTCGCCCGCGACCACGGTCCGCACGATCCTGGCCTGGGCGATCCGCGAATTCAAGATAGCCGACCAAGACGGAAGGGAAGTTTACCTTTCCATTCCCGGAACGACCGTCCCCATGTCCGACACCACCCATATCGGTCGTTATGTGCCGCATGACCAAAACAAGCTCGAATTGAACGTGATGACCCCCGAGAGAGTGATCGTCGGGAAATAGGCCGGTCCCGGACCGGTTTCAAGGGTGTGGAATGCTCAAAACTAAAACGAAAATCAAAACAAGGCTTCAGCGATATGGAATCCCCAAGACGAAAATCCAAATCAAGAGGAGCGGAGCCCTCAAAGCCAAGGCTAGGCTCGCGAGTCATAAAATCCCCAAAACGAAAATCAAACTGAAAAAGAGCCGGACTCTGAAGACCCACTCCCCGCTTGAAGGTTCAGGACACCAAAAATCGAAATCCGGGTTTGTCTGCAAAAGCTGTGGCGCTCGGTTTGACCGGTGGAAGGGCAAATGCAGCCATTGCGACCAATGGAATACCATTATCGTGAAAGCGGCCGTGGAGGCCGACACGAAGGGAAAGAACCGCAATTGGGCCGAATCCACCGAGATGGCCGAGGCCGTTTACCTGGCTGAAATCGTCCTGGGTGACGGCTTAAGGCTCAACACCGGGATCAAGGAATTCGACCGGGTTTTAGGCGGCGGCATCGTGCCGGGCGTCACCGTCATGTTCGGCGGAGACCCGGGCATCGGAAAATCCACCCTGCTGTTACAAGTGGTGGACCGCCTGGCCGAGTTGCAATTGAAGGGAAAAGGGAAAGGCAAATGCCTTTACGTGACCGGCGAGGAATCGGCCCAGCAGGTCAAGATCCGGGCCGAACGGTTGGGCATTAAGGCCAAGAATCTTTTGATTTTTCCCGAAACCGACGTCAATGCCATTTTGGCCCTGATCAAGAAGACTCGGCCCATCTTGACCGTCATTGATTCCATCCAGACACTCTATCTCACCGGCATCGACTCGGCTCCGGGAAGCGTTTCCCAGGTGAGGGAATCGGCGGCACGCTTGGTCCATCTGGCCAAAAGCGAAAAACTTCCCCTCTTCCTCATTGGCCACGTCACCAAGGAAGGCAATCTCGCTGGCCCCATGACCCTGGAGCATATGGTGGATGTGGTGCTTTATTTTGAGGGGGACCTGCGCCGCCAATACCGCCTGATCCGCGTGGTGAAGAATCGCTTCGGAAGCACGCAGGAAATCGGCATTTTCGAGATGAGGGAAGGCGGTCTGGTGGAAGTGGACGACGCTTCCAAGGCCTTTCTGGAAGACCATTTTACCCATAGCCCCGGTTCGGTCATTACGGCGAGCCTGGAAGGGAGTCGGCCCCTGTTGTTGGAGGTGCAGGCCCTGGTGAGCCCGGCGAATTTCGGGACGCCCCAGCGCCAGTGCCTGGGGATTGAGCACAACCGTCTGGCACTTTTGATCGCGATCTTGGAGAAGCGTCTCGGGGTGGCCATTTCCGCCCAGGACGTTTTCCTGAACGTGGCGGGAGGGATCCGGATCGTGGAACCTTCCATCGAGCTGGCGGCGGCTGTCGCGGTGGTTTCATCCTTCAGGGAGTTGACGGTCGCCTCCGATACCATTGTTTTAGGCGAGTTGGGCCTCTCGGGTGAAGTGAGGGCGGTTTCCCAAATTGAACCCCGGCTGGCCGAGGCGGCACGGCTGGGTTTCAAAAAGGCGGTCATCCCCCAGGGCAATGTCAGCACGGTCAAGCGCATCGCCCACGAAACCATGAAAATCTTACCGGTGAAAACCCTGGTCGAAGCCATCGAGCTTTTGGTCCCGGCCTGATGTTTTTGCCAAAGATCAAAAATAAGTATTAGCCACCCATCCCTCTCTCCCAACCCATCGATGAACCAGAGGTTTTGGGAGAGGGTTTATTTTTATGGCCAGATTTTTTTGATTTTTAATCCTCGAAAATAAATTACTCGTGCCCCGCTTCACAAAAACCAATCAATTCATTCCCATTCAAACGTGAATCCGGAGTGGATCAGAATGATGCCACCCGAGATCATATTGATAGTTTTCTTCGTTCCGATTTTCGGTAAATCAGGTAAGACAAAAACACAACCATTCTAATATCGATATCCCTGATTTCCGGGCTCATTGGCATATCCCCTTGCCGATGGATCACGGCATAGCAATTGCTCTAACAAGGCCTCAGATGAGCCACGGGGAGGGATCGATGGAGTCGGTTAGGAACAAAAACCGGGTCAAAGGCACTTGGAATGCGGTCCTGTTGGGCGTCCTTCTTCTCATGCCAACGATGATCCTGGCGGATGAAACAAAGGAAACAAATTCCCAAGCCCCTTCGGGCTCCTCCCCTGATTCCACCACCTTAGCGAATTCGACGGCCGTCGAAGCCGTATCCGCGAAAGATTTAACCCAAATGAGCCTGGAAAGCCTTGCCGGCTTGAACGTTCTGGTGGTTTCAGCCTCCAAGAAAACCGAATCCTTGCGGGATGCCACTTCGGCCATCTATGTCATCACCCAAGAGGATATCCAGCGCAGCGGTGCCCAATACCTGCCGGATCTTTTGGCCATGGTGCCAGGGGTGCAGGTGGCCCGGCAAAACGCCAACCAGTGGGCCATCAGCGCCCGGGGTTTCAACGGGCAGTACAACAACAAAATGCTGGTGCTGGTCGACGGGCGCAGCGTCTACGACCCCGTCCAGGGAGGCGTGGCCTGGAACGAACAGGACATCCCTCTGGAGGAGATCGAACGGATCGAGGTGATCCGGGGGCCCGGCGGCACCCTTTGGGGTTCCAACGCGGTCAACGGGATCGTCAACATCATCACCAAGGATTCCAAGCAGACCCAGGGCCTTTATCTTTCCGGGACGGGAGGAACCAACCTGTATCCCTCCGGCGTCAGCGGCACCTCGGCCCTCAACGGCACGGGCTTCCTTCGCTACGGCGGTAAATTGTCCGACGATCTTTACTACCGAATCTACGGGCAGGTGATCAACCAGAACCCCGATGCCAATGTCGGCCAGGACCCTTATGACCCGGCACTGGGAAGCGCTTGGAACGACGAATGGCACGATTACCGGGCTGGGTTCCGGTCCGACTGGCACGCCGAACGGGACCAGATCACCCTGGAAGCGGAAGCCCAGAAAGGTTATTTCAACTACGCCAACCTCAGCAACCCCGGGGAGAGCATCAATTATTTCAATCCCAATAACCCGAACGACTACTTCCCAAACTTTGGCACGGATAACGATCTGAACACTGAAATCAACCAGAACGCCCATCTCCTGGGCCGTTGGACAAGGAACTTCGTGGATGGTTCCCAGGTCCAGGTGCTGGGTTACTACGACTACAACAACACCACGACGGTCAACGACGCCCGCATCCAGAACGTTGGGCAGGCGGACCTGGAGTTCCAACACCGCTTCCACTTAGGCGGAGTCAACGAGATCACCTGGGGCGGGAGCTACCGGAACATTTCGGATCAGTTCTACAACCCGACGAACGAACAATACCTGCCGGCGAACCAGAACCTGAACATCTACGCGGGTTACCTGCAGGACAAGTTGACGCTCGAGGAAGGCCGCCTCTACCTGACCGGCGGGGTGAAGCTGGAGAACAATCCCTATACGGGCAACGAGTGGCAGCCGTCGGGCCGTTTGTTGTACACGCCGGACAATACCAACAGCCTCTGGGCCGCAGTGTCCCGGGCGGTGCGCATTCCCACCCAATTCGGGGAGACGGCTACTACCTACATGGGAGGACTTCCTGCGGGCGCGATGGGACCTGGGTCTCCCGCGGTTTACGCCGGGGTGATCCCCAACACGAGCGTGGTTTCGGAAACCCTGATCTCTTACGAGGTGGGCTACCGGACCAATCCCACGGTGGAAACTTCGTTGGACGTCGCCACCTTTTACAACCATTACGAAAATCTGCTTTCGTTCCAGGATATAAACGGCGGGCCCTATCCGACCCCGAACGGCGGGATCATGGATCCGGCCTCGGGCCTCCCGGTCTACCAGTTGCAGAACACGGGCATGGGCGACATTTATGGCATTGAGGTCGGGGGCCAGTGGAAACCCTGCCCCAGCCTGCGGGTGAACGTCTCCTATACCTACCAGAGCTATGACACCGACCTGATGAACTCGACCGACATCGAACTGGGCGCGCCGCCGCCGCACAACCTGGCCAACGCGCGGATCTATTTCGACCCCCTGCCGGGATGGGAGCTCAACACCAGTTTCTATTTCACCGATGCCACCTACATGTACGACATCGCCCAGGACGATACGACTATCACTCCAAGCTATGTCCAGTGGAACCTGGGGGCCAGTTTCAAACCCGCCCATGGGGTGAGAATTTCCATCTGGGGCTTGGACCTGCAAGGCGCCCATACGGAGACCCTGCAATCCGCCTATGTTTTCCCGGCGGAAGTGGTGCCGTCGGTTCGCGGCGAAGTCAGCGTGCAGTTTTGAGGGACCCTCAGGAACCAACCAGGCATGAAAAATTTTTGGAGGGAATGCCCCTGGGTCATGGCACGCTGGGAATTTTGGCCCGTTTGGCTGGGGTTTCCAGGGTGGATGAGAAGGAAAATTTTATTTGGAGTATGGATAAGTGATTCCAACCATGAAAATTACGGCGGCCTTCATTTGGCTATTGGGTGGTGTCTATTTATTCGACGTCTCCTATTCCTTTGCGCAAGTAGCTTCCGAGGCGACGTCCTCCCATCCCTCGCAGGGGCCGGTGAGCGACACCGGCCAAAATTTGACCGGTGGTCCCCACGCCGCACCCTCGGATAAAACCCCCGACCTCACCGCCATGAGCCTGGAAACCCTGGCGGGCCTAAATGTTCAGGTGGTTTCAGCCTCCAAGAAAACCGAATCGCTCCGGGACGCCACCTCGGCAATCTTTGTCATTACCCGCGAGGATATTCGGAGGAGCGGGGCCCAACATTTGGCGGATCTTTTGATCATGGTCCCCGGGGTCCAGGTGGCCCGTCAATCGGCGGATGAATGGGCCATCAGCGCGCGGGGATTTAACGGCAACTACAACAACAAAATGCTGGTTCTCATCGACGGGCGAAGCGTCTATGACCCGATTTTGGGCGGGGTGACCTGGAACGAACAGGATATTCCACTGGAGGAGATCGACCACATTGAGGTGATTCGCGGACCAGGCGGAACCCTCTGGGGCCTCAATGCCATGAACGGCATCGTCAATATCATCACCAAGGATGCCAAGGCCACCCAGGGGCTTTACGTTTCCGGAAGCGGGGGAACAGCCTTTTACAATTCCACGGTAACAGGAACCGGCGGAATGAACGGGATCGTGTCCGCCCATTACGGGGGAACGCTGGGGGACAACCTTTTTTACCGGGTCTATGCCCAAGCCGATAATCAGGAACCCTCTGAAAATCCCGCGGGTGGCCCCTGGCACGACGATTGGTATGACTTCCGAGGAGGATTTCGAAGCGACTGGCATGCAGGCCTGGATACCTTCACCTTCGAGGGGGAAGCCCAATCGGGGCATTTCAATTACGAGAGGCTTAACAGCAACGGCTTCGACATCTTCAACCCCGAGACCATGCGACCTTTCAGCGATATCAACACCCAGATCGACCAAAACGCCCATCTTTTGGGCCGCTGGACCCATGATTTCAAGGACAGTTCCCAAATCCAAATCCTGGCTTACTACGATTACCACAACCTCACCACCGCCAACGACAGCCGACTCACCAACGTGGGCCAGTCTGATTTGGAATTCCAGCACCGTTTTCAACTGGGTTCCTGGAACGAGATTATTTATGGCGGCAGTTTCCGCAACTATTCGGATCAGTTCTATAACCCCATCAATTTCCTCTATATTCCGGCCAACCAGAGCTTGAACATTTACGGCGCTTTTTTGCAGGACAAGGCAACCCTGGCCCCGGGCAGGCTTTACCTGATCGGCGGGGCGAAAATGGAAAACAACCCCTACACGGGCGACGAGTGGCAGCCTTCGGGCCGACTCTTGTGGACACCGGATAGTACCAACAGCGTCTGGGCCGCCGTGTCCCGAGCCGTGCGTATTCCTGGCCAGTTTTCCGAGACAGGATATGCTTATCTGGCGGGTTTCCCCCCAGGTACCCCTCTTCCACCGCCCTACGGCCCCGTAACCCAGAATATCTACGCGGGAGGAGTTCCTAATACGAATCTGAAGGTGGAATCGCTTGTTTCCTATGAGTTCGGTTATAGGACCAATCCATCCAAAGAAGTCTCCATTGATATCGCGGGATTTTATAACCACTACGATAACCTGATTGGCTTTGCGCTTATCAATGGCCAAACGAATTCGCCCAATGGGGGGATTTTTGAGCCATTGACCCCCTTAGCCGGCCTCAATCCCGCTTTCGGAAAATTTGTGGTTCTCCAAGAGCAAAACATAGGCGTCGGAAACATCTATGGTGTGGAGTTGAGTGGGAAGTGGGACCCATTCACCACCGTCCATTTTGCCCTTGGCTATACCTATCAAAGTTACGACCAAAATATGATCAATTCCTCCAGCCCGGTTTTTGGGGCTCCTCCTCCCCACAACTTGATCAATGGCCGCCTGACCTACGAACCTTTACATGGGTTGGAACTCAATACCGGTTTTTACTATACCGACGCGACGTTCCTTTATAACGATGTCGATGGCACTCCAGCTTTCATCACCCCCTCTTATATCCAATGGAATCTGGGCGGAACCTGGAAGCTGGACGAAAATTTTGAAGCCTCGCTTTGGGGGATGGATTTGGAAGGTGCCCATTCGGAGACCCTTCCGGCCTTCGGCGTGGCTCCGACCTGGATCGTCCCGAGCGTTTACGGCCAATTCACAGTTCGATATTAGGAAGAGGAGTCATGTGAAAAAGTTTGAAAAATATCTTTTCTTCCTTTTGCTGACCCTGACGATACCGATCTTTGGACAGATCTCCGAATATTCGGTGAAGGCTGCATACCTATACAACTTCGCGAAGTTCGTGGAATGGCCTGAAGGCACGTTCGAAACAGATGTTTCGCCGATCCTGATCGGGGTCGTGGGGGAAGATCCCTTCGGCGAAGCATTGGATCAGGCGGTGGAGGGAAAAATCATCGCCGGACGTGCCCTTCGGATCAAACGCTTCGGGACTTTTGACGGAACCCAGGTGGCGCAGTTGCGCCAGTGCCAGATCCTTTTTATCGCCTACTCCGAGAAGGGAAGCTTTCCTGAAATCCTCAAGGCCCTCAAGGGAACCAGCGTGTTGACTGTTTCTGAAATCGAGGGATTTCCCTTGGTGGGCGGGATCGTTTTCTTCGATCTGGACGGGGACCGAGTGACCCTCGGCATCAACCTTCATGCTGCCCGGAAGGCAAACCTGACCGTCAATTCAAAGTTGCTGGCTGTGTCAAAAATTTATAAATCGGAGTGATTCATGGACTGGTTTCATTTTATGGACATGCCCTTACGTAAAAAAATCATGACCATCACGGTGATTTCCACCTCCGCCGCGCTGTTGATGGCGTGCCTATGTTTCTTTTTGTACGAAAGGTTCACCTATCCCGAAACCCGGCTCAACAGTCTTTCCGCCTGGGTCCAAATCCTTGGGGACAACAGCTCGGCGGCCTTGACGTTCAACGATAAAAAGACTGCGGAAGAGATGTTGAAAACATTGGATGCCAACTCCCATATCCTTCGCGCGTGTCTGTACGACGCCAAGGGAAACGTTTTCGCTTGGTATGCCAAGGAAAAGACCGCCTCATTTCCCGCCGTCGCTGGAAAAGAGGAAGCGATGTATGCCGGGGGAACTCTCCAGATTTTCCGGAATATTCTTTCCGGCCAGGATCGGGTGGGTTCCATCTACCTGGAACAAGATACCGAAGAAATGACGTCTCGACTGGAAACCTACACGGTCATTACAGTCCTGATCGGATTCTTGTCCTTCCTCGTGTCGTTGCTGGTGGCTTCCCGGCTTCAACGTTACGTCACCCAGCCGCTTCAAAATATCGTGGACCGGATGAAGGACATCTCTCGGGGTGAGGGGGACCTGACCAAACGCTTGGAGGTCTCGGGCAACGACGAAATTGGGCAGGTGGCCGAGGCGTTCAACGCCTTCGTCGGCAAACTGCAAACCGTGGCGGAAATGAAACTGGACCTGATCTCGGTGGTTTCCCACCAGTTGAAGACACCGGTTGCCGAAATCAACGGGTTCATCGAGAACATGATGGAAGGCCTGGCCGGGGATCTTTCGCCGAAGCAAAAACAATACCTGGACGAAATGCGGCTGATCGGTAAGGAAAATTACCGGCTCATCGGCGACCTTTTGAGTGTGAGCAAGATCGAGAGGGGGGTGGTGACGGTAGTCCTCAAGAGCGTTTCGGCGAAGGATGTGGTGACCCTGGCGATCCGGGATTACGACCATATCCTGCAAGAAAAGGGGCTAATCCTCCGGCTGGAGGGAATGGAAAACAACCTCCAGCTATATGCCGATCGTGAAAAAGTGGTGGAAGCCCTGCGCAACCTCTTGAACAACGCCATCAAATGTACAGACAAGGGAACGATATCCATCCGTATTGGAATCGACGGCAACCAAGGAATGATCGAAGTAAAGGACACCGGTATCGGGATGGATGAGACGACCTTGGGCCGTTTGTTCACCCAGAACCGGGTTTTGGGCAAAGAGGCGCACCGTTCAGGTGCGGGCCTGGGGCTCTATATTTCCAAGCATTTCATGAACCTCCAAAAGGGGGACATTACCGTCACATCGAAAAAAGGGGAAGGAAGCTGTTTCAAACTATTGATACCCCTATTGAAGGCACAGGAAGGAGCCGCCGCATGAGTTCCAAGGGAACGATTTTAATCGTGGAGGACCAGGCCGGATTCCGCATGATTTACGAGGATCTGCTGGTCCATGAGGGGTACGCCGTGATCACGGCCGGGGATGGGGAACTCGGATGGGAACTGATTAAAGAGAAAAAGCCCAGCCTCGTTTTGCTCGACCTGGGACTTCCCAAGGTGGACGGGTTCGAGGTGCTTCGTCGGATGAGGGCCGACCCCGAAACCAAAGCCATACCGGTTATTATTTTTTCCGTAATGGGGGAGCCGAACGACATCAAAAAAGCCATGGATATGGGGGCCAACGACTACACCATTAAAGGTTTCTACACCCCCATGCAAATCCTCAGCAAGATCAAGAGCCAACTCATTCAGGTCGAACCCATACGAAAAACCGCCTCCTATAAAATTCCGCTGATGGCGGGAGGGGAGGAACTCGCCAAGTTACAAGAAGAATTGGGGCTCACTCGTGGATACCAATGCCCCGGTTGTGGCGTTGATATGGCGCTGGAATTGTTTCCGGACCATCTGCGGGAAGGGACCCATTGGTTTACCGCCCGGCTGGTATGTCCAAAGTGCGGAAAATCGATATGAGAACCACCCAACCGGCTAGCGCCGGTGATCCGGTAAAGGCGGATACCCCTCATGAATGACAAAGGCAGGCTATTACTCGTGGAAGACGAGGCCGGCTTCCGCCGGGTTTATCAGGATCTATTCGACGCCGATGGTTACAACGTTTTAACTGCCGAGGATGGGGAGGCCGGATGGGCGTTCACCAAACAAAACAAGCCCGACTTGGTTTTGCTTGACCTGTGGCTTCCCAAGCTGGACGGGTTTGAGGTGCTCCGCAGGATAAGGGAAGACGAAGAGACGAAAAAAATACCCGTCCTTATTTTTACCGTATCTGGGGAGGCGGAGGAAATCACCAAAGCGCTTGAAATGGGGGCCGACGACTACACGGTCAAGGGGTTTTACACGCCTCGGCAGATCCTCGGGATGGTCGAGGGCCTTTTAGACGCCTCGCAAGGGCGATAAAGCACCCCCGGCCATTGGAAAAAGACGGAAAGGTCACACGTTATGAAAAAGGGACTGACTAAAAATCATGAAACCCGGCCACTTCCAGCGGTGGTACGGCCCCTGAACGACAGGCCCGTGCGTGTTTTGGTCGTGGAGGATAACCCGGAGGATTTCAAGAACCTCCAGACCCTCTTTTCTAAAATCAAGCACCGGCGCTATGAACTAGAAAACGTCCTAAACCTTTCCCAAGGATTGGAAGAATTGCGCCGCCGGGATCATGAGGTCTACCTGGTGGATTACCAGTTGGGGCTTGATTCGGGAATGGATTTCCTGAGGGAAGCTGTCGCGGCAAAGTGCTCGGTCCCCGTGATCCTTTTGACTGCTCATGACAATCCCGAAGTGGACCTGAAGGCCATGAGCCTGGGCGCGGCGCATTTCCTAAGCAAAAATAAACTCGACCACGAAATCCTTGAGCGTTCGGTGCGTTACGCCCTGGAGCAAAAACGAGTTGAAGAGGCCATCCGCCGCCAGGAGGAATTTTTCCGCGCCCTGATCGAGAACGCCCAGGATGGAATGGTCCTTCTGGACGCCGGGGGAACGGCCCGGTACGCCAGCCCTTCTATTGAGACGATTCTCGGCTATACCCCGCGGGAGGTCGTTGAAAAAGACCTGATTTCACTCATCAACCCCGAAGACCTGGCCGGGGCTAAGGGCCTTTTTGCCCAATCCCTCCATTCCCCCGACAGGGTTTTGAGGGCGGAGGTCAGGATCAAGCACAAGGACGGATCCTGGCGGTTCATCGAAACCACCGGTAAAAGCCATGAGTTTAAATATCCCGATTTCAAAGGGGTGGTGCTGAATTACCGGGATATCACGGAACGCAAGCGCGCCGAGGAAAGCAGACTCCGCTTGGCCAGCCTCGTGGAATCCTCCGAGGACGCCATTTATTCGGTGTCCATGGAGGGGGTTGTCCTAAGCTGGAACCCCGGCGCCCAGAGCATTTACGGTTATACCCCGGATGAAATCGGGGGAAGAGACATCTCCCTCATAGTCCCCGAAGGCCGGGAAGGCGAGTTTCCCAGGCTCCTGGAGGCCGCCCGGCGTGGGAAGGCTGAACGCAACTTCAATACTCGTCACAAAACGAAGCAGGGGAATGAAATTTATCTTTCCCTCACCCTTTCCCCGGTGAAAGACCCCACCGGCCTAGTCCGCATGGTCTCCGTAATCGCTCGCGACATGACCGCGACCGAGAAGTCCAGCGCGGTCCAGGAAATGCTCCAAACCGAGCGGGATCAGCTTTTGGAGAGGTTCCAACAGCAAATGGAACGTATGCCCCTCGCCTTCATTCTCTACGACCAGCATTACAGCTACACCTACTGGAACCCGGCGGCGGAGAAGATGTTCGGGTTTTCCTTCCGGGAAGCGGAAGGGCAAATCGGCCTTATTACCCCTCCACTCCAGAGGGCTGGGATGAAGGAAAAGCTCAAGAACATGGCCAAGGATAAAACCTTGATCCATTGGGAAGCGCTTGAGAACGTCCGAAAAGACGGAAAAACCATCTTTTGCGACTGGTACGTCACTCCCCTTTACGATTTGGAGGGGAATTTCACGGGCATTATGTCCATGGCCATCGACGTGACCGAGCGGAGGAAGGGGGAAGCGGCTTTAAGTGAAAGCGAAAACCGGTTCCGTCAAATTTTCGAGGACAGCCCCATCGGAATGGGCCTGGTCGGGTTGGATTCACGCTTGATCATGGTCAATCCGCGTTTTTGCGAATTCATCGGTTACTGTGCCCCTGAGCTGAAGGGGAAATCCTTTGTCGACCTGACCCATCCGGAGGATGTCCATTTGGATATGGACAACTGGGAGAAGCTGGCCTCCGGTGAAATCCCGCGCTACGAAATGGAAAAACGCTATATCCGCAAGGATGGCCGATTGGTCTGGGGCCGTTTGCTGGTTACCCTCATCAGGGACAAGGCGGGCAAGGCCCTTTATGCCTTGGGGATGGTGGAGGATGCTACGGCGACGCGAAAAGCGGCGGAGGTCCATTCCCAACTGACGGCAATCCTTCAGCAAACGTCCGACGCCGTCATCGGTGCCGATCTCAAGGGCAGGATCTTCAGCTGGAACCGCGGCGCGGAAGCCATGCTGGGATACTCCATGGAGGAAATCATCGGGAAATCGACCGCACTCCTGGTGCCCTTGGACCGCGAGGAAGAGATGGAAAAGGTGCGGGAACTGGCCACGAGGGAAGAGAACGTCTCCAACTATGAAACGGTGATGCTGAAAAAGAATGAGGGCCAGGTTGAGGTATCCGTCTCGGTATCGACCCTCAAGGACCCCAAGGGCAAGATTGTCGGGATTTCGGTCATTTCAAGGGATATCACCGAACGGAAGAAAGCCGAGGCCTCCATCCGCCATCACGAGGAACAGATGCGCCTGGCCCAAAAAATGGAAGCCGTCGGCCGCCTGGCGAGCGGCGTGGCGCATGATTTCAACAATCTTTTAAATGTCATTGTTGGAAACGCCGAGTTCCTGGTTGATGGCATGGAAAAAGGAAATCCCCATTTGGAAGAGGTCGGCGAGATCAAAAAAGCCGTATGGCGTGGCGCCGAACTGACCAAACAACTGCTTGTTTTCGGCAAGGGCCAGGTTTCCAAACCCCGGCCGGTGAATTTAAACGACCTTTGCGTGGAAATGAACAAGATGTTGAAGCGCCTGATCGACTCCACCATCAAACCGAGCATCATCCAGGATAAGGGCTTGAAGTTCATCCTGATCGATCCCGGGCAGATGCAGCAGGTGATCCTCAACCTGGTCATTAACGCCCGGGACGCCATGCCCCAAGGCGGGCATCTCATCATCGAAACCAAGAATGTGGACGCTGCGGACCTGGAGCGGGAACAAAAGCCCACCCTGGACCCCGGCTCCTATGTCAGGCTCCATGTGACCGACACGGGAACGGGAATGACCAAGGAAACCCAGAACCGCCTTTTTGAGCCTTTTTTTACGACCAAGGCGGATAAGGGGACGGGATTGGGCCTTGCGACGGTTTACGCCATCGTCAAACAATTTAAGGGCCATATTTTCCTCAAGAGCACCCTCGGAATTGGCACGACCTTTTCCCTTTATTTTCCGGCACTTGAAGAGGTGGAGGCGGTGTCGAGCCTGCCCGAACCCATCGTCTTGACCCCAAGGGGATCGGAAACCGTGCTTTTGGCCGAGGACGATGAGCCGGTCCGGAAAGCATTGGTTCGAATCCTGGAGAAATACGGCTATCGGGTTTTAGAGGCGGGAAGCGGGAAGGAAGCCATCCAAAAGGTCGGGGATGAGCCCGGTTCGGTCAAACTTTTATTGACCGACGCCATCATGTTCGAGATGAACGGCAGGGAGCTGGCCGATGAATTGGTAAAAACAAATCCCAGGATGAGGATCGTCTTTATCTCGGGTTATTCGCGGGAAATCCTTTCGGAACAGGGCATCCTGCATGAGGGAAACCGCCTTATTCCTAAACCCTTTGATGTTGAGGAACTCATGCGCGAAATCCGCACGGCCCTCGACGAACCCTGAACGGCACGGTTGGGCCCGACGGTTCAATGGGTTGAAGGTTGTTCGATCAAAATGATCGTTGTCCATTTTGGGGCCAACGCAATTGGCCCCAATGTATAAAGCCCGGGGACGGTACGATACTTGCTTTGATAGGGTGTTGGCCTTCGTTTCTCATGTGAAATTCAGGATAGAAATAGGAGACGGTTTCAGGGTCGAAAGCCCCGGAATTTAAAGAGCGAACATGCCTAAAAAAACAATCTTAATCGTGGAAGACCAGCCCGGATTCCGGCGCATCTATTGGGACGTACTGGCGTCGGCAGGCTATGAGGTCCTGGATGCTGAGGATGGCGAAAAGGGTTGGGCTATGGCGAAAAGCCTCAAACCAAACTTGATTCTTTTGGATCTGGGATTACCTATTCTTGACGGTTTCGAGGTCTTGAAAAGGATTCGGGGCGATGTGGCAACACGCGCCATCCCCGTTATCATTTTTTCAGTCCTGGGTGAGAAGAAGGACATTCAGCGAGGGATGGAACTGGGCGCAAACGACTACACCGTGAAAGGTTTTTACACACCCCGTCAAATTCTGGGAAAAATCAAGGAACTCCTGGACAAGGAACCCCCAACCGACCTGGCCCAGCCTGTCGCCGTCCCCATTCAACCTGCTTCCTTCAAGGTCCGAATGATGGCCGATTGGGGTGAGGAACCCCGGTTATGCGCCGAACTGGGTATGGCCTTAGGACACCCCTGCCCCCACTGCAATACCGAAATGGTGATGGAACTGATTCCCGATTTCCAGCATACCGAAGGCCACTGGTTCTCCGGTCACCTAACCTGCACCAGCTGCAGCAAGGGTTTTTAATTACGAAAGGAATAAAATCATGGAAACATCTCCTGACCCCGAAATTCCGGTTCCCGTTCCCGAAGCACCTTCCAAAGGCCTTATTTTGATTTGCGATGACCAGCGCGGGTTCCGCCTGATTTACCGGGATGTGTTGGAGAAGGATGGCTATTCGGTCTTGGAAGCGGCCGACGGCGAGGAGGGCTGGGAATCCATCATCGCGAAAAAACCCGACCTGGTCCTCTTGGACCTAGGTCTGCCGATTTTGGATGGATTTCAGGTTTTGGAAAAAATCCGCCGAAGCACCCAAACCAAGGACATCCCGGTCATCATTTTCTCGGTTTTAGGGGAACCCCGGGACGTGCAAAAGGCCTTGCAAATGGGGGCCAATGACTATTCGGTCAAGGGCTTTTATACCCCCCGCCAGGTTCTCAGTAAAATCCGGGATCTTTTGAATAACCGTAAGAAAAAGTCCACGGGAAATTCCTACCGGCTTCAAGTTCAACACGGAATCAAGGACGAACCGACCCTACGAATGGATTTGGGGCTGGAAAAGGGGATTAACTGCCCTGATTGTGATTTTCCACTGGATGCCGAGTTTTCCCCGGATTACGCCAGGGCGGACGGTCATTGGTTTGCGGTCAGGTTCATCTGTTCAAAATGCGGGATGCCATTTTAAAGCCGCCCCAAGGAAGTAAAAATATGCGCCAAATCCTCATTGTTCATAGTTCGGTTGACGAGCGGTTTGAGAGTTTTTTCATGAAAATTTTCCTGACGGTAGCGGTCAAAATCGTTTGGGAAACCTACGATGGCCTTTTGAAAGGTGACGCCGCGAAGGAGAGGATTCATAGGGAAATCCGGGAGTCGGACGCCCTGTTTTTCATCCTCAGCACGGATGGGGAGTTTTTCACAAGGGCGAAAGCCTGGTTCCCATGGGCGACCGACCTGGCGCAAGACAAGGATATCTGGGTTTTCGAGCACAGCGAGGATTTGAAGCGGGTGCCGGTTTTGATCCCCCGCCTAGGGAACTATGTTTCCTATTACATCACCAACGCCTGGTCTGATTTCGTCCTCAAAATCGCCGAAACTTATGAGAAGCCCAAGGCCGTACCTGCCGCCCTGCCGGAGGCCCTATTGGTGCCTCTGGATAGCGCGCAAGAAGGCTCCTCGTTCGACCCCGCCACGGGACGCGCACTGTTTGACGACTCCACCTCCCGGCCCCAATCCTTAAGTGCACATTGCCCGATCTGTTCCTCGGCCTATAACCTGTATATCCCCTCGGAGATGAAGGCGATCCGGTGCCCTTCTTGTGGCCATTTTTACGTGGTCCACCAGAACGCCCCGACGCCTGTTCCGGCTATGGTGTAAGGGGGTTCGGTGAAATTTTATGATTCTGTGAATAAGTTCTTAATCTATCTTGTCCATTCTGGAGCCCACATGGGCCGGGAGAAAATGAAAAGATGACCCTTTTAGAAGGCAAGAGCAGGTCTTGCAAGCATCTCAGGAAAAGCCTGCTTAAAAAAACGGGTGGAGTAGATGACCTCCAAGCCGCGAATTGCAGGTTCAAGATGACGGGAGCGTCAAAGGCGAAAGAAATACACGGTAAGCTTTATGCGCTGGGAATCGACCAGGGCGAGGACCCGGGTATCCATTGTCCCCTTCATACAAGCGGAGAATACGCGAAATGTCCCTGGTACACAGAAGAACGCCGATAAAAGAAAAAAGATCATAAAAAAATATTTTTCATGGAGGCCGTAGGATGAAGTGTTCCGATTTCACGATTTTGATAGGGGAAGACAACCTGGGAGAACAAAAGATTTACCAGAAAGCCTTGTCGAGGGAAGGCTACAAATTAATTCTGGCCGAAAGCGGCGCCAGGATCCTGGACGAATTGAAGGAGGGCCTGGTGGATCTGCTGATCACGGATTTGGAAATGAAACCCATGAGCGGTTTGGACGCGATTTCGAGGGTTAAAAGGAAATACCCGGCCTTGCCCGTCATTGTCGTTTCGGGCTATTACGAGGGAATGGTCGATAATTTTAACGAAGAAGACATTCGGATTGACGCTTTCCTCCATAAACCGATCAGTCTGCCAGCTTTCAAACAAAAGATCCGGGAAGTCTTAAATATAAATAAATGATTTAGGCCTATTCGGTCTAACCAACCAGCGGTTAGCGCTGGAAAAGTTAGACCGCCCAACCAAACGAAGCCTTAAAAAATGTTGACCGCGCGTAAGAGAATCACGCAAACGCAGATCACGATGACCCAGACCAGCACCGAGCCGGCTCCATCCCCGGCTTTTAAAGCGGATAAATCCGGCGATCCCTTTTCCATGTTTCTCAGTGACGATTCTTCCGTCGCCTCCAAAGCGATGGGCGCGTTGGGAAAAGAACCACCTGCTTTCAACGGTAAGAGAGCTTCGTTATTTGCTAATTCGTTTAATTGAGCGCCTTCTTGCGCCGAGATTGGGACAGGCCCGGCCAGCACCTTTTCCGTAAAACCGAGAAACGCAAAACAAACCGCCGCCACTAAAACAATGATCTTTTTCATCACAGCCTCTTTCTCTTGAAAACTTTATGTCCGCTCGAAGAACGGCATCTCCCGCACTTTGATTCGATACCTATCCTTAACTTAAGAATGATTCGCGAAAATACGTAGGCACTCGGTGTTTTTATTTTGGGCCCTATCAGTTTGATAGCCTCCTTTTTGAAATTATTTCCGATTTGTATTTTTTAAATCGGCCGCGATTTAAACTGGAGTGCCTTCTTGTTTTGATCTTCTGTGAAGAAAGCGTGAAATCATGAAACTTGGTATTTATTCTCGAGCACTTTGCTTTACCCTCGTTTTGCTTCCGGTGAGTTGTGCCACCACCTCGGGCATGAAGACCCTTTCCGACCAGGCCGTTCTTTTGGATCTTCCTGTGGTGCGGCAAACCGCCCCCAACCTTTGCGGGGAAGTGGCTTTGGAAATGCTAACGCGTTATTACAACCTACCCCTGACCGACGAACAGGAAGCGCGGCTAAAGAAGGAAGCCGAACAAAAAGAAGGGATTCCCGGATCGACCCTGAAGGAGGTTTTGGAAGAACAGGGTTATTTCACGGCGGTCTTTAAGGGAACTTTGGACCGCAAAGTCTCAGGGCTTTACCACCATTTGGACTTAAGACGCCCCTTGATCGTGATGATTGAAGGGGATGGACCGGATACAAACCATTATGTTTTGGCGGTGGGTTATGACGAAGGTACGGATGCCATAGTACTGCTGGACCCGGTTCGGGGCGAAATTGCCATGCCGCTGGTCAACTTCAAAAAGGTTTGGGCCAAAGTGCAAAACTTTACCCTTTTAGCCGTGCCGAAAAGCCTCAAAAACCAATAAAGAAGCTCGTCACTGGCCAAGGCTTGCGGGTGGAACATGGCTGGGGCGGCAGCCTAAGCCGGATCAAACCGCCTGAGACCTATATTTACAGGCTAGACCGCTTTGCTGGTGGGACCCGCCAAGGGGTTGAAGGGTTTTTGTTCCAGGCTGGTATGAAGGACTTTTAAGGACTCCTCGGACCGGAGCAAATTTTCCAGGGCCCGCTCGTGTTTCTCGTTTTCGAGCGATAACTTCATATTCAGGATGACGAGTTCATTGGCTTTGCGGCTGAGTTCCTCATTGAGCAGGGTGACTTCTTCGGTCTTGCGGTGAAGGTCCATCAAGACTAAAACCTTGGACCGCAGGACCGCCGGGACAAAGGGCTTCATCATGTAGTCGATGGCCCCCAGGGCATAACCTTTGAACATCTCCGTCTCGGTTTTTCCCATGGCCGTCAGGAAAATGATGGGTGTGTGGCGGGAACGGTCGCGGTCGCGGATGTGGGCCGCCGTCTCAAAGCCGTTCATCCCCGGCATCATCACGTCCAAAAGGATGACGGCGAAATCCTTGTAAATGAGGGCTCTTAAGGCTTCTTCCCCAGACTTTGCCCTCACCAGGTTCTGTCCCAGGCTTTCCAACACGGCTTCCAGGGCTAAAAGATTTGCCGGTTCGTCGTCCACCAGGAGGATGTTGACGACGGGCTTGTTCGCGGTCATGTCGTTCTTCTTAGGTGGGTTTCATCCACCGCCATCCGCTCGACGGTTTTCATCTCTATATCGGTATAGAGGGTTTTGAGAGACTCCTCGGATTTGTGCAATTTTTCCAGGGTCTGCCCGTGTTTGGTGTTTTCGAGCTCCAGCTTCATGTTCAGGACCATGAGCTCATTCGCTTTGCGGCTGAGATGTTCGTTCAACCGGTTTATTTCCTCGGTGTTGCGGTGAAGAGCCATCAAAACCGCTACTTTGGATCTCAGGACTGCCGGATCGAAGGGTTTGATCATATAGTCGATGGCTCCCAGGGCATAACCCTGGAACATCTCCGTTTCGGTCTTCCCCCCCGCCGTCAGGAATATGATAGGCGTATGGAGGGAACGGTCGCGTTCCCGGATGAGGGTCGCCGTCTCAAACCCGTTCATTCCCGGCATCAGGACGTCCAACAGGATGACGGCGAAATCCTTTTGCATGAGTTGGCGGAGGGCCTCCTCGCCGGTGCTGGCCCGCACGAGGTTCTGTCCCAGCTTTTCCAATACCGCTTCCAGGGCCAAAAGGTTGGCCGGCTCGTCGTCCACTAACAGGATGTTGACGGGGTTTTTATTCTCGGTCATGGCATGCCTCCTGAATGTATTTCCACCGGCGCCAGGGCGCGTCCGGCCGTCTTTTCCCCCAATTCGGCGTTGAGGTTCTTGATCAGTTCCTCGGCCAAATGCAATTGGTCCTCGTTTTTAAGGCGGATTTCCTTCTCGGTTTTAAGCAACAGATTCAGCTCGTCGATGACCTTGTTCAGTCGGTGGACTTCCTCGGTTTTGCGGAAAAGGTTCATCAAGACCAGGACCTTGGACCGAAGGACCGCCGGGCGAATGGGTTTGAGCAGGTAGTCGATGGCTCCCACGGCGTAACCCTGGAACATCTCCGTCTCGGACTTCCCGCCCGCCGTCAGGAAAATCACGGGAGTATGACGGCTTCGGTCGCGCTTGCGAATCAGCTCCGCTGTCTCGATCCCGTTCATGCCGGGCATCATCACGTCCATGAGTATGACGGCAAAATCGTTTTGGATGATCTGCCGGAGGGCCTCTTCGCCGGAAGAAGCCCGCACCAGGTTCTGGCCCAAGCTTTCCAACACGGCTTCCAAGGCCAGCAGGTTGGCCTTCTGGTCGTCGACCATCAGGATGTTGACGGGTTTCTCGTCCTCGGCCATGGGCTTCCTCCTATCGGTTCAACCGGGTTCCCATCAAAACGAGCAACTGCTCCGTATCGACGGGCTTGGTGATGTAATCAGTGGCCCCGGACTCGATGCATTTTTCCCGGTCGCCCTTCATGGCCTTGGCGGTCAAGGCGATGATGGGCAGGGGTTTGAGGGCTTCCTTGAGCCGGATGGCCCGCATCGTGTCGTAACCGTCCATGACCGGCATCATGATGTCCATGAGCACGATGTCCACGTCCGGCGTCTTGGCGAGCACGTCCAGCGCCTCCTGCCCACTCTCGGCGGTCACGACCTTCATTTGCGCGTGTTCCAAAAGGCTCGTCATGGCGAAGATATTGCGAATGTCGTCATCCACCACCAGCACCTTTCGGCCGATCAGGATCTCATGGTTTGCTTCCGCTCTTTTAACGGAGGCCCCGTCGGTTTCGAGAATCTTGGCGCTCGGATCAAGAACCTTTTTGATTTCAACCGCCAGTTGCTTAGGGGAGGCGGTCTCACCGACCGCCGTCGGTGCCGGGATGGAAATGAATTTTGGAGCGTCCAGGGCGTCCGGATAGGAGGCGGGTAGGGGAAGGGAAGGGGCGGCCTGGCCCGGAACATAATCCTTGGGCAGGTAGAGGATAAAGGTGCTGCCCTGGCCCGGCTTGCTATGGTCCAAAGTTAATTGGCCGCCCAGAAGTATGGAAAGTTCGCGGCTGATGGAAAGTCCCAGGCCTGTTCCCCCGTATTTGCGGCTGGTTCCGCTTTCGGCCTGTTGAAAGGCCTCAAAAATGATCTTTTGTTTTTCTTCCGGAATGCCGATTCCCGTATCGATGATGGAAAAGGCAATGACGCCCTTGGCCTTGCTTAAGACGGGATGGTCGGGGCTCCAACCCCTTTTGGCAGGGGCCACTTTGAGGCGGACCTGGCCCTTTTGCGTGAACTTGAAAGCGTTGCCCAGGAGATTGCGCACAATCTGTTCCAGCCGTTTGGAATCGGTGTGAATCGATTCCCCCAACAGGGGATCGAGTTCGATGTTGAAAAGAAGCCCGCGGCCCTCGGCCACGTGGTGAAACAACCGGTTCAGATGGTCGCGCATTTCGCTAAAGGGCATATCGACTTCGTCGAGCGTCATGGTGCCCGATTCCACCTTGGCTAGATCCAGGATGTCGTTGATCAAAAGAAGCAGATCGCCGCCCGAGGCGTGGATGGTGCGGGCGTATTCCACTTGCTTGGGGGTTAGGTTCTTGGGGTCCTCCGCCAATTGCTGGGAAAGGATGAGCATGCTGTTCAAGGGCGTCCGCAATTCGTGGGACATGTTGGAGAGGAACTCGGTTTTGTACTTGGAACTCAGGGCCAGCTGATCGGCCTTTTCCCCCAATTGCTGGTTGGATTTCTGTAGTTCCTCCTGCTGGCTTTGCAGGTTCTTCAGCAGGGTTTCCGTCCTTAAGTTGGCCTCCAGGGTGTTGATGACGATACCGATACTTTCCATCAGCTGTTCCAGGAAGGCCAGATGGGAGGGAGTGAATTCCTCGAAGGACGCCAGTTCCAAGACCCCCTTGATCTTGCCCTCGAACAGGACGGGCAGTTCCACGAGGTTCAGCGGGCTGGCCTCCCCTAACCCTGAATTGATGCGGATGTAATTTCCCGGCACGTTTCTCAATAAAAGCATTTTCTTGGTCTGGGCGCACTGGCCCACCAGACCCTCTCCGAGCGCGAATGCCTGCGGGAGATCGGGCCGGGGAAGGTAGGCGAAACTGGAAAGAAGCCGGAGACGGGTCGCACCTGATTCAATGGAATCGGCGATATAAAAGGCGCTGTGCTGGGCGGAGACGACCTGGTTGAGGTCGGAAAGGATTGCCTTGGCCACCGTGGGCAGGTCCCGCTGGCCCTGCAGCATGAGGGTGAAACGGGCCAGGTTGGTCTTCAACCAGACCTGCTCGGAGTTTTTCAGGGTCGTGCCGCGCAGATTGGCGATCATCTGGTTGATGGTATCCTTCAGGCCCTCCACTTCGCCCCGCGCATCCATATTGATGGACCGGGTCAGGTCTCCGCCGGCCACGGCGCGGACGACCTCGGAAATGGCCCGCACCTGGGTTGTCAGGTTGGCCGCCAGCTGATTCACGTTGTCGGTCAGGTCCTTCCAGGTTCCGGCCGCTCCCGGCACGTTCGCCTGGCCTCCCAGGCGGCCTTCCACACCCACTTCACGGGCCACGCTCGTAACCTGGGCCGCGAAGTCGTTGAGCTGGTCCACCATGATATTGATGGTGTCGGCAAGGGTGGCGACCTCGCCCTTGGTGACGACCGTGAGTTTTTGCTTCAGGTTCCCCTGGGCCACGGAACTGACGACCTTGGCGATGCTTCGCACCTGGTCGGTCAGGTTGGCGGCCATGTGATTGACGTTGTCGGTGAGATCTTTCCAGGTTCCCGCGGCGCCCGGAGCGATGGCCTGGCTGCCCAGTTTGCCCTCGGTACCGACTTCACGGGCCACGCGGGTCACTTCCGAGGTGAACAAGCTGAGCTGGTCCACCATGGTGTTGACCTTTTCCTTCAATTGGAGGAACTCGCCCCGCACGTCGGCGGTGATCTTCTTGGAAAAATCGCCGTTGGCCACGGCCGTAGTGATGTCGGCGATATTGCGCATCTGGCTCGTTAAATTCGAGGACATGAAGTTGACGTTGTCGGTGAGGTCTTTCCAGGTGCCCGCGGCACCCGGAGCGATGGCCTGGCTGCCCAGTTTTCCCTCGGTCCCGACCTCGCGGGCCACGCGGGTCACTTCGGAGGTGAACAGGCTGAGCTGGTCCACCATGGTGTTAACCTTTTCCTTCAACTGGAGGAACTCGCCCCGCACGTCGGCGGTAATCTTTTTTGAAAAATCGCCGTTGGCGACTGCGGTGGTGATGTCGGCGATATTGCGCACCTGGTTCGTCAGGTTGCTGGCCATGAAGTTGACGTTGTCGGTGAGGTCTTTCCAGGTTCCTGCGGCGCCCGGCGCGATGGCCTGGCCGCTCAATTTGCCTTCCACACCCACCTCGCGGGCCACGCGGGTCACTTCCGAGGTGAACAAGCTAAGCTGGTCGACCATGGTGTTGATGGTGTCCTTCAATTGGAGGACTTCGCCGCGAACGTCGATGGTGATTTTTTTGGATAGGTCGCCGTTGGCGACCGCTGTGGTGATCTCGGCGATGGTACGCACCTGG
>Ga0182030_10001044_pt1 | contig 55719 bp, 45 predicted proteins | sample 812S3MmetaG_FD_121299 | JGI IMG/M metagenome (GOLD analysis project Ga0182030, IMG submission 121299) | Permafrost microbial communities from Stordalen Mire, Sweden - 812S3M metaG (Illumina Assembly) | ecosystem: Environmental > Terrestrial > Soil > Wetlands > Permafrost | place: Sweden...
CCGACACCGACACCGACACCGGCGCCGGTGAGCAGTTCCCTGGCGGCTCCTAATACCGAGGTTGTGTGGGTCATTTCCGCGGTTGCCGCGCCAGCAAGAAATAAATTGACGAATGGTGTAGCGATCCCGTCGTTCAGTCCGCTCTCGACGTTGAGGAGGCGCCGAACCCGGGCCGGAATGCGGTTGTCTTCCATGATGGTCGCCCCGAGAGCAGCGTCGGTGGGGGCGACAATGGCACCAATGGCGGCCGCCACCCAAAGTGAGATGCCAGGTATCAGACCGAAGGCCACCAAGGTACCGACGCCGATGGTCAAGGGCAGGCCAACGGCCAGGAGCCGAACCGGCAGGCCGAGGTCTTGGCGGAGTTCATGCACATTGACCCGCGAAGCATCGGTGAAAAGAACGAGAGCCAAGGTGACCTCGGCCAGTGACCGGACACTCGATGAGAGTGGATTGAAGTGGATAAAGGCCAGAGGTCCGTGAGTGACGACCCGGCCCATGATGACGAAGGCGATAGGCGCGGTGATGAACAGACGCTCCAAGCGGTCCGACACGAGCGACCACACAATGATGCATCCGGCGGCCGTGGCCAGTACCGCCGTGTCCACGCCATGGTTCACCGAGCGCGTCCGGCTCGGTTTTTCTGTCTCTTCCTCCTCATGGACAGACCCACCGTCCATTTCGAATTTCCATCGTGGCTACTGCCGCGCCATGGACACTCGCCAACGCTCATCGGGGGAGATGATGTGGTCGGCGTCGTCTTCTCCAACGGAAATTTGGACCCAGTTGACTGTGCCAGTGAAACGGTTGGTCGCCTCGTCGTACTCCGAGCTGACGGTCGACCCGCTGTCGCTCCCGACATCGGTCGTCTCGTCGTAGGAGTAAATCAGGGGAACGGTGCGTTCGAGTTGTCCCCCACCAACGGGTGCACCGTCGACCAGCACCGTGACGGTGGCCGGTCCGCCGAGACCTCCGCCGTATGCGAACTCGGCTCGGACCTGGTGGTGTCCTGGCGTGATGGGGTTGGAGCCTCGTACCAGTGACTGGGTGACCCCGAACAGGTTGTAGCAGTAGGTGGGGATGCCCTCCAGTAAGTAAAGACTCCATCCGCCGAAAGCACCTCCTTGTGCGATCAATACTCCCGACGGAGCACCGTCGGGCACCTCAATGTCGGCGGTGACCGAATGGGAGGTGTTCTTGGTATTGATGACCGAGCTTTCGCTCAGGCGGCTCATGCCCCCGTAGAGAAGCTGCGATTTGCCGGTGATCAGCTCGGGCCTTCCAGCAAGTTCAGCCAGGAAGCGCTCCACACGGCGGTCGTCGAGCGGGAGGGCACCGTACTTGACCGCTTCAATGAGAAAAAGGCGCTGGAGCTGGCGCAGCTTCTCGGGCTGCTCGGTGGCTAGATTGCGCGACTGTGCCCAATCGGTAGTTGTGTCGTACAGCTCCCAGGTGTCGTCGTCCAGGGGTGGCATTTCGGCCGCAAGCCACGGGATGCTGTGGCGGGTGACCGCGCTCCAACCCTTGTGGTAAATGCCGCGGTTACACACGATTTCGAAGTACTGCGTCTGGTGCCGTTCCGGTGCGTCGACCTGGTCGAGGCAATACAGCATGCTCACCCCATGCAGCGGCATCTGCTGAATTCCATGCACGAAAGTCGGTGCCGGGATACCAGCGGCCTCGAAAATAGTGGGAGCGATATCAATGACGTGATGGAACTGGCCACGCTTCTCGCCCTTGGCCTCAAAGCCAGTCGGCCAGTGGGCCACCATTCCGTTGCGCGTTCCACCGAAATGTGACGCCACCTGCTTCGTCCATTGATAGGGGGTGCAGGTGGCGTGAGCCCAACCGACCGCGTAATGGTTGTTGGCTGCCGGTGATCCGAAGTCATCGATGTGGGCTTTGAGAAAATCGGTGGTCTCAAGGTCCATGCTCTGGTTGAACACCAGAAGTTCGTTGAACGTGCCGTGCGGGGTGCCCTCGGCACTGGCTCCGTTGTCCCCGATCAGATAGAGGACGAGCGTGTCATCCAGTATCTCAAGCTCCTCAATGGAATCAATCAGCCGTCCAATGTGATGATCGGTGTGGGAGAGGTAGCCGGCAAAAACCTCCATTTGACGAGCCAACACAGGCTTGAGGTCGTCGTCGATGTCCTCCCACGCGGGAATTTCGGCCGGCCGATCCGTGAGCACGGCGTCTGTCGGTATGACCCCGAGTTCTTTTTGACGGGCGAAAGTTTCTTGTCGGAGTACATCCCATCCGCGGTCGAACTGGCCGCGATAGCGCTCTATCCATTCTTTAGGGGCATGGTGAGGAGCGTGTGTGGCACCGGGGGCGAAGTAGGCGAAGAAAGGCTTGTCCCGGGCCAGAGTCTTCTGCTGACGTACCCAGGCAATGGCCCGGTCGGCCAAGTCTTCAGTGAGGTGGTAACCCTCCTCGGGAGTCCGAGTCGGTTCGATCGGTGTCGTCCCTTCATAAAGACCGGGGTACCACTGATTCGTGCCTCCACCGATGAAACCGTAGAAATACTCAAAACCGCTTCCGGTCGGCCACTGGTCGAACGGACCCACCGGGCTGTTCTCCCACATGGGGACTTCGTGGCACTTACCGAACTGGGCCGTTGAGTACCCATTGAGCCGGAGAGTCTCGGCCATCGGTGCCGCCGCCTTTGGCCGAACCGAGGAGTAACCCGGTGCCGAAGTGGCGAGGTCGGGTACGGCGCCCATCCCCACACTGTGATGATTGCGACCGGTGAGCAGTGCTGCTCGTGTCGGAGCACAGAGGGCGGTGGTGTGAAAACGGGTGAACGACAATCCGCCTTCGGCAAGGCGCTCGGCTGTGGGCGCTTCGCATGGGCCTCCGTACGCACTCGACGCACCGAATCCGACATCGTCAAGGAGGATGAGAAGAACATTCGGCGCGCCCTTTGGTGGGCGCAGCGGCGTGATGGGGGGGAAGGAAGTGTCGGGATCTTTCGCGTCAAAGGTTGTGATTCCGACGTGTTGAGGATCTGGGAGCGGCAAGTTGGCTCGCGAAATGTCAGGTGACATGGAATAGTCCTTTCGACCGGAACGAGGAGGGTTGGCGACCTTGAGATGGCGGCGAGACCATTGCAAATGTCTGCAATTTTGTTGGGCTGAAGGGTTTGATCACTGACCACTGCCACGCGTCAGGTTTCAACATGACGTTAGGTCTCTCCGACCCCTGGTGAGAGACGATTTGGCCAGTGTCTTGGCGTGCCCGGTGGCGCTCATGTCGACCTTTTGGACACGACGTCGTGCCGCCGAGTCGCCGCAGTTCGCGTTCGATCTACTACATGTTTCAAGAACCAGGTTGTTCACGTCGAGTCTCCGGCGTCCCCCGTTGCAGCGTGCAATCAGCATACGTCGTTCGCACAACAACTGAATTTGATTCGTAACCTAACTACGCTGAACAACGATGTCAACCAAAAGGCCCGATGTTGGCGATGGGCTGCTCGTTCAGGTACAGAGCGGGTTCGAAGAAGAGTTCCCCGGTGCCTCAGCGCTCTCAACGGAATGCTTCCTAAGTCTTGGTCGCCTGACAATGGCGATGTTGTCGCAACTGAACCAGCTATTGGAAGGATTCGGGGTCCCGTCTTACACGAGCTTCAATGCGCTCACCGTGATTGCCGGCACTGGTGAGCCGATTCCGCCTTCGATTGTGGCCAAGAGGATGGTGGTCTCGCGTCCGACGATTACAGGGGTCCTCAACACGCTGGACAAGCGCGGATTAATTACTCGTGTTGGTCACAGCTCGGACGGCCGGATGCAGCTTGTTTCGCTCTCCGTTGCGGGGCAAGACCTTGTAGCCCGAGTGCTGCCGGAGGTCCACCATTTTGAACAAGTGCTCTTTAGCGGGTTAGGTCATGAAGAGCAGGAAATTCTGCTCGAGTGTCTTGCCGCAATCGGAGTACAGCTTGAACAGTTCACGACTCAACCGGAGATCAGTTTGCCTGGCTGAAGGAAAACTTGCAGGAGGAGCACGACGATCCCGATAGAAAGTCCAAAGGCAGTTGAGATCGCCAGGCCCCAACCGGTCAGGTGAGCCCGCTTTCCAACGACAAAGCCCCACCAGCCGAGCGAAAGCAATCCGAAGCAGAGCGTGACCCGGATGGCCTCGGTCAGCGCAACTCCAACCAGATACTGGATCAACAACAATGCCAGAGGTGGGACGCAGAAAAGCAAAAATGGAAGTTCAGATTTCAACGTCTCCATACGTGGACGTGGGGTTGGAACTCCATCCGCCGCCATTTGTATCGCAATGGATGCTGAAAAGACGTGGGCGATGAACATGGCAACGACAGGACCAACGATGACCCCGACGACATCAAAAAGTCGGAGGTGTTGCCATCCGTCATAAATGATGAGCACGCTCATCATGGTGATCGTCGTGTAGACAATCCGATCAACGGTGGCTGGTCGAAGGCTCTCAAGTGTCGCGGCGCGCGTCATCTGTGGCTACCCCCCTTTTCGAGAAGATCGTAATTTCTACTGCGAGCATTGGCGGACGACCAGAGCAGGCTCGGAAAATTGGCTCCAGCCGACTCGGTTCACCACCTAGTCTCTGAAGTTCATCTTCCGAACAGAACGCACGATGCGCATTCTTCTTGTATCCGATCTTCACTACTCGCTGCCTCAGTTCGATTGGGTGGTAGACGCAGCGCCGGATTTTGATCTGGTGGTACTCGCGGGGGACTTCCTGAGGTCCGGTTCAGTGGCCTCGGCGGACGCGCAATGCGTGACAATTCTGGAGTATTTCGAGCGGCTGCACGCGGAAGGTCTGGTTGCAATTTGCTCCGGGAATCACGACCTGACGGGACTCGACGCCGAAGGTGAGCAATCTGCTCTTTGGCTTGAGAAAGCAAAAGCCGCCGGCATCCCGACGGACGGGAGTTCGGTGTGGGTCGATGACACATTGGTCACAATCTGTCCGTGGTGGGACGGCCCCGTAGGCCGGACCGCCCTGGTGACACGATTGGAATCGGATTCGGCCCAACGCGCGGAGCGGTGGGTATGGGTGTACCACTGGTCCCCACTCGGATCGCGTACCTCCTGGACCGGACGACGTAATTATGGTGACGCGGACCTCAAAGGATGGATTGACGAGTACCAACCGGACGTCGTATTCACCGGCCATGTGCACCAAGCGCCGTTCAAGCCTGATGGATCATGGGTCGATCGAATCGGGAACACGTTGGTCTTCAATGCCGGCCATCAAATTGGACCGGTTCCGGCTCACATCGAGCTTGACCTCATCGCGAACAGCGCACAATGGGTGTCTCTTCTCGGCACTGAAGAGTTCGTCCTCTCAGCGACGGCGCCCCCGGCTCGCACGGTGTTCTGACGGCCGGCAACTCCACGCACAGCGACCGGTCGGGTTGGCAGTCGCCCACTCCTTGGACTTGTGCCAACAGAGTCGTCATCCCTATGAGTCAGCGGCGAGTGTGACGTGGTCCGCCGAAGTCGGCGGGGCCGCATCGACCTCGACACCGAGGGTGGGGACGATCCGGTCGAGCCAAGACGGCATCCACCAGTTGGCCCGGCCGAGCAGCTCCATGATGGCTGGTACAAGCACCATCCGAACCAGGGTGGCATCGATGAAGATGGCGGCGGCTAGGCCTAGGCCGAACACCTTGAGCACGTGCAGTGGGTCGCCGATCACGAACGACCCGAATACGCAGATCATGATGGCCGCCGCTGCGGTGATCACCCGGGCCGTCTGAGCCAGGCCGTCTGCCACGGCGGCTGAGTTGTCCCCGCTCAGACGCCACTCCTCTCGTATGCGCGAGAGCAGGAACACCTCGTAATCCATAGAGAGTCCGAACAGGATGGTGAACATCATCAGCGGGATCCACGGGTCGATCGGGCTGGTGGCCCCAATGCCAATCAATCCTCCGAGCCATCCCCACTGGAACACGGCAACGATGACCCCGTAGGCGGCCCCAACTGACAGGAGGTTGACGAGTACCGCTTTCAGCGGAATCGCCAGCGACCGGAACACGGCCATCAGGAGGAGGAACGACAGGAGGAGCACCACCCCAATCACCCACACCAGTCGGGTCGACAAGTAGGAGGAGGCGTCGACGGATCCGGCCGTCTCGCCGCCGACATAGGCGACAACGCCGCTACCTGCCGTAGATCGCGGTATGGCGCCGTCGCGCAGTGTGTGGACGAGAGCCTCTGTCTTTGCCGATTGGGGTGAAGTGGTGGGGTAGGCGATGATCACGGCGTCGTGACCTGAGGCGGAGAACTGCGCCGGTGTGACAAACGCCACACCAGGGGTGGCGGCCACCTTGGCCCGGAGGGTGTCGACGACGGCCCTTTGGCCGTCGGGTACTGCGGCAGCAACGATCAGAGGACCGTTGAAGCCGGGGCCGAAGCCGGTGGCTAAAGCATCGAAGGCCTGTCGGGTAGTGGTGTTTGTTGGATCGTTGCCGGCGTCGGTGAAGGCCAGGCGCATGGAGAAGAACGGGATGATGAGCAGAATCAGGCAGAGCAAAGCCCCTATCGCCGCCGCGACTGGATGCCGTTGGACCGTCCGGCTCCATCGGTACCAGAAGCCCCGCTCGGAGGGCCCGGCGGCGTTCTGCAACAGGCCGGGCACGTGGAGCTTATCGACGGCCAGTCCCGAGAAGCCCAGCATGGCCGGCAGCAGGGTGATGGCAGCCAACATGACCAGCACAACGGCGGCGATGGCCCCGACGGCCAGACCTCGCATGAAGGGCAATTGCAGGATGAACAGACCGAGGAGCGAGAGGATCACTGTGGTCCCGGCAAACACAACAGACCGACCCGAGGTAGCCAACGACACCGCGGTCGCTTCACGTGGATCTCGTCCTTCGGCCAATCCCTGCCGGTACCGGGTGACGATGAATAGGGCGTAGTCGATTCCCACCCCAAGACCGATCATGGCCATCATTTCCGGGGCGAATGTCGGTGTGGTGACAACGTGGGACAGCAGGTCGAGCACGGCAAAGGCGATGGCGATGCCGAAGAGCGCGGTGATGATGGGGAGGCCCATGGCCACCACTGACCCGAAAGCCAGCAGCATGATGATGATGGCGGCCAAAATGCCGATGCCCTCGCTCGGACCTGGCTTCGCCCCGGCCACAAGACTGATCGCCTGGCCGCCCAGGGCTATGTGGTAGCCCGGGGCAGCGAAGGACTGGGCGGTCGAGATGACCTTCTTGATGGCATCTTGGGGAACGTTGCCGGCCAGCTGGTCGAAGTTCACCTGTACATAGGCGATGTGCCCGTCGGTTGAGATTTGGTGCGCACCGGCCGTGGTAAACGGGCTGACAACGTCAGACACATGGGCCAGCGGGGTGAGGGCTGTCACCATTTTGGCAGTCCGGTCCTTGACCGATGCGGCGGTGACCGGACCGCTCGAGGTGATCACGACCTGGGCCGGACTGCCCTTTTGGTTGGGGAAGGCTTGGTTGAGGATCTGCTGTACCGGCTGAGCTCCCCCAGTGAGATTGTTGGAGAAATTGCTGCCCGCCATTTGGGCCAACACGTTGGTCCCCACCAGCGCCACTAACCAGATGATCAGGACCCACCAGCGGTGGTCGTGACACCAGCCGGCGATACGAGCCAATCCGCTTTCCTCGGCTGGTCTCGACGGCGCTTGAACCGATGTTGGTCGTTCATCGAGTTGCGAAGTAGACGTCGTCATCTTAAAACTCCCAGGAAACAGACACATTTGACCGAACGATTCCGGCACCCTGCCAACAAGATCTCACCGTCCCACCCGATGGACGCGCACTCACTGGCAACGAGCCACGCCGTGGCTATGACCCCCACAAGGCGGTGGCCCGGCGGGTGCAGCGAGGCTCCCAAATGAAGCGACGACTCCAGGTTGGGTGGGGGCCATATCGATATGTTGCACCAGTTCGAGACGGCGTCCAAACCCTTGAGATACCAATTGGATCACATGGGTATTGAGCGATGATGGGCAAACAAGTTCTCCAAGAGCTGGCAGGTGTCATCCTGTGGGTGTCGAAAATGCCTTTCAAGGGAAACACAAGATGGAGCATGGGACGAAACGGCTCACCGGGACCAAGAATTGCAGGAAAATGGGACCGTGCCACCTTCCACGCAAGACACAGAAACCTTGGTGCTGCTCTCGTATCTTGATCTTCAACGCCGCCACGTCCTTGGAATCCTCGATGGAGTGAGGGAAGCGGACCTGAGAAGGTCCGTGTTGCCATCAGGCTGGACGATTCTCGGACTGGTCCAGCACTTGACCATGGACGTCGAGCGATTTTGGTTCTCAGCCGTAGTGGCTGGCGACCAACGTGCGATCGATGATCTCGCCAAGGGAGATGGAGCCTGGCAGGTGAGCGCAGATGTGTCCGGCTCAGAGGTCTTCGGGAAATACCTGGATGAGATCGCCCGAGCGAATCAGATCATTGGCTCCGTTCCTCTCGACGCCAAGCCATTGTGGTGGCCGATTGGGCAGTTCGGCGATTGGCGACTTGAGTCTTTAAGGGAAATTGTTCTTCACGTCATTGTGGAGACCGCATGTCACGCCGGACACCTCGATGTCATACGAGAGCTTCAGGACGGCAAACAATGGATGGTGAACACCTAGTTGAGCGACCGGCCTCCGGTAGGCAAGGGCTACATGATCTTTTGTTTAGCTGAGCTGGCTGGCCTGCGTGTTGCCCTCTTGTCGGAGTTCACCCTGCTTTGAAATCTGTTCCTCCCTTCGACCCAATTGTGCCAGTGGTCCTCCTAGGCTGAGAAGTGCTCGACCGACCACCTCGATCACGCAGGAGATCAGATGACCGATCAATCAGCCCCCACCTCCGTCTGGGACGGCGCAAGTCCGGACCCTAAGCGTTGGTCAATTCTGGCCGTGGTGGTCATTGCTCAACTGATGGTGGTCCTTGACGCATCAATAGTGACCATCGCGCTGCCCTCGGCGCAAAGGACCCTCCACATCTCGGTAGCCAATCGACAGTGGGTGATCACCGCCTACACCCTGGCCTTCGGCGGCCTCCTGTTGCTGGGTGGCCGGATCGCCGACTTCAGTGGCCGAAAGCGGATGTTCATCGTCGGTTTGATCGGGTTCGCTGGCGCGTCGGCCCTTGGAGGTTTGGCTCCGGACCAAGCCCTACTGTTCGGCGCTCGCACCTTGCAAGGTGCCTTTGCTGCACTAATGGCCCCTGCCGCACTTTCCTTGTTGACCATCACCTTCCAATCCGACCCGAAGGAGCGGGCCAAGGCCTTCGGCGCTTACGGGGCGGTGTCCGGAGCTGGCGGGGCAATAGGCGTGCTGCTCGGAGGGATCCTGACCCAGTACGCCTCATGGCGCTGGTGTCTTTTGGTGAACGTCCCCATCGCCCTCTTGGCTGCGTTCTTTGCCTTTCGCGTGGTGCACGAGAGCCAAGAGTTGGGGAGCACCAAGTACGACGTCCCTGGCGCCCTCCTGTCCACGGCCGGACTGGTCAGCCTGGTCTACGGGTTCACCAAGGCGGAGTCGGATGGGTGGGGTTCGAATTCCACCCTGATCTTGCTGAGCTTGGCAGTCGTTCTGTTGGTGACTTTCGTGGTGGTCGAGTCCCGATCGAGCCATCCGCTCCTTCCTCTGCGGGTTATTTCCGAGCGGAACCGCGGCGGCTCGTATTTGACCTCGCTTCTCATCGGAGCTGGTTTGTTTGCCATGTTCGTCTTCCTCAGTTACTACATGCAGCAGGTCCTCGGCTTCTCGGCCCTCAAGACCGGGGTCGCCTTCTTGCCCTTTGCCCTCGGGCTGGTCTTTGCCGCCGCGGCTTCGTCGTCGATGGTGCCAAAACTTGGTCCGCGAATCCCAATGACGTTGGGTCTGACACTCAGCGCCATCGGAATGGCGTGGCTTACCCAGATCGGTGTGCACACTTCGTTCCTCACCCACGTCATGCCCCAGGAAATACTGATGAGCGTGGGTCTCGGCTTGGCGTTTCCGGCACTCAGCAGCACCGCTCTGATTAACGTACAGAACCGGGACTCTGGGGTGGCCAGCGCCTTGGTCAACACGACCCAACAAATCGGTGGATCGCTGGGCACGGCGTTGCTCAACACCGTGGCCGCCACCATTGCCGCCAGTTACATCGTGGCCCACGGGGTGCGACACACCGAGGCGGGCGTGGTGCACGGCTACGCAGTCGCCTTCGCTATCAGCGCCGGACTATTGGCCGTCGGCGCCATCGTCAGTGCGGTGTTCATCAGTGCTCGCAAAACTGACTTGCCCTCAGATCTGGTGGAGAGAGCAGCTGCATAATGCGCCGTAGGTGAGCCGGACCTGGCCGTCCACGATTACGCCGAGCTAAGTGATGTCAGCTGGCGCGTCAGGAAGCCACGTTCGACGACATTTTCAGTTCGGTTGATTGCCTCCTGGTAGGCCACCTTGGCCTCAGCGGTGCGGCCGATGCGACGCAGCAGATCGGCACGTATGGCGTGGAACATGTAGTAAGCGTCGAGGTCAAGTCCATCAATCAACTCAAGCGCAGCTTCCGGTGTCTCCACCTCGGCCACGGCCACCGCCCGATTGAGTGCCACAACGGGACTCGGAGCAATCGACATGAGCTGGTCGTACAGCTGGACGATTTGTCCCCAGTCGATGGACGTCGGCTCAGCCGCAGCGGTGTGCACAGCATTGATCGCCGCCTGCAATTGGTACGGACCGGGTTGGTCCCGTCGCAGGCAGCGTCGCATGATGGCTTGACCCTCGGCCACCAAGTCCGGTTGCCAAAGCGAACGATCCTGATTGGCCAAGAGCACGAGCTCCCCATCGAAAGTGGTCCGGGCGTTACGACGGGACTCAAGAAGGAGCAAAAGGGCAAGCAGACCCATGACCTCGGGCTCGTCTGGCATGAGCTCGGACAGAAGACGCGCGAGGCGGATCGCTTCCGTGCCAAGTTCCTCACGGTTGAGCCGGTCGCCGCCGCTGGCGGTGTACCCCTCGTTGTAGACCAAGTAAATAACGGCCAGAACTGATCGAAGGCGGTCAGGCAGGTCGGTCTCGTTCGGCACCCGCAGAGGAATTCCTGCGTCGCGAATTTTGCTTTTCGCCCGGACCAGGCGTTGTGCCATCGTCGGCTCGGGCACCAGAAACGCCCTAGCGATCTCGGCGGTCGTGAGTCCCCCGAGGAGCCGGAGAGTGAGGGCGACCTGCGCACCGGTGGCGAGTGAAGGGTGGCAGCAGGTGAAGATCAGACGCAGTTGGTCGTCACGCACAACACCCTCCCCGTCCAATTCGAGCACCTGATCGTCTGGTTCGCTGACTCCCTGCAGGCGGACCGCCTTGGCGTGACGTTCGTTCCTGGACGACTCCCGTCGCATTCGGTCTATGGCCCGGTGGCGGGCGGTGGTGATGATCCATCCCGCAGGACTTGGAGGCAACCCAGAAATGGGCCACTGCTCAACCGCGACGGTGAACGCATCCTGAACCGCGTCTTCGGCGACGTCGATGTCACCGAAGACGCGGACGAGAACTGCCACCGCTCGGCCGTGCTCTTGTCGGAAAACCCGAGCGATTTCGGGTGCCCTCGAGCTCGGCAACATTGCCATCAGCGCTCGTCGGCCTCACCCAGAAATGGGCGCACCTCGATTGGGAGCGTGGTGGCCCGGGCGGCCTTGCGTCCCCACTCAAGGGCAGCATCGAGGTCAGGCGCCTTGACAATGGTAAGGCCGCCGAGGTGTTCCTTCCCCTCGACGTAGGGGCCGTCGGTGATGAGCATCTCTCCAATTTGATGGCGCACCACAGTGGCCGTGCTCGGCGGATAAAGGCCGCCGGAAAACACCCACGCTGCGGCCTCCTTCATTTCCTCCTGTAACGCATTTACGTCTGCGGAAATCTGGTCCAGCTTTACTGATGACGGGGGCGGCCCGTCAGGCTGGTACACGCTGAGGAGATACTGCTTCATCTCGGATCGCTCCTTTTGGTTAGCACCGGCACCGTGCCAGCATCACCATCTACACGAACGGGATCGGCCAGTTCGACATCAATATTCATCGTGGTCGAGCAGCTCACGAGGTGACAACATCATCATGATTTCCAGTACCATGTTTCCAGCTTTGGGGTGACCACGGTTGGGCGTTGCTCATCCGGATAAGACGGTTTTGGAGGGTTTGATCAACAGTGCGACGAATCGCGATTGGCATGGCTGTCTTGGCGGCGACGATCTTGGGATTGATGGGCAGCGCGGATGGGGCAGGAGCGACCACGGCTCCGACTCCTCTTGTGCTTCCACAAAGCACGGCATTCACCTACCTGGGTCACTCGTGCGGAGGAATCCAAGAGGAAGCGTACGCAACAGGCTTTGATGCCAGCTCCGGATATCCGACCGGTGTGGTTTACGCGTCAACGACCTGCAGCAGTGGGGGTCGCGGAAGTCGCCCAAGCACATTTGCGTCATGGATCAATGCAACGTGGTACTTCACCGGAACACTGGTCACCTCGTCATTGGCGACAAGTACCCCGACCGTGGACCCGGGATTGTCGGTGTTTGATCAGTACGGCAATCAGCTCTACAACGCGTCGAATGACGCGTATTTTGTTCCCGCTGCGACCTTCACGCCGCTTCCGATAGTCACGGGACTGTCCGTATCGGCTGGACCATCTTCAGGAGGCACGTCGGTCGGAATCTCAGGATATGGCCTGACGGGCGTGACTTCGGTCACATTTGGCGGTGTTGCTGCGACAAGCTTCACCGTGAACGGTGACACCACGATTACCGCAGTCACCCCAATTCACAATCCGGGAGTGGCGGACGTCACTGCAGCGAACGGCGAAGGATCAAGTGCGTCCAGCGCCGCCGATCAGTTTGCCTTTGTCGCTCGTCCCACTATCAGCAGTGTGACGCCGAATATCGGCCCATTAGCTGGCGGCACGAGTGTGAGAATTAAGGGTACGGGATTCACCAACTCGACGGAAGTTTCGTTCGGTGGCTACCCGATTTACCCGACTGATTCGAGCAGCACTTCACTCACGGTGACATCACCTCCGGGTGAATCCGTCGATACGGTAGCCATCACAGTCACGACAATTGGAGGCACGTCTGCCCATAATGGCGCTGCTCAGTTCACCTACCGCCGTCCCGTCTCATGTTCGAGTGTGACTGGCATGGTTGGCGAGACGATCACGATTTCCAATTGCAGCCCGAAATCGACGAAGTACGTCTCGGCCAGTCTTGCCTCAGGGGCATCGGTACTTAATTGGTCGCCGAATGGGGGGACTACCACCCTCTCGCTCGACCCACTCACCTCACTCGGCCAAGGGAGCTGTGCGTCCGGACACATTGAATACGAATACTCCGGAACAGTGATCGGCGGCACGTCCACTTACGCGACAGTCGGCGACGAGGTTTCGGGACTCACTTGCGTGGCCAGTTCCGGAGCAACCAAGGTTTTAAAGGGAACTCGCTTCGATTTTTAAGTGGTATCGACTTCCTTTGGTAGGGACGCGCTAGCGCATTGAGTGCTCAGTTTGTTCCGTGGGGTGCTCCGCATTTCGATCGGATCAGATCTGATGCTCGCCGGAAGCAACGTCGTCGTCTGTCGAATACGCCAGACCTCTGCCTTGCTCGAGCGGTCCTGTAGCGAATCCGTGATGAGTCGCTTGGGATCACTGCCGAGGGTCAGAGGCGAGGAAGAGAAACGACAAGGCTTTCGCCCAGTCTGGCCTCCTAAGTCCGCTACCAAAATCAAGTCAACCGCGGCCAAGTCACAATTCTGGTTTGTCGGGCTGGACATCCGCCTGCGTGTTCATTTCGCCAGATTCACGAGGAGTTCAAAGGAACCGTGGTTCTGCACCGACACGACTCCGGCGACGCTGGGAGCTGTGATGTCGTAGTCGGCCATCACGATGGGCACGTCCGCCAGGAGAACGAAGCCTGTATTGGTTTGTTGGTATTGAAGGGCGACATTCACTGATTTCGAAACTCCGTGGAGCAGAAGTGTTCCGTGCGCGTCGACCCGGTTGATCTTGCCCGGAGTGATGTCGGGCAGGTCGATCGGATTTGTCAACGTAAATGCGGCGGTCGGGTACTTCGTCGTCTGAATCGCGTTGGTCTTGAGGACCGCATCGCGGAGACTCTTGTCGCTCTTGAGCGTCGTCATGTTCACGGTGAAGTTCGCAGCCGACACCCGTCCGTCCGCCACGGTCACCGACCCCGTGACGTCGCCCGTCCGACCGGTTGCCGTGTCAGAAACCAGGCCACCAGCAACTTTTTCAACGACTCGGTAGCCCGCCGTGGTCGCGCTACCGGCAGGACCCGGGACGACCTGCCATTGCCCATTCAGATCGCTGGCTGACTTGGGTATGGAAGTGGATTCGCCGGCCTTTAGTGCGAGAGGAGCCGCTGAACTGCCACTCAGCATCCAGGCGACTCCGAAGCCCCCGACGACGATCAGAGTGAGGAAGGGGGTGAGGATCCAGAAAATTCGCTTCTTGGTTGAGCTCTTCATGTGTGGTCCTTTCATTGGGGGAAGGAATTGATAGCAAGTAAGTACTTGCATGGATAACTGTACGCCGAGTGATTACCAATTGCAAGCAGGTACTTGCTATCGTGGGGATTCAAGCCGGCAATCCAAGTCCCCCGGCGGAGGAGAATTCATGGCCGATCCTGTGACCGATGCGACGATGTTCGACGCCGCCCTAACGGTGCTGGCTGAACGCGGCTACGCAGGGGCAACTACGCGGAGAATCGCAGACGCAGCAGGCGTCAACGAGGTGACATTGTTTCGACGCTTTGGCGACAAGCGCCAACTGATCCTCGCCGCCATCCACGGCGATATCGGTCAATTCGCCAGAAGCGGACTCGTCCCGACGGGAGACCTCGAAGCTGACTTGATCCGGGTAGTCGAGTACTACTCGACCATTTATCAACATCGAGATGGATTAGTGGGGACCCTCTTGGTCGAGGGAGCGCGAAATGCTGACGTAGCCGCACTTATTCAGGAGCCGCTTGTGGCGATGTCGCGCCTCGGCGAGATCTTTGCGGACTATCAGCGAAACGGACAGATGATTGAGGAGCCGCCGGACTTCGCCGTCCAAGCACTCCTTGCACCGTTACTTGTGATGACTCTTCTGCGGAGCGTTACCGCTACCGAAGTGGCTCTCCCGGGTGCCAAGACCGTGGTTCAGCGATTCTTGAAAGGTCGCCTCTTGGAATGAGCTGGCCCCGCATCGAAGGGTCCGAGTTCTGTCGGAGTCACTTGGTGGGCTCCCGACAAAACCACATCGGGCAGGACTAATGGCCAACGCGGTACAGACATTTCCCACGCTCAGGCTTCAGGTTTCCCTTTCACACCTAGCATGCGTGGGGTGGGCGCCCCGCGAGAGCTCTCGACCGTGCAGGTGAAGGCCTTGACTGACCCAGTCACTTTGCTCGAGCGTGCATGGGACTTGGAGCCGTGGATGCGTTATGCCGAAAGGGAAGTCCTCCTCGATCGGCTGCAAGACCTGCTCGACCACGAGCAGGTACCTCCGCCACCTCCGGGTCGGGACTGGCGCCTAGAACTCATGGCGGAACGCGCGGTTGATGTCTCGCGTATGCAGCTCCCGGATGAAGCCCTCCGCTTGGCCGAGATTGTCAGCAGCGAGGCGGATCCGTCGTGCCGAATCGCGCTGGGAAGAGCGCAGCTTGGAGCTGGTCAGGCGCTGGCGTGGACCGGCACCGATGCCGCCACGATGCGCGCCGACCGGGCGTTCGCGGAAGCGGAGAAACACTTCGCGGCTCTCGGCAACCGGGAGTGGCAGGGATCGGCTCTCTTGCGGCGAGGGTATTCGGTCTGGTTCCAAAGTGCCGGCGACCTCGTCCGAGCGAAGGAATTGATCGGCCAGGCGCTCGAAACTTGGGAGCCGGACAGTCAGCGGCTCGCATCGGCTCTCAGTTTCTACGCAGACGTCCTGATCGAACTCGGTGAACTAGACGGCGCCGAGCGAGCACTGAATCAGGCACGTGACCTAGCTGAGCGCGATGGCGTTGACAAGGCACTAGGCGAAATCGCTGAAACGAGAGCCTGCCTCGCGGCGGCGCGTGGCGACGCCCGCGCCACCGAACGGATCCTTCACGAGGCCGTGAGGGAAGCCTCCCGTCACGAATGGTTCGACACGCACATGGGCACGTCCTTGCTGCTCCGGGCCTCGCAGTTGCTCGATCGCGTTGGCCTCGAGGGACCGGCCCAGGAGTACTTCGAGAGCGGACTGGCCCGAACCAGCGACGACGACCCGGACGTTTTGCAGACACGAGCCGCCCGGCTGGCTCGCTCTGGCGACCCGTTGGAGGCGCTGGAAGTTCTGCAGCACATTGTTCGCCAGGATTGGCTGGAAAAGCGTCTCGTCTGGCGGAACCTCCTACTCACCGCTTGGGCCACGTTCCGCTCGGGGCGGGAGGGAGCAGGCGAAGTGGCCACCCGGGCCTTCGATCACGCCATCGCTTCCGGCGGGGTCCAGATCGCTCAGAGTGGGGAACCGATCTTGTCAATGGCGATGGCGGCCCTGGCCGAACAGTCCGGCTCTGTTGTGGCTCGGGACATGCTGTTGGCGGGGCGTCCACTGTTGGTTCGGCTGTTCGGGACACCAAGGGTGACGCGGGCCGACGGGACGCTCGTGCACCTTCCGGCGGGAAAGCCTGGAGAGCTTGTGCGGATGCTCGCTCTGCATGACAGCGGGCTTCCGACCGAAGTAGTGATCGATCAATTCTTTCCGGATACACCGCTCAACACCGCTCGCGGCCGGCTCCGGCAGGTGCTCTCTCGGCTGCGGGCCGCCGCGGGCGACATTGTGGTGCGCGACGGAGACCACTTGTCACTTCCGGCCTGGGTTGACGTGCGCGAGTTCCTCACTGCGAGTGATCGGGTTCGTAGCAACAGGTCGATGCGAGCGGTCCAACTCGCCTACGCCGCTTTGGCCCTCCATTCTGGCCCCCTCCTTCCTTCGGATCGCTATGCGCAATGGGCCGACGAAGTCCGGGCGAGGGTTGAGTACCGTCATGTCGAACTGCTTGAGCTGGTCGCCGCGGACGCCACGCGCCGCGGCTCGCACCAAGAAGCACTCACCGCTCTCGACGCTCTCCTGGCGGCGTCTCCGGACCGAACCGACCGCTATGCCGAGGTTGAGGACCAGTTGCTTGCTCTAGGCCGAAAGCGGACGGCCGAATATCTGTCTGGACGGGCTGACGGCCCCTCCAGCACCGACCCGATCAACCCGAATTAGCCGTCGCGCTCTCCAAGGCTTGTCGACCGTCTTGGTCACGCTTGAGGCCGAGTTCACGGCGGTCGACTAATTGACCACCACGGTCAGTGTCTGTTTCGCTGTCCCTGCGGCGCTGACCGCCTTGAGAAAGACCTTGTACGTACCGCCCTTGGTGAGTGGGCCGGAAAGGCTGGCGGTGCCGGTCGTGCCTCCGGTGAAGGAGACCCCGGGGGGCAACTTTCCGGACTCGGTGAGCGTGGCCTGCGGATAGCCCGAGGTGGTCACCGCGTAGCTGAGCGTCGTGCCGGTGGCGGTGACGATCCGGGGCGCCGAGGTAAACTTTGGGGATTGGGCTACGACGATGGTGGCGTCTTGGAAGACCGGACCGCCTGCGCTATTGGTGGCGGCGATTTCGATTGGATACGACCCACCCGCACCTGCCGCTGGAGTGCCGGCTAGGTGCGCCGTCCCGTTGGCATTGGCCCTGAAGTGAATTCCCGCTGGCAGTGTTCCGGTCTCGGCGATGCTCGCTACGGGATGTCCGGTCGAGGTGATCGTGAAGGTTCTGTCGACGCCGACCCTCTCGGTGATTGTCGTCGACGAAGTGATGGCCGGGGCCTGGTCGACCGTCACGGTGAAGCTCTGGCCCACCGAGCCCGACTGGTTTACCGCCTTCAGTTTGACCTTGAACTTGCCGGTGACGGTGGGGGTACCGGCGATGTCGGCGGTGCCGTTGGCATTGGCCACGAAGGTGAGGCCCGTCGGAAGGGCGCCGGTCTCGGTGATGGCGGCAGCCGGGTAACCGGTCGTCTTCACAGTGAAGCTGGTCGAGCTACCTGAAGTAGTGACCAGCGAGGCTGGCGAGGTGAAGGCCGGCTTGGAAGGATGTGTGGACACAGTGACTGTGACAGTTTGCGTGGCACTGGTCGCCGCACTCCCTACCCCGTTGTTGGCCGACACGAGATAGCTGAAGCTGGTGGTCCCAGATGGCACGGGGCCCGAGATGGACCCGGTCGTCGGGTTGATGCTGAGCCACGACGGGGCGCCGTTCGCCAGGGAATAGATCGGTGCCGGATCTCCGCTGGCCGATGCGGTCGCGCTGTAGGTGGCGCCGGCTGCTACCGCTGACGGACCGGCGATGGTGACGGCCCCGACGGCGACGCCATCGATGATCGGCTCACCTGACGCGTGGGCATTCTGGAGCGGGCTGCCGAAAATGAGTGACCCGAACCCACTGATCGTCGCCGTTTCGGCGTCGGGTTGTCCAGGGTCGATGGTGACCGTGTCGCCAATGTTGAACCCGGCATTGGAGGCGACCGGGACTTCGGTCACGCCCGCGGGAGTAGCCGTTGTTGTGTCAGTGCCGGTGTCGACCAGTTGACACGCCGACGGATCGGTCGTGCTGCCAGCGGCTGAAGTGGCGGTAGCACCGATTTGGTTACCAACTGGGATGACCGAGGACGCGGTGTATGACCAGTCGGCATACCCACTGGCGTCGGTGGTGACCGGTACCGATCCCAGCCAAGTCGTCAGGCCGGCAGTCCCACTGCTCGTGCACGTCGATGTGGGATCGGAATACACGTCAATGGTGTAGACACTTGATGCGGCAGCGTCGAGGGTGCCGTCGATCTGAGTGCCGGCGCTGGTGTCGAAGGAGTCGGTGACTTGTGGGACGCCACTGGTCGGCGGTGGGATTTCATCTATCACCGGTGCGAAGGTACCGTCGAAGTTTTCGACCGTGTCGTTGTTGCCCATCACGTTGCCCTGCACACTGACCGGATCAGTGCCGGACACGAGCACCGCGACTTGCGTGTTGCCGGTGATGGTGTTGGGCTGACCAGCTGAAGCTGTGCCGACGACGGATCCCGGCAATTGACCGATCAGGACGCCAATCTGGTTGTTGGTGATGGTGTTTCCCGTGATGGTGTCGCCGGTGGCGCTGCCACTGGTCGCACCACTGGCGAATTGGGAGGCGTCGAGGGGTTCGGTGGTTTGCCAGTTGGAGGCGAACTGACCAGCCGTACCTTCGTCGGCCGCAAGAGTCCCGGTGACGGCCGACGGGGCGGCAGGGGCCGGCGTGTTGGTGTGGAAGCCACCGAATAGCGATGCCGACGGCGTGCCACCGACGGCGGCCAGACCCCAGGATCCGCCCGAGAAGGTGTTGCCGCTGATGGTCGCACCGGGCGAATCGAATACTGCGGCGCCTGATCCATCGCCGGTGGACGCGGTGGTCACGGTGTTATTCGTGATGGAGACATTACGCGACGAGCTCACCCACAGGCCGACGCCGTTCTCCGTGAGCGTCGTCGTGTTGCCGGACACCACGAGCCCGTCCTCATGGTCGGCCAAAATTCCCAAATTGGAGCTGAGCTGGTTATTGGTCACCGAGTCAGGCGAATAGCCGGCGCCAGCCGTCGATTCACCGGCGATGACCACGCCGATGCCGGTATTGGTGAGGTTGTTGTTGTTGATGATGGCTCCTCCGCTGGAGATCGACATGACGCCGCCGACGGTGAACGTGTTGCCAATCACCGACAGGGCGTGGTTAGGGAGACCGATAGCGAGCACACCACCACTGCCGTCACCCCCACCGAAGGTGTTCGAGGCGAGAGAGAGGACTCCGACATCGCCAAGGCCGAATACGTCGATGTTGTCGTTGAGCGTTGCACCCGTCACACTGACCGAGGTGGCGCTACTGGTTCCGAAGCCGAATGCTGCGACACCTGTGAAGTTATTGAACGTCCCGCCCTGGACACTTACGCCACCGACTGGTTCGCTCCCATCGATAGGTGCGGCCAAAATGCCGGCTCCGTTTTGATGCTGGGCCGTTCCGATCGTCGCTCCTGACACGACCGTATTGCTCGATCCACTGTCGATCAGTACCCCGACGCCGATGGCGAGTATGGATGTGGCGTTGGCGGGCGCGGTCAGCAGCGCGGAAATGGCCGCCTGGTTGGAGTCTCCGCCGATTGTCACGCCGCTGGCGATGGTGGTTTGGGCCGCCTTGATCCGCACGCCGACCTGGTTGGCCTCGGAAGATGCGCTCCCAGGTTCGAAGCCGATCACTGACGAGTCAAGGGTGCTACCGGACCCGCTGTCGAAGGCGATGCCGGCGCCGCTCGAGAAGTTGACGACATCGAATCCCAGTACCTCGGTGGGGCCAGCCTGAATGACCAGGCCGTCACCGCCGCCTTGTGCGGAGCCGTCTATGACGACTGCCGGAGTGCCGGCGAAGTAGCCGGGTTGGGTAGTGGCATCAATGCTGGTGGGTACCGTCAAGGGAGGCAATGCCGTGATTGGCGTGATGCGTTGGACTCCTGAACCCGGAATGTTGAAGGTGATCGGACTGGGCGTCGTGGCCGTGTTCACCGTTTGGATGGCTGCACGTAGCGTGCACTCGGCGACGGTGTTTCCGTTCCCGTCGACGATCGTCGATCCGGTGTCGCACACCCCGTTGGCGGCGGTGGCACTTTCCCCGGCGTCAGAAGTGGAGTTCACAGTCACCGGACCTGCGGCCACGGTGTAATCCTCCTGATCATCCCCGAAGGTTGTCCGCCCGGTCGATCCGATCGTGGCGTCGATGTGCATGTCGAGCGACTGCTGGCCGGCGGCGGTGAACTGGGGTGACCACGTGAATGTCGTCGTAGCCCCCGGGGCCAAGCTCGCCACCGACGATGGGGTGGCGTTAGCCGTCCCGGGGGCGATCGATCCGGTGAGCGGTGCGGGGACGAGATTGTCAATCTCGACGGGAGCCGTATTGGTCACCGTGCTGGTCACCGTGACTGTTTGGCCGATTTGAGGTTGCGTGCTCGGATCGTCGGGGTCGCCTTCGGGCGAAAAGGTTGAGTTGGTTTCGAGGCAACCCTGACCGAAGCACGGCGCGGTGGAGGAACCGACGTTCTCGGTTTCGGTCCAACCACCGCCAGCGTCGGCGACCAGCGTGCCGGTGAAGTTGGTGTCGGTTCCGTCTGTCGTGAATTGCTTTGACACTGGCGTCCCCGTAGATGTGCTGGCATCCGGCCACGTCCAGGTGTAGGTCGGCGACTGGGTACTCTGCGCCGAGTTCTGGGTCGCCGAGCACAGTCCTGCCCCTGCCGGGGCGGTCAGATCAGCACCGCAGGTTGCCGACACATCAGGCGGAGATGGGACCACGACCGGTGGTATTTCGGTGGCGTTGCCGTAATTCATCGCCGTCCCGACGACCGGGGACTCCCATTGGGTTGGGTCACTCGGATGACCTCTTCCACCGAAGGGCGTTGAGCCGCCGTTATAACTCGGTTGAAACACCCAGGCCTGGTCTTGTGCGCTCACGCTGAGCGAAGCGACCCCGCTGTTTTTCGGATAGGTGAATCCATACCAGCCGCCGAACACTGGATCGGCCTGAATAAAACTGGACGAATACGGATCGCCGCCGCCTTGGGCGATGTAGGCGACCGCCGCCGGACCTTGACCGGCCCAATTGCCAGGCTGGCCACCGTCGTCATAGGTCATCTGGCCGTAGACGAACGTCGACCCTGAGTTTGGTGGATGGTCGTCCGGATAGCAGTCGAAAGCGGTGATGGCCGGGTCGCCATAGCGGATACAAGGCGGAAAGCCAGGGTCGAGGTTCCACTGCGAGCGGTAATCGATGTCAGCGTGGGCGGCGCTGGCTGTCACCATCAGCACCGGCGTCACTACGGAAAGTGAGATAAGGACAGCTATCAGGCAGCGCCCCAGCGCCCGTGCAGCACCCCGTCGTCCATTGCTCGCCTCGTTCATCCCTACATCGCCCCCTCGTCGCATGGCCCGGTCCCGTGCCTGGGATGAACCATAAAGAGGAGGCGTGAGATGATCGTGAGACGACCTGTTCCGGCGAATGACGCTCCGTTGGACGAGAGCGAGACAATGATCTCGCGTCGCTGGGGTCTCATTGGAGGGCTCTCTCCAATTTGCCTTTCACCAAAGGGACGGCCCCCACGACCTGGCAGATCAACCCTTTTTGTGATCGGTCCCGACGTGTGGGTGCTCCGCGAAAAAGGCGAGCTCATTGGCCCTTCAAATGACTCCAGTGGCCAGTCATGATGGCTAGTCCAATTTGGACATTCCCCACGCAAAGCCTATGGATTTCCCACTTCCCTGGTCACGGCGTGTATGCGACAGGCCGGTGCTGCAGGGTCAAGTTCTTTCCCAGATCAACCTTAGGGAGCACACGGTCGCTCAGTTCTCGAGCCATCTGAAGCCGAACTGACCGGGCCGATGATTTTCTCACTCTGGCCCTTCTGCTCCTCCGGCAAACGGCCCCCCGAGGGTCCGCCGCAACCCTTCCGCGCCCTTGTCGCCAATTCGGCGGAAGAACAGACCGAGGAGCGGATTCGCTAGGGCAAAGAATCCTTTGAGTCTCAGATCGGCGTCGTAGGTGAGAATCGATCCCCCGTCAGCGTCAGGCACAACTGTCACGGTGTCCTCGGAGCGGAGGGTGGCCGACTCGCCGAGGAGAACAACCCGGTCAGGCTGCTCGAAGGCGACGATCCGGTAGTCAAGTGGAGTGGTCCTCGACCCGACGCGGACGTAGAGCCGGAAGGCGCTCCCGAGCCCGACTTCGCCGGCGGTGAGGCGTTCCGCGGACGCCGTGCCTGGGTCCCACTCGGCAGCGTTGGCGAAGTCCGCCATGTAGTCGAAGGTCTCCTCGGCCGATCGGGTAGACACAACGGTTCCTCTGTAGTGGGCCATGGTGAATCTCCTGAGGATCAGATCGGTGGTGACGTTCCGCGGCGCCGGCACCCGGACGCTTCTCTCAATATACGGAGCATCATTGTCCATCCGACCGGCTCAAATGCCATGCGCTCGATAGCTCCTACCTGTCTGCGTGGCTGGCTTTGATCTGGCGCCTCAACGTGTGTTCAGCTCGAGGGCTCGCCCACGAAGCCGAGCGTTTTGAGGCCGATAAGGCCCCCAGTCGCAGTCGACTTATACACAATCGCGGCGACGCATGGCTCCGCTTTTGAGCAAACGACTGTTCCGTACGAGGAAGCGACCGTAATTGATGTCGGCGCCAGGGTTTCACTGTCCGACGTCGTAGCTTCCGCCAGGCTGTTCAGATTGCAGTCTGCTTGCGTCAGATTCCCTTCCCAACATTCGAGGACGTACACCGGTGTATTGGACGGGAGTACCGAAGCGGACACCGAAATTGACTCACTTGCTCTTCTCCTCAGCCAAGGACCCGGTCAACCTCTTCGGCTACATGGCAGAAAATATCTTGAGTGGGGACTGCGACGTCGTCGGGCCAGCGGAGTTGGAATCATTAGCGGAACAAGGCTGGCCGATCGTCGATGTCCGCACCGCCGAGGAACATGCTGTCGGCGCCATTGAGGGATCCGTCAACATCCCAGTCGACTCGCTCCGTGACCATCTCGAATCGCTCGGACTCGGGCCAGTGGTTGTCTGCTGCGAGGTAGGACAGCGCGGCCATACGGCGACGGCACTGATGCATGAGCTGGGCATCGAGGCTCGAAATCTCGACGGGGGCTATCAGACTTGGATGGGGTGGACACGGGCGAAGACGCCAAGCGTTCCGCGAGGACCTGCTGATTGACGGAGAACATCTCGCCATCAACCGTCGGTGCCAGTGAGCATTTGAAGCGTCAGTCTGGTATTGGCAACGAGCACTCACGTGATGGCGCCGAGGGGCAGCGGCCGTGATCCAGCGTGGCGAAGGCGTTCGGCCTACGGACAAGTTGCCCGCCCTCACTCTTCAACGTCAGTTTGGCGAGAGTGCGGAATCTCGGGCTGGTTGAAGTTGAGCGCTGGCGACAGGCTTGGTTGGAACATCCTTGCCTCGGCGACGCTGTCGAGCTTCCCATCTATCGAGCAGTTTCGAACCGTAGTAGACGGTGGCAGCGGCGTAGAGCCATCCCATGAGAATGTCGATGACGAAGTGTTCTCCCGTGTAAACGAGAGTGAATGCCATGCACGCCGGGTAGGCCGCAAGCAGGATCCGCTTGCGAGGACTCGAGTCCTTCCAAAAGAACAGGCAGATGAGCATGGGGTAGGCGCAATGGAGCGACGGCATGGCGGCAATGTTGTTGTCGTACTTGTTGCCGCCGGTGAACACGGTTGCCGCCGAGCGGAGGTGGAGGTGGACCCAGACGAGTGGAATGATGCGCGTCACGTGTCCGAGGTGTCCCGTTTGCGAAGCCATCCAGGGAGGCATGGCCGGGTAGAGGACGTAGGTGATGTAACCCAACACCGTCAGCCCGACGAAAAGCGGTACGAATCGTCGGAACTTCCAGTAGTTGGTCTTCCACAACACTCCCGCGATGATGAAGGAGGCGAAGAAGTGGCTCATGTAGCAGCCCCAGACGATGTAGTCCCAGAAGTGGAGACCAGGGGAGAACAGCCAACGCTGGAGTTGCACCGTAGGGGCGACGCCTCCAAAGATGTGGCTGTCGAACCAAGCCTGAGGGCGCACGAATGGTCCCCAGAGCGTGTGGGCGGCATAGTTCCGCAATAAGGCATAGATCGTCAAGATGACGAAGAGCGGAAACCAGTCGAAAACCAAGCGCTTCCAGCGCATGCCACCGCCCAGACTCGACACCACAATGCCCGCAGTGACATAGACCAGCACGGTATTGGTCGACCAAGGAATGCCCGCCACAAAGAAGTACACGACCAGGCTCGCAGCCAATGCCAGCCAACCGATGCTCACCCTGCGCTTCCCCGGATCGCTCCATCGATCATGTAGCCATGGGCTCACGGCGCGCGATTCGACAGCAGGTTCCGAATCTCCCGTACAACTGGTACCAGTCGACTTGGTGCCGGCGCCATCTTGTTGGCTGATCGGTGCGTCAGGGCTCTCTTTGGTAGCGGTCATGGGTAACGCTCCTGTGGTGCGCTTTCGTCGCCAAGCCTGGAGTTCTAGATCCACTGACAGACGCAAGGTTACCGTGGCGTCTTTGGCTGGTCTGCCCGAGCCACCATATGGCGAAACCTCCGTGATTTGGCGACGTGAACCGGGGTTATTTCAGCATTTTCTGTCCGCCCTCCATGAACGATTCAGATTGACGCCGACTTGCCCAAGTAGGCGAGCATTCGATCTCCTCCGCATCGCCGAACGCGTCGAGTTATGCGGCAACCGGCATGGAAACGACATCCGAAGGGGGCGACAAGCACGAACAGACAGAGCTTTTGGCACCTACATCTCGCACTTACGTTCAGGGGAAGTCAGGCTACTGGTTGGGGTAGGAATGGACTTTTGACCCTGCCGGCGAGCATCACCAAGGCGTTGACTGTGAGCGATGACGCATCGCATTGTGATCTTGGGTGGCGGAACGGGCGGGACCTTGACGGCGAACCGGTTGCGGCGTCTCTTTTTGGAGAATGAGGCCGAGATCACCGTCATCGACCAGGATGATCGTCACGTCTACCAGCCTGGGCTTCTCTTCGTTCCGTTCGGCCTCGCCCACCTTGAGGAAATCGTGCGACCTAGAGGTCGCCAGCTCCACCGTGAGATCAGGTACATCAATGGCGCCATCGGTCATGTCGATCTTGGAGCCAACGAGATATCCCTGACAAGTGGGTTGACCCTGAACTACGACGTCCTGATCGTCGCCACCGGTGCGGTGCTCGTGCCCGAGGAGACCGAGGGCCTCATGGGCAAGGGATGGATGGAAAAAGTATTCACCTTCTACTCACCCGAAGGTGCCGCCGCCCTGGAGGCGGCCCTGGCCACCTTCGACGGCGGCCGGGTTGTAGTCAACGTGATCGACATGCCGATCAAGTGCCCCGTAGCACCATTGGAATTCTGTTTTCTGGCTGACTGGTACTTCCACGAGCGCGGCATTCGCGACCAGGTGCAGTTGACCTATGTGACACCCCTCGATGGAGCGTTTACGAAGCCAGTCGCATCGAAGCGACTTGGTGGCATGCTGGCTGACAAGGGTATTGAACTGGTGACCGAGTTCAACACGGGCGAAGTTGACGGCGAGGGTGGCCGTCTCATCGCCTATGACGGACTTGAAATCGGCTTCGACCTGGCCGTTGTGATTCCGCTGCACGGTGGCGCCGACTATGTCGGACAGTCCCCGGATCTAGGCGATGAACTCAACTTCATTCCCACTGATGAGCACACCTTGCAGTCCAAGGCGACGCCCAATGTGTTTGTGATCGGCGACGCAGCGAACGTTCCGGCTTCTAAAGCCGGATCGGTAACTCACTTTGAAGGCGAAGTGCTGGTCGAGAATGTGCGTCGATTTCTGGCCGGCGACGCACTCGATGAGAGCTTCGACGGGCACACCAATTGCTTCATCGAGACCGGATTCCACAAAGCTCTCCTCATCGACTTCAACTACGACACGGAACCACTTCCGGGCCACTATCCGTACGGCGTCGGTCTGCCTTTGCTGGCGGAATCGCGTCTGAATCACCTTGGCAAGCTGATGTTCCAGTGGGTCTACTGGCACGGCCTTTTGCCCGGTCGTGATATTCCCGGGATTAGCTCTGCCATGCCGACCGCCGGTAAGTCAGTTGCGGGATTGAATGATTCGAGAAGGAGCTGAGAAATGTCGACTATGACGATTGCCAACATTGATGTGGAACTCAACGACGAAGGGTTCTTCGTCAACCCCGGCCAATGGACCGAGGACATGGTCCCTGACCTTGCCCGTCGGGAAGGCATCGAACCGGTTACTGACGCGCACTGGCAGGTCATCCGCTTCATGCGGTCCGAATTTCTGACCAAAGGGACAGGCCCGACGGTACGGGTTCTCGGAAAGACCTCGGGCGTGACGATCAAAGAGCTTTACCAGTTGTTCCCGAAGGGACCGGCGAAGATCGCCGCCAAGATCGCCGGTATCCCCAAACCCCGCGGCTGTATATAAGGAGAAACGACCATGAGCGACACAATCGAGAAGGTTTCAATCATCATCTCAAAGGGATCCCTAGAAGGGATCTACCCCGGACTGATCATGGCCAACGGAGCCCGAGCTGAAGGAATTGAATCCAACCTATTCTTCACCTTCTTCGGCCTCGATGCCATTCACAAGGCCAGGAACGAGCACATCAAGTTGGCAACGGTCGGCAATCCCGGACTGCACTTCGCCACCATGGCAGGTGGACTACCCGGCGTGTCCACGGTCATGACGCACTACATGAACCACAAAATGGAGAAGCTCGATATCCCCTCCATCCCCGAGTTCATTGAGATGATCGCCGACACCGGTGCCGGCCTGTACGCCTGCAAGGCATCTGTTGACCTATTTGGGCTAGAGAAGAACGACTTCATTGAGCAGGTGCAAGACATCATCACCGTTGGTGAATTCTACGAGAAGGCCGGTGGCGGCGAGATCATCTTTACGTGACCAGGTGGTACTTCGGCGAGGATATTGGCGAGCCACTCAAATCATGTGATCGCAGAGAGATGAGATCACCCACCGATGAATCGACCAACTCATCCTGGTCCGTTCAACCCGCCACCCTCTACTGGACAGACCAGTGGTTCCAAGTAATCGATGGCCGAATCTTCACTGACTAGCCGAGGCAAGCGATGATGGCTGACCGTCACCCTGAATCCCCTCGATGAGTGCGTCGTAGTCAAGAACAGCCCACCGATCAGACAGCTGTCCTTCCACGATTCTCCACAGCACCATCCCTCTCATTTCACACGTTCGTCCAGACGCTTCGAGGCCAAAGAACGGACCATTATGCGTGCCTCGCCAGAGCCCTAAGACAGCGACCATGTCGCCGTTTGCGATGACTTCCTCATCGGTGAACCGAATGTCAGGGAATGCCGTGCGCACCATTGCAATGAAGGCCTTTGAGCCCTCGATGCCAGGGGGGGTGCCAGGGGGAGCGGCATGGTCAATGAAGTCGGGGCGAAGATCCCTGTCGGCAGCGCCCATGTCTCCTTGGTTCAAGAACTCGTCGTAGTGACGCAGCACGAGGTCGATGTTCGCACGGGACGCAGCATCAGCCATGCTGCAATTTTCTCACAGGCCTACCGGCAATATCTTGGGCCATTGTGCCTATTTCCAGACTCCAGACCCTTGACTGACGCACCCGTTTCAGGCGCTGAAGACACATCACCCGTATTAAGTGCCCCGCTGAAGCACGGCACCCAGCATGACGTTGCTCTCTCTAAAAGACTCAGCGATGACGGACCAACTCGGTCAACCTAAAGCTGGGCAGACCCAAGGTCAGATCCGTCGGGTATAGGAACCATGGGGTGACCAACGACACATCGCAGTAGGACCTTTGCGAAGGGACGATGAATGGGGCTGGGGAGTGCGGATTGATCCCGAGCCCCTGCAAAGCTTTCAGCCATGACCCGAGGTGTCACCGAACGCCGGTTATACAGGTGATCCACCTCCTGGGATAGACAACCAAACCCGCTGGAACTTGGAGTGGCTCCAGTTCGTCAGGGTTGTTCACCTGTGAACTTCCCGCACACTCTGACAACGCTCCTTGCCTACGGATAACACTGTGGACGTTGCTCTTGGATTCCCGAAGCGAGATCGACAAAGTCCCGTCGGACGGGCAAGTGACTAGGAGCGATCGGGAATTCAGGACCTTGTCCTCTAACCGACCTGACTCGCCAGCGCCATTATGAAGAAGGCGCCTCTGGTGTCGCCAAGAGACGCAAAGCACACGAAAGGGCGTTACACAATGGCCGGAAAGACCGAGCAGATCAAGGGCAAGTCAAAAGAAGTGGTCGGGAGCCTGATTGGCAATAAGGACCTCGAATCGGAAGGCACGGCCGATCGCAACGCAGGTGAAGCCAAGGAGAAGGTCGGCCACGTCACGGACAAAGTCGAAGAGGTGATCGAAAAGGTCGAGCACAAGGCCACGGAAGTTATCGAGAAAGCAAAATAACGAGCCTTGGCCTAAGGAGAAACGCCGGAGAACGCAAAAGAATGATGTGCCAATCCAGTAGGCACGTGTTGGGTACGGCGAGTGCTCATGACGGGTACGTACATCTCGCTTCGGTCAACCTCAAGAGCGAATTGTTGACTCAGGGACTTCACTAACACCGCCTGAGCAGGTGGATCACCTTGCGCGTCGGTCCGCGCCTTCTTCAGATTCGGAAACCATTGTGATGAATCCGCTTCAAGCTCAGCTCCAAGGTCTCACCACAGCTGAAGCTAATCAGACACTGGCTCAGGTGGGTCCGAATGCACTTCCCGACACGACAGTGCACCCGCTGGTACAAGCGGCGAAGAAGTTCTGGGCGCCGGTACCTTGGATGCTTGAGGCAGCGATGGTCCTCGAGATGGTGCTCGGTGACTTCACGGAGGCGGCGGTAATCGCTGGCCTCCTTATATTCAACGCTGGCATCGGCCTCTACCAAGAGGGCAAGGCCCATTCGACGCTGGCAGCGCTCAAGTCACGCTTGGCCCTGGACGCTTCGGTGCAGCGTGATGGGTTATGGGTCATCATCCCGTCCGCAGATGTGGTGCCGGGTGATCTCGTCAAGCTGTCGCTCGGGGCGGTGGTGCCCGCCGACGTGAGCATTACTGACGGATCGGTGCTCTTGGACCAGTCGTCGCTGACCGGAGAGTCCGAGCCGGTCGAGCTTGGCGCCGGTGCCGAGACCTTTGCTGGTGCCTTTGTCCAGCGCGGTGAGGCGACTGCACTGGTGACACAAACCGGTCCGCGTACCAAATTCGGCAACTCGGCCGAGTTGGTGCGCACGGCGCATGTCGGGAGCTCCCAGCAGAAAGTTGTGTTACGGGTCGTGCGCAACATCGCGCTCTTCAACGGTGCAGTCATTGTCGTGCTGGTGGCCTACGCCATCACTCATGGACTGGGCTGGAGCGCGATCGTCCCGCTGATTCTCACCGCGATCCTCGCCGCCATACCGGTGGCGTTGCCGGCGACCTTTACGCTTGCCGCAGCCCTCGGAGCCAGTGCGCTCGGCAAGTTGGGCGTCCTCCCAACTCGACTCTCGGCCGTGGACGAAGCGGCCTCTGTCGATGTCCTGTGCGTCGACAAGACGGGCACGCTCACCGAGAACCAGCTCTCCGTCGCCAGCGTGCACCCGATGGGCGACTTCAATGAGGCTCACCTGCTGACCTACGCCACGCTGGCTAGTGACGAGGGCGGTCAGGATCCTGTGGACGCAGCCGTGCGTGACTTCGGCATATCGCACGGAATGAAGAGTCCGCCGACGCTCGAGCAGTTCATCCCCTTTGACCCGACGAAGAAGCTGTCCGAAGCCACCATCACCATCGGTGACAACACCAGGGTGCGGGTCGTAAAAGGCGCCTATGCCACCGTGAGTGCGTTGTGCGACTCATCTGGGCCTGGACCTGCCGCGGTTGCCGAGCTGGAAGGACAGGGATACCGCGTACTGGCCGTCGCGGAGGGGCCGACTGCGGGTCAATTGGCACTCACCGGACTGATTGCCTTGAGCGATCCACCACGTTCCGATTCCGCCGCCCTCATCACTGAACTCCGCACCATGGGAGTGCGGACAGTCATGGCGACCGGGGACGCGCCTGCCACCGCTGGCATCGTCGCTCAAGCTGTCGGGCTCGAGGGGGCAGTCTGCCCAGCCGGGAAACCACCCAAAGACGTAAGCCCCGAACAATTTGCTGTCTTTGCCAGCATCTTCCCCCAGGGCAAGTACGACTTAGTCAAGAGCTTCCAGTCGTCAGGTCACACCGTCGGGATGTGTGGCGACGGGGCCAATGACGCCCCCGCGCTCCGGCAGGCCCAGATGGGGATAGCAGTCGCCACCGGAACCGATGTGGCGAAATCGGCCGCCGGCATCGTCCTCACCACGGCTGGGCTCAGTGGCATTGTTGACGCAGTGCGGGAGGGGAGGCTGACGTACCAGCGCATCCTTACCTATACCCTCAACTCCTTTACCAAGAAGATCACCAACGTGCTTTTCATCACTCTTGGACTCATCATCACCGGTCACGCCATCTTGACCCCCATGCTCATGGTGATCATCATGATCACAGGCGACTTCCTCGGCATGTCCGTGACGACCGACAACGTAAAGCCGTCGGTTGCGCCCAGCGTGTGGCAGATCGCAAGGTTGACCAAGGCCGGGATAGCGATGGGTCTGTGCTTCTTGGCCTTTTGCACCGGATCCCTAGTGGTCGGGAAGTACTACCTTGGCATGGACATCGGTCAGCTTCAGACGCTCACCGCTGTGACTTTGATCTTCGGTGGCGAAGCAATCCTCTATTGCGTCCGGGAACGCCGCCACCTGTGGAAGTCATTTCCAAGCAAATGGATGGTCATCGCAACAGGGGGAGACATTCTCATCATCTCTTTGCTTGCCCTGAGTGGAATCGAAATGAGGCCGGTGTCCCTGATGGTTCTTGCCTCGGTGTTCGCGGCGGCCGTGCTCTTTGGCTTCGTGCTGGACTTCGTAAAAGTCCCTGTGTTTCGCAGGTTCGGGATCATCTAAGCGCCATTGAAAATCGTGAACCGATCCCTCTCGATCACGAGCCTTGTGCCCAATAGTGGTGAAGGTGGCACAGGTACCAGCACGCTGCGCGGTGTTGGTGTGAAAATGAGAGATGACTCAGGGACCTTGCATCTCAATCCCTGAGGTCCATGCTGTGCAGGATCGGGCGATACCGAGAGCGCGCGAAAGATGGCTATGGCGAGGGCTCCGGTGGCTCCTCAAGCACGGCAGCGTACGATCCGCTGCTCAGCAAAGTTCCGGCAGAGATGCGGCGGTCACCGACGAGCAGATCTTCCAACGCCCCGGTATCAGCGTCGAAAGTCACGTCGTCGATTTTGCCGAGTTCGTTGCCCCTTTCGCTAAGCGCTCGCTTGCCGACGAGATCAAGATCCCCTCCGGCAGCAGCCCGTTCACGATCGTCGGCTGGTGGGCGAAGGGCGTCCTCGCCGACGACCATGACAGCGTCGGGTCCAAATCCGCTTAGCTGCGCCCAATCGGCCAGCTGGGCCTTCTTGCCTTGACCGATGACAATCGCAGCAATCCGTCGTTGCTGAGAATCCGCCAGCAGGTGGCTGACTGAACCCAATTCCTTCGCACTGGACCGGCTCACAACCTTGCGGCCCATCGATCCTCGAAAGGTCTCGCTCACTTCAGTCCCATCCTGGCTCGGAACTCGTCGACGGCGGCGCCAAGTCCGACAAGATCTTCTTGGACGAACTCCTCGGTGATGTTCGGAACCACTAGTGCAACTCCGGAGACGGAAAGCTGCGCTGGTAACGGAATGTAGCCTCGCCCACCCCCGATTTTGTCGATCTGATAGCCAACTACCTCACCGCTACTGCCAACCAACAGAACCAGGTCAGCGACCTTGCCTAGGCTGGTACCTCCCTCGGTCAAGATGTCGTCGCCGATGACGTTGCGCTCCGTGGCCGGATGACCGACTTCATTGGGCGCGTCTTGTGGGGCGACCAGGCTGGACTCATCGTGCACCATGACAGCGTCTTGGCCGATTGCATGGATCGACTCCGCCGGAAGGACATCGCGGCTTCGACCAGCTAGGAAACCTCGTTTGTTGAGGGTGACACCAACCAGGCGGCCTTCTTCGGGGCTGTAGATAACGTCGCGCACCTCGGCGACGTCTTCCCCGCCCTTTACCGTGACCACCGGAAGTCCGCGGATCTGAGACGCGGTCATGAGCAGCCTCATTTTTTGTCGGTGGTTGCGATGACGCCACCACCGCGCCGCTTTCGCCGCATTACGACGAACGCAACTGCTGCGATCACTAGGACAATGACCACCAAAATTAGCCAGCCGATCGCGTCCATCCCCGAAATGCTATCTCGTCACCCCACTCGTGGCCTCCTTGAAGTGACTGGGTTGTGCCGGAGCGTTGTAACTGCTTCAGGATGGAGGGCAGTGGCCGCCAACCTCCGTTTCGGTGGGCGATAATTCGCACGCATAAGGGCGAACTATCTTGCTGTTAAGGCCTACATGTCGATGACAACGGGCTCAATGCCTCGCCGGTGGTGAGAGAAATTTGGCCTTCCCCCGTTTTGACGGACATTCACGATCGGGCTGCAAAGCCCCGAAAGGATGTCCAAAATGGGGACCATGGAAGACAAGAAGAAGCGATCACGGCGGTCGTTCTAGCCATCCCCTCGACGTGCGACGAGCGGGATCCCTCATTGTTCCAAGAGGAACAAGCCGTCCCCTGTGCGAGGGAGCCGAGAACCTACGAGTTTGGTGGCTTTGCGATCCGGATTCTCACAACTCCAGAAGAGTTGTCGGATGCGATTGAACGGGCTGAAATATTTGAGCGCCGCAACGCCGAGCATCTGGCGGCCCGCCACAGTCGACACGCAGCAGCCTTAGAAGGCAATCACATCCGAGTGAACTATTCCGCTAGTAGGTCAGAGTGACCTACTGCGAACCACGGGCTTCCGAATCAATCGACGGTGGGACCCTGTCGGACGCATTTGCGGATGCCGTCCCCGAGTCGGAATGCTGGTCGTTGTTGGGCTCAACATCGATAGGACGATTGTCCCCTTGGGCTGGTGATGTTCCATTGATCATTCCGGTGCAGTTCCATGTAGACGGTCGGTCTATTGCGGTGTGCTTCAGTCAGTACGACCAGGATGTTCGACCCCTCAATGGGGCGATGGTTGTCTTTGCCGCTGACGCCGTTGACTTCTGGTCGAACCATGGATGGACCGTGCAGGTTCACGGAATCGTTCGGATTCCCGATCCAACCGAGCCTTGGAGGGACTGCGGTCAGCCGGCCGCCGGGACGATCCTACGTATTGACCAAGCAACTTTCTCTGGAGTTCGCTTTGGGTTTTGCTCGTTTATGTCCAGCCTCAATTACCTTCTCGCTATGCGGCGATGAATGAGCGCTCGACCAAGTTCCCAGCTATGGAGGCAGCTACGTCAATCTTCCCACTCGATATTTACGCGATGACGAGCTGCGGTGAGAGTGTTGGCTGTCGCCGCCGTGTATCTGTTTTGTTGACCTCGCGAAAAGCGTGGATAGTCTCCTGAGCGAAGTTTGAAAGAGACGATGTCGCCCCAACCCATGTGGGCGACGAAGTTGGAGCGCTTGGTCACATTGCACCGTTTGTCGCCGTGGCGAAGGTATGACTTGTTGTTGGTCAGGTTGACTCTTTTGCAACGTCCGGACTGGCCACTCGAATTCTGCCGGCAAAATACTGCACCCGCACGGTCGGAACATCTTCGACGCCGCTGGCAACGGCTTACGGATTCGGGACTTTCGGCTCTGTTTATTCGTGGGGCCGAGGCACACCATTCAATTAAAGGATCCGGAGAGATCCAGAAGGAGGCGTGAATGGAATGTAGAAGCGAGGTCACCCTCTGAGAACGAACGGCAGAGGATTGTACGGGAGTGATCCCGGTAGGCCCCAAAGCCCAAGGCAAGCGGCTCGTGTTGAGAGCGTTGCAACGCTAGGGAGCAAGGAGGCTTCCAAGGGTGCCATTTCCTCACTGTTCGTCCGTCCCCGGAATACAACCAAGTAAAGCGCCCGATCCCCGAATTGTCGTGGGACGGGCGCTTTCGCATAAGAAATGGTCTGGTCAAACGATGGGAAGTGTGCCAGCGTCAGAGACATGGTGAACGAAACGACACTGGTGATCTGTGAGGGTGACGAGACGGGGCAGGAATTGCTTGAGCAAGCAATACGTGTGCTCGATCCGAAGGTGTTGGGCGTTACCCTCAATCTCCTACGATTTGATCTCTCGCTCAATAATCGAAGGCGGACCAACAACGGCGTGGTTCGCGAGGCGGCTGAGGCCATGCTCGAATTGGGTCTTGGTCTTAAGGCAGCGACCATCACACCGACGGCGATTGGGGATGTCGGATCTCCGAATCGCATTCTGAGGGAAGGGGTGGGTGGCTCTGTAATTGTACGGACCGGTCGACGTATCCCAGGGGTCAATCCGCTCGCACCGGTGGTGCATCCGATCGTGGTTGTCAGGATGGCAGTGGGCGACGCATATGGCGCCGAAGAGCGACGTTCAGGAACACCGGGAGGAATGGACGAACAGGCATGGCGGACAGAGCGAATCGACAGGGCCACATGTCGGAATGTCGCGGAGTACTCATTTCGGACAGCTCTGGCAATGGAGGCGTGCGTCTACGGTGGCCCAAAATGGACGGTATCGCCTTCCTATGAGGGAATGTTGAAGGAAGAGATGGATGCGGCAGCGAAACGCCACAGCAACGTTCCTTACCGTCCAACGTTGATCGATGCGGCCTACGCCGGACTCTTGACAGAGTCAGGCGATCAACCTCTAGTCATCCCAGCCCTTAATCGCGACGGCGACTGCCTGTCGGATCTGGTTCTGGCCCTTTTCGGATCGATCGCTGGCGCAGAATCAGTCCTACTCTCGCTTGACGATCAGCTGCAACCCAAGGTGACCATGGCCGAAGCACCACACGGCACAGCGCCTTCACTAATGGGAAAAGATGTCGCAAATCCGATGGCCATGCTGTTGGCCTGCGCTGCCGTCCTCGATCACGCTGGCACACGAGGCGATACATCATTGACCGCCGCCGCTCGAGCGATCCGTATAGCGACACTAGGTGCAGCTGCAGATGGCATTCGCACTTTTGATCTCGGCGGTGGAGCGACCACCACGCAAGTCGTCGACGAAGTTCTATCTCGCCTAACCAAGTAATTAGGATCTCCACCACGCAGAAACCTTGCATTTCTTACTTGCAACTCTGCATAAGTCTCAGAGTTCAGTCTGCCGAAGCAACTATTCCAAGTTCACCATGCCGCTTGTCCGGTCACGGTGGTGCGGTCATCTTCCGCACAACCGTGAGCCGAAGCCGGTGTGCCGTCGAATTACGCCGACGCTTGGCTTACGTTCCTTGTGAAGCCACGCTCGGTCACTGGTACTGAGACGCTGCATATTCCCGAGGCGAGTCCACGTTTCGGATATGTGGGATTGATTCTCGGGTCCGTCCCGGTATCAGCCTGAGGGTCGCGACCCACCCCACCGATCTGTATCTGCTTTAGGTTCATGACAGTCGACCTCAAGGTCGACCTCATGCGAAGTTCGATTTCAATCAGCGGAAATCGAACACCAAGCGGGCATCGACCGCACCTTTTTCGATCTGCCCGAACGACTCGTTGACTTGGTCGAGGTTGCGGGTCTCGCGGACCACCTGGGTGCGACCTTCGGCGTGCAGCTGGAAGGTTTCGGCCAGGTCGACTCGGGTGCCGACGATCGAACCGGTAATGGTGATCCCCTGAAGCACCGTTTCGAAGATCGGTAGGCGGACGAAGTTGTCTGCCGGCAACCCGACAAAGACCAAGGTTCCGCCTCGCTTGAGGCTCCGATATGCCTGCTCGCACGCCGTTGGCGACACGGCGAGAGCGATGGCTTGGTCGGCTCCCCCTAGGGCTTGGATGGCCTCGGCGGGATCCTCGGTGGCAGCGTTGATGGTGTACTCGGCTCCGAGCTCTTTGGCCAGGGCCAGTTTGGAGTCGACCAGATCCACCGCCGCCACCGACGCGCCAGCGATCCGCGCGTACTGCACGGCCAGGTGTCCGAGTCCGCCGACACCGAAGATGGCGACGAGGTCCGAGGAACGGGCGCCGGACACCTTGAGTGCCTTGTAGGTGGTGACCCCGGCGCAGGTCAGTGGTGCCGCGTCGAGGGGGTCGAGACCCTCTGGGACGTGTCCGACGAAGGCCGCCTCGGCCAGTGCATACTCCGCGTAGGCTCCGTTGACGGTATATCCGCTCATCTGCTGGTTGGGGCAGAGGGTCTCTCGTCCCGAGGCGCAGTACTCACAGGCACCGCAGGCGTAACCAAGCCACGGGATCGCTACCCGGTCGCCCTCGGCGACAGTGCGAACTCCGGTACCGACTGATTCGACGATCCCCACGCCTTCGTGGCCGGGAATGAACGGGGGGTGGGGCTTGACCGGCCAGTCCCCATGGGCGGCATGGATGTCGGTGTGGCACAGTCCACAGGTTTCGATCTTGACGACCACCTGTCCTGGTCCTGGCTCGGGCTTCGCAACCTCCTCGACGCGCAAGGGTTGATCGAAGGCGTGAACGACGGCAGCTCGCATGGTTATCTCCTCTGGTTTGACGTGGGGTCCTGAACAGATGCTTCTCGTGGTGACCCTGGTTTGTGGGTGGAAAGCTCGTCGGGACCGAACACCCGCGATGTGATGACGAAGTGTTTGTTCTCGCCGGCCCCGAGCGAGAACCCTTCCGGGTCGCCCTCGCTGACGTCGAGGATGAGCTGGGTGTGCTTCCAGGCCTCGTATTGGCGATGATCGATGTAGTACGGGCAACCGCCGACATGCCCCAAGAGGACGTCGTGGTCGCTGACGACGAACTCTCCGTCGGCAAAACAGATTGGGAGGCTGCCGTCACAGCAGCCTCCAGACTGGAAGAACATCACCGGTCCCCGGTCTTTGATGAGGTCGGCGATGGCTGCATGCGCCTCTGGGGTTGCGATCACGCCCGGTGCCACCGTCGATCTGTCCATCGTGACCAAGTTGGTTTAGAAGAAGCCGAGCGGCTTGGTGCTGTAGCTGACGAGGAGGTTCTTGGTCTGCGAGTAGTGCTCAAGCATCATCTGGTGGTTCTCCCGCCCGACACCCGAGATCTTGTAGCCCCCGAAGGCTGCTCCGGCCGGGTAGAGGTGGTAACAGTTGGTCCACACTCTTCCGGCCTTGATGGCCCGTCCCGCGCGGTAGGCCAGGTTGCCGTTGCGGGTCCACACGCCAGCGCCGAGGCCGTAGAGAGTGTCGTTAGCGATGCGGATGGCGTCGGCCTCGTCGCTAAAGGTGGTCACGGCGAGTACGGGCCCAAAGATCTCTTCTTGGAAGACGCGCATGTCGTTGTGGCCTTTGAGCACAGTCGGCTCAAAGTAATAGCCACCTTCGAGATCGCCGCCCAGGTGGGACCGCTCCCCGCCGATGAGGCACTCGGCACCCTCTTGTCGTCCGATGTCGACGTAGGAAGCGATTTTTTCAATCTGCTGGGTCGAGACCTGGGGTCCGATCATGGTTGCCGGGTCGAGGGGGTTACCTTGGCGGATCATCTTGATCCGGGCCAGGCAGCGCTCCATGAATCGGTCGTAGATGGACTCGTGGATCAGCGCCCTCGAAGGGCAGGTGCAGACCTCTCCCTTGTTGAAGGCGTAAAGGACGAGACCCTCGATGGCCTTGTCCAGATATTCGTCGTCGGCGTCCATCACGTCGGCGAAGAAGATGTTGGGGGACTTGCCGCCCAGCTCGACGGTGGAGGGTATGAGATTCTGCGCCGCGTACTGCATAATCAGTCGACCTGTGGTGGTCTCACCAGTGAAGCCGATCTTGGCGATGCGGGGACTCGATGCCAGTGCTTTGCCGATCTCTCCTCCCGGCCCGGTGATGATGTTGATCACGCCCGGCGGCACCACGTCTTGAATGACCTCGGCCAGCTTGAGGATTGACCACGGGGTGGGGGAGGCTGGCTTAACCACGGTGCAGTTACCGGCGGCAAGGGCGGGGGCGATCTTCCAGGCCGCCATCAGAAGCGGGAAGTTGAACGGGATGATCTGGCCGACCACGCCGAGCGGCTCGTGGAAGTGATATGCGATCGTGTCCTTGTCGATCTCGGTCGAGCGACCTTCGAGGGAGCGGGTGGCCCCAGCGAAGTAGCGGAAATGGTCGACAGCGAGGGGGAGGTCGGCGGCCAAAGTCTCGCGCACCGGCTTGCCGTTCTCCCACGTCTCGGCCACTGCCAGCATCTCGAGGTTCGCCTCGATCGCGTCGGCGATGGCGTTGAGGACGGCGGCCCGCTCGGTCAGCGAAGCTTCGCCCCAGGCGTCCTTAGCGGCATGGGCGGCGTCGAGAGCGAGTTCCACGTCTTCGGGAGTCGAACGTGCGACTTCGCAAAAAGGTTTGCCGTTCACTGGGCTCACGTTCGCCATGTACTGACCCTTGACCGGTGCCACCCACCGGCCGCCGATGAAGTTGTCATAGCGCGGCTTGACCTCGACCACGCTCCCCGGTTGCCCGGGTGCTACGAACGCGTCGCTCGAGGATGGGACTGTCGGGGTCGTCGGTTCTGCGGTCAAGGTCACAGCTGCCTCCTTGGTATGGATCGAATGGGTGACGATTTCGGGTCCCGGATCGCCGTTTCGGCCGACCTGGACAAACCGCACCATCGCTTACCATCGAGGGTAAGGCTGTCGCACTAGTGCCGGTAGGGTCGAAGGTCCCAACTGTGGAGGGAAGGTCCTGCGAATGTGTGCAACGGACCAAGTCGAGTAGTCACCCTACGTCGGGACTCTTACAGACGCGATCAACTGAACTGAATTCTTCGTTCCGAACTCGTGTGGAGTCACAGTCTGCCCAGACTTTGATTGACTCCTTGACGTGTGGATGCAATACCAGACAGGCGCGTATTTTGACGGCGTCGAAGACGGTCGTATTTGGCACGTCCTATTGGAGCAATAGTCACCTGAAATCTATTGATTTCCTAAGGGATGCGAGAATTCTGCGGAACCAATCTTCTTGATCCGTTGGCGTTCACTCACGCGAATAAGTGATACAGAAGCCGCTGGCTCTGACGGCCCAATTCGACCGACAGCTAGAACACGGGTCTTGGAGAAAAGCAATGCGTATGCGCGTCATCGCCAACTCAGAACTTCGTGGTCACCGAATGGGGAGCCGGAAACACCATCATCGTCCTGTGGCGACTCCCTCTTCTGAGCCGTTGCCGGTGGAACTCGAAGTCACATCAGAGTCTGGCGAAAGCGACCGCTTCTTCGTCGAAGGTCTCGGCCGCTTCCTTGTGGACGCTGGGTCGCGTCCGTAACACGGCGTCCACGCAGTCATCGGACGTGACCTCAGGCGCGCCGCCGTCGAGCGCCCGCTCGAAAGCGAGTTGGGCAGCCCGCTGAGCGGCCAGCGCAAAATCGGCAGGAGTAAATCCCTCTGTGTGTCCGGCGATCTCCTCGGCATCGCACTTCTCCAAAAACTCTGCCGCCAGCTCGACGCGCCCAGCTTTGTCGGGGGCGCCGATCGGGATGATGAGATCAAAGCGTCCCGGTCGAAGCATGGCTGGATCGATCGAAGCGATGGAGTTTGTTGCCATGACCATCAGTCGACCCGGGCGAGACTTAAACACTGGAATCGCCTTGAGCAGCTCGTTAACGATCGGCTGGCTCTCTGGTCGAGTTGAGCGCGCTGACGCGATTTCGTCCGCCTCGTCCAAGAAGCACACCAAGTGATCCACATGCGACAGGTCTTCGAGCGCAGAGCGCAAAGCCGCTGCGCCCGCGGTGCCATGGCCCAGGAGCGAAGGGTGTAACTCGACAAACGCCCAAGAAAGCCGGGACGCAATGGCTCGGGCAAACGAGGTCTTTCCAGTCCCGGGTGGCCCGAAGAGCATTACTGCCCCGGGTGCTCGTAGCCCGACACTCTCCGCCAACTCGGCATGTGCCAGCGGAGCGACGATTCGGCGCTCCAAGAGCGCTTTGGTTGTCGAGAAGCCCTTGATCTCTTTCCACAACCCCGCGGCCGGGAAGTGGCCGCCATAGCGCTCTACGATCTCGAGTTCCTCGGGCACCATGGAGGCAGACCTGATGTAGAAGTGGAGCCCGTCGATTCGGTCGAACCCTTGGTGTTCGAACGCGACCTCCCCGACTTGACCTGGCTCGACCAGAGCGAACATGCGCAGGGCACCGTGATGGATCGCCTCTTGGTCAAGTTCGCGAAGCAACGCCGAGCCGATGCCGCGGTTTCGCCAATTCGGGTGCAGGGCCAGGGCCAGTAGATGAGCATCGCGACCGGCCATACGTGCGGTGGCGACGCCAACAAGCTGCCCCGACGCGATGGCCACGGCGGCCGGCTGGTGTTCGTTCAGTGCCTCGACCACGTCGCTACGGCTGTAGGCGGCGGCAGTTGACGTGCCAGCCAAGTCGATGAGGCGCATGATGTCCTCCACGGGAGCCAAGGGGTTCCGGTGGTCCACTCGCTGTACGCGCCATCCCTGTGTCACACACCCAGTCTTGCTCGCTGAGGCCATCGGTGCACCATCCACTTCGATTAGATGCACGGCTCAGGGATCCGGACAGAGAATGCCACTGCAGAGCACATACGGTTCAGGTGCAAAAAAGGCGTGGGTGGCGGTTGGGCCAAAGCCCCCGAGCTCAAATGTGGAATTACACGGGTGATCCACGGGGTCTGGGCACTGCACCCAGGACGCCCCCACCTTTTCAGCGATGTCGGATACGCCCGCGGCGAGTTGGGTCCTTCGCCTCTATCGACGGAGCTAGAGCGAAATGAAACTCTTGTTCATGCCAGATACTCATGTAGGCAAGCCCAGTCGCCGATGGCTGCTCGGATTCGAACCTTTCTTTGAAGGAGGCTGGTTCCACAAGGGAACTCGCTCTCGGTCATGGGAGGTCGAGGGGAACCTGGGCGCGATTTCCTTGCTCGGCGACGTGACGATTGATCTGACGAACCCCAGGTCAATACCACCCGACGTGATCATCCAGGCGTACGCGATTGGCCGAGACGTCGATATTCTCGTTCCACCGGGCATTCGCGTCGAGTTATCTGGCCGGGCAAACAATGACCACCTGATTAACGGTGTCGCAGATGTCGCTGTCACCGATGACAATCACGTGATCAAGATCACGGGACATACCGTCTTAGGTGATGTCACCGTGCGATCAGTCGACGCGAAGGCCTAGCCAGGCAGCTCAGAAGGCGTGAGATAAGTGCGATTACACGGGCACCGCTTCCAGGGCCAGACTTCTCTCCCCGGAAGACCCAGCGGCAACATGCCGACCCGGTCAAGCAAAATCTGGGCGGACCCATTTGTTGGATCCGAACGTAGTCAGAGGCGGGGCCTACGCGGTACCAAGAAGTAGCCTCATACCTGTGCCATCTAGAGATCCTTGCTGTCCGAAGGACGGACTGATCTTGTGGTGGAAAGGCGTCCAGCACTGGACTGACCCCGACAATGGATCGCGACAGATGGGGGCTTGGCTATGTCACCGATGTCGAGCTCGATACATCACCCGTGACGGCGTACTGCTCGAGGTAGCGGCCCTGGAGCAGCAACACGAAGGTGCGTGAGGTTGACGCGTTGTTCAAGATCAGAGGTGTGAGGCGAACATTGCCTGGGCGAACCATGCGGTTGCACGACTGACGGAGTGCGACGTGTCTCGGGATCAGGTTGGCCGAAATGTTCGCGGGAAACGGCCCCCGGGACGGTGAGCCCGCCCCTCCCCGTGTTTCCGACGCACTATCCCGAGGGCAGCTGACAGTTCAGCACAATCGAGAGACAACTTCACGAGAAGCTTTCGTCCCATATTTTCACTACCGACAGACTCAAGCTCCACCGCTCTAATCCGTGCTCCGATGACAATCGATGCTCAAGCCAACTGCCATCTGGAATGTGACTTGAGGGCAATCAGGGTCCATCAGAGCAGTCTCCGCGTTGCGGTTCTGCGAGCATTCCTTTGGCTCAATATCGCGAAATGAAGGTTCTCATGTGCCCTCAGGCGACGACGTCATAAGAGTGCCAAACACCGTCACCACAAATACGACGAAGGTAAGTACATGGACCGCGGTACACCACAGGCAGATGGCATCGATCTTGAAGAGCTCCGCATAGAGCAAATAGAGGACCGTACCGAGACCGACTACTGACCAAGCAACTCTTGCTATTCGGATTGCTGGCTCCGTCCGGCGCCAAAGTGCAGGCAGCTGCAGCACGAACATGATGGCGAAGAAGATCAGACCCGAGAGCGCTACCGGAACACCGGCAATCTTGGAGTAAGAACTAGTGGTCACTTCAAGACAATTGACGATGCCCTTGTCCGAGCAGGCCAACGTCGTGGAACCCGTGTAGTGCTCATACGTAAGGTACGCCGCTACCCCGAACCCGGCGAGGCTGGCGGCAGAGCCCACCCACCCAGGCCAGCGAGGCTGCACTACGTCAGCCATTGCCAACCGACTTGCAGACGTCGGCTGGTTGATTATCCGTCAAATTGGTGCAGATGGTGCGGACGAATACTTTCGCCGCTGCATCAATGTCGGTGCCGATGGCAGTGGAGTTATTTCCCACGTCAGCGGCAATGTCACTGAAGGTCAACCCTTCGAGAGTGGAGGGGTCGAACTGGGCACTCGTCAGCTCCTTTTTGCCGCCGAAGTCCAGCCATGGAAACGATTGACCGGTGTGGGCTACCCACAACTTTTGTTGGGCGGCAGTCGGCGTTTGCAAGGTGACGTAGTAGTTCCCCTCCGGCTGGTTCGTGGTCGTCTCGACGGGAGTGAAGGACAGGTACGGACTCGTGTAGGTGGTCTTGTAGAACGTGAGCGTGGGGATGTCGCCGTCCCTGATGGCCGAATGGATCTGTCCCGGCTGCGGATCGAATGTGCCGAACTTGGATAGCGCCACATACATGGCCCAACGCTCAGTGGCACAGACGGGGCAAAATTCGGCACCGATGTAGAGCAGGTCTGGCTTGCCATTTGATGTGAGCGCTGGGTCACGGATGGTCTGCGGCGACGTTGTCAGTCCCCCTGTTGACGCGGACGTCAATTCTGACAATGGGATCGAGCCAAGTTTGCCAGTCAACGCGACTGGGATCGGTGTGCCCGCTGGTGGCGATGTCGACGATCCCGCAGAGCCCGACCCGTTCCCGCCACCTCCGACCTTGACGATCACCAAAACCACAACAATCACAATGACGAGTCCAACTATTCCCATTCCCCAAAAGAGATTGCGGCGGCGACGAGCCTGAAGCTCGGCCTGTCGCTGCGCCTGCTTGGCTGCGTGCCTTTCGGCATATTTGTTCTTGGAGCCTGCACCCGGCGCGGCGCGCCCCGAACCGGATCGATTGGACTTCCCGCCTGACTGGCGATTGCTATTTGGCACCGATTTCTCCTAAATGCTCCGCAGAGAACGTCCTCTGGAAATTCGCCGTCGTTATTCCTCTGCTCACCTGGTCTCGTCTCCGAAGTCCGATTTGAGAAAGTCCTGATCGGTGTCCACGGATGACATTCTCGACACCCACAGGCTCACTCATCGTCACTTATGGTCGTCTCCGCAATCAGGCCCTTGCCTCCCCGGGTTCATAGGCGCGGGCTAGGCCGCCGGAATCCTTCATCCGGAATAACGCACTGACCAGCCATTCGGGGTCAGTCAGAAATCCGCGATGAATGGACACAGATTGAAGCGGTGTCCAATCATGTTTACCGGATTCATGTGCACGATCTGTCCGGCATCAGGTTGGCCGCAGTGTCGTGGTGCTCCACCGTCTATTGACGAGAGTTGGGTAACCCCTTGTGCCTGGACAGTCCACCCCGACCTGGAAACATCATCTATTGCATCGGCAGCGAACGCAACGACCTTTCCCTCAACGGATCTCTCTGGGATTCTGTGCTGACCAAGACAGATAGCAAGCGATCTACCAGCCAGGTAGTACTGAACAGGAAGGATCGCGGGCAGTGCATCAACCGAAAGGGCGATCCTTCCGAGCGACGCTGAAGCGAGCAACTCCCAACACTCCCGTTCCTCAAGGTCCTCTGGGAATTCCATCTTGCGATTGTGGCCAGATCCAGCGTGGAGTCGTAGGGCCAAAGGTCCCTATTCCTTACAACGACCGACCTCAGCGGGGGGCCGATCGACGACAGCCCATACGGCCACCCTTCCAGCGTTACGGGGCCTTTCTGAAAACCAGGATCGATTCATAAATGGTGACACACCGGTCCCCTCAGGAGGCAGAGACCAACTCGACCCATCACAACGAGGATCCATCCTCATCGTCATGAGTAGACATCCCTCAAGTGTTCAACCCCCGGGCGTTGCGCGAAGTTGGACGGTGACGTTCCGCGTGGAAGGTGGCAGCGTTACGGTTCCCGTCCCTTGATTGATCCGGCCGGACGAAGTCGTCTCGATGTTGTCGATGAACTGCGGCAGCTGGAAGAGCACCGGACCAGAAGGTGGCTGGCCACTCAGCTTGAGCGATACCGAGCGGCCTTTCGACGTGATCTTGAGACTGAGCCTCCGACCATTGATTGTCGGGAAATTAGTTACCGAGATGGGCTGACCATTTCCGAGCCACTGGGAGGGGAGTCCTCGGCCCACGACGAGGGCGCCGTCGGTGCGCTGAGCCACCAGCGAGGCCAGAAGCACGCCGTTGGCTTGCGACATTCCCCAGGCGTGCGGCGAGGCGCCCTGTCCGGTCGCCGGGTGCCGACCCAACCAAGGGCTATGGGTGGAGGGAGCAGATGCACTTTCCCACCATGAATAGGGTCCGCTCTGGGTGTTGGCGATCATGAATTCGTAGCTCAAGATCCCCTGGTCTCGGTGATGCTGGCTGGCCAGGCCAGCCGTCCCGTAGCCGGCGTTGTAACCCGTGGAGTAGTAGTCACCGGGAAATCCACCAAAGGTATTGGGTGGGAGTTTGCCCTTGAGTCGGGCGAAACCGTAGTCGTAGGTGGCGTCGATCATGGTCGCACCCGGGCCACTGGTCGAAGCTCCGAAAAGCGATGCGTCCCAAGCCCAGGTGCCGAGTGGGGACATCCAGTTGGCGTCTTTGGAATCCTTGCACCGGTTGGCGGTGTTGGGCCGGAGGATCGAACAGGGGACGTAGGTGAGGTGGTAGTGGGCGATAGTCGCGTCCAGGGTTTTGTTGGTGGCCGCTAACAGGCTGGTGTACTGCTGAGTCGCCCAGGCCGCCTCGCTGGTGTTGCCGACCCGTTGGGCCAGGTAGCGATAGGCGGCCAGGCCGATGAGCGCCGAATAGTCGTCGGTCGTCCAGTAGCCCTGAGTGTCGATGTCGTCAGTGGCCGCCATGATTCCCGTGGGGCTGGTCCTCCCGGCGGCGATCGAGTGGGCGGTCTCCTCGATGCTCGGCTGCGTGGCACCGAGGGGTCCTTCCGCATCGAAGTTTTGCTTCACGAAGGCCAAGTCTCCGGTCTTCATCAAATAGATGGCCCAGGGCACCGAATACGTCCAGACCCCATCGTTGTAGAAGCCCTGGCCCGGTGTCTCCATGGCGTCGCGCGCTTCGAGAAGGAGCGCTTGGGCGTCGGTGAAATAACCCTGATTGAAGAGGTTGGACAAAATGCCGATGACGTCGTGGTTGTACTCGGCTTCGTATCCGTTGACTCCGTCGGGCAGATCGTCTCCACTCCGGGCGATCTGGGTGTAAATGAACCCGCTGCGGTAGGCGTCGTCAAGGGATCGGTCGGGAACGCTGATCCCGGTGATGCCAGCCAACTGGTCATTCCAAAAGCTCGCCATGTGCACAAAATGCTGATCGAAGGGACCGCCACTCGCCAACGCGGCCGCGCTCGGCCAAGGGTACGTACCCCCGAAGCGGTCGGAGGCGATTACATAGTCATGATCGGCCGTGGTGTGGGGGGCTACGGCATTTGGCGAGGCATTGAGCGGCACCAATCCGGGGGAAGGCTCGGGGTTTGCTTCAATCACGTGGCCGGTCGGGTTCGTCACGGCGACCCGGCTGTAAACGGCGACAAAGGCGTTGCCACCGATGATCACCTTGTCGCAGAATTCGGTGATCGAGACCTTGGCACCGTCGTCCCTAAACGACGTGGTCTGCGCGGGAAGGTAGCCGTCGGCGTCCGTCCAGGTGGTCGGACCACCGTGGTAGATGCCGAATCCGTAGTTCGTACCGAAGCCGATGGCCAGGTTCTTGTCGAGGACGTCTTGAATGTAGAACACCCCGCCGAGGCAGGTGACGACGCCCTGATGGTTGCCCTCCCAGCCGATCTCTGACGCGGTGCCATCGGCACCTGTGTAGGCGGCGTCTGCCGGTCGGATGGTCAAGTTGCAGTCGTATTTACTCGCCGGCCCGCTCCCTGTCGTAGCCAGTACCGTCTTCGCGGAGGGCGCTGCTGCCGCGGGCTGTTCCCACGCCGATCCGGCCAGCGAGCTCGCGGTCACCATGAGAGCCACGGCTGCCGTCAGCTTTCTTCCCCCATGCATGGCTGCAACTTTGGCATGTTTATCCGCCCGAAGAGCATCGCAGGCAGATCCACGCTCATTCAAGTATGTCACTGTGCGGTAGTCACGCTCCCGTCGACAACGGGTTCGAATTGCGATCTGAAGACCAAGCAATTTCCGCCTGACATTCACACCCCTGCGGGTAACTAAACCAAGGGGCACGTCAAACTATGACTCTGCACGTATTGTGCTGTCTCGTACGATACAACGATGCCTGCCGAAGCCAACGTTGCCGTGTCAAGCGGACGATCGGCTTGGAATCTACTCATCGGAAGGCCGCTCAAGTCGAGCGAGACTTCCAAGCAACGGATCACTCCGGTCGAGGGTCTCTCCGCACTATCTCTCGACGCACTGACCTCGGTGGCGTACGGCCCCGAAGCGATCATTGTCGTTCTGGCCTTGGCCGGAGCCGGTGCGTTGCACATCGTTCTCCCCATCACTGTGGCCATCGTCATCTTGCTAGCCATTTTGATCTTCTCCTATCGACAGGTCATTGACGCCTATCCGGGCGGCGGCGGCGCCTACGCAGTATCCCGAGCCAACTTGGGTCCTCGGGCCAGTCTGGTTGCCGGCGCATCGCTGATCGTCGACTACACGCTCACCGTCGCCGTCTCGATCGCCGCCGGGGTGGGTGCGTTAACCTCGGCATTTCCGAGCCTGACCTCAGCCACCGTTCCCCTCTGCCTGGGCATCCTCGCCGTCATCACGTTGTTGAACCTACGGGGTCTAGGAGAAGCGGCACGAGCGTTTCTGCTTCCCACCATGATGTTCATCTTCGGTTTATTGGTCATCATCGCCATCGGGTTGATACATCCGTTGGCGCTCAACTCACCCCAACCAGGTCATTCCCTTGTCAGTACCCATGGGTTGCAGGCCGTGAGCGTGCTGCTCATCCTCAAAGCCTTCTCCGCTGGTTGCAGTGCGCTGACTGGGGTCGAGGCTATTGCCAACGGAGTCCCTCTCTTTAAAGAGCCCCGCGTCGCTCGGGCCAAACGAACTGAATTCATGCTTGGGGTGATTCTGGGAATCATGCTCCTGGGCCTGGCCGTCTTGGCTCGTCGTTGGCACATCGGCCCTCGATCGAACCAGACCGTCCTCAGTCAGATCATGGGTGAGGCCGTTGGCCGACATTGGGCCTACTACATCGTTTCTCTCACCATCACGGTTGTCCTCGCGCTGGCCGCAAACACGTCGTTCGGCGGCCTGCCAATTCTGGCGAGCCTGTTGGCCCGCGACAACTACCTGCCTCACCTCTTTTCGATACGTGGCGATCGACAGGTCTTTGGGAACGGCATTTGGGTACTCTCGGGGTTGTCAGCACTTCTGTTGATTGCCGTCGGTGGGAACACCAATGAGATGATTCCACTTTTCGCCATCGGGGTGTTCACTGGTTTCACCCTCTCCCAAACTGGATTGGTCGTCCACTGGTGGAGAAGTCGCCCGGATCACTGGTACCAGCGCGCCGTTGTCAACGGCTTTGGAGCTTTGATCACGGCGCTTGCTACCCTCGTCTTTCTCGTTTCAAAGTTTGCTCAGGGAGCTTGGATCGTTGTCGTTGCCGTCCCGGCATTCGTCTTCGTCTTCACCCGCATTCATGCCTACTACCGACGCGCAGGCATCGACCTGGGCGTGGGCACAGTGCCCGAAAAACCAAGACGCAAGCCAACTCTTGTGATCGTCCCCGTAACCAATGTGTCTCGGTTGAGCCGTCACGCCATCTCAGAAGCGCTCTCGCTTGGCCAAGAGGTGGTCGCTGTCTCTGTGGTGATCGATCAAAGCGACGAAGGGCAGAATGCCGCGCAGACTCTCGAAAGGGAGTGGGCGCAATGGGATCCTGGCGTCCCTCTTCGGATCCTTCACACCGAGTACGCCTCGGTCGTCGGACCTATCCTTACTTTTATCGACGATGCCCGGGAGAACAGCGACCAGCAGATCGTTATTCTGATCCCTTTCATCGTCCCCACCCGATTCCGCTACCGCATCCTTCACAACCAGATCGACCATGTCCTCTCGGCCGCATTGCGAAGCCGTACTGACGTGGTGGTGGCTCGGGTCCCGTTGCCGCTCCAGGATTCATCGAGCGGCAACGTATCCTCAGATGCGATCGAAAACGGGGCGGCTATCTCGGAGTAGGTGATGAGGTTGCCCCCGGGGTAAAGACAAGTGACCCGGGGTGCCGAGGGGCCCATCCGTTGAGTGGTGCGCATTTACCGTCGACAGACCACCTGAGAAGATCCCAGCCACCAAGAATAGTGGGGAAACAAGATACGGGCATTGATCGCGCGCATAGCGGTATCGATTACGTGTGGCGAGCCCTGTGCGTCGGCACTGAACCGCGTGGTTTTGTAAAACTCTCCCGTCTTTGAATTGAGCGCTATAAACCGGCGTACGGGTCAGCCCAGACGTCAGCCGTTCGCAACGCACTAAGAAGGGTGATCTGCCCTGTCCTTTGATTGCGTTAAGAAGCAGTGCGTCGCAGCGGCACTGGAACAAACATGAGCACAAGGGCCAGGAGAACGACAGCCTGCTAACCTCGTCAAAAATTGGCGTCGATATCTCGGGGACCTAGGGCCGGGGAGGAGGGGAATGCCACGGGTGCCCATCCAGCTCGACCCTGATTGGCGTTCCGATCTGGCGGGCCAAATTGTGTTATTCGATGCTGACTGCACAGTCCGATGGAGCCGACGGGTCGATCTTTCACATCCCTGGCTTCGTGCTCCCCAGAGCTTCTTTCCGCTGACTAAAGACCAAGATTGCCCGCGATGACATCTGGCGCGCCGATTGGGGCGGTTCGATCCCCCTTCGCGACGGTCCAGGATCCAAGATTTAGTCAGCGCGGCAATAGCCTCCGCAGGGCCCTCATTGCCCTCTTGGTGACGATGCTTGTGGCTGTGAGTGCGTTAGTACCGGTCCGCCTTGCCGCAGCGTTGACTGCGCCTGCTGCGGCCCATCCGTCGGTCCGATCGATCCCCGTCGGACTTGCCCGCGCCATCCACGCTCGGCTGGGGCCGGGACCGCTCGGCCTCGGTACCGCCCCGCTTGTCTCAGGCATCGCTGGCGCTCACGGCGGCTGGTCGGTCAAAGCTCCATCCCAGTCGGTTGCGGCGCGGCTCAGCCCCACTGGCTTGGCATCGGTCTCGCACCAAGGTTCGGCATCGGTCTCACTCAAAGCGGTGAGTCTCAGCACCGGATCCATCAGCGTCGCGCTGTCGGTATCTTCAAGTTCGCTTACCCAGGGCCGCCTCATTCAGCACCTTGGTGAGGTGGAATCTCGAGAGCAGGTGACCAGCGGTGGACTGGAACAGCAGTTCGTCATTGCCCATCCGCCGGTTCAGGCTGCGAAGACGCTCACGCTCGCCCTGAGTTCGTCCCAACATTGGCGCGTGGTTCTCGGTGGATCGGCTATCGAGGTTCCGGGCAGCGGCTTGTTGTACGCGGGTCTGCGGACGACCGACGCAACGGGCCGAACGCTTCCCTCGCATTTCGTGGTGGACGGAGCTGGTCCGAAAATTGCGGTCGACTCTCGTGGGGCCACCTACCCGATCAACATCGACCCAACTTGGACAAATTCGTCCACGCCGACAGCGACGCTCATCAGTAGCGACGGCACAAATGACACCGACTTCGGGTACTCGGTTGATCTCTCCGCCGATGACACAACGGCAATTGTGGGTGCCTATAAGAGCAATCTTTTCGGCAGCGGAGATGGCGCCGCGTTTATCTTTCAGGTTGCCGCGGCGAATGATTGGGCGACTACGTCGACACCCACGGCCACGCTGAGCGTCAATGGCCTCAACGGGGCTACCTCTAACTTGAACTTCGGGTACTCCGTCGCCCTATCTGCCGATGGAACGACGGCGCTGATTGGCGCCCCGGGTGGCACCACCTCAGGGAGCGCTGCTTTCATTTACCAGGTCGCTACCGAGAGAAGTTGGGCCAGCTCCGCCACTCCCAAGGCGACACTCGCTGACGGCAGCGGAATTAGCGATGGTTTCGGCGACGCGGTTGCTCTCTCATCAAATGGCCGGACAGCCGTGATTGGGGCCCCGATCGGATCAGGCGTTGCCCTCTCGTATGCCGGCGCTGCCTATCTCTTTCAGGTTGCTTCCGAGACAAGTTGGGCGAACACCGCCACGCCGACGGCGACCTTGACCAACGGTGCCTCAGTAAATGACGACTTCGGATACTCGGTCGCCCTTTCCGCCAATGGAACGACGGCGCTGATCGGGTCTCGATTTGCTGGAGCGGCCTACATCTTTCATGTTGCATCGGTGACCGCGTGGGTGAGTTCCTCCACACCGACCGCCACCTTGAACAATGCCGGAGTCGGTGGCCAATTCGGGTACTCCGTTGCTCTGTCCGGCGATGGCACGACGGCTCTGGTTGGAGCGCCTACGGCCAATGTCACCAACGCCGTCGGGGCCGCCTACGTCTTTCAGTCCGCCGCTGGGAATGTCTGGGCTTCGAGTCCAATTCCAATCGCTACTCTCACCAATAGTGTGGCCGTCGCTGGCGAGTTCGGGTATTCCGTCGCGATTTCCACTGATGGCACGACGGCACTCGTTGGTGCCTACGGAGTCAACAGCAAGAAGGGCGCGGCGTATGTCTTCCATGTTGCCTCTGAGAGCACTTGGTCATCGAATGAAACACCTTCACCGACGGCCACGTTGACCAACGGGAATGGTGCACCGAACGACAGTTTCGGATCCTCTCTCACTCTTTCTCCCGACGGCACGACGGGACTTTTGAGCGCGTTCGGCCTCGGGGGTAACTCAGACATCACCGGATCTGCCTTCGTGGATCAGGCTTCCTCCGAGGGTGCCTGGTCGTCGAGCTCTTCACCGGTCGCAACCATTTCCGCAGCTGGCAATCCCAGCGGAAGCGAAATGGGCTACGCAGTTTCAGTCTCTAGCGACGGCACGACGGCGCTAGTCGGGGACGGGACTCCCTACAGTGACGCCGCTGGCGGTGTGATCAATACCGTCTACGTCTTTCACAGCTCATCTGAGGGCACGTGGTCGTCGAGTGCGGCGTCGGTTGCCACTCTGGCCAACGGGGTTGCAGGTGATGTCGAGTTCGGGACTTCGCTTGCCCTCTCTGCCGACGGCACGACGGCTTTTCTCGGCGACATTGCCGTCAACAGCAATTCGGGAGCCGTCTACGTGTATCACGTCTCTTCCGAGAATGGCTGGACCTCCAGCGCGCCGCTCGTCGCCACACTGTCAGTGGCCAGTGAGACAGGAGATTCGTTCGGCTGGGGAATCGCCCTCTCCGCTAACGGCACTACGGCGCTTATCGGCAATGGCCTCTATGGAAGTGTTAATGACAGCTGTCAACTCGCCGTGGTCGGTGATGCCTACCTCTTCCACGTCTCCTCTGAAAGTGACTGGGCTTCGAGTTCGACGCCCACCGCCACGCTGGCCGACGGCGGTTCAGTAGGCGACTGTTTCGGGTCCGCGGTCGCCCTCTCCGCTGACGGCACCACAGCGCTCATCGGCGCCTTTGGCGCTGGCGGTCAGGTCGGTGATGCCTACATCTTCCACTCCTCCTCGCAAAGTCACTGGACATCGGGCTCCACGCCCAGCGCCACGCTCACCGACAGCACGGCGGGATGGTTCGGCTGGTCGGTTGTTCTCTCTGCCGATGGCACGATGGCCTTGATCGGTGCTCCGGCAACCAAAGCCGGCAGCCTCGCCTTTACCGGCTCCGCATACGTCTTCCATGCGACATCCGAAAGTGGTTGGACCTCCAGCGCCTCACCAACCGCCACGCTCACCGACGGCGGACCCAGCTATTACGGCACCTTCGGCTGGTCGGTCGCCGTCTCCGGCGACGGGACGACGGCGTTAATCAGTGGCAACGGCTCGGCCGTTGCCGGTGGAGAGGGCTCCGTCTTCACCTTCACTGCTTCTTCGGAAAGCGCCTGGTCGTCGAGCGCAGCGCCCGCCTCCACGTTTTTCAATAGTCACACCTCGGGCGCCAGCTTTGGTTGGGCGATCGCCCTTTCCAACGACGGCACCACAGCCGTGATTGGCGCGTACAGCGGCAGTACCGGTGGCGCTTTCATATACCGCAACACCAGCGCGACCGTGTCCACCCCCAATGGCAGTGGCACGATGACGGTGTCGCCAACCTCAGTGGTGGCTGGATCGACTACCAACACGCTCACCTTTGCCTATACCGCTTCGGGTGGCGCGCTCAACGACGGCAGCATCGACATTGCGGTGCCCACCGGATGGTCGCCCGCCTCGCTCCCGGTTACCAATGTCACGGGACCTTCGGCTGGCTATCTGACCTCCAACTGCGGCTTACTGGCCGTGGGGAACGTTGTTGGCGACGGCCTAGGCGACACCATCGAGTTGACGGGCGTCACGCTGGCCAACGGGGCCACCTGTACCGTCACCTACGGCACCTCCATATCCGGACTCAAAACTACCGCTACGGCACCTTCGTCTCCGACTACTTCGACGTTCACCGCATCGACGGCCTCAACGTCGACGGGCACTCTGACGAATATCGCCAGCTCGCCGACCGAAAGTGTAAAGAGTTCGACTCAGGTGATCACGATGGCCGCCGCCGGTTACACGACCTTGAGCAAGTCCGGCACTTACAATGTCGGTGCCACGACCAATGACACCGATCCGAGTCCTGTCATCGCGTACAGCGTTTCTTCGAGCGCGCTGGATTCGGCGGGCTGTTCGGTTGTTGCCTCGGGAAACGTGAGCTTTGCCAGCACGGGCGTGTGCACCATTGATGCCAACTCCGGGGCCACCGCCAACTTCGTGCCAGCGAGTCAGGTCCAGCAGGTCATCAACGTCTACGTGGTGATCCCCACGGACACCGTCACCTTCAATTCCGAAGGCGGCAGCGCCGTCGCCAACATGAGCGGCCCCAACGGTTCGACGATCGCTTTACCTACGCCGACGCAGTCGGGATTCGGGTTTGTCGGCTGGACCACCCTGCCACCCGGAGAGGGTGGCGCCATCCTGACATCGCCCTACACCCTCACCAGCTCGGTCACCCTCTACGCCCAATGGACGCAAGTCATTGAGAACATCTCCTTCAATTCCGAAGGCGGCAGCGCTGTGTCGGGGTACAGCGGTTACTACGGCTCAATGATCACCCTGCCGGATGCCCCAACCCGAGCTGGCTACACCTTCAACGGCTGGTATGTCGCGCCCAGCGGCGGCACGGCTCTCACTTCGCCCTACACCGTCAGGTCTTCAGTGACTCTCTACGCCCAGTGGACGGTCACCGCTGTCACCGACACCATCACCTTCAACTCCGAAGGCGGTAGCGCGGTGGCCAACATGAGTGGTCCCAACGGTTCGACGATCACCCTGCCGATTGCCCCAACCCGAGCTGGCTACACCTTCAACGGCTGGTATGTCGCTCCCAGCGGCGGCACGGCTCTCACTTCGCCCTACACCCTCACCGCTTCAGTGACTCTCTACGCCCAGTGGACGGCTTCTGCTCCGACCGGGCCGGGCCCCTATAGCCCACTGGCCCCAGTGCGCATCTGTGACACCAGGGCAGGAAACCCGTCGAACCTCACGGGTGCAGCGGCCCAATGCAACTCGAGCCCATTGGCTCCTGGGACCACCAGGACCATCAACGTGGCGAATGCGTCGAATGGAGGCCTGGGGTCTTTCGGAGTGCCCGCGGATGCCACCGCTGTCGTGCTGAATGTCACGGCCGCTGGGTCGACGGGGACTGGCTATGTCACGGTCTTCCCGACTGGGGCCACCAAGCCCGGCACCTCGAATCTGAACTACACCGCTGGCTCAGCATTGCCCAACTTGGTCGAAGTTGGTTTGGGTACCTCGGGGGATGTGTCGCTTTATTCGTCAAACCAAACGGACCTGGTGGTCGACGTCGAGGGCTACACCGCACCAACCGCTGAGGGCGGAACTGGGGCTGGGCTCTACAACCCACTGGCTTCTCCCACTCGGATCTGTGACACCCGGACGGGTGTTGCTCCGTCCAACCAGTGCACGGGCCGTACCCTTGGCATAGCGGGCTCAATCAACGTAGCGGTGACCGGGCCCGATGGGATTCCGGCCGGAGCAACCGCCGCAGTCTTGAACGTGACGGCTGCGAACCCGGCAGCCCAGGGATACTTGACCGTCTATCCCCAGGGAGCGACGAAACCAACGGCATCCAACGTGAACTTTGTCGCCTCCAAAGTGTCGTCCAACCGGGTCATCGTGCCGTTGTCGAGCAGTGGGGCGATCACCGTCTACAGCTCCCAATCGGTCGATGTGTTGGTTGATGTGTCGGGCTACTACACCGCGGCTGGAGGAACTGGCGCCGAATTCACTGCCGAAGCGGCCCCGGTGCGCATCTGTGACACCAGAGCGGTTAGTTCGACCAACGCCTGCACTGGCCACACCATCGGTTCTGCTGGCACCTTAAATCTTCAAGTCACTGGCACTGCTGGCGTTCCATCCAATGCCACGGCAGTCGTCGTAAACTTGACCGGCATAAACCCAACGCTGCAGACCTTCCTCAGTGTCTTCCCGGCCTTGCCACGACCGAACGTCTCAGATCTCAACCCAGCTCCGGGTGCAGTGAGAGCCAACTTAGTTGTCGCCACTTTGAGCC
>Ga0182030_10001045_pt1 | contig 55709 bp, 55 predicted proteins | sample 812S3MmetaG_FD_121299 | JGI IMG/M metagenome (GOLD analysis project Ga0182030, IMG submission 121299) | Permafrost microbial communities from Stordalen Mire, Sweden - 812S3M metaG (Illumina Assembly) | ecosystem: Environmental > Terrestrial > Soil > Wetlands > Permafrost | place: Sweden...
CTTCAGGTACTTCTGTAGCGGTCCTATCCCATTCCCTGATTCTGAAGACGACTTTTTGAGAGCAAGTTTCTTCCATCGAACGTTAGCAAATCGTCTCTTTCAATACGATCTTAAAGAAGTGCGTTCTTACAATCGCACGGGATAGCTTCGGCCCAGACCCAGGCAACCAAAAACCCCCATACCTCAACTTCGCGTTCAACGACGTGACATTCCACGTCAGCATCTACTTCGAGGATGGCAAGCCGAAGCAGCTCAAGTATGTTGCGAAAGATCCACGACGTTTGTTGTTGTTTTTCCGCTTAGGGCTAGCACAAAATCCACGTGATTTCAGCAAAATAGGGGTAGTTCCATTCCGATACTGAAATGATTATCTATTTTCGTTTCGTAAGACAGCAAGACAGCAATACCAATACATAGTAATCGTGCCTTAGTGTCCTTCAGAAATCAACGCTCTCACCTCCCAATAAACCATCTAATACGCCATACAATAATGCAACCAATTCCTTGCGACGCCCCTTGTTCCTACCCTAGAAGCGGCTCCAGTATCAGCCATGATAAAATCGTTCAGAAAAATACGTTCACTTCTTCTTGCCCTTGGATTTGCTTTTAGGAGCAGGAGCAGGGCTAGAGGCAGTTGACATAACGCTCGAAGCTCGAGAGGAAGGAGCAGCTGAAGTGGCTTTGCTTCCGGCTCCGGATTTGACGTTATCGAGTGCCTTATTCTAACAAAATATTAGTAAGATGGCAAGCAGAAACAGGAACATGATTCGTACCTTGACACCATTTTTTGTCTTCTTTTTAGCTGGTGCCATTCCAAGCACGCTATCTTCGTCATTTTCGTCGTCCTCTGGTTCTCTCTTGCCCTTGCCGTTGGTCGTGCCATTCGCCTTTGGAGCATCCTCAAATTCTCGCGCCACCGTAGTCAAGAGGGTAGTACATCTTCTGCTGATTTCAATCGGAGTTCGGCTCAAGAAGAACCAATCGAAGCGGAAAAGTGGACTCTCACGAATCTCATCACGAATACGCTCGAAGATGCCATCGCTATCAACACCATATTTGTCCAGAAGAACAAGCAGGAAACGATCCTCTTCCTCAGTGTAGACCTTCTTGTTTGTCGTCGAAACAGAATAATTAATCTTCAGCTGCTGCAATGGAACGCGATATTGTTGCATCTTTTTTCGGAGCATCTTCCGTTGATGTTCCATCTTTCGCATCTTCTCTTCCCCCGCCTCAATCAAGCTGATGTACTTGGAATAGTCGGCGATTTCGGTGTAGCGTTCCCAAAAGACCTTTGCGTAAACTTTGATCTCTTCAGCAGTCTTGCTATCAACCTCATCCGCAATTAAATCGTATTCCTTTCTGCCATATTTCGCGGAGCCATTGATAAACTGCTGAAAATCTCTGCGATTCCAGTCCGCAAATCCTTGCTGAGAGAGACGTTGCTTTTCCTCTTGCTCTTCTTCCGTAAGTGGTGTAGCATTATCAATTTCAGCTTGATCCAATGCACGCTCGGCTTCGCGATCGGATAGCTCGTCTTCTGGACCCTCGGGAAGAGGTACCTTGTAGCCAATCTCCTTCCGGTGATAAGCAGTTTCCCGATCTTGGAGATCTCGAAGCGTTCCAGGGAAGAACTGGTAATCATGTACAGTGACTTGCTTTGGAGCTCGAGGTGCCTTCGGCTTGGTATCTGCGACACGTCCACCAGTAGAAAGGGCTTGTTTGTAGTACTTATCCATCGAATAGGATTGCTCCTTGCGCTCACGCTTGGCCGGATTGATCCAGCTCATGCCAATTTCCTTCTTGCGGTTCGTGAAATCTTGTCCATTCCACTCGTATGCAGATTCGGAAGTGAACTTCTGGAGATCATCAATTCCCAACTTCTCGTATCTGGCATTGAGTTCCGCAGTTCGCTTCTCGCCATGCTTTAATATCTCGTCAATATCATCATCATTGAGTTCTGCACCTTTCTCAAGTGCTCCCGTGGCACCCTTTGTCTGGAAGACCTTCTCAGCACCATGTTGGATCATATTGAGCAACTCATCCTTATTTGCCGCCGCCTTAGCAGCAATCTGTGCACGACCTTGCTGAATGACAAGTTGATCAAGGCGGAGCTTTTGAGCTGCTCTTTCTAACACTTTCTCTTCGATGGCATTTTCCGTTACAAATCTGTACACAACTACTTGCTTAGTTTGGCCTATACGATGGGCGCGATCCATTGCTTGCAGATCTGCCTGTGGATTCCAATCGCTGTCATATAGGACAACAATGTCGGCGCTCGTCAGGTTGATACCAAGACCTCCAGCTCGAGTAGTGAGGAGGAAGACAAATTTCTCCGAATCTGGCTTGTTGTAATCATCGATAGCGGAGATACGATCTTCATGAGCTGTACCGCCATCAATTCGACAATACTTGAAGTCTCTGAAGACACAATAATCTTCGAGAATGTCCAACAATCTGCTCATTTGCGAAAAGATTAAGACTCGACTCCCCTGCTTCTTGAGACGAACCAAAAGTCTATCCAGCATGACCATCTTTCCAGCATTGAAGACAAGATGTTCATCTGTGGTATAAGGAGGTCCAGGTTCGGCGCCTTCGAAAAGATATGGATGGTTACAGCACTTTCGAAGCTGCATCACGATGTTCAGAAGTCGCGTCTTGGATTCACGCTTCCCACCAGCTCCATTAACCGCGTCGATATCCTTCTCCAGAATCTTTTTGTACCATCTCACTTGCATGTCCGACATACCGATATACAAGTTGATCTCCTTCTTCGGAAGCAAGCTCTTCTCTACATCGCTCTTGACACGGCGGAGTAAGAAAGGTCGCAAGACCCGGTGAAGTTGTTGAACAACAGTATCTTGATCTGCACCTTGGCCAGAGAACCATTGATCAAAAGCTTCGGCGTCTCCGAAGACATCAGGAAGTAAGAAGTTAAGTAGAGCCCACAGCTCGTGAAGGTTATTTTGAAGGGGCGTGCCGGTAATCAGCAGACGATTTCGCGAATTGAAAAGCCGAATGACTTGTGCGAGGGAAGACTCCTCGTTTTTGATGCGATGAGCCTGGAGGATGTTAGGTGGCGGCAGCCGAAACTGTGGTAGTCCTTACCTCGTCAATTATAATGTACTCCCAAGCAAACTTTTTTAAATGTGCCTTCTCCCGCAAAATCATCTCGTAACTTGTGATACAGACATCGAATTTCTCATCAATGAGTCGTTCATTAATCAGGGCGTGCCGCTCATCCTTAGCTCCTTGAAGGACGAGTACGTTCACCTCCGGGGTCCATTTCGCGAACTCCCTCTTCCAGTTGTCAAGTGTTGATTTTGGGACAGTGATCAAATGAGGACCGGTAATACCCATGATGTGTCTCAAGTATCCGAGGAAAGAGATGGTCTGAAGAGTCTTGCCCAAACCCATCTCATCAGCCAGGATACCTGAGATTCCATTCTCGTGTAAAGAGATGAGCCAGTTGAGGCCTGCGACTTGGTAATCACGCATTTCTCCCCCCTTAATGAAACCTGGAGACTCTCTGAATACGGTTTCTGCGGAACCACCGGCTTTCTCATCCTTCAACAACTCCGCATCCTCCTCCGCCTCAGTTCTCCGACGTCGCTCATTAGCTGCGCCACCTTGTCTGTTGCGAGCCTTCTTGGCCGTCTCCGCCTCTGCATTTTGGCGATCAATTTCGTGCATGATCTCTTGAATCCGAGGGTTAGGGTTGGTTTCAATGAAATGTCGAAAGAGGTCTGTAAGGCCCAGGAGGTATCTGAAACGTCGAATAGAATCGTCCTCCTAATTTTCCACCATTGTCAGCGAACTGTTTATATTTGAGATGAAGAATAGCATGAAGAATAGCCCAGGGCGAGCGAGATTGTGCGAGTCTTTCTTATACATTGGGTGGGGGTTCGACCTACCTTTGACTCGCCAAGACGATCGTGCTTCTTGCCAAAGACGCTTCGGCGAAGTTGAGTAGCCTCTGATCTTCGTTTTCTGCCGTCAGCAGTTAGAGGTTCGCCAACAACGCTGCTTGCGGTGGTATTGGGGTTGGTATCGGAGTCCTCCGTATAATCTGGAGTTTCGTCGACGTCCTGAAAGCGTGAATTAGTCTAGGCAACTTGGAGAAGGTGCACATGGATGTGAAAGATTGTTGATTGTATGAATAGACTCTAGACTTTTATGGAGATGAACATACCATTGGATCCACAGGTAGTGGTCTGAATTCTGAGGTATCCGCCATTGAAGTATCGGTGTCATGGCCACTTGCCCGTGAAGAACGGGTAGGGGCCATCTTTGATTGTGCAACGCGTGTTGAGACTCTCGTGGATAGCCTTCAACCCTTAATGGGGTCGAATACACAGAGAAAGTGCTCGCTAAGCTCTGTATAGCTTCTCACCTGTCGCAAGAATTTCCTCAGTCGCGTTGGTGATGGCCAGGCCTCTGAAAAGTGATGTTGGCGGGAGGTGGTGAGATATTTGGAGGAGGGAGCTTGCAAAGAGTTCGCGGTCCAGAAAAGAAAGGCGTTCAACATGGTGTTGGCTTAGCGTGGATTTAGGCGTCGCCAAGATATTCACTTCTTCCAATCCTTGTCAAACACACAACCCCACGCTTGCATCTGCATCTTCCACTCTTTCAAACAATAATTTCAACAATTCGAAGTCCTTGGAACTGTCTTGAAATCTATTCACTATTAATCACTTGCATCAAGTACGAGTCGCTGTGCACAAAACACCGGCTCGAATCTTGCTGACACGCTTGTCATCGTTGACAGTATCCCCACCTTGCACTATACCACAATTAATCAATAATCATGGATTCAATGAAGAGCCTCGATACATCATTGCCAGGGGCATCTCCCTCAAAATCACAAATAGGTGAACCTTCTGAGCAACTTCTCGACGCCTTCAAAGCCGCTGCCTTATCTGTCACCAAGCTTTACAAGACCGCGGCAAACGACCAAGGACGGGCAAGATCAGAGGGTTACCAAGATGCGTTGGATGAATTATTGGCCTTTCTTGACAAGGAAGACATTGGCCTAAGTGATGGAGAAGGATGGAGAATCAGACGATGGGCTACTGAGCGATTGGATGGACGAGATTCGGTGCCTCAGAATGGGGAAAGCGACGACGAATCTGCGGAGAAACAGGATCCTGTGTCATCGCCAGAACTCCATAGATCTCACAGCTCGATACGACTATCGCCAACGAACAGAACAGCGTCACCCGCACGTACGGAATCACAAGCGCCACCGATCACTCCGACAGCCAGCGAGCCATCTAATATGTTGCCTCCTCAAGGCACTTTTACTTTTCGATCTCAGCATACATACCCACAAGATGCCGACATAACTCTGTCAGATCTTGACTTATCGGACGGTTCTCGCAGCCAAAACATTGACGGATCAGTAATGTCACATGCCTCAAACCCGCCGATCACCATTACGCGACCCAGAGCAAATACGAGACACAATATTCATTCAGGACGGCTTAATCCTCGAGGCACAAATTCTATCTCTCGAGGTGCAGGGCAGAAGCGGAAGATAAATATTGCCGAATTTTTTGATATCTCGAATCCTGGGCATGGAAAGGACGGATTTGGTGGTGGTGGTGGAAAACGCGGGAGATATGCATGAGAGACTAAGATTTTCATGGACTCTTGATATCCTTGGGACCAGTTCCCGCTGCATGGTGAAGCGTGTTATTGCATTCTTGGGAGCATATGGGCGAATCAGCGATTATGTTTTACATGCTTCACGACTCTCACGACGCATTGAAGGAGCATTTGATCTGGAGGCATACGCATATTGGAGCGAGAAGGACGGAAGAGATCTTGCATTATAACGGCGTTGATTAATGGGATAGACTACCGTGTTATAAAACATAGGTGGCTTTGAAGAATATATATCACCGTTTGGAGCCATTGGGACATTATCAAGTGAAATGACTTTAAAAGACTATTGAGCCTGACAGACCTTCCCCCATGATCTCCCTTATTTTGCTTTCTGTTAACGCTGCTTTCCCTCAATGAATGCTGTTTTGGACTCTGAATCATCGATCCGTAACAAAGTATTCGTGAATCATCCATGTTTGATCTATTTCTATGTCGGTGGGCTCTAACCAAAATCTGTTACCTGTTACGTGGTCATCTATCTACTACATTTGCTTAATAGCTCTCCGAAACAGCAATACATATCACCAGCTATGTCTCTTTACGCCGCAACTCCATGTGGCCGATATGGCAAAGCTCATGGAGAGCCATTCCTCCGAAGACGAACGAACCTGGAGCCTGTGGACACTCCCCGCAAATACTATCGGTCGAACTACGATTATCAAGAAGGCATAGCTGCTTGTAATGCCGCTTGGCAAGTTTGGAAACAAGAGCGTTACGGAACCAGTGCCCAAATCCGCAAAACGCCATACTTCGAGCTCGTGGACCAAGAGTTGAAAGCTATCAACAGCTTAATCCAGAGCGGCTCATTTAGCGATTTTCAGAGAGGACTCTCGATGCTTGAAAATCGAATCACTGCATCACGAAGAGCAGGTGAGAGTCTCAAAAGCCTACAGCGCCAGGGACGGTATTCAAGAGAGCACTTTGAAGAACTCCTGAACCAGGAACGAAGGGCGCCGCCTGCGTTAGTCAAGATCTTCGACCATTTGCAGATGACATGGACCCCTGCACAATTCGATGCCATGCGCAAACTCGAGAGATTGTGTTATTGGACTTGCAGGTTGTCGTCTGAAAGAAAGTCTACGAATCTTCCTCGAGCTGGTGTTCCAAGTACGTCGAGTGTGGAAGATCCGATTGCTCCAACGGCTGCGATACACCCCCAGGGAGAAGAGTTCGGTCTTGGTCATGATCCGGGAGAGCAGAAGGGTGTTACTATTATTCAAGATAATATGTTTGCACCGTCGGTGGAGCCAGCAGGTCGGTTACCCAAGCCAACGCCTTATCCTGGGGTGTTAAGCAACGTCAAAGTTCGCGACTTTGCATATTCGAAATAGGGTATAGCAACGCGGGTTGTGAAAGGGATAGGGCCCCGAGTCATTACATTGCAGGATGAGGGAAAAGTCAAAAAAGCATGATATGAAAGAAGAAGAAAAAATCCTTTTACGAGTTTAGATCCTGGGGAAAAGTGGCATTGAAGTGCTGGATAAATATATGTTCTTTCAAATATATAATATTGCGTTGGTACCGTTCCTCAACGATAGATATGTGACGGCGCCATCTTGATGTATCTTCAGCCAATTACTGTCCTTCGCCGCTAAAAAAAATACACAATCGAGCCACTTTCAGCAGCACATACATTGATTTCAGATCGGGCCAACATGGCAATCTGGGCATCTTGGACTTGTTTGAAAGATCCCCAAAATTTGGTTAAATACGGCAGTAGCCCCTAACTGAGGCGTGATCCACCTTGCAAAACTACCCGAAGTCAAAGCTGCTCCTAGCATCACCAGAAACCTATTATTCACGCCAAAAGATTCTATATGATTCGTATCCGAGCCTCTTACGTTAGACCTGGGAATTTCTTATTTCTTAACTTCGAAAAACCCTCCCAGCTCGTTTTCAGAAAAGCTTTCAGCATGTCCGTTCCCCTCTCGAAAGAACCGAGACGGTTCGCTGCGCTCAAGGAAAGCGGCGATAAAGTGGCAGAAGGAATGCCAAAGTTAAAAGGAATCGTATTCGATGTTGATGGCACGCTCTGGTTAGTTATGAGCTTTCCTAGACTTCGTTTGCCTATCTTCTTCCTTCGGTGATGAGAGTGGGAAATTGACATAAGCACGTCTTTATAGAGTTCCTGAAAGTTTGGGACTCCTTATAAAGATTGCGTATGCCATTTGCTTGTATATTTGAGCATATGTATACTTTATCAACCAAACGGTCTATCCAAAGTCGAGGAGCAGGCTGAGGAAAGTATTCGTTTGGTCATGTGATATTTAATGCTCCCGTGTTCAGCAAGTCCCGTCTGCTCTAAGGCTGCTCGACCCCACAAGAGACCCTCAGAGAGATTGAAGGTTTTGCAAGATTTTATTTATTTCCCAGAGAACTCACGCAAACGCACGACATCATGGAGAGGCCTTCTCTCAAACAAAAACCCCTTCTCCCTTGCGTCTTCCTCGTTGAAACCCTAATTAACATTGTCCCTTAGCATCCCCCAAACCTACATGTTTGGCCAAATGCGTGCCGCCCTCTCAATCACGAAATCTACCGACATCCTCGACCATATCTACACGCTCCCACCCGCCTCCCAAGAAGACGCCTTCTCCAAAATCCGCGCTATCGAATCCGCAGCCATGGCCTCCCAAGAAGCACAACCCGGTCTCCTCCCCCTCATGACCTATCTCGAATCGAAATCCATCCCCAAGGGTATCTGCACTCGTAATTTCGACACACCGGTCAATCATTTACTGGGGAAGTTTTTGGAGGGGAAGAAATTTGGTCCAATTGTCACGAGAGATTTCAAACCGGCAAAGCCAGATCCAGCAGGGATATTGTTTATTGCTAAGAGCTGGGGGTTGATTAAAGATGGGGGGGAGGGGGATGCGAGGCAGTTGATTATGGTTGGGTGAATTTTGGTTTCCTTTTTGTGGAAGAAGGTATGTGCTAATGATAGATAGAGATTCGATAGATGATATGACGGCAGGATATCGAGCTGGTGCTGCAACGGTCCTGCTTGTTAATGAGGTGAACGCTCACTTGGCGACACATGAACAGTACGTGCCATTTTACCCTTTACCTCGCAAATTTTTGGGAGCCGAGCTCTTGAGAGATGTCTTCAGAGCCTGACGCCTCCTCAGCTCCTAAAATAATTATGATAGTCCCATACTGATTTACCTATAGTACAGATCTGTGTATCTCGAGATTAGACGAGTTGATAGATATTCTAGAAAGAGGGTTTGTGGGGCAGATTGGGAGGGGTGACGAATCAAGTGATACGAAGGCACGAGCAGAGGAGGTATTGAAGGGTGGGAAGGGTGAATGAGTAGTGGCGACAGAAGATAGGTTCAAATTGTAAAACAATCATTGCTCTATGAAACGCCTGCTTGAACGCCCAAAGTTGCTAAGCTAGCTACAGGTATGACTCTGACAAAACTCTCATATTTGTTGATCTTGCGACTACCACCCCCGGCCACATTCAAAGATGCCATGCACTGATAACAAAGAATCGAATTCGGAACTGGTCGTATTGACGCCGGGAGATGCTACAGTTGTCTGAAGACCTCAAAGGGCATGAGATGAACAGAGGAAGATGTAACTGTATGATATGGTTCATTCAGTGACCTGAATTCGAGTAGCCAGACCTGTAAAGACCATCACCAAATGTTGCTTGTCGCCGGCTCTCCTTTTTGCTATCAAGATCGCCGTTTTCCTTTTTCGGAGGCGGAGGAGGCGGTAAAGGTCCTGCAGGTGGTGCTGGTCGCATTGGAAGAGAGGTGTGGTTGAAAGTAGCGGCAGTAGCACTCGATGATCCACTTGGCGACTTCTTCTCAGGGGCATTGAGTGTGGTAAGTTTTGGAACCGAATTCGTAGTTGAAACTCTAGGGGGAAGACCAGGATGGAAAGAAGCACCAGCGGATCGTCCGATAGAATTAGATCCATTCTTGATGGGAGGCGATTTGACCATATCATTGTATTGAGGCGATGCTGTGGCTGAACGAACATCACCACCGCCAATCGGAATATCACCAGATGTAGGCGTTGGTAATGAGTAGTCTTGCGATCTTGAGGAGTCGGACCCAACCACGGGAGAGTCGCCTGAGCGGAGCAGTTGCTGTGTTGCTGGAGATAGTTGAGGAGCGAGGTGAGATTTTCGATTGTCCCTTTCCATCAACCCCACAGCCCACTCCTTCAAATCTACAGGAGTGCGTTTTGCTGCTTGTACGAAAGGCTCGCGTTCCTAGCGAATGTGAGTCAAAGTTTAATCTATTAAATGATCGTACTCACGTAAAGTTCCTGTGGGGTAGGGCGTTCTTCTGGTGCCTTCGCCATACACTTCTGAATCATATCATCAAGGATTGGAGGGAAAGCTTCACTCTTGGGTAGCCTTGGTGCTGGCTCGTAGACGATTTGTTGCAGAAGATCTAGGATTCCAGACGGCGCTCCATCACCATCAGACAAGTGCTCGCTCGCATCAAATGGAAATTTGCCTATGGCCAATTCCATGATTGACAAGCCAAAACTCCACACGTCAGATTTGACGGTATATTTCTGGCCTTGGATTCTCTCTGGTGCCATATATGTAGAAGTTCCAACAAAGGTATCTGCCACTGAGTTGACCAATTCTCCTGACACTCCGAAATCACAAAGTTTGATTTGTCCCCTTGAGTTTACCAATATGTTGGATGGCTTGATATCGCGGTGCATGATATGATGCTTAATGTATAGGTAGGTGAGGCCACCTAAAGTCGCTTCTGCAATTTTCCCTAGTACATCCACTCTCACTGGACCAAAGTGCTGAGAGATTCTGTCAAGGGCACTAGCAGAGATATTAACATAAGGTAGCTTTGCGATAGTTGACGAATGACTTACCCAACATCCATATACTCCATACACATGATAACATCGTTGTTATCGCTCAAGAAGGCTCCGTAGAAGTTGACAATATATTCGGAATTGCAATCGTACATAATCTGAAGTTCACGAACGATACGGCGCCGCATTTCTTTCTTGGCTTCGACGTGAATGACCTGGTGAAGAGAGGAATCAGTAATTATGCAGAGCCTCTCGTGATGTATCAACCTACCTTTCTCGCCATGATTGTCCCGGTCGCCATATGTCTAACCTTACTGACCGTTCCTCCATTTCCATGACCAAGATCTTTCAACACCTCTAGATCTTCTCTTTTTAGATCCAACTTGTATTCTATTCCGATCTCCAACTGTGCTGTTTGCCTCGTGCTTTCAGCACCGATACCGCCGGGAATTTGGAGATCGCTCTCTGATGGGACTACCGTCCGTGGTGCGGGGGCTGCCAAAGCTAGACCTTTGACATTCTTACGCTTCAGCGTTCGCGCTGAACCGATACCTTCTGACATCGTGCTCGGTGCCTGCTCTATAAAGCTGGCCTTGTCTTTGTAACCGCAGGACGTAGGCGCGGCGGAGCGGAACTGTTAATCTACGCCACTGTACGGGCTCGATACTTGAGAATTCGTCCCTTGGAAATCGAGTACTAGTAGTAGGGATAATGGCGGATTATGCTGCCTGTTCGAAAAATCTCTTTGTCTACCTATCTTCTCGCTATATGGAGCAAAACTGTTCGCAAATCTTATGTAGCGGGTAGGGGGTTTGAATTCCTGTGGAGCTTTCGACCAACAATAAATGGCGCTGGCGCTACTGGAGCAAAATGTGGGGGAGGAGTAAAGGTGGACTGAAGCGTGAACAAGACAAAGCTGATAACGATGCCCTATTTTGATGGAGATGAAAAGGGGTATTTTGGAAGACACAGCATGGACTGAGGTTATCAACAGAGGTGTCTCATCATTTTAAGCTCCGAATTGGTATTGGGTAGGGTAGGGTAGTAATTGGAGCACGTTCAAACTCGCATCAGGCGTCAACATCCTTGCTCTGTAGCCCTTAAGCGTCTATGTCCTCTATTCTGGTACATTGTCAAATCAACGCAAGTTATATCTTAAGTATCTTGTTACTGCGCACGGATATCACTGATAAAGACAAAGGAGATCGATTCCAGATCTTTGACTACCTATTTGGAAGAACTGCCGCTATGCTAGCGGGAGCAGGCTGAATGGAACGGGGAAATCGTTGCAGTGGGAATCACGTGGCTTATACGCTAATAACCCTTGTCGTTTACGGCCGCTCGCGATATCTATGGGACTTCGCGATCTCTTAAAAATTGTTGTAGGCAGTGACAGCTTCATCACCTTCTCACATTGCTGCCTGACTCTGCAATTCTTACCATCTGTGGTATAAGTACTGCGCAACTTCCCTCAATATCTCTCGTACCTTTCTTCCTCTTATTCACACAAATACCGCCAAGATGAGCATGCGAGATTTGATTCAAGGGGAAGCCGAGCTTGACGATGAAGAGAATGATGAATCATTCGACGAGGAGACAGGAGAAGTGCGACCAGGAAAGAATCGGCAGAATGGTCACATAGATGATTCAAGCGATGAAGAGGACGATGACGATGATGAGGAGGCGGCGCGCCAGGTATGACCAAGAATTCGCAATTATATCCCCTTCAAGCTGACAACGCATTTAGGTTAGGGAAGGATTCATCATTGACGACGAGGATGAGGAGCCTGAAGAACGAGAAAGACGCCGAAAGAAGGATAGGAAGCGAAGACGAGCAGAGCGCGAGGAAGAAGAAGCCGTCTTGGACGAGGAAGATCTTGATCTCATTGGAGAAGCGAATCCAGAATGGGAGCGTAAGACTACATCACAGGTATACATCTTTCCACCGACTGAATTTGCATGCCTGATTGCTTTGTAGCCTAAACTTAAGCGGTTGAAGCGTGGGCACCGGGACGATGACGAGCAACATAGGGAGCGTGGCCTCGACCAAATATTCTCAGACGACGACGAATTAGACGCAACGCATGATACAGACCGCCAATATCCTCGACAAGATCATCATCGACAAGATGAGTTCGCAGATTTCATCGAAGAGGATGATCTAGAAGATGAAGTTGAGCAACAGAGACGCCAGGAGGAGATGGAGGTTGCACGTCCTCGCGAGAGAGGGTACGTTGGTGGAACGGAAGCCTCGGGCCTTGATAAAGATGCATTGGAGGATATGGAGGCAATATTCGGAAATGGCGAGGATTATGATTGGGCCCTGGCATTAGAGGACGAAGCAGAAGCTAGGGAGGCTGGTGATCACACTCTCGAGCTGAAGGACGTTTTCGAACCCTCCCAATTAGCGGAAAAGCTCCTTACAGATGAGGATAACCAGATTCGCTGGGCCGACGAACCCGAACGATTCCAACTAGACCGAATGCCTTACAAGCACCTTCAGATAACCGATGAACAATTCAAAGAAGAAGCGCGTTGGATCACGACTCTGATCTGGCCCAAGAAGCAGCTGCACAGCGATCTACAAGCTCCCTTCACGAGGGCCATCGGCAAGGTTCTTGAATTCTTCGTTGTTGACGAGGTTGAGGTTCCATACGTCTTCCAGCATCGCAAGGACTATCTCATTCATGCGAAGAAAACAAAAGTCCGAACTGACAACCCAGATGAGAATGAATATGTTGTTAGTGCGGAGAAACTTCTGAATCAGGATGATCTCTGGCGAGTACTCGAGCTGGATCTGAAATTCCGCGCTCTCGTTGATAAGCGAAATGTTCTTGAAAAGACATACGATAACCTGAAGCTGGCGGCTGGTATCCAGGACAAGATGGTAGAAACCATGCTTCCCCTTGCAGCCACGATGGAGGAATTGCAAGATATTCAAGACTATGTCTACTTTCAATACTCCGCAGAAATTAAAGACCTAGCTGCAACGAATGGTGACATCAAAGAGAAGCGTCGACCCGGGGGCAAGTCATCGGTTTTTGATAGAGTGCGCAAGGGGCGAGCATACACCCTGGTGAAGGCGTACGGAATAACAGCCGATCAAATAGCTCAGAATGCGTTGCGAGAAGGTCGCAAGCAATACACCGAAGATTCTTCGACTGCACCCATCGACCTGGCCGATTCTTTGACAAGCGAAAACGAATTTAGTACCGGAGATCGGGTACTACTTGCAGCACGTCAAATGTTCGCAGAGGAGCTTTTCATGAATCCGAGGATGCGGAAGCACTTTAGAATGCATTACTACATGATGGGATCAGTCAACTGCAGAAGAACTGAAAAAGGGTTGCGGAAAATAGATGAGCAACATCAGTATTACGAACTGAAATACCTCAAGAACCAGACCTTTGGCGACATTGCGAACAAGCCTGAGATGTTCTTGAAGATGTTGAAGGCTGAGGAAGAAGGACTCTTGGAAGTTCAAGTTGCTTTACAGAACGAACGTGAATTCCGAAAACAACTCTTCACTGAGTTTGCATCTGACAATTTCAGTGAGCTCGCTGATGCTTGGAACGACGAACGCCAGAAAGTCATCGATCTTGCTTTCACCAAACTGGAGCGAGTCATAACGAAAGGCGTAAAGGAGAGTATGAGAACCGAATGTCAGGATTCTATTCTGAAGCTCTGCCGAGAAGAGTATTCAAAGAAACTTGATCAAGCGCCGTATAAGCCCAAAGGCATGATTCTGGGAACAATCCCTCGGGTGCTTGCTTTATCAAACGGGAGTGATGATCCCGGTCGTGGCTCGGTTTGCTGGGCTTGGGTGGAAGAAGATGGTCGAGTCCTGGAACATGGCAGAATTGACAGTTTTACGAGGGATGAGAGAGCTAGGGATGCTTTTGTCGAATTGGTTCATCGGAGAAAGCCGGATGTTATTGGGGTTGGTGGATTCTCCGTCGAAACCCATAAACTCATAACCAGCCTTCGGGATCTTGTTAACGATAAAGGTCTAAAAGGTGCAGATTTTGAAGACCAAGAAACAGGCGAGGATCGAAGTGAGCCTCTTGAGGTTGTTGTGGTGAACGACGAGGTAGCACGCCTCTATAAGGACAGTCCACGAGCCGCTGTGGACCATCCCACCTTTCCTCCGCTCACACGCTATGCTGTGGCATTGGCTAAATACCTCCAGAACCCCATGAAGGAGTATGCTGCACTAGGAAAAGATATTGTCTCATTGTCTTTTCATCCGTGTCAGCAGCTGCTTCCTGAGGATAAGCTAAGGAAGCAACTCGAGACGGCAATGGTCGACATGGTCAATCTTTGTGGCGTTGACATTAATGAGGCGATAGGCGACTCCTACACAGCAACATTATTACCATTTGTCTGTGGTCTCGGTCCCCGCAAAGCTACGGCCGTTCTGAAAACCATCAACGCCAACGGTGGTCTTGTCAACACTCGTGATGAGTTGGTAGGGGATCCCGACAGTGGAAAGCTGCCTGTTGTCGGCCCTAGAGTCTGGAATAACTGCGCAAGTTTTTTGTCTATCGAGTATGACAGCTCGACCTCGACATCCGACTATCTCGACAACACGCGAGTTCATCCAGAAGACTATGAACTTGGTCGTAAGATGGCCGCTGACGCTCTCGAATTGGATGAAGAAGATGTGAAGGCTGAAGTGGATGAAGGTGGACCCGGAGCTATTGTTCGCAAGCTCATTAAAGACGATGAACAGGAGAAGGTCAATGACTTGATTCTTGAAGAGTACGCCGAACAGTTGGAGCGCAATTACAACCAACGGAAACGAGCCACTCTGGAGACAATCCGAGCTGAGCTACAACAACCTTATGAGGAATTGAGGAGAAACTTCACCATTTTATCAGACGACGAGATATTTACGATGCTCACAGGAGAGACCCGAGAATCTCTCTGTGAAGGCATGATTGTTTCGGTCAATATTCGCATCGCGAAGGAGGATTTCATCATTGCTAAATTAGATTCTGGCATTGAAGGTCGGGTTGAGCCACATGAGGGTTCAGATAACGATGTTCCACTCAATCGCCTATTTTCTCAGGGACAAACAGCGCAAGCTAAATTACTTGAGATCGACCGCCATAATTTTGCAGCCAAACTCTCTCTTCGTGAGACAATGCTGAGGATACCTTTCAGGAAACGTGTGGATCACGATTATGGTTCCTGGGATACCAATCAAGAGCAAGCAGATAAGGAAGAGCTCAAAGAAAAGGACAAGGCCACCGGCAGAACCCAGAGAGTCGTGAAGCACCCTCTTTTCAAACCCTTCAATTCAACTCAAGCAGAAGAATACCTTGGATCGCAAGCTCAAGGCGATGCCGTCATTCGGCCTTCTTCCAAAGGCAACGATCATCTTGCTGTCACCTGGAAAGTCGCTGATGGTGTCTATCAACATATTGACGTTCTCGAGCTTCAAAAAGAAAATGAGTTTTCCGTGGGAAAGCAGCTTCGAATTGGGAACAAGTACACCTACTCTGATCTTGATGAATTGATCGTGGAACACGTTAAATCTATGGCGAAGAAGGTAGATGAGATGATGCAGCACGAAAAGTGGCAAAAGGGTAGCAAGGCAGATACAGGTAATTAATTCCATTTTACATTTACTTAATATAAGCTAACTTAAGCAGAACGATGGTTGACTACCTACACTGAAGCCAATCCAAAGCGATCTGTGTATGCGTTCTGCCTAGACCCGAAACATCCAGGGTATTTCTATCTCTGCTTCAAGGCTGGACAGCAAGCTCGAGTCAATTCATGGCCAGTGCGTGTTGTACCCAATGCCTTCGAGTTAATGAAGAGTCCATACCCGGACATGAAGGCTCTGTGCAACGGATTCAAATTGAGACACGCGAGCGAGATGACCCGGCGAGGTTGAAATTTCGACACTACTAGCGGAAGAGCAGTATCCAGAGTCGAAGGAATGGAATGTTAATCCCTCAATTCTGGCTGCGTCCTCCACCTTTTTGTAGCAGCAGAATCGCACGCATTAACACGGTGTTCTGAAGGGCATTTATGGGAAGGAAAAAGTAAATAGGCATCACCGTTTGGAGGTCAATTTCAGCCGTGAATTAGATAAATTGAATCTAAGAGGGCATGATTAACAATTTTTCCCGCAACAAAGTAGTAATGTATGTATGCAAGGCTGAGACGTGGCAGATAGAATAAGTACAGTCAGTTCTTAGGCTGCCATTAAGAAAAATTTCGAGAGTATACGTCCCTTATGATGAGCGTTACTTTCTGTTGAATTATTAATCCTCCACGCATATTATTGAGTGCATATTGCTCAGTTCCATAAATCGACGTGCTTTGTTCTAGGAAATTTAGCACTGCACAGCCACAGGTTCTGAACCAGAGCCTTGTTGCGCCACTCCTCGTTTTTCTCAAACGGCTCTCGCGACAAGCTGTCAATTTAGACTATCCATGCCATGGTAAGCCGGCTGCCCAAAACTAACAAGTAAACAAGCATTATAAAAGGACACCATTTTGCGCAACACTCGAATTCTTCGAAGAAACCGTTTGCACCCTCTCAGGATTCGCGGATGATCCTTCCGAAAATATCTCCAAGGCAACCTCACCACGATTCGGAGGCCGGGCACTCTCCATTGATGAGGCTTGCGCTTTGAGCGCAAATTGACAACATTTCAAAATGGCTGGTTTGGAGCAATTAGAGATACACAGCAAGGTATGCAGGATCCTAGGTTTTGGTGGTGCAGTATCTGACTTGGAAAGTCGTACATTGTTCGCTGGGTCAAAGTTGAAGAAGGCCATACAATCTCGTGGAGCGTTCAACCTCATAAGAAATCAATGTACGCAAAGCCTTTCTATAGAACACATTACAGCCTGACAAGATGGTAGAAATTTTGGAATATTCAAACATCCGGGGACGAGCAATGCTTCTACGCCGGCGCATCCGGTGCTTGAAGATGCTGCATCCTCTCTTCTACAGCTAGACCCTGGCTTTGAGAAGCAACGACGTCCTTCGAGCGCCAAAAATGATACGTCGACAGCTCAAGAACAGCTCAAGGCGAAAGGATTTCTTCCTATACAATGGTACGGTAAATGCGAAGCAGACAAGGTATCGATGAGCACGTACCCTGTCCCAGCAGGGCAAGGTGGAATGTACGGACTGGTTTTTGACAATACCTTCTCGAATCACTTTTCGAAGACAGCGACGTTCGTTCTACTTACCTACCCATCCAATGCGCCACCGCATTCCACGCATCATTTACAAAATCTACAAGGTGCGCCAAGCGGAACCAGTTTGTCGAGTCTTGGCAAGACTCAGAGCCCAAAGCTAGCAGCAGCTTCAGATTCTGTTGATAGCCTACAGAGTCATCTGGCGATAGGTAATAGCGGTAGTAGAGGCAATTCTGTGATGGGTAGAGCCGATAGTGAAAGTGGGATTGCAACTTATCATACGGGGATCTTGCAGAAGAGACGGAGGAAGCGTGGACAGGGATATGCACGCCGATTCTTCTCTCTGGATTTCGCATCATGCACACTGTCGTACTACTATAGTCGAAATTCGTCGGCTCTCAGGGGTGCGATCCCTTTAAGCTTAGCTGCTATTGCTGCCGATGAAAGGAGGAGGGAAATTAGTATTGATTCAGGAGCAGAGGTATGGCATTTGAAAGCCGGGAATGCAAAGGACTGGGAGGATTGGACAAGAGCCCTGCAAAAGGCAAGCAACACCGCCCGCGGTGTTGAGGTTGAAGAAGCTCCATCGACTACAGCTCTGAAAGTCAAAACCAGTGGCTTACAGAGTATAACCTCCAGTCAGGAGGAGGAACGCGAGTGGGAACAAGTTGAAGCAATTGTAAGCCGAATTGTGGGTATCCGTGATGCAGTCCGGAGGCTATCCAAAAGTACCGCAGCTCCATCCTCCAAGAAGCATTCTTCATACGCTGGCCTGGGGCTTTCGACAGGAAGCCCAAACCTAGAAGAAGGTGGGGATTATTTTGGCCCCATGCCAGAAAAGAAATCTTTTTGGAAACGCAAGTCAAGCGCACCATCTACACCCAATATCAATGCCTTCGGGCGAAGCATCTCATCTCAACTTGCCATCCCAGCTCCAGCCACTGTTACAACAATCACTGCAAACGGGTCCCTTACCCCATCTTCACGTAAATCCAAAAATCAAGAGGAAAGTAATATGCATGACCATTGCAATGCACTCCTCAATGACCTGGACGCCGTCCTTGACGACTTCTCGACTCTACTGTCAAATAGTAAGCGACGCAGAATGCCACCCCCCACGACTGCTGTTTCTAGGAACAGCCTAGACTCAACTTCAACGGGAGAGTTTTATGATGCGGAAGCAGAGTTGAATCACTCGCAAGTGGTGATGATTGATAGACAAAGTGAAGAAGATACCCCACCCTCAGAGGCAGACGATGAATTTATAACCGACGCTTCTTCGATATCATCTGCTGGAGAAGACAACCTTGCACCCCTGGTTAATGGGGCAGCTTCACTCTTCCCTGTCAAGCCTAAATCCCTTGAGCCACTCCCACTTTCTATCAGTCCCAAAAGACGAAAGATCGTCCCAATGGCAACAGTAATGCCACCTAGCTTAATAGGCTTTCTGCGGAAAAATGTTGGTAAAGACCTCAGTACTATCAGCATGCCTGTATCCGCCAACGAACCCACCTCTCTTCTCCAGCGTATTGCTGAGCAATTAGAATATGCACCACTTCTGAACACAGCGGCTGCACACAAAAAGCCAGTACTACGTCTAATTCACGTCGCCGCTTTCGCCGTTTCCCAGTTCAGCAGCGGCCGCGCCAAGGAGCGTGCCATCCGAAAGCCCTTCAATCCCATGCTCGGCGAGACCTTCGAGCTAGTAAGGACTGAAAAAGAAGTCCCTGGTGGATTCAGACTGCTCGTCGAGAAGGTCTCTCATCGTCCGGTAGTCATGGCAATTCAGGCCGATTCCGCGCGCTGGTCATTCAGCCAAACACCAGCGCCAACCCAGAAATTCTGGGGCAAAAGTGCAGAACTTATAACTGACGGCCGAGTAAGGACCGCGCTTCGCTTACACGATGGGACAGACGAGTTCTACAGCTGGAACGTCGCAACTGTATTCTTGCGAAATGTCGTCGTAGGTGAGAAATACGTAGAGCCCGTCGGAACCATGACTATCACGAACGAGAGCACAGGAGCCAAAGCTATCGTCGAATTCAAGCAAAAAGGAATGTTCGGTGGCCGCAGCGAGGAAGTACAAATCGAATCCCACGGCCCCGATGGCGAGCCCACAGGCCTCGGGCTGATCGGGACATGGACCTCCTCTCTCCGTCTAACAGAATCCGGCAAAGCAGGCGAAGAAATCTGGCACACCGGTGAACTGGTTGAGAACGCGGCGCAAAGGTACGGTCTCACAACCTTCGCCGCTTCTCTGAACGAAATCTCAGAGATCGAGAAGGGGAAATTACCACCTACGGATTGTAGGCTAAGGCCAGATCAACGCGCAGCAGAAAATGGGGATCTAGATACAGCGGAGACATGGAAGGCGAAGCTAGAGGAGATGCAGCGCGCGAGGAGGAAAGATTTGGAGGATAAAGGGGAAACGCATAAACCGCGGTGGTTTGTGAGGGTTGATGGCGGGGATGAGGGGGAGGAAGTGTGGAAATTGAAGGGTGGGAAGGAGGGCTATTGGGAGGAGAGGGCGAAGGGGAAATGGGAGGGGGTGGAGAAGATATTGGCTGGATGAGGATGAGAACGGCTTTATGATCAGGGGGATTTTTGGATGTGTGACGATGATAAGAGATATTATTGAGTATGATACCGAATGTTTGTAGCGATTAGTTCCAGGAGCATCGACTCCTGATGGTTGGTGGGAAATGGCGTTTAGAAGAGTAACACTTGCGAGGCTCTTCGACTCTGGAGTTGGCTTTTTGGAATAGAGAATAATAGTTACTCATCAAAACTCATTCATTGCCCCGATGCTGATAACCAAATGACTCTAATTTATTCATACATTTATCATGATAAGAAATCGACATTATGTACAAGTAACAAGTGCCTATGATATCGCTTTAACAACGTTCCTGAACCAAGAAGGGAAGCCACCAACACACCACGCAAACTAAGCTTGAAATCGTTTTGCCATTGAGGCTGGAGAGCCACTGCTCTCAAAAGCAGCAGTTCCATTGGGCGCTCCTGCCAAAGCCGTAAGGTTAGTATTCCCAGGCTTAAGGTAAGTCTTCTGCTTTGGCAAATTGTTCAATATATCCAGTGGCAGATGCAAGGTATCTTGCACAACCTGTCGTGGTGTAAGAGCTAGCCATGTCGCAACAGAGATATCCGTAAAGACTCCTTGTTTCAAGACTTCGAGATAAATCATATCTTCCGTGCCCGTGTTTTCGATATAATGGGAATTAGAAGCGGGGATGTATCCAACGTCTCCAGCTGTGTAGTCGAATGTTCGGGAGGATTGGGGGGCCGTATATATCGTGATACGGGCGGAACCTTTGATGAAGAAATTCCATTCATCGGATGTTTGATGCCAATGTAGTTCACGCATTGCTCCTGGCTCGACCGTAACTAGGGCTGCGGCGATATCTTTCGAAATGGGGAAGATGGTTGTGTCAATGATCTTGACATTTCCTCCAGGGACGACGTAGGGTTGTTGTTCGGACCAATGGTATGTGTATGAATCATTGTAAGGGAGAATACCACCGGGTCCGGTAACGTTCTGCTCCGAAATATCGCCAGCTGGTGATCCATCGAAGATGTATAGCATGTCTGACGGAAGGTTAATGCGGAGATTGGTGCTTGAAGGTCCTTGGATAGCACTTCCTTAGGATTCCGAAGGAACAATTCTGAGGCAAGGAAAGTGGCATCCTCAGAAAAGCTTCCGTCGTCGAAGACCAAGAGGAACTCACAGCCTTCATCTAAAGCTTGAATCGAGTGGGGAATACCTGCCGGAAAGAACCAAACGTCCCCAGCGGTAATGTCGTCAATGAAAGATTCGCCCTTGTCGTTGATAGAAGCCAACCTCACACTACCTTTGAGCAACAACGACCATTCGTTTGAGGTATGCCAGTGAAGTTCTCGGTAGGCATTTGGTCCAAGGCGCATGTCTACACCAGCTATTGCCGTGGCTGAAGGGAGCTGGTCGATGTTTTGTTGTCTAGCAAAACCTGAATCCTTTCCGACCCCGAATCTGTTGTGACTAAGACCCAGTGGCCATTTGGCCTGGATTGTATCACCCGAATCGGTTCCAGGTGGAGCGTAGGTGTCGGGATTTAACTTTTCGTACTCATAGGTTCCTATTCAGAGATAAGTCATTGCAATAATAGAAATGCGGGTTCAAACATACTTGGTCCCGGCTGTGTCCCGCCACCACTACCTCTTAAGGGCTGAGGGTTTTCGACACTATTAAAGTCCAGAAAGAGCCCAAGATCAGAATCTGCTCCCTGTCCATTAACTAAAGGATAATTTGAAACGATGGCAGAGTTCTCTCCGTCGTCAGTAGTTGGCGTTGGCGGTGCAATCTCTCCAAGCAAGCTCTGTGGTCCATACAGCGAGCCTGAAATAGCAGTAGCTGTGGGAATTGGAGTAAAGACACCTGCCTGCTCCTCATTATTTTCGGCGTAGCTTGCTTGAGGAGCTGGCACAGCTAGGATCGCTTGGATGAGTCCAGCAGCCACCAAGGCACTGAACAGTTGAAGCATTTTTGGCATCTCGAAACGCGTCTCAAAAACAATGCAAAGTCCGGTCGATGGAACAAGTAGTAGACGACCCAATAGGCTATATATGTTGCTCATGAAAGGATATCTGTGTGTGGCAGCGAGCACTGCCCCACGATTTCCGAAGATTGCATGAAATTATGGACGCCTAGTAGCTCCCAACAATGAGACTTTAGATGAGTAGTCTAGAGCTCCGTCGGTTTTCTCCTTGATAGCCGTTGAGCTATATCTCTTTAGTATGATTCATGCCTAGAAGACCTACCACTATCTATCAGGTAAAGTAGGCTTAGCATGAAGATCTACCGCAAGCCTGTGGTTTCTCGGTATGAAATGGCAAATGACGTTTGTGATCATGAGTACCATGATGACAAAACATCCATTGGGATGATGGGAAAGTCAGTGTCATGGGCTAGGTATCCGTGCCAGATGCCTTCTAGTGTGTAAGTGTCTATCAGGAACTGAGGGAGTAGCTGACTAGCAGATTTTTCTACTTGCCACTTATCCCCCGGATTTGGGTGCCGAGCTCTCAGATGTGGACACGGGATGGTACGCTGTGGTGCAAGTACGAGGTCCAAGTATCTTTCTTGATATCATCACTTGCCCGATCCAGGCCCTTCCACTTAAGCGCAGGGAGAACTAGAGATGCGTAGGAACCCTTCTTCTCGAACGCGAAGAGGCGGCTGCTCTGCACGGCGTGCACCAAAGTCCTTGATAAGCTAAAATGTCATCTATATAAGACATCGAGCACTAAAGTACAGAAAGTACTGAACCGCCTTCAAACACCGCTCTCTGCAGGAGTGGCGTAAGGAGTGAAAGTACGCCAGGATAAGACTTGACGTCGTTGATTAATCTCATTCCAAATAGCGCAGAAAGTGATCGAGAAAGACCTTCCCATGAAAAACTAAGAGCCTTCTAATTTAATATCAGAGATTTACTTGACTCCAAAATCGAGCGGTCACTAATAGACTGTGGATGCTTACGTGGCGGAGACGATCGCTTTCACGAGTGGAAGAAGTATGGATGCTGATGAGATGCAACAGGAAGTCCGTCTGGCCCCGGTTGCTAGAGGCCGTTGCCAAGCCGCTGCCGCAGGAGATGGAGGCTCAAGGTTAATCAGACGTCAAATCATCATGCTATTGAAATCATTCAGTGGTTGATGGGATTTCGTGCCAGGTCCTATTGCAGTGACATCGCGTGTGCATTGCTATGCAAAAGCCACCTATGGAACTTTCGGAGGGCACAAACCAAAAAGGGTATCTTTATGCTCCCAAACGCCAATCCTAATGCTTCTTGCTCAATACCCAAAATCCCCTCTTCCCTAATCCAAGTGAGCACGTATGTCGTCTTCGTATCCAACCACTTCGTCCACAACCTCCGCAAAATTGCCGATCTTATTACTCCTCGGCCAAGTCTTGTTCGCCTTTGATTCAGCTACTTTGATTGCCTGCACTAAACGACTATCTCAGAATTAGCCAACATCAATGTGGACAAGAGGTTGGATGCTTACTCCGCATTGGCACTTGACATAGTTGCGTAACCTTGTCTGTTCAGCTCTTCCGCCAGCTCAGCCTGGTGATTGTCTGCTAAAGACGTATTGGGTACAACGATAATTGGAAGGCTCAGTCGCATAGCATCCAAAACTGTTCCAGCACCTGATAGCACATGTTATTTACGATTGTCTTTCAAAAGCACAGGAAAGACATACCAGCGTGACAGATGACCATGCCTTGTTGCTTTCCCTCATCCTGTTGGCAAGCTCGCATCTCCTGGTGCAAGCCACCAGGATTCATCGCAAAACCAAGAATTTCCATATCGGACCCTTCTACAGCCATTAATCCGTTCTTGTCTTTTGGCATGATAGATCGGAAGTATGCATCTGATAGACCAGTCTGCAAAGTAATCTTAGTGTAGCAATGGGCGGCTAAAGTCTTGATGACTTCTGGTGAAAGTACTGCCTTGATGAGCTCACGAAACTCTGCAGTGGCTCCAATTGATACCAAGCATTCCTTGCGTGTGCGGGTTGCGCCTTCTACCGGAACGACTTTTTGATTCTCCGACTGACTTTCGCTGGTCGCCATGTTCAGTCAACGAAATTCGAGATGTATAATTAATGATTTCTGTGTGAGAGGGTTCACAATATAAACATCTTCAAGCCGATGATCAGCCGATGGAGAAGAAGCTAGGCTCCTTATCGGCCTTATCGAGTATGATCAGGTTATTCGTCCATAAACGAGGTGAAAGGATACTAGTAGTCGCTGTCGTGCATTTAACAAAATCTAGGTCTGGCATTAGGAATTTGAAAATGGTTCCTAAGTACAACAAATTTGTTTGAATTTGGGCCTACATCTGCAACACAGGACAATAGCATGTCGACAGTTCTGCAAAGCTTCCGCCTTGTGGCAAGAAGCTGCAGATGTCGAAACATCTCCTATAGATACACAACAAAATCAATTGGCAAACGACGAGCATTCTCCACGACACAACACTACTCTCAGGAGGACGATGCAGAAGTTTCAAAGATCCTGGACAGGCTATCTGAAAATCAGCGAAGGGAGCTTGAATCTCAGATGGAAGGTCTCGATGCCGAAAAATACATGGAAGAAGTTATGCGATCTTATGAGCAAGGAATGGTTCGACAATATCAAAATCCAACGGATCACGCGAGGCGCAACAATAAGAAGATGAAGAATACATTTCTAAATATGGGTGAAACAATGGATGAGGGGGGAGCGCCTGAGGAAGATGGAGATGAGGAATTCCCCGATGCTGATGGTCTTACCAGCATTGCGCACATGGAGTTGGAGCAGCATCGGGAGATGAGGCATTATGCTAGGCTGGCAGCTTGGGAGATGCCTTTGCTTTCGAGTGGGTGGTCCATTTTCACACATCTGTCCATTTGAATACCTACTAATCTGGTTTGCAGAGATGGCCAAGCCTTTCGAACCTCCATCCGCGGATATGCCGCTAAGATTTAGATATACAACATACATGGGCGATTCACATCCTGCTGAAAAGAAGGTTGTGCTTGAATTTTGCCCAAGAGATATGCCAGACCTCACAGAAATCCAAATGGACAAACTTAGGAAACTGGTTGGACCAAGATGGAACCCCGAGACCGATATTGTTAAGATGAGCTGCGAGTCACATCCGACGCAAGTTCAGAACAAGCGCCATCTAGGAGATTTGGTTGACAATCTTTTGCGGGAAGCAAGGGTAGGCAATTCTGGTCATCAAAAGAGGACTGAGTGCTAACAGTCACAGGATGACACGGATACTTTTGAGGATGTTCCTCTAGATACACGACACCATACTTTCAAACCAAAACCCAAGTTCCCAGAGGCATGGCGCATGACGGAAGATCGTATTAAAGAACTGGCAAGATACCGCGAGGAAGCTGCGATGAAGGATAAGCGTAGGGAGATCCTGGGCAAGGTTGTGGACGGTGTCAAACAAATCGAGGAGGCATTATCGAGGCGGGTAGAACCCGCACGCGTGGCTGAACCAGAAATGGTCATGGCAGGCAAAGGAGGCAAAGGTCAGCGAGGGAAGAAAGTGGCTGTAAGGAGATGATATATGATGAGCTGTGGATACTGTGAGATCTTGTATAAGAATACTTGTTGAATTTACCACTCTCTGGTTTCCAGAGGTCTATCGTCTATCAGCGATGCCCGGATCAGTCATAATATTTCCTCGTGCAGATGGTCAAGACGGTGCAGAGAAATCGAAGATATTCCCAGAGGACAAAGGGCAAGATGAATAGTCTCTTACCCGTCCCCTTCTCCTTCTCAACTTTGTCTAATATGTGCGGCCTCGGTGGGACCAATCGGCCCCGATCCGTGTGCATTGACCAATGAAATCGGGGCACTCCGGAACCCGACAATCTCTCTCGAGCTTTCCCCGCAAAATGCATGTGGGCACCCACGAACCAAAGGGTGCTGTTGAACCTCGGCAGGTATATGGAGCATTGAAACACCAATCTCGATGTCTCAACTTCAGCTTCTTGTCTACTACCATACATACCTTTTCATCAACGAGTGAATGCTGGCAGTTTCGTACCGTCCAGCCTTTAGATTTCCCCCTTGAATCCCGAAGTAACTTGCTTAACCCTCCAGAAGGATACATACCAAAGCTAGCGTTTGAGAAGCCACAGGGTTACGTGGGTCTTGAAACCTTTGTTTGAAACGGCTTCGATGCTCAGTGATCAGTCATCATCTGTGGTAAACATCTCCTTGAGAAACCTTCATTGCCTAAACATTCAATTTCTTATGAACAGAGCAGGGAGCTAACAAGATCACATCCAGTCAAAACTCCTTCAATATGGCATCTAAAGTCATTGCCTTCGAAAGCACGGCCATCGAGTCCATCCCAAGTACCGTCAACCTCGCACAAACCACTTTTCGCTCGCAGGCAACGAAGCCAATCTCGTACCGCTTGGTCCAGCTGCGAAAGCTTTATTGGGCTATCAAGGATAACGAAGATGCTTTAGTCGAAGCATGCAGCAAAGATTTAGGAAAGCCATCCTTTGAAACATACATTTCCGAGATTGATTGGTGCAAGAACGATATTATTTTCGTTACTAATAATCTAGCTAAATGGATGAAGGATGAGAAAGCTCCAGACATTCCATTAGTCAACACCTTGTTGAACCCAAGGATCAAAAAGGAACCCCTCGGTACTGTGCTTGTGATTGGCGCATACAATTTTCCAGTCCAGCTATCACTTGGACCTTTGATTGGAGCCATTGCTGCTGGTTGTACAGCTGTTTTGAAACCTTCTGAGGTCTCTCCTGCCGCGGCTATGGTGTTGAAGAAGATTGTTGAACAGTCCCTGGACAAGAACGCATATGCGGTAGTCAATGGAGGCATTCCGGAGACGACGGCTTTGCTCAATGAGAAATGGGACAAAATTTTCTACACTGGCAACTCCGTTGTGGGCACAATTATTGCGAAGAGGGCTGCAGAGACCTTGACTCCAGTATGCCTTGAGCTTGGAGGCAAGAACCCAGCTATCGTCACCAAGAACGCGGACCCTCGTCTTGCAGCTCGTCGACTCTTATGGGGTAAGCTTCACAACGCTGGCCAGGTCTGCGTTAGTCAAAACTACATCATGGTCGATAAAGAAATCCTACCGGTATTTATTGAGCAGATGAAGATCGCTATGAAGGAGTTCTACCCCAAAGGTACCAAAGCAAGCCCTGATTTTGCTAGAATCGTCAACAACAGGCATTTCTTGCGAATCAAGAAAATGCTAGACGACAGCAAAGGAAAGATTCTGATGGGTGGAGAGGTTGATGAGTCTGAGAACTATATTGATCTTACGCTTGTCCAAGTCAACGACATTAACGACTCCATGATCGTTGATGAATCTTTCGGTCCTCTTATACCTGTTCTTGCTATTGATGGTGTCGAGGATGCTATTCGCAAGGCCAACTCAGTACACTCAACTCCACTAGGAATGTACCCGTTCGGCAAGAAAGCCGAAACAGAAAAACGTAAGTCACTCTCCTGCACCTGAAGTTGAGGACATATCACTGAGACATTTAATTAGTACTCAACGAAATCACCTCCGGAGGCGCCTCCGTCAACGACGCCTTCTTCCACGGCTCCATCCCGACCCTCCAATTTGGTGGCGTAGGCGACTCAGGACAAGGTGCCTACCGCGGTAAAGCCTCCTTCGACACCTTCACTCACCGACGTTCCATCACTACTACCCCAGGCTGGATAGAGAAGCTTCTCGCCGTCAGATATCCACCATACGCTGGCAAACTAAAGCAGTTCCGACAAACCAGCGAAATGACGCCGAATTTCGATAGAAATGGGAATGAGATCAAGGGCGTGAAGTATTTTTTAGGTTTGGTTCTTGGTTTAGGCGGTGAGGGTGCGAAGGGAGTCTTGGTGAGATGGGCTATTGCGGCTTTGTTTGTGGTGGGAGCGAAAAGATATTTTGACACGGGAAGATTGCCGGCGTATTTGAGATGAAGAATGGCGACTGGAAGGACAATAGCTATGTCTTCAAAGACACAGGTTTAGCTGTACTGTACAATAACTTTTATTTAGTAGTCGATCTTTGACTCAGCTAGGTAGCTTTCCTTTGGATATACCAAAAAAAATACAATTCACTTCACGTATAAATAAGTTCCTTCGCAACTCAACAATTGTTGCACATCGCATCTCAATTACCGTCTCCTCGGAGCATAACTCCTACCTCCCCATCAATGATGATCTCCATGAGAAGACATGCTCATCTTATACACGTGTCCCCTAGTCTAACTGGAAGGAAGTCCGTATCCTCGACCGAAACGATACGGCTGTCGCTTCCTCCAGGAAAACAACAAATAGCGGTTACGTTTTCACGTTCATTGAATTAGTGGACAAAACGTGTTGCGGATCTTAAGTCAAGAAATCTCTTGTTGCAAATCGCAGCGGATAGGGTGGTGTCCGAGGAGATGGAATCTGTGGTGCTTTGAGGTTGGGGGCCGGAAATGGTGGAGGAGGATAGGTCTATGCGCGTGGATTTAAGTTCGCGCTAATGTGTGCTTCAATCACAATAGAGATGCAGATATGGAAAGAAGTACCGTATGACAGGAAGATAGCAATTGGGAAATTATTTTCAAAATGTTCTAATTGTTTTGAGATTTATTGACATGCAAAAACTTACTTTCCAAATGTATGCCCTTGAAACCACTTTCAAAAGCATTTGGGATATGGTAGATTTATAAAATATATTTGCAAATGCTCGCCCTGATATGCTCCAAATGCAATGTAAATGCTTCAACGCAAAAAGCAATCGCTAGTCTACACTCTCCACTACCTTACAATATGCAAATCCACAGACACAAATACAAAGCTGAACCTACTCAGCAACCATAACTCCCCTATACCTCATCTTTCCTTCATCCAACCTCTCAAAGGCCCCCTCAATCCCCTCCACACTCATCGGGAACGTTTCAATAATAGGTCTAATCCCATGGTGTGCCGCGAAATCTAACATTCCCCTATGCACCTGTCTAGCTGCCACCAAAGACCCCTGAATCCTCAACTCCTGCATCAGAACTGGCTCATACGGAATACTCAAATCCCCATTGGACACGGTCAGCGGGTAGATGGTAGCGCCTGGTGCCATGACAGGTAGATATTGTTTCCAGTCTGGTTGTTGGGAGGTAGTTACGATGAGGTGGTCAATTGGTTTAGACACATTAAGGGCTTTGATACCTTTTGTGGCGACGAACTCGGTGGCGCCGAGGGAGATGGCTTCAGCTTTCTTGCTGTCTGAGCTGGAGAACACCACCACTTCGCAGCCCATTTTGGAGGCGAATTGGATGGCGAGGTGACCAAGGCCGCCAACACCGATGATGCCGACGCGATCAGTGGCCTGCGCGCCGAAAGACTTGAGCACGTTGAAGACCGTTGCTCCTCCACACATCAATGGTGCCGCGTATTCACGGGGAATAGAGGACGGGATAGCGTAGATGAAGTCGGCTCTCCAGATAGCATAGGTTGCCATGGAACCTTGGTCAAGATCGGCTGATCCATACAAAGCTCGTTCCGAGCAGAGTGTTTCATGGCCGGTGAGGCATTGTTTGCAATGTCCACAGGAGTCATGATGATAGCCCCATCCTACGGAGTCACCTTTTTGGAATGTCTTCACTGAGGAACCGGTTTCCTAGATAGTGGTTAGCTGAGGTCAGAGTAGTGGAAGGAGGGGCTTACTTCGACTACTCCTGCACCTTCATGACCAAGGACCATGTCCTCATGCTTGTAGTGATTATCGGTGCCGCAAAGACCTGAGTGTGTAACTCTGATGAGAACTTCATCCGGCTTCAAATTTTTTTTGGTTGTTGATTTGACGATCTTGCCCTCCTTTGAGCCTTTGAAAACGGTGAATTCAACCATGATTTCGATTGTCCGAAAGATTAAGAGCAATAATAAGATATTGGGACCATAGAACTGATTAAGAAGTATCCCCGATTGCAGCGAGTAAATGGCAATGTTGACGTGGAATAAGGGGGAAATTGAGAGAGGCAAACCCAAGGTTTTTATACAAAAGCCTTCGAATGCGCTCCTGTACCTACATCATGAATAATATCTATGCATATGCTGTGGTACTCAGAAGGGATAATTTCCGGATTCTATTTTTTAATAGCAGCCCCCCAAACTAAGCTAATAATTTAATTGATTGGTTCTTTCTTGGGGTTTCCCCCCAAACCCCCGTCTGGCCGCAGGCCAATACCTACATTAAGAAGAAACGAGCAGGAGAACTGTCTTAGAAACTCGCTTCGCTCGTCTCTTAGACAGTTCTCCTCAGAAAACTTTCAAGGATGCCGACGACATCTCGCGTCGGGTGGCTCGTCTACATCGCTTCACAGTACCCTCAATTTTCACAGTACTGTATCCTCAATTCTGCCGTCGGCCTTACCACAAATGGACGATGCATCCCGGTATGGCAGGGTCAAGGATTGAGGTGGATTGAAAACATTCTGATGGCTTTCAAACCTGCCATCATTCATGACGTCCTTAGCCTATGCTTATAGTAAACTCCGAATTCGAAAGCAAGAAAACCTAGACTCCGAAAGATGATCAAAAGGATTCTTACCAACCTGGCAAATCAGTTACTGGACTGCCGCTGCCCAGTTGATTGGCTCTGAACACGAGTAGGACAAGGTCCGGGCTCCAGACCTGTATGAGGCTGACTATCAGGTTCAATTCTAGGCTTCTCCTCCTCGGAGATATGAGATATAGTGACGGCGTTTGTTTCATCTTGCGTTATCAGATGCATCAAGTTATCTGGATTAACTCCACTACCTTCCTTCCCTTCTCTCCTCCAAGATACGCACTGCTCTCGCCTTGATCCTCTGCGTCCACTCCAATAGCAGCCTCATATCCTTTCATAACCATGTCCTCATCCACTCTGAGACCCTCTTCCACCAAAAGCCGAATGACCCCTCGGATTCGAGCAATCTCTCTTCTAGTATCTGGAGCAATCTCGTCATTCTGACTGGAGTAGACCGTGCCACTGACACTCTCCTCGATTCTCGTAATTGCAGTATCTGCACCAGCAACCTCCACATGTTTGCTGATCCAGATATATCCATTAACGCCTAGGATAATATCAACCTTCCCGCCACCATGAGCCGTATCAATCGTCCAAACTTGTCTTCGAGCCCTAACCACGCCTCCTCCACCACCAGTACCACTAACACTTATAAAGACTCCATTCCGCAATTTCCCATACTTCAAACTTCTTGTATGTAAACTCGCAGTGCCATCTTGATGTAACTGTTGCACCTCAGCGACTAATAAATCTCCTTCGGAGAAAAAAGTTCTAATCTGTAACTCGTCCGTTTCGGTGCGCTTTCGTAAAATGCCACCGGGAAGATTGATGGCTGAGAGAGGTAGACCGGCAAGGTTGGGAGCTCCTACATCCACGCGCCAACGCTTGGATTGAACCTCGATAATTCGTCCTACAACCAAATCTCCAATCTCAGGCGTGTATCGAGCGCGTAAAGGACGGACGGAGAGAAGCTTGTTTGTCTTTTGAATTGTGCCTGCTACTGTGGCTACAATTTCAGAGCTGGAAGGTGCAACGAATGTTCCATGGCCTCTTTCATGCTGTCAGTGGGGTTTACAAAATTTATATGAGCGTATATGTACCTCATCCACTGAGGATCCTCTGTGATGGTCTCGCCAGGTGTTACCATGGTCTTTCGAGCCCTCTTTGCTGGTCGCATGTCAATATCTCCCTCGAGGTCAACACCTCCTTCATCAGAATCGTCATAATCATCTTGATCTTTGTAAGGTGTCGAGGCTGGCACCGGGGCGAGAATTGTGATTGCCATGTTTGAGGAAGAAACAAGGCTGAGAAATATTTTCGGGATGAACCTTGACGAGGCTGGAACCAATGACTTACTAGTACAGATATTCGCGAGGCTAGCTCAGGTATCCAGGTCAATGCATTCATACTTGCATGGCGAAATCTTGATCCTCGTCATCTTCTCTAAAATTATTTCAATAAAGAACTTCCAAGACGAAAAACAGTTACCCTTTTGGATTGATTTTTTTATTAAAATTGCTATTATCTGTCTCCATGTCTTCTCAGCTCGCCAGCGCACATTGCGATACTACCTAGTATTTGGACATTGAAAGTACCCGGTGCAAAACCAGCTCCGAGGACCGGTGGGCTTGAATTTGTCTGCTGAGTAGCGGCCATTTTGTACCATCTGCAATAGGCATTGCCTTCCAAGATGGTCCTTAACTTCGAAGGATATGCCATGGCGGCCTGCCTGACTTGCATTCTCATTGAGCATGCCGGCGCAATCAAGGGTTGAGGACGGGTGGGATATCGACGACAAGTGATGGATAGATATTAATCGAGCCAGAGATTCCGATGGGTGGTGATGTACTAGACATGGGCTTGGAGCCTGGGCTTCATCGGAACAGCTATCATATCATCCGTATGAATTATGGCCTTGCAATAGGGAACTACATTTGGAATAGGCTGAGGTCCCCCGTCTTCGTGGGCTGCCGTATGATCTTTGTCGTGATATTCAACAAGAGAGAATTGGCGAAGAGAGAGCGGAGCGGATGCCGGAGGCCAATATAGGAACATCTGTAGGACGAGTTGGTTGAATTCGATGCCATAGGAACGAGAAAAATAGACCTATTTAAGACCTCGAGTCCATATCTGTCTTCAGAAGCTATCCCTTCACATCCTGCTCACAAGCACTCGAGTCTGCAAGCTCTAACTGACTAGTCTCCATACCCCCATTCCAACAAGCGATAGTGCAATACCGGATATTCCTGCTTGTCGACTTTTCATCCCAAACATGGTCTTGCTTCGTAGAATCTTTGCTTGCTGAGCTCGTAATTGAGAGCGTCCAGAGAAGTAGCTATAGACCCCCAAACCAATAAATGCGGAAGCTCCTATTAGTTGTTAGATGCGTCCTACGAAGAGAAGTCAGGGTTTGTACCGGTCAATCTGCATGGTAGACAGTCATCGATCTGATCTTTCTTCAACACTTCTTGTAGTCTTTCAGGGCGTTGAAGCTCTTCTACGGGGGGAGGGCCAGGCATAGTGGCTGATGTACTGCTGTGAAGAAAATCAGCTTCAAGAAAATGAGGCTGCCAAACGTTGTCGGTCCTTGCGCGGCCGCTTCTAAAAGCTATCCCACCTCGAGCACATAATCACTTCTTCATAATATACAAATGATTCAATAATAACTAAGGATCGACCATGAGTGGTTCAATTGAGGCATTGTACATCTATGATGAACACAAGTAAACAACATTCCCAGTTTTATTAGAGCTCTGGCTAACTGTCTATCCAGTCGCGCAATCCTAATCCATACCTACACTTCACGGCCCCTCTCTGCCCCTCAGCTTCTCCCCCTATACCTGGCATACCCTCTGCCTCGTCCCAACCTGATATATCTCCCGAATACCTCTCCGCCCACCCTAGTATTCAGTCTTGTACATGCAAACCTACTATTCCTCCTCACATCTTCCTCAGAAATCGAACCGCTACTTGCGCTCGAGTTTATGCACAGGGTAATCGATGTATTAGAAGAGTTTGTAGGGTCGCCATTACTGGCAAGCAAGGTTGAGAGTAGCTATGATGTGGTGGCTCAGTTATTGAACGAGATGTGCGATGCTGGAGCAGTAAGCACCACAGAACCAAATGCTTTGAGGGATCTTGTGGAGGTGGAGGGATGGATTGGGAAGCTGTTAGGAGGGATCAATATTCCTGGGTGCGTATTGAAGTTGGGAACAAATCACTCAATGCTAATTCTCTCCAGAAAACCTGGCTTCTCATCTACATCAAATTCCAGTATGTCAGCCATATCATCTAGTGGATCTTTAGCAGCAAATACTCCAGCTCTTCCGTGGCGTAGAGCTAATGTTCGGCACACCTCCAATGAACTTTACGTTGACCTGGTCGAGACTCTCTCTGTGACTCTCGCGCCTTCAGGTCGACCTTTAGCAGCGTTTGCAAATGGTACCATTGCATTCACATCGAAGATATCTGGCGTACCAGATCTTCTATTAAATTTGTCCACCCCATCTGGAAGACAAAACTTCAATACTGTCATGGAATTGCCAGTATTTCATCCCTGTGTCAGGTTGACTCGATGGCGAGAAAAACCAGGCGAGTTGAGCTTTGTACCTCCAGACGGTCGCTTTGTTTTGGCCGGCTACGAGGTCGATCTGCTACCGTTTCAGAATAGTAAAGTTGGCAGTACGAATTCATCCAACTTGAAGTTGCCTGTCAATGTTGAGGTCAAGACAAATCTCGGACCAACTGGCTCTGATTTCGAAGTAAGATTATTCATAATAAAGGTCTCAGGACAAGGGAATTCCTCAATATCGGGCTCAGCTTCTCGAAGTAGTAGTCATGCTGGTGGCCGTAGTGCGTCAGCATTTGGGGCTGGTCTTGGATCTCAAGCTGGAACCTCTTTGACTCCGACGCTGGAAGATCTAGTCGTCACTATACCACTTCCAAGGGATGTGAGAAACCTTTCGGAAATCAGAGCAAGCAGAGGAGATACGACATATAATCCTGGAGAGAAATTTTTGGAGTGGCACATTCCTGCGAAAGAAGCTCTTGCTGGTGGGGCTACACTTCGATGTACCGTCGTGGGCCCCTTGACTGATGAAGAGGACTTCGAAGGCAACGGATTCAAACTCGATGGAGGCTACGACTACGACGAGGAAACGTATCAAAGCACTCCTGTCAAATCCACTAAGGTTATAGAAGCGATGGATAAGCAAAGAGATCCGAGGAAGGTCGCTCAAAACAAAATACTTATGCCTAGCTCTGCGAATGTCAGCTTTTCAGTCAAGGGATGGCTCGCAAGTGGAATCAAGGTTGAGAGTCTGGTTATTGATCAAAGGAAAAGTCGAGGCATTGGTGAAGGCGTTAAGCCGTATAAGGGTGTAAAATATCTGACCGTGAGCAGGAGCGGAGTAGAAATTAGGTGTTGAGAATTTGCGAGGTTTTCCTGGTGCCTCGGGATCAACATAAGTAGAGATGCTCCAAGTAGCTGCGTCTTTCGCATTAATTTAACAGATAACTAAGGTGCATTGTGCCCTAAGTAGAATTCAACGCCAAGTGCTCCTTCCCTTCTTCCCATCAAAATCCAACAGAAATCTACATCACCGATCATTCCAATGTAATCCATTATCATTTCTCACGGCGTTTTGCTCGCTCGGTGGCCTCTATTCAGGTACCATACCCTCAATGTAAGTTCTTGTGGGGTCCCCAAATTGACGATTCAAGAATGTACTGGCAACGCCTCCCTCGACATATCCCTCTTCACTTGACTTCAGGTTTTCTGCGTTAAGAGGCGATGGCTGAGGCGCTTTTGCTTCTCTAGCAAGATCTAGTACTCTTGGTGACCGAGGTAGTCCCACTGGTTCAGCCTTCTCCTCTGTCTTCTTTGTATCTTTCTCTTTCTGTCTATCATATTCTCTCTGTTGTTCTTCCCTCTTCAACCTCGAAGCCTCCCTCTTCGCCGCCTCCTTCCTCTCATACTCCATTGCTGCTTGACGGCGGGCAGGATCTTCTCGTCTTGCTTCATCCGCGACTCTGCGTTCGTTCTCGGTCCTTTCCTTCTCTGCTTTCTTTCTTGCTTCATAATCACTTGGACTTTCTGGTTCTGCATATCGATTTGGAATCGGGGGGACTGGTGGCGGTAGCGATTGATCTTCTGCATTAGATGAGTGGTAGCTTCGACTTCGAGTATCTTCCGAATGTCTGTCCTTATTTCGGCTTTGGGACTTTGGATGCGATGACTTACGTCGACGGTGTCTTCGGTGCGAGTGGTCCGAGGATTCTGACCTGTATTCCCCTGAACGGTGATGGTGTGATCTCTCTTTGTCATCATTTTTATGTTCTTTATGAATATGATATTTTTCGTGGGAGCTCCTCTGAGCATGGTCCTGAGAAAATCTTGCATCACGCCTGCCTTTGGATCGCTCAATGCTTAATCTATATCCAGCCACCTCGATTTCATGCTTCTCCTTTCCCCTGGCATATGATTCGGTCTTGCGCCGTTGTAGCTTACCATCGAGATGGTCAGTATCCTCTTTTATATTTCGATGATTTTCTGAAGACCTCTTTTTGTTGTGTCGAGTCTATATCATTGCAAAATTAGTATCGAATAAAAGTGAGTCAATGTCTGGAACATCGAACAAGATTGTAAAAGAAGCACATGGTAGTCTCATGCTCGGACAGAATTCGCAAACATACCTCTAGATCCCTCTCTCTACTGCGGCTTCTTTCTTTTCCCCTACTCCAGCCTCTCTCCTTTTGCTCCGCATAGTGTTCGGGCTCAAAGTGTCCTAAAATTTTGTCCTTCACAGCACTGCAACTCCTCAAGAATGAATCCGTTTTCTTGCCCATGATTGCCGACTTTGCTTAGTTATGCCTGATTATTAGGTTTTAGAAAGCGAAGATACTTTGCGGTGAGCGTACGGTTTTCAGAGCATTCTCAGTATTGGACCAAAAAATAATCCATGAAACCTCGACTGTGTGCGTTAGTCCTCAAAATTTGACCTCTGTGCAAATTAAGTACTAAAGAGGATGTGTGATTGCTCGAAACTCTGAATCACTGCGGAACAATCACAGGCAGGCGGATTGAGTTTTCCAAAACAATCTCTATCTGTCTTAGACGAACAACTTTATGCTTCAGTACTAGATGTTACGCTGAATTATAAGAAATACCAAGATGATTATAATTAGACTTTGATTCTGGCCGTGGAAATTTACCCTCTTATTTAGACAGGCTACGACCCACAGAATTGGACCCAAACAAGACATTTCATTCAACGAATTCCATTATTCTATAGACAATGATTACTTTATTAGTTTGCACTTGGCCCTTGATGGCTGACCCGTTCCTTCAGTTCTTTTTCAAGCACCATTCCCTCCACATATGTCATATTCATATCACCCAAGAAATAATGCTCAGTCAGTGTTCTCATCGTCTAAGCTGCTTTGATGAGTCCTTTGGTCCTGCTGATCCGGATTTCCCTGAACTTCTCCGACGACGCTCCTCCTCAAACTCTTCCTCAGGAACCATCCCCTCTATATATGTCCTATTATTATCCCCAAGCTGCCAAAGCTCAGTCGGCACTCTCGCTGTCGGTGCTAAATTGGTTACCTGACATCTGGCAGGATCTCCAGAGTTTGAACCTGTATGGGAGCGGCGTGATGATCCATGGTGGTCACTGCTCTGTGAGGCTGATGAAGAGGTACGCTGGCTTTGATGTCGAGAACCTGAGGAAGGAACACTCTGGACAGAATTTTGAGTAGAAAGCCTGGGGTGGCTTTCACGAAAGGCTTCAGGGCGAGAGGCACCAGAGACCACACCAGGGCAAGCGGGAAGAGATGCGGCCATTTGAGGGTCATGATGAACTCTGTCTCGTGAGCTCTGTGGAGAACCTCGAGGAGTCCCAGAATTACATGGTCGTTTAATTCCCACAGGTCCCTGCGGTCCATGCCCATAAACTGTGCCAGCTGAATAACTTCTCGCAGGGCGTTGGGTCAATAAGCCACTAGTAGGACCTTGTGAGTAATGATATCTCGAGTCTCCTGTCCTAAGTTGAAGTGGTACTTTTCCTATTTGAGCATAATGAAGTGAGCGATTGTTGTTGTTGTTGTTGTCACTGTCCCCGTCGTCTTTATCGCTGTGCTTCCTCTGCTTCTCGTTCTTGGCCTTTTCTTGCTTCTTTCTGTGCCGCTTAAAGACCTTCTTGTCTCCACCTATCCATCGGCAAACCCTATCTAACCCGTTATGGATGGGATCGTGATCCATTTCAAATGAAGTATGGATTCTTGTGGGGGTTTGTTACCGAAGGATAGATTCGTTGGACAATATCTAAATATTTCCTTTAGAAAGAAAACATGAGGAGGAATCTAGCTCTATACCATGAGGAATGACGAATGATATGTATCGTGAATCACTTGAAAGTTTATGGCATTGGGAGCTCCGGAATCATCCTAAACTTAGTTAAACTAAGTCATACTGTACTGGAGCAACTAAGTTGTGAATAATCTAGTGATAGATAATTTTAGCGATTGTGTGCTTTGAACTGACACAATATAAGATGAGTATTTTTTGAATTGGGCCCAGCTTATGTTGGATATCAGGGGGTGGGCACATAGCTAAGCGAGAGAGAAAGGGGGGTGAGCGCGACAATTCACCCCTGCTATTTCGCCCAAAGGGCGGGTCAGTGACTGGTCTCCAAAATAAAACATCAGAAACCATCTAGTACGCCTGTAAACAATCTTAAGTTCTTATCAATTACCACGAACGCAAATCTTTCGTCAACATAACCTACATATTGGAGATGTTGAGAACTACTAATAGAAAGTCGAGTGGTAGACCTATAGCAGTAAGTAAGTGCTTCTTCATATAAACTATAATCCACAATGAAAAAGGACTGCATATAATAATAGCTCAACGAACATCTCAAGAAGACATAGGAAAGCAAAATTACGCTAGAGGTGCTAAATAATACTTAAAGAAGGTGCCGTCTTCAGTCGGTTGCCGCAAGAAAGTCTTGAGAGGCCAAGCTATTTTATCTGGTGAGCTAGGAGAAGCCAATCACAACGGAGATACGTCTATAATCTCTAGGGACGAGACCGAATCTGATCTTAACATCCCAATGAGCCTCAGATCTGGTGGACTTGACTTGCTCACTCGCCATGCTAAAATGCCGTCAAGTAGTATCAGAAAGCTCGCTGACTACCGAAATAAAAGCACCATTGTCCCTAGAACACCTTCAGGCTAGAAGCTGCCAGACAGAAAATGGGCCAATGACTCTATCGTCAAGGCTTCAAGACAAACACGTACGGAGGCCCAAGGCAATTAAAGTACTAGTTCAGCAGATACAACTGAGATCGAGGATCGTTTCCCTGGTCACTGGGTCAAAGCAAAGAAGATGATCCTAATGAGAACCGCGGCCCTAATCCCACCGGCTGATGCTACTGAATCTGGTCCAGCGATCCCAAGCCTTAGCACATCAATTGGAGCTCGTCTCTCAGGCAATCCAGCTTGGAGAGCTTCCCAAGAACGATGCTTTGCCCTACTTGGCGAGAGTATGTATATTTCCTGTCACGATAACTTTATTTCCGCAGTCAAACAATACTAATTAGCCTTTACAGGTTCTAGAGAATCTAATGACCTCGGTTTATCTGACTTGGAGGATTTTCGCAACAAGCTGCTCAAGGGCGCCTTTCCATATGGTTATTGATGTAGTAAACGGATGGGTTATTGGCGCAATGGCTATGGTGTCAACTACCTACTGAAAGAACTTGCAACTTTCGATAGCATAGACAAATCAGGATCCTGAACATAGCAAAGAATAAATGCAAGGAAGACACTTATATCTACATACTTGTTTTTTGATGTAAAATCGCAAAGCGTAAAATGTTCTGGAAATGCTGGAAATGCTGGAAACGATTCAAGGATTGCGAATTCTTTGAATCTCCTACCATTCCAGTAATTTAACATTAGTATATATACATATTTATGGAATTAATCTAGAAGGTCGCCGTGGGAAGTTCTATTGCATGTTATTTATCTATATTATACACCCCTCAGGACAGTATTGTCTCTTGAATCTATCGACTTGTAGCGTTCCGCCAAAACTTCCTCAGGGCTCTTGTCTAGTCCATTGGGCTTCTCATATCTCTCATGCAGAGCTTTTTCAACAGCTGAAGAATGGCTGAGGGCGGAGGATTGTCCTTTTGACTCCATCTTGTCAACAGCCAAGCCTACAGCTGCTTGGGCTTTTTCAATAGCCTCTTTTCCTTTCTCAATTCCCTTGCTGATAACACCTCGTACAGCATCGCGTGCGGCATCCACTGTCCCTCCACTACTCGAGAGCGAATCCGACACAGTTTGAGCCCCAGACTTGATATCAGCCCTAGCCTTGTCTTTCTTGACCTTTGCAGCGCCTTTATACTCCGCAGTTTTTTCTCCTGCTTGATTAAGCTTTGGCCTTGTGGAATTAACGGCAATTTTGCTCGCTCCTGCTTTTGCTTCACCTCCTGCCTTCTCGGCCCCAGCGATAGTAGATGCAGCAGCTCTGTCAATGCTAGCAGCAGCTTGGTCCGCGCCCTTCCTCGCGGAGGCTTTTATTGTATCAACAGTCTCTTGAATATGCGGACTTGATTGTTTTTCAGCCTCCTCAACGCCCTGCCTTGACTTCTGTAAGCCCCCGGCAAGTAATCTTGATACAGCTCCTTCCATCCCTTCCCTCACTTCATTCCAATCCGTCCTTTGTACCCATCGGACTGCACTTTCCACTTCTTCGTTCCATCGATCCTTGGCTGTATCCACCAACGAACCGCGCTCTTCACGTGCGAGCTCTGCACGAGTCTGTGGTGGAGGAAGCTGTGCAGGTTCAAGGAGACTGTTTAAAACACGAGATTGCGAGCGGAGATGTTGGGCTTGAGCTTGTCGATTCCGCTCATGTGCCAGAACTGTAAGGTATGCCAATCCGAGGGTAAGTGTCACTCCACCAGTCTATACCTGGGTTAGGAACGTTGAATCCACTGTAAATATTGGTTCGACTCACAAAACCGGTAGTAAACCCCATTTGAGTTCCCCAATGCGCCAGAAGCGCAGGAAATACAGAGGATTATGAATAAGAGTTCTACAGTGGCCCAATTGAGTCAGTTCAAACCATCAAAGAGCTGAAGCGAAAGAGCGACTGGGGTGGTTGGATGTTGTTCACTCGAATTGAGCTCGGCCAAGGAAAATACTAGTAGATTCGGCGAAATCGCGGGAGATCCTCACTCGAATTTCGACTGCAAGCACCACTTATTACTATACAACGAACGCCTCGACATTCCCCTTTCTCCTTCTAAATCAGAATGGCTGGTGGCCGCATGAAATATCGGCATCTGGGACGCACATCCTCTCATAGACAAGCTCTATTGCGGAATCTGGTCACGTCACTCTTCACGCACGAATCTATAGCTACTACATTTCCCAAAGCAAAAGAGGCTCAACGTTTAGCAGAGAAATTGATAACGCTAGGCAAGAAGAATACCGAGGCCAGTCGTAGGAGAGCTTTGGCTATATTCTTCGTATGTTCCAATTGAAAAAACAGAAGAGAAAGAATGCTAAGAATCCCATCAGACGCCACATCAACTACTCCCAAAGCTATTCGGTCCTCTCCGAGAAAGGTATGCAAACAGACCTGGTGGATATACTCGGGTCTTGCGGATCGAACCTCTGAAGCCGGATCAAGCGCCCTCTGCGATTTTGGAGCTTGTGGATGGACCTAAGGACATGAGATTTGCCATGACGGCGAGGACGATAGCGAGGCAAAGGGGAGAGGGACAAGAAATGAATGAAATGACACAAAGGAATATGGAGAAGGTTACGAAGTATCGGCCGGATGGACAGCAGGAGCTGGAGAGGATGGTGGAGAGATTGAATGATCTAGAAGTAGGGGAGAGGAATAATGCTGTCAATACGGAGAAGAGATGGGGTGGAACAATTTGAAGTGTATTTTGTACTGAGAATCGGTGTATCATACAAAAAAGGGTGATTTTATTGTACAATAGAATTGCATGAAATAGCGTTTCATATTTCATGTAAATGTCTACACGAATTCAAAGGTATCGCCTTTCTCCACGATCATCTTACCCAATCTCTCAGTTCCAGCTATCCTTTCAAGCTTCAACGCGTCCCACTTAGAGAAGATTGCTCTCACATTTCCTTCCCCTGGTCCAAGCCTGCCTTCTTGCAAACTCTTACCCAAGTACTCAACCATCTCTCTGTAAAATAAGGGATTATCAGGCAGACCGTACATAACAATTTTCCTTGCCCCCCTAATCTGATATCGCCTGAAATGGTGTGCACGTTCGGTATAAAGGAGAATGCTGTGTCGGCCACTGAAAAAGTGAGAACGAGCCCTTGCAACATCAGGCACGGAGGTGTATTCGGAGATACTGCCAAACGACAAGCTGCTTGTAGTCGGAGAAGTTGAAAAGTAATTTCGAACCCTAACGAAGTCGAGATAGGATGGGATGAAGACAATGGTTCCTGCGGTGTCCTTTACTCGACGAGTCAGAGAAGGCACAATAGCTGTTGTAAAGTAGGTGAAACGAGTATCCGGATCTGTAGCAAATAAGGGAGAATCAAGTCTGGAGAAGACTTGTTTAACTCTGAGTCCTTGAATAGCCCCAGGATAATTGGCACTGATCTTGGCCTTTCCCGCCCAATTCTTTGACCGATTAAAGAACAACGTATTCAGCTCAGGGGTATTGTAAGCTGCGAGGGCGATAGTCTGGCGAAAGAATTTACCATTATTGTCCAGGTACCAGCTTCGAACTCGGCTAAAGTCGCAACCATGAGCCTCTTTTGGTTGAAGGTTGAGATGTTCGAAGATATACTCCACGTGCTCCCAGTTCTGCATTAGGAGTGCATCAGCCTGTTCAACTACCACCATCTCGATAGAACTCAAGAAATCGGAGTCTCCCTTTGAATCTTGTTTACCCTCGAGCGCCATTCGCAGACCCAAAGGACTGGCAAATATGATGTCTGAATTGTAGAACTGAGAAAAATATTTAACAGTCTTGCGAGTAAATTTCAGGCCAAGTCGGAACATATCATCGTCGTTTCCACTAAAGAGCTCTCTGAAATCCCTCGCCTTATCTGCGGAAATTTTCTCTTCTTTCTCCACATACGCGTCGTCGAATCTTTTTCGATTTTCCTGCTGTTCAGGTTTATTTAAGGAGGTAATCATATTTACCATTCGAACGCAAGATTCGCGGGTGGGTAAAATCATGAGAATCTTGGGCCGAGTGAAACCCTGGTCTCGGAGCTCCAGGTCATTGTTCCCCTCCTCTTTTGCCAAACGGCTATTGTTTTTAATGACACGATCTCGAGTCCTGTGAGTTATTAGTGAAAGGATGTCAATCTGTGACTTGATACTGACTTGAAAACGTGATTTAAAGCATGCAAACATGCTAATCGTCGTAAGCTCTCTGCATTCAAGGTATTACGTTCGCAGAACAAGACGTCTTGATAGTTGAATATTAGTGGAGCCATGTATTTCTCCAACGAATCGAAGGATGATCTTTGCTTTGCAACGACGCTTGCTAGCTTTTGCTTCAACTTCAAGTCCACTGGTCGAGAAACCGAGCATAATTCAAAGTCGTTTTTCTCACCCTCTACCCTAGGAAGACTTATTACTGCTTTTCCAATTTTGGGCACTTTGACTTTCTGCGAAATCCATGAGCCTTGCTGTAAGGCTTGAAGTCTTCTCAACAAAAAATTACGGTCTGGATCAGCGAAATGGGCCTCGAAAGGATCTGAAGCATCCTCTAATTCATCATCGTCCTCCAAAAATCCATCTTTTGCAGTCCCAAGACCTTCTGCTTCTCCGACCTCGTCTGGACGCAACCTATCTGCTTGGTCACCCCCAGGCTCATCTAGCTCTTGGACGTGCTCAAGCTTCCTTCGCTTGGCCTCCGAGACATTCTCAGCAGCCAGGCTCTGCATGAGGGCTACGTAAGGGCGCAAGATATGTAATGAATCTTCTGCATCCTCATCAGCAGATTCATCGGGGTCGGTTCCCTCCTCCTCTTCTCCCTCCGCAGCGCTTTCTGATTCAGTGTCAGCTGCTTCCGCTCTAATTTACATTAGCATAATCTTCTTACAGTACAGGAGATGGACTATAATTTACGCCTCTTTCTGAGCTATTCTGGCACTATCAAAAATTGGCTTCCCTCTACTGCCTCTTGCCATGAACCCGCCTCTTCTGCCTCCTCTACTCCTAAAACCGCCTGTACTTGACCCTCGGCCTCTTGAACCGCTTCTAGATCCATGAAAAGCCATTTGAAGGTGATTTTATAGGGTGAGGTAACTCCTGGGTGATGCAAAAATATAATGGGTCTGAGGAAAAAATTAGTTCCAAAGGGTCTTATCGTAGCGGGACGAAATGCTGAAAGGGATATTGAATGACTTAACAAGTTTTTTTTGCGCTCAAATCTCGAAATAATGTCCAGTGGATCAATTGTCTATATTTCGATCAAACATCCACAAAAGAATTAAAGGGTCTTCTCCGAGGGACTTGGATAATTTTTGGAAGACAAATTAACTGAAATCTCACGTGCTATTTTTCTTATCGGCTACCCGACGCACAAATCCATCGCGTAGACGACGAGGGGAACACAGCGTGGAAAATTAGTCCGAGTCGACTTTTACGCCCTCTACAAGTACATCCTCTCCAACATTGTGCTTGATAGAGCCCTCGTAAACCATCCAGCATGGCGGTCAGCACTGAAGAATTTGTGCATCTCGCGCGTCCTCTCGCGCCTGTAGCAATGGGAGTGCAGCCCACCACAGCCCCTCTAAATGTCATAATTCAACCACAAGTAGGTCCCAAGTCTGATATACTGGCAAATATCTGACAATCTTCAGGCCGTATTCTCAATACTCGACCATGCCATTCGACGAGATATCCGCGACACACAATCAACAAGAGTGATCGGCGCCCTCTTAGGAGTACGAAGTGAAGATGGTATGGAAGTTGAAGTACGAAATTGCTTCGCGATTCCTCACACCGAGAATGAAGACCAAGTCGAAGTTGATGTTGAATATCAAAAGAATATGCTCGCACTGCAACTGAAGGCCAACCCCAGAGAAGTATTACTGGGATGGTACACCACGAGCTTAGATCTCAACAGCTTCAGCGCTTTGATCCAGAACTTCTTCGCCAGTCCCGAGACGGGGACTTTCCCTCACCCTGCTGTTCATTTAACCGTCTCGACGGAGTCTGGAAAGGAGATCGACACAAAGGCGTATATCAGTGCTCCGGTCGGAGTAAACGCAGAACGAGCAGCAGAAAGTTGTCTCTTTATCCCAGTACCTTATGAAATCCGCTACGGCGAAGCTGAGAAAAGTGGCTTGGAACTCATCTCTGGAGCAAAGGATAGTGACAACCGTGCAGCACCAGTAGTGTCAGATATAGAAGGGTTAGAGCGTGCTGTTGACCAAACAGTTGATCTTTTGGAGCGTGTCTCAGAATATGTCAGCTCGGTTTTGGATGAGGAGAGAGAACCTTCAAATGCTTTGGGCCAATTTCTTATGAATGCTTTGTCATTGGCACCGAAAGTAGACCCTCAAGACATCGAACGCGACTTCAACAACCATATTCAGGATGTTCTCGTTGTTTCGTACCTCGCAAATACTATCCGCACTCAAATTGATCTTTCTCAACGGTTAGCTACATCAACCCTTACTATGGGTGGCTCAGACACTTTAGCAGCAACGGGTGGGTCGGAAGGAGGGGAGAAGGGAGACCGTGGAGGACAGCGGGGAGGGAAACGGGGCGGTAGGGGTGGCGGTGGAGGACGTGGTGGGCAACAGCGAGAGCCGAGAGAACCAAGAGAGCTAGGCGAATAGAGTGTTATTGTATTGGGCAAGTCTAGTCGACTATTTCCATAATAGCTCAGCGGTGCATTATTTGCATTGTATAGGATGGAAAAAGTCTGGCGTTCAGGGGGGTATAGAGTCATTCTCATAGAATACCATATGCTTTCAAAGCGAGTAGTCTGCAGGTGTATCCCATATAATTCCAAGTAGGCTAGAGTAGGGTGACTTATCTGCTTTCACGGCTTTTGCGTTGTTCGCTTGTTTTTAATACTGTCATATCACGCATGATTATCAAAATAATAAAGGGCAGAGTAAAGTAACTTATTTCTTTTAACAGCTTTTGCACTGTTCACTTGTGTTTGGTACTTTCATATCATATCGAAATATTCTGATGTGATTCTGGTTCATTCATAGTCTATCAGCTCACTGTTGTGAGACCAAATTACTAGAATTCGGTTTTTGATACCCGAATTTTCCACTAACTCCACCGATGCTACCTTTACGCCACATTCTGTTGGTCACATAACGAACCTTAAAATCCTAAACGCCCGTTGGTGGTTTTGGAGGTAGAGTGGAAGGATTTCCATAATTCGGGAGATGATTTCCACTTTGGCCATTCTGTTGCATCCCTTGCATGACCTGCGATGACACTTGAGGCATGACCATTGGATGAGGCATATTTTGAGGAGGACCTTGTGCCATGCCCTGATGCATCACCGGTCTGTGAGCCATGTGAGGAGAGGCATGGTACGATGGTAAAGAATTATTGGATCCCTGTCGGGTCATATTATATCCCATTCCGTTTCCGAATTGTTGCTGGGGTGGGGTGTATGCATTATAAGTCAGATGGGGGGACCCGTGATGAGGGGAACCATGATGAGGAGAGCCATGGTGGGACATGGGCTGCGGAATGGGAAGTCCCGCATTACCCGGAACGAACGATTGAGTCTTAGGATTAAACGCATGGCGGTTAAAACTCCCGGGAATAGGATGTTGACTCTTAGGATCGGCTGGATTGGCTGTGCTTGGTAGTTGACCAAATGCATAGGGTATGGAGTTTTGCAGCCCTCCTACCACTGTACCCCGTGGTTGTGGGTATGGAGTTTGATATGGATTTTGTTGTTGCCATTGCTGGGATGGAACGGGAGGAGAGTGCACAGGCGAGCCATATGTGGTAATTGGTGCACTATGTGGCTGGAATCTTTGGCCTTGGGAAGCGAATTGCTAGAAACTGTCAGAGACTGCCCCTTGTAAATAATTAAAAAAGAATAGTATATTTACCTGTGGCATATTGTTGTAAGAGGGCATGACTCCATTGTTCATCAGAGGTGGACTGAATTGCTGGTTTGGCGGACTAAATTGTTGAGGCATTGGATTTGGGTAGCCATTCTGGACCACGTTATTGAATTGCTGAGGCATCATCGGAGAATATTGAGGAGTTGGTACCCAGGTAGGGACTTGTGGTTGAGGAAAGAAAGGCGTGTATTGTGACCGGACATCAAAGCCTTCTGAATCGTCACGGCGCTGCTTGGCAGGTTTTGATCTCTTGGCTTGACCAGATCTATCTTTTGTTGAAACCGAGCTAGAACGGGACATTTCATTGCCATCTTCGGTATCTAGGTCAAGTTCAGTAAAAGGCGCTAAGGATCGTCAGATTGGACTCAAACCTGGAGTAGCATCGCCAGTCTTTTCATCTTTGCCGAATATTCTTTCTCGAGCTTTATTATACGCGGCTTCTCTCTCCTCTCTGGATAACCTGGACCAGCTTCAGTAAGGGTGGACAACAGGAGCAATGGAGGAGCAATGGGTGCTGTACTTCTCTTTTGCAGAAAGTGCTTTGTCTTTACCATCACTGCCAGTTTCGGAAGTGGTCTTAGATGGGCTAGGCCCAGTGTCACCATCACCTCCTCGTCGCATGATCTTCATTGCGGGCATCGTTGGAGGTGGGGTATTTCCAGAGGTTGGAGGATTAGATATGCTTGTCAACGATGGCGGTAGCCGACAGAATGGAGTCCGAAATATACGAACGGCTCCAGCAACAGCATCGACCTGGTGAGTCATGTGGTAATAATCCGCAAGTTTGTGTGTTAACATCCTACAGAATGAATTGCATGGTGGCAAGTCGATGAAGGGCTCCCTATACTTATGTTAGTTGAAGGTCATATATACTTAAGTTAAATAACGTGTAGCTTCATAGTAGAATGGAATCACCCACTTCGAGTCTTTCACAAACTCAATCACATCTTGTTCGAGCCTGAGTAGGAAAATACGATCCTTGGGAGATTCCAGTGCTTCCAACAGCTTCTCATCAGGAGTTTGGCGGTAAAACAAATTGAAAGCATCAGGTACACCAGATACTCCTTCCAATGGCTTCAGCTTTGGGTCATCTGTGGCCTGTTGCTCAGACGATCCACTTTGAGGTGTGATCGCTCCTGGATTTTGGCGCTCTAGCATTGGTTGCACATTACGTCGGTCAGGAGCCTCGTAGAATTGTGCACGGTACGCGCGAGCAGCCGCTTCTGAGCCAATCCTTGATCCTGCAACAATGGACCCTCGACCCGAAAATGTATCATCATCCTCAGCAGCTTTTACGCTCGCGCTATCATCAGGCCGCAAGGATTCTTTCTCATCCAAAGCGAATGTTGTTCCCGAGGTTATACTCTTCCCGTCAAGACTAGGCGGTTTGGTGCCTAACTCAGATCCAGAATCTGCTCGTTGAAATGGATCCTCTGTGAATCCGTCTGCTAACTCAACCTTTCTGTGAGTCTCTACAATGCCTGATCCATTAACTACAAGACTTGGCATTGGATCATGAACATGCAAGGCTTTGACCGCATCGACAAGAATAGCCTCGCTGGTATTCGAATCTACCGAGAGAGCCGCAGCAGCAGACTCTAAATCGTGGTCTCTAAGTGACATCGAGGGGGTTTGACTGGTTGCAAAATCATGTTGTATTCCAAGTGGCTGAGATGAGCTCTCTCCCGGTTCCCTCTGGGCCGCCTGACCTTTAATATTCTCCTTCCGTGGTTCTCGAGAGGGGCCTGAAGCTACAGCTTTAGCGTGGGACGAAAGAGCTACATTTTCTTTTCCCGCTGATGCAGCGACCTGAAATCCATTGTCAGTCCATGTATTCTCGACTGAAAGTAGACTTATAAGCCGTAGGGGGGAGGGCATAGTAATAGAGTTGCAGACCTTTGCAAAGGATAGTCTAGATGACTCTGCAGACATCGGGGCTGTAGCCATATTGAAAGATATCTTCGACTGAGCTTGTTTCTAGTCGCTGAAATGAATGTGGTTGTTCAAATCGAACAAAGTGAGATCGCGGCCGGGCGAAGTGCCTCAAGAAACCAAAGCTTTTTTTTTGAAAGTAAATTAAGGGAGAAAGTTAACAAGAGCGCCCGATGAAGAGACGTGACATCTGGTCATTGTCGTGACTGACAAGCTGTTGGTGTTGATATTGTTGTGTGTGGGATTTGGGTGAGGTTCTCCGTTTGATTCGAGGTTACTATGGCGTACAACAGTTTGCTGGGAAATCGACTCGACGACCTTCGTGCAACCACTTTACCAGGTAAGATCACCAAGTTTTCTCTCCTATACTCTCGATGCTCTGGTGAAAGAGGAGAGAACAAAGGTTGCAGGTGGTTCTGTGGTGAACAACAAAAGTCAGAGCATCTTCAGATCTGATCTGGAGATGTTGTAGAGTTCGGTCGTAGGATTAGGAATTATCTGAGCCTTGTCGAGTGACAAAGCTGTAGCGTAGGAATAAGGTTTGTTTAGCGTCGTAACTCCGCCTTTCTGCTACCCTAATGAATTGATTTTACCTTAGGATTGTCAGATCCTGCCCTGCCAACTCAATTATTGATCTTTGTATTCAACTTTCAAAGGCAAAAATCGCATTTAATTTTCCTTTGCGCTCTTCAACCTATACTCCTCTCAGATTCTGAAACCTTGTGATCATGAATCGATATGGCAGAGGGGTTGGCCCCTCCAAAGCCACACCTTCAACTACATGCCAAAAGTGTCTGAAGAAAGATAAGTATATTCCAGCGCTCTAGATGCCAAAAACTAACTCCTTCCCCACGCCATTATAGTTACGAGTGTAAAGCGATCGCGCAAGAGAGACCATACGTCTCCCGACCTTCTCGAACTCAACAGCTATTAAATCCTAAGCTTGTTCCCAAGTTGACAAGTGATGTCCCTCAGGAGCTTCTGAGAAAGTATGTATCCGTATAGCGCATAGCATACTCTTGCTAATTAGGTATGCACCAGGAAAGGAATTGCCAATGAACAACTTGCGCGGATGGAACTTGAAAGGGGGAGAAAGCGTGACCGAGAAAACGAGGATGCAGAGTTTCCAGACGCCGCCAAACGAATGCGATCCGCATCATCTGTCTCTGTCTCTACCATTTCTACAAGTCTGTCACGATCGCCTTCACCTCAACAGCGTGCCAAAAGATCTGATAGCCTAGAGCCTATATCTGCGAGGTTACCAGAGACTTCTTCAAGAGATCAATCATTTCCAGGACGGCCTACCTCTTTGTCACCACATCGTCACCGACGAGCTCTATACTCAGAGAAGAAAAGGAGAAGAAGCTCAGTTTCGTCTCTTGATTCATACAGTTCAGAGAACAGAAGAAGCTTTGGTAGAGAATCCAGGGAGAGGAGAAGTAGTCGGAGCACCCGCAGAAAATTTCAACAAGCAAGCCCACCAGCGCGAGGTAGGAAAACTGAGAGTAGAAGTCCTAATAGAGAAAGAAGGAGATTGTCAAACAATCGTCAACATATGAATGGTCGCGTACAACCCGGGGCCAGTGATGAAGCGTTTCCCCAGCATCATGAGACACGAAGGAATGCAGGTCGCCCACGTGAGAAGAGTTTAAGCCCTTTCAGCAAAAGGTTGGCGTTGACACAAGCAATGAATATGGGAACTTGAAGAAGGCCCAATGACTTTGATATCGGCATATGGATTATCATTAAGATTGTGCTCGTCGAGAAGACACAAGAGAAACCCTATCCCACGTATAGGACTAGTATAGGAAGTATCAGAGGGTATCATACCTTCAGCAGGGCCTATTACATCATGGGCTGGTTAGTGTTGGGAATTGGACAGGGGAAAGCACAGCTCATCTGATTCTTAATGTACGCTACTAGAAATTCGAACAGAGCCACAAGGCAATAGATCGGTGGTATTCTTTACAATACATAATGAAGATTTGATACTCATTAGCAGAATATTAACAGCTTTGTAAAATTGAAACTCCAAACTCCGTTGCTAATGTTCCATAAAGAGGCCTGATTTTGTTACGCCAACTCCTAAACATTGAGTCTCTTATTGGATTTCTTCATCTTCTTTCTCTCGTCGCTCTTCTTCTTCCTCCTCCCTCTCCCTTAACTTGACTCCTTCAACCAAAGCAACCCCTTCCATTCCCATCTCCTCGCCACCTTCACTCGCCGTGATAGCCCCATTCCCAGCCTTGGTTCTCGCCGTCTTCTGCGCTCCTTCGATTCGCTCCCTAACCATTCTTGCAATAGCATTCTCCGTCCTAATATTTAAAACCTCTAGTTTCTTATCTAGGTCCCTCTTCAAATCCCAATTCGGCTTCTTCGGTTGTAACTTGAACAGATCCACACCCTTTTCATCTTGCTCTTCCTCTTCGGCCTTCTTCCTAATCTCCTCTTCTACCTCCTTCGCCTGTTGCTCTAATGTTGCCTTCTCAAGCGCTAATGTAGGTGGTGCTTCGAATCCAAGCTTCGGCCCCTTGGTTTCTGTGTCATAGTTTCTTCCTGAGAGGTGTAACTTGGCGACATCAGGCGAGGCAGGTGGTGAGGGTGAGCGCGTGGATTCTGGAGGTACGATCTCATCCCCAGGTTGTTTGCGCTTCAGAGATTTGAGCTTTGCTAGGCGGGCTTTGCGCTCGTCCGCTGCTGCGCCTAGAGCTGCATGTGTGGCTGACATTGTGGACGAAAATCGCTGCAAGTGGTTGAATAGTGGGTGTCGTTGTTTAAGATAAATTTCTCAGCCTCGTTGCGGCTACAAGTACCAGTACTAGTAAAATATTTTTGTTAGCCGACCTCTATCGAACCTACTCTTGTCAACCTTTTTTTTTTTGGCCCGCGAAGAACACAGTAAATAAGATGGACCAATAGATTGATGTCAATATCAGCTGATGCCTATACGTTCACAACTGGCAAAGAATAGCTGGTCTACGGTCGATGTCCCTATTCTGCCATTTCTCGCGCCCCGAGTCTTTTCGTCATGGCCAACCAGACCAAGAAGGCCTAGCAGAGCTCACTTTGGCACCAAATTGTCTCGGAGAAGCGTTACAAATAGCGACCTTGAAATATCCACATCTCGGTTGACTTCTAAAGAAAATAGTGGTTATACAAGGCTACATCCACGCAGGTTGCCAAGTCACAAAAAGTTATCGGCTGGCATTGAGCACTCATCAGGGGATGAACTTTTAGACTCAACATCCCGAAGGCTCAGCGATAGGTTGAATGCGACTGGTTCCAACTTCTGGAAACATGAGGTGTCTGCAGAAGCGGAGTTCCGTCGAAAGTATGAGGAAATTTGGGGAGTTGGCAGCATTGCCGATCTACCGCGTTGGGATGCATCAGAGCAGGTACCCGGAGATGATAAGGAAGCCTCCACAATACTGGAAGACGAACATGTACCTACAGATCAAAAGGAACGGGTTATGACGGGTGTGAGGCTAGGGGGCATGGTTGATCCTTCGGACAATATGGAAACGAATAGGGAAGCCCCTACTATACGGGAAGATAAACATTCTCTGAAGGGTCCCACACGCGAAGGAGACCATCTTCCGTATAATCAGCAAGCACGCTCAATGCTAAGACTAGGGCCGGGGAAGCTGGTTGATGGCTCAAAAAATACAGAAACGAATGCTAGAATCTCTACCTCAGAGGGCTATATCTCACAGGCATACCATGATCAGAGGTGGTTTATGATGATTGAGAGGCCGGGGGGCGTAGTTGATGGCGCGAAAACTATGGAAATGAACACCGAAAGTCTTCCGCAGGATAAAAGCACACTTTACGACCTCCCAAAATGTATCCGACGGGCTTTCAACCCCCCCTTCAATTCCAAAACCCGCTCTCTTATTGTAGATCGCTATTGGGAAATTCGCTTTGCCGCGCTGCATGAGCATGAAGGAAGCTCCACCACGATGCACGATTTTTTATCCCCCGATTTCAAGAGAGCTTTGATCGGCCATGACTGTTCCAGTACTATTCGAACTTTATGGGAAATGCTCCCAGTATGCGATAGAGACATATACTGGCCAGAATTGATGTACATGGCTTTGAAAGATTACCCAGAGAAGGCGCTCAATGTCCTTGTCGCCACATGCTCGAGAGACTTTTTCCCAAGGGGTGCCATCAATGATACTATGAATTTCATTACATCTCATTATTTTCGCGCTCGCGATAAGCCTGCACAATCCGAGATCTCGAAATTCGTTGGGGTTATATCTTATCTACTTCAGCTAGAAAAGTCCTTCAAAATCGACAGCGATTCAATGTACCTCATAGCTATGTCGTTAGATCTGGAGCATCTGATAAGTTTCTATCAGATGTTAGAAAAATGCTGCGCAAATGTTCATCCTCATACACTGATGCATATTGCATCTCGGCTTGCCAAGGGGGGAGAAACTGTTCTAGCGATGAAGGTGCTACAAAGAATTAATGAACTCAACTTCGACTTTGGTACTGCACGAATGGGAAGTGTATGTACGACGATTCTTCATTCTAAATATCGTACTTCGAGCGACACACTTTCGGACTCAGAGGTATTCCAATTCATGCTCGAATGCGGCCTGAAACCAAATATCATAGTATACAATACTCTCATTCTAAATGCGGCGTATTTGGGAAATTTTGAAACCGCATGGAAAATTCACGACATGCTAAGAGAGAGCGGCTCTGAGGCGAATGAATACACATACTCCATACTGCTGAACGATGCCAAAATTCGTAACGATGAAGCGTCTGTGTCGCGCGCGCTCTGTCTGGTACAAGAGAAGAAGATATGCAATGCCCACATCATTACGGATCTTTTACATTGGGTATATCTGTCCCATCCTCATACTCAAGGTATTCACCATCAAGGGTCCACCGATAACGGGGCTCAACACCCTTCCACACCCTATGGACAGATGCTTCCCATCTACCAGGAGCATTTCAAACCGAATCTAATATCCCAACTTTTATGTGCAACCCAAAATTCCTCAACAAATTCTACCATTAATAGGGGATCGATATTCTTAGAAAGGCAGGGACCTGTGATGGAAGCTCCTGTTCCAACCATGCATGTTATGCTTACTGCTTTCATTCGTTCTTCGCACCCCTTACATGTTCGAGCTCTGTTTTTCCTCCTCCTCAAGGTCTCACGATTTGATGATCCTTTGATCAGGGGACTTTGGAGTTCAACTTATTTCTGGAACTTGTTAATAAAGCGATTTGGAGAATTCCGCGAGACGTTACATTTGTGTCCTCAGATCATCGAATACATGCTCAAGGGATATTGGACGGCAACGATGTTTGAGGCTGATTCCGCTGGATTTAACAGATCTCGGGTTCCCATTTCCTCAGAGAGCGAGGTAGAATTAGATGGGGGAAGAAATAGCGTCGATGACCTTTTTTTAAGGTGGTCAGGTGAGACCAAGTCTACTGAAAGATCATCGTCTCAGACTTTCCCAAAGGCGGAGGACGATTCCTTGGATTCTATACCTATACCTGTGCCCCAACCGGATATTGGCACATGGTCCATCCTTCTTCACGCCTTTATGGGCCATCGTCAAAATCGTGCTGCAGAGAGGGTGCTTGAATTGATGGTGGCTCGTGGCCTCGAACCAAATATGGTCACTTGGAATAGCTTAGCACAAGGCTATGCCAAAATGCAGGATGTGAGTATGGCAGCCGACGCAATTGATCGAATGGAGAAGGCAGGTTTCGAAGCCGACGAAATTACTATTAAAGGCTTGGCGTGGATCCAAGATCGTAGGGCTCTTGTGGAAGCAATGAGGGCGAACGGCCAGAGTACTAGTAATAGGCCTTTTCGTTCAACCAAGACGTACGACCAAGAGATATTCAGTTTGGCGAACAATGTTCTCATTGCTGAAGAGAAGTTGAATGGGTCTCTGGGTATATCTCTACCTCCTGAAGTGCGGGACATTGTGAGTTCTCAGCCAAAAATCTACAGGCATCTATCTCAGGCCTTGCAAACCCGTCACGAAGACCGTGAGTGTCTCCTCGGCTAGTTGCCGCCGACCTGCCACCGATAATAAACCCCTGCCCACCCGCAAGGCTAGTTTCCTCCAAATCGCCACCGATGATCATATATTGGGGTAAATTGCGAGGTATTGGATCACAAAAGGGTGTATTATTTGACAAAGGAGTTTCAAATGTATCTTTGTAGATATCTGTACAATAACACACAAATGGGCGACCTGAGACCATTGTACAATAAATATATACCTGTAGATTAGATGTATGTTGTACAAGGAATTAAATTCATCTTATCTAGTAACACGCCCCTGAACAATGGATTACCACTCGGATCTTAAATGGTATGCTTCACATAGCTATAAAGTTGACGTTATCGCTAGGCCAGCAACAAAGAGCTAGGAGCTCTATACAATATAATCTGATAAACATGCACTAGTAATGCCAGTTCCATGATGCCAAGCTAGAATTAAGCGGAAGATAATCTGGAGACCACCTTCAGGTCTTCTGCAGATCAAGAACTGCGAACCCGCTGGTCTTTGCTTCCTGCTAACGCCAGCTTCATTTACATCCCAGACAGATTCATGATGGGTTTTCAGAGCAACCTGGAATCTTTACATTCTCCACATATAATTGTCCCACAAGAGCACTCCCAGCCCGAACGTGGACCTTTCTTCTTCATCTCGTCGGTGCATTCAGCACATTGCTCGCCACAAGTACATCTAGCCTCCAATGCTTCGTCGCCTATCCGATGCGCTGGTGGATATTTCGAGCATCGGTTACATACCAAATGTCCTCCACCACATTTCCACGCAGGTTCTCCATTGGTATTAATAGGCCAATCAGGTTCCGTCGGTTTTGCTACCGCAAGGCCAATTTCATCC